>Ga0228711_1000916_pt1 | contig 40636 bp, 15 predicted proteins | sample MedpolnodulmetaG_2_FD_177996 | JGI IMG/M metagenome (GOLD analysis project Ga0228711, IMG submission 177996) | Root nodule microbial communities from Medicago polymorpha collected in Santa Monica, California, United States - brown nodules | ecosystem: Host-associated > Plants > Roots > Nodule...
CATCCCCCCCCCCCCTCCCCCCCAACGAAACACAAACACAATCCCATAAAACCGGCTTGTGATGTGAGAATTGCCCCCACTTATAAATACATTGTCAGACCATCATCTATCTGATGTGGAATTCTTAACAATAGTCTTTCAAGGCCGAAGGTTTTAACTTAAATATACGGCCTTTTCCCTACTTTATTTGTCTTAATTGCATGATCACATATCATGAATATGAGATGTTCAAAAAATTATAAAAAGTAAAAACCGATATTGTTTCCAAACTGATTTTTTTTTCTTCTTTGTAACACTTTTATTATATATGCATTTTGTAAGGGTGTTCCCATATACTTAGTTACAAGGATGAAAATGAGTGAGTAAAGCCGAACTCGATTGTTCAGTTTAAAATTTATATTTAGTTTGATATGAATATTTGTCTTCTACTTAAATTGAACTCGATTTAAGTTCCCAACTTCCATTTTTAAAAATAATATGCAAAATATCAATAGACAATTCTTGATAGTCATCTTGATTAAAAAAAAATTAAACTAACTAAAATACTTACATAAGATTTTCTCTAGGCCCTTGATCCATTTTCATGGATCACAAAAAGAGCCACTACTTTGGATTGTTTTTTACGAGAACAATTGTTTATGTCCGTTAGATTGTGTCAAACACCTTAGATTAAACTTAAATAAAAAGTAAACAAATAACACATGTGTTCTCCCCATCACCAAATCATTCTGCACTTTTGCTTTTTGTGTTGCTCTTTCATGGTTATACCCACCATCACTGGTTCATAATAATAGAAAACTAGTTCATATATCGACGATATTTTTGTTAAAATTCAATTGTAACAAAACCCTCTAAAAAAAACGCAACAGAAGGAAGAAATTTTTAAGATGTATTCTTAAAAGCGCGTGTCTTTATGGCCCTACACATCCATCCCAGTTTTAACGAACGGTATTCTGCCTCGAATTTCATTGAAATCGGCCTCAGTTCCACATTCGCACAGGTGAGTCTATCAAGAGTACTCCTTTACCTATGTACTCCACTCAACATAGAGCATAAATCTCATTAAGAGTTTTCATTATCTCATCATTTTGTCACTGCATGACACATGCTTTCTTACTTTTATCATAGCATGTTCTATCACTTGTGACTTGTTATTGCCCATTAAAACTATTTCTTGGGATCTCCAATCATGTAGGTCGGGTTACCATCACTCGTGATCTTTAGGCATTAGTCTCATCTTATTGGAAGTGTTTAGGACTTTCTTAGTTATTCCTTTCGTCAAAGGATCAACTAATTCTTCATCAAAACGTTTACGATATACTATAACCGTTCTTTTAGAGCTCTCTAATTATTTTGTGTTCATGCCTTAATTATCGTTTCTTACCACTGTGGTAACGATTCTCAATTTTGTAATAGTTGCATTACTATCACAATAAATTAACACTTCTGACAACGGTTTCACCCACTAAGGGTTTTCAACTTGCAAACATCTTATCAACTTGCTTCTTCACTAGTTTTCTCTAGTGTTCTCATCCCAGATACATTCCATAGTGGACTGAGTCAATATTATTTGTTTCAACAAACAACTCCTCTAGTGATGCTCAATGTGTAGCCACTGGTCGCTAAATACCCATATGAAGGATGTTCTCTTTTGTATCTTGTACCATTCAAGTACAATATGATACTTCTCATAATGTAATCCTAGAGTCATAGGGATCTTAAGGAACCTTATGACTCTTTCAATAGCATGTCAATGCTTCTCACTTGGTCTACTAGTAAACTTGAACAAGAGTCTCACGATGTTGACAGTGTCGAGTCTAATGGCAAACCTTAGGACTGCCACTGATGCTCACGTATTTTATTTGTCTAAAACCATCTCAAGTATTCTTAAAGAGTTTTACATTTGGATCATAAGGTACGCTTGCAAGTTTACAGTCAAATAATTACATTTTCTTAAGATCTTCTCAACTTTATGAGATTCGTCAAAAAAGTTCTCTTTTCTGATCTAGTAATCTTGAAACCAAGAATTACTTCAACTTTGTCTAGGTCTTTCTTATCAATGTTGTTGATAAACAATGATTTCACATAATTTGCAACATGAATCTTTGAACCAAATGTGATTTCACATATAGTCTACATGTTATTTCCATTTTTGTAGTAAATACATTTTTCACTTTCATTCACTTTATACTCATTCGATAGCATTACAATGCCAAATTTTTAATGCCATTCCTTGGGAGTTTATTTTATACCATACAAAGAATTATCTAACTTACATTGTTTTCTTGTCAATGAATCACAAAATTTTCAAGTTGTTCCATATATATTTCTTCTTCTAGTTCACCATTTGAAAAAGCAACTTTCAAATCCATTTGTATACTATCAAGTTATGAACAACAGCTAAAGCAACTAGCACCCTTATGGATATGATTCTAATGACTGGTGACTAAGTGTCGAAGAAATCTATATTTTTTCTCTTTGACTAAAACCTTTTTTTTTTACAAGGTGAACCTTTTATTTAGCAACCGAACCATCAAGTTTTAGTTTCTTTTTTCCAAAATCCAAATACAACCGGTTAATTTGCAACCAGGAGGCACGTCAACTAAGTGTCATGTTTCATTAGACTATATAAAATCCATTTCATTGTTTATTGCTTTTTGCCATAATTCAACATCCAATGAGGATATAACTTCTTTAATGCTTAATAGATCTTCGTTCAATGTATAAACCATATAACCAGGTCCATACTCTTTAGGATTTCTTGCTTTCTTACCTCTTTGAGGTTCTATAACATTTTATACGATGTTTTTATAACTATTTCTGATTACTGGAATGTGATGAGATATAGTGCTCCCACTAGTTCTTAACTTTTAAAGGGAAATTATTTTGCCCCCACTAATGCCGTGTTCCCACTAGAGCCTCCTCTAATGCCCCCACTATTCTTTTTTGAAAGGGGTATTTATTTACATAGAAATCAACATCGTTTGATTCTATGATCACTTTAACATTTAAATCATAAAATCTATATGTTTCGCTATTTATAGCATACCCAATGAATACACATTCATAGTCCAGACAATCCCAAGTTCAAAAAATAAGACACGTTGAGTTGTCTTTTCTTCAAAACTTCTTAATTAGAATTTTTGTTCTTAGACTTGGACACTCTATCTAACATAAATTTCAATTTTTATTATAGAAATTGAACATATCAAGTGTATAAATTTTATTTTTTAAAATTTACAGTCATCAATAAATATGATAAAATATCTTTTTATCATTTCTAGTTTATGTGCCATCATGTTTGCACATATAATAGTTTATTAAGTTTAGAGGTTCAAATTCTCTAAACACTTTTTAATATGAATTTTTGGTTCATTCATTTGACTACAAAAATAAAATTGTTTAATCATATAACTTTGAAATTAAGTTCAATTTACTGAAGTTTAAAGTTAAACTCTTGTTCACATGATAAATTTTGACAAGTCAAATATTAAAATCACACAACTAATAAAATAGAAGGATAATTTAATTTTGAACATACCATCAAAGACACCGTCTTTTTTCAATAAAAATACATGATGTACAAGTCAATGGACCTTTTCTTTCAGGATCAAAATCCTAAAATAATTGAGTGCTCGAGTTTATATTCGTCTACCGAAATTGGTGCTCTAGCATATAGTTATAATCAATAACATAAATATATGTTGTTGCATTAATTTACCAAAAAATTAGTTCATGTGTTGCTTTGGTAGAGAAGGCAACATACACTCAACTTTCAAATTATAACCTTAGCATAATTTTGCCATAGCAATGTACAAAATTTTCCAATACATGACCACCGCACTTTACCGACCTCGAAATGTTGTTTCGAGTAGTTTGTTATATCTTTGTCAACTGTCAAGGATTAAGTAGAAAATTAAAGATGATGCAGCAACACACGAGGGTTCTATTTACTTAACAGTTAAAGTTATCTGTTCACAGTGCGATTCTGATAAATTTCAAGCAGATTCTAATTCGCATATGTGAATTTCTTTGTGTTGTTGTTATAGCAATGAACATTTCATTGTTTCACTTAAATGATGTATTTTTTTAGCCTGATTTATCCTTGTTTTATTTTGGGACAACATAAGTTCAATAAATAATTTCTTCGGTAGACATAGCAGTACGAAACGTCTTAAACTTGTTGTTTTTGGATTTCCAAATTGTTGTATTTGGATTTCCGAATTCTATTTTGAAAAATAATAGCTACCAAAGTTGGTACTAGGTTGAGTAACGAAAGTTGCTCTCTTTAAGACATTTCATGACACTGTTCAAAGTTGTACAAGGCAGACTATCAACTACGCCGCATCCAGCATAAAACAAGCACATCTACAGTTGTGTGGTTAACTACTGCACTGTAAAAACAATTCGAGATTTACACCCTCAAATATGGTACTAATACCACTTTTTAATACTGAAATCATTCTAATATGATACGGTGACACTCTGTTATGGTGCTAAGACAACTCAAATATGGTGTAGCCACCATTCTAACCTTTAGTTTCTCTAAGGGAAGAAAATATCAAAAAGGTCTATACTTTTAAAATCATTTATAATTCTGAAAGGGATGTTATTCCTAAAAAATGGACTTTGATCTTAAAAATAATCTTTATTCCAAGAGACTATGCACTTAAGACCATTCTTAATTCTAAATGAACATTATAACCGAAAATGGACTATGGTCTTAAAAACTTACGAAAGGACAGAAAAAGGAGATGAGGAGAAGAATATCTCGTTAACACAAGCTGAGGGGAGAAGAGTGAAAGAGTTCTCGACAACTCAATAGAACTCTTTGGTGTGATTTTTAAACTATGCGAAATCTCCTTTTATAAAGTAATTTGGAGAAAATTAAGAATTAAGTAAAATTAAAAATTAAGCAACCCACAAGTAAAAATTTAATCGGATAAGTTCGAAAATAAACAAACCCATAAAATTATATGAAACAAACTAATGAAGGAAATATAGGAAATTCAGATGGATTCTCAATTTTATCGCATCCAGCGTAAGTTAAAATTTTGGAACTCTTTCAAAAAAACATAAGTTAAAATTATAGGAAGTCATATCCATGAATAAAAAATAATAATTACTATTATTTACATCATTATTAAGTATTTAAAATTAAATATCATATGTGTGTTCTATTTTATATGGGACCTCCACACTCTATTTTTTTCAATTCACACAATACAAGATTAAAGTTAATTACTTGTTTAATCTTTCAACCTTCCAATTTTTTTTCAACTTCACACCAATATTTCAAGAAAAACAAATGGTTCGATGTTTTCACCACCCCTTCGCACCATACGCAACAATATGTTGATGCATTCGGTTAGATAATGTTATCGCTAAATTTAATTTTGTCAAAACCTTATCTCAAAGAAGTTTAAAAAAAAAGTCACCATCTTCAAAGGGGTCAGACATATCCAAAGAAAACCAAAAACACGCTCCTCCACTTGCCCCAATGGCATGAAAGGGACTTAAACACGGAGTTCAGGTATGCTTCATTTAGGCTAAGCTCCATTTACTCCATTTAAGGTATGGATGCAAGACATGTGGCAAAAAAAAAATTCAACGGTTGAGATTTTAAATTAAAAAACAAATATTTGTTAAATAAATACATAATAACAACAAACAAATTACATTCCCATTCTACAAAAAAAAAATCATAATCCCTTCTTCTCTCATATTGCCGCCACCTGCGTGCAAACGAATCATGTACCTCTCTCTTCTCATTTGACCTTCTTCCTTCTCTTATGCTTTCCTTTCATCATCTCTTCTCTCAACTCAGATCCTTGTTTTTCTTTTACCCATCTCTTCTTCATTCCTTTCTAATACAATACAAATTTTCTTTTTGTAATTTTAATCAACAATTCTGGTAGATTTTAATTTCAATTTTGGAGAGGAGCTATGTTCTGAAGATTGATTGTGACTGCTATGAGAAGAAGAGGAACCTGGTTTGTTATTTTGAGGGAATTATTGTGTGTTTTTATTAAACAAATATTTGTTTTTTAATTTAAAATCCTAACCGTTAGATATTTTTTTACCACATGTCTTACATCCATATCCTAAATGGAGTTTAGCCTAAATGGAGTATACCTGAACTCTAGATACTCATTATCATCCCTACATGTATGTGTAAAAAATTTTACATATAATCTTTACAAATTTAATAATAATAAATAATCAAATATAAAATATATATATATATATATTGTGAAGACTAAATAAATCGTTCTTTTATAAATCTAAATGATTCAATCAATTAGTTTAACTATTTTCACAAAATACTCCAAAATAATCTGCCTTATCCAGCAATATTTTATCTTTTTATCAAGAGTATGTTTTATAAATGCAATTAACATACATTGTTTTTGGTAGACAAAAAAAAAAACATACATTGTTTTCTTCGGTTAAAAAAAGAAATGGGCCACATACTGAAAAGCTCAAAGTGGACTATAGAAAACCCTAAATAGTCTTCATGCTTGCATCTACGGGATATTTTTTTTGCATTGCCTGCATATCCTCTGTTTACCCTCTCCTGTGTTGTTTCATCTCTTAGGTTCTTTGAGTTAAGGTGCAAGAACAATATTTGAGGGGATTCAAAAAGTAAAATATATTAGATTTACGGGTATTTTTTTCGAGTTCAGGGTGTTCACTTGAACCCCCTCAACATAGTGTAGCTCCGCCCCTGATGTACTCTATTCGTCACATATTAGAAACTCCTAACTAATGTCGTGTCTCTCGCATGTGTTTTGTTCCATGGTGAATTAAAAAACTGTTTTTCAATTAATTGATTTTATGGATAATTTAGATCAAAATTACTTTTAAGTGTGAATTTACCAAAACTAGTTTCAATGATTAAAAAAGAAGAGGAATGTCAATAAAATTAGAGAGTGCAACACTTGACTAAATGGTAAATTGATTACCAGGTTACATCAATAAATTGTTTAAGGCTGAAGTGCTTTTCTTTGGACGCAAAAGCTACTCATATTAGCTCTAACCTTAAATCGATTTTGGAAGGACAGTCATGTAAAACTATTAAGAGCGACCAAACAAGTTGATTTATTTAGTACATAACTCACGTCTGACTATGTGAACTCACAACCAAACAACCACGACATTGATTTTTTTTTTTTACCATATACCGCTACATTTATACTCTTCTCCATTTTACCTAAACTATCCATTTTACACATTTCGTTGAACTATTTCGATTACAGTTTTTATTTCAGAAAACTTTATGATTGTTTTCAGGTTTAATAATTATTTTTGGAAATCTTGTTGATCATTTGTTTCGAAAAGGTTTAAAAACAGTTTCTATATATTCTCTTGACGTTTTGATCATTTCAAATGTATTAAGAAATATAATTAATTTTGTATGTGAAAAATATATTATGAGTTGTTTTACAAAATTGTTCTTAATAAATGATATGTGAAAGATAATTTAAAAAAAAAGAGTAATAAATAATATAAGATATACTTTTAATGTTTTATTCATATTATAAAATAACTTTTTTTTTTCAGAAGCGACATATAATTTGAGAGGAAAAGAGTAATATTTTATACCTACGAAAGATATAAAATTATTACAACCAATTAATGCATATAAACCAACCAGCCAGTTAATGCAAATATATAAGGTAGCTAGAGGTAAATTTTATAGATGTAAGGAAGGTAGCCAAATGTAAATTAAAAAGATGTACTGAAGGTCTGAATTAAATAGATGTACGGAAGATCCGTAGAATAAACGTACTAATGAGAAAGGTGGGTGTAACTAACCAACCAACCAATTAATGGGAGTAATTCATATAAACCAACTATCCATTATATTTAGAAATTTTTTTTTAACTTTTACTATTTTTTATTGAATAAAATTTATGTGGTCTCACTATTTTATATGGGACTAATTTTTAAAGTATAAAATTCATATAAGTTTTATCGAATAAGAATACGTGTGTCAGATAGTATTAAGAAAATAATGTCTATCATCAACTAATAAAATTTGAATTTTCACATAGACATGGGAAGGAAGGCAGGTGGAAGTAAATGTAATAAATGTAATTCCTCTCAATTTCAAACTTTTATCTATCTAAATTTATGTTAAATAGTATGAAAATCCTTGTCAAGCGCGAACTAGAATTTCGTCATGTTTGAAAGAGAGAATATTGTGATGTATCAAATATTAATTAAAGTCTAACATTGGATAAAAGAGTGGAAGTGGAACAAACAAATAAGTGAAAATTAGGTTGATAGAGTGGTAAATCACTTACTCGGAGAGTTTGAAACTTGATAGGTAAATGTTGTTCTGGCAAGTGTGAGTTAAAATTTCAAGTTGTATGAAAGAGTAGATGTTGCAACGAGTGAATAGGCAAAAAAAAATGAAATTGTAAATTTCGTCAAAAACCGCTCTAACTTTTAAGAAACTTAAAAAAAAAAACCTCTGAAATTGTCAAACGTAATCAGTTACTCCTCTTTGTTTGTTTTGGTTGTTAAACCTTGTGACATGACAGTTAACGGGACATGTGGCACCTCCACATGTATTGAATGTTATACCACATCATAGGAGTAATTGACTTTCTTTTCTTTGTTTTTTGTTTTTTTTCCCTTAAATATATTTTTTGTCTAAAATCTTTGTGCGATTATAAAAATAGGCAAACACTCCCCCTCAAATTTAACACTTATATGTAAATACCCCTCAAATCTAAACTTATGTAGCAGATAGGTAACTATCTAATCATAAAAGATACTAACATTAGTGTTGAGAGACAAGCAAATTATGTCTACTATGCTATAATATGTCAAAAATATAAATATAATTGCAACACAGGATTAGCAACCAACCCAGAATGCTGCAATTCTTTTGTCAAGGTACAATATCTCATTATTTTACATCACCTATCAAACCTCCGATATGAAGACAATGTTAAAAGAAGAAAAGTATAAATAAAATGTCAAACTTTGATTCTGGCATGCTCTCTTCTTCAGCATGCTCTCCTCCTGACGATTTATGCTCTTCCCCCTGCACTTTTCGCTCGCATCCAGCCAAATTACTAACCAAAATACCCCTGCATTAGTTAACTAACGCAAGTGTAAAACTATGCATTAGTTAAGTAACGCTACGTCACTTAAAATGCGCATGTGTAAAACACTGTGTGAGTAAACTCACGGAGAATGGTAACACATGCGCCAGTTAACTCACGCTCTACTGATATATAAGTACAACATTAAATGTTGTACTGATATGCATTCAATGCAAAGTGTGTCACTAATGACTCGTAATCTTTACACGCTCATAATTGAACCGAATTACGCCATTTTAACAAGATTATCGGATACTACGACATAATCGATCAAAATTACACAAAAACATAGTTTTTCTCACAATCACATAATCACACGTAACGATCCAAACGGTCCAAATTACACAACTTCGCCGGTAATGACCTGTAATCACTTAAACACACTTAACGATACGTAAATGATCCAAATTACATGAATATGCACTTAAATTCTCAAAATCACATAACGGTTCAAATAACCAAAATTCATCGTTTTTCCTCAAAATCACATAATCACATATAAATGATCCAAATTACACAAATTCGTCGTTAATGACTCGTAATCCCTTAATTGCACATAATGACACATAAATGATCCAAATTACATCAATTTGTCCTTAAATTCTCAAAATCACAATATCTCTCATAAACGATCCAAATTACACATAAAAGTAAACAATACGAACACAAATTCGAACAAATTACGATATTACACGTTAATAACCTATCTAAGAAGTCTAGTGACATTCCTATATTTTCCTCTTCTTCCATGTTTTCCATGACTTCAAATTCTTGTTCCTTTTTTTAGAGTGGTAGTATCATCACAAACAATTGGATTGTGCTCATTTGTTGGTTTTTTTGACGGCTTTGGTTCCTTAGACATGAGCTCATTGAAGGCGTCTTGTCTATCCAAAAACGCAAAATGCCAGTTCTCCGCCTCACCAATCTTGTTGTTCATCCACTCCTTACAACTCGGTGGTAACAGACAACCTTCCTTCAAAATAACATGAAGATAGTGGTCGGGAATTAAGCAAAGACACATGGTATTGAAATGTGGATTAAGTGGTGGAGCACTTCGGATTGGGAAATATGTCTCACATACACCACCCATTTCGGGCAAAGTCAATAGAACAGCGACTCTTTTGAAGCAAGAAGCAATAATGTGACCCATATCCGGAGTGGTCAACCACTTATCTATCGGCACAATACCACTTGTACATTTTGAAGGCTATAAACCATTCAAGATTTTGTTATAAAGCTCCTCCGTGTCATATATCGGCATATAGTCACTCTTATGATTTCTCAACTCATGAATAAGTGATTGATGAACCAATACATGATCTTCCTCATCCATCCCCAAGTGCCTAGCTATGACCTGGAATCCACAATTTCTTCAACAAAAGGTCTCATGATATTTGGAATTTGTGAAATGTATGGGATATCCTGAAACGGTTTTGAGGTAGACGATGAAGCTTGTGAGCGGGAGTAAGTGCCAAGGTGTGCATCTTTCCTCTTTAGAAGTGACCTCTTGGGTTGTGAAGGTTGACTATCCAGATTTTGAGAATCAATAGTCTCCCACCTAGAGGGGATTCGACCCATTGATGACACTTTGAGTGTAGTCCTCTTCCTTATAGGTGCTCCCTTGGTTACCGCCTTTTTTGAAGGTGGACATAAATTTGTGTTGGAACAAAATGTGTTTAACATTACCCTTTGAGTTTTGATGATAACAAGGTATTAAAAATTGTCAATTGGATATGCTAATATTTATTCAAGTATGCAGGACCATAGATAAAAATTTAGTGTCTCTAAATTCAAGCATAGGTTCTGAAGAACAAACGAGAGCAATGGAATCAACAAGAAGGAGACTTGAAGCATCTAAAGAAAAGAGGTTCTGAAGACAAGAAGTTCTAAAGACAAGAGATCCAAAAGAAGCTGACGTCATCAGAAGCACTCTCATCATCAGAAGCTAGTTCACCAGAAGCTGACGTCATCAGAAGTTCTGAAGATCATCAGAAGCTTAAAGACTGAAGAATTTCAAGTGTTATTCAAATGATGATTTAATCACGCCTATCATTGAAGAAGACTAGAAGAATGTAGCAACGACTAATTCAAAAGAATTTGAAGGCATTGGATGTTTATTCTTTGGAGAACGTTGAAAAAGGACAATTGTACGAAGTGTACAACCACTATCTCCACTACTCTATTTTTGTGTTTGCTAGTACAAGAACGACAGTTGTGCCTGCACCGGTTTTCCTTCATACTTGGAATGGATTTGAAATTGCTCCTTCATAGGACATCAACCAAATTAGGCAACATATCATTTGTGATTTGATCAAGCTTCAAACGACTCTTTTTCGATGTGCTGGCAATCTACAACGTCTCTTCCACATCTCTTTATAAAGGAGTGAAGACCAGAAGAATTGTAAGACTCGAACAACAATTTACAAGTGCCAAAACTCTGCTGAAATTGTTCTACATCAAAGTTCACTTAGAATTTCTTAACAACTTTCATATCTTAGAAATTCTAGAGTCTTAAGAGTCTGTATCTGATTTGTATTGTGAACACCACTAATTGTATATCAAGTGTTCAACCTCAAACAAATTTCTTTGTAATTCTGTTTGAATAGAAGTCTCTTGCAGTTGTGCTTGAGCATAGAAAGTCTATTGATTTTGTTCTTGAGCATAGGAAATCTCTTGCAGTTGTGCTTGAGTAATTTGAAGTCTCTTGCTAGTTGTAGCAGTGAGCAGTTGTAATCAGATATTACATTTTAGTGAACTCTCCTTGGAAGTGCACGGGGGACAGGACTACTTCCGGTTTGTGGAAGAAACCTGTATAATTGCTTCGTGTCCTTCTTCTCTCTCTCTCTCTCTCTCTCTCTCTCTCTCTCTATTTTTATCCGCTGCATTTAGATTCTGATTATCATATCAGAAGCTTAAATCTATCTGTTTCTGATTAGTGACTTCAGTAGGAGAAAACGAAGAAAAAGCTAACACAATTCAACCCCCCCTTCTTGTGTTTTTCTCACCTTCAAAGCAGACATACATAAAGATGAAGAAGATGGCAGAGAGAGGAAGAAGACACACACACACACATATATATAGAGAGAGATATAGATAGAGAGAGAGAGAGAGAGAGGAAGAAGATGGAAACAATGGTTTTTAACTTTCAAATTTTGTTATTTAGGTATTTTTAATTTCGTCTCTCTGTATCTTTTCGTTTTTGGTTTTGGTCTCTGTAATATAGTCAATGATCATCTGTCACGACACATAAGTGTTTTTTGCAATGTCATCCTTCGCCACGTCAGCGGCCGTTAGACACTTGGGCATTTTTGTAGCGGAAGTTGACGGGAGGGATGAAAATCAAAACGTTTATAACTTACAGGAATTGTTTTAGAACAAAAACGATACATGAACGAAAACCAAAAACACACGAACTTACATGAACAATTTACGTATTTAAGCCTTACATTTTTAAACACATGCCTGGACCAAAATTGAAAGACAAAAACTAACTTGAAATGGACTTTCGTAAAAAAAAAACACTTGAAAATGGGTCTTAAATTTACACTGCATGATACTAATTCATCTGATAAATAAAGATTAAAAGAATCAACAGAATTAAACTATCGAAAATGATTAAACTCTCACAATACGGTAAATTAATACTCTCTCTGTCTCATAATAAATGAGTTATTTGCAAAAAATTATTATCCGAAAATTTTTGAGCTCTTATACATGAATCACCTTAGGTGGCATACACCCTTTTACACCCACATACATTTGTGACATGTGGCAAAAACATTGAAAGAACCGATGAAAAGTGGTGATGATGTGAAATTACTAAAATAACCCTAGCTCATGGAGTGTACATGAGAGGTGTATAAAAAAGGGTGTCTACCTATCTTTTTTCATAAATTTTAGTGGATGTTTTTGATTTTACAGTCGAGAGACCTGTTTAAAAAAAAACTTTGTCCACCTTTAAATGAGTTTGAATGTACAGGAAAAGTAATATTTTATGTCGCTAAAAAAAATAGTACTCCCTCCCCTCCTGTCCTTTTTATAATAAAAGAACCAAAAATCATCAAATAATTTATGTAGTCTAGAAGTATACTCTTTCAAAAACATGTCAAAATTTTAGAAGAGAGAGATGAAAAATAACACCAAAATAAAGTGATGTGAATTAGTTTGTTAGGTATATATCGTAAGATCTTCTTATAAATAATTGCATTAATCCATTTTGCCATCTTAGGCTACACCTTTCTTCTAATAAAAGGACCATGATTGGCTCTATCAAGCCACCACCTTGCTCTCTATGATTCCATTGACTTACGAACGACAGATATTGCAAATGGTACAATATGCATTTAACTTGGGAATCTTATCATCAGTGTATGCTAGTAAATGAATGTCCCTAACACCAAAAAAAATTCTATATTTTCTAGGTGTAACTAATGCATTTTTTTGAAACCTTGTCCTCAATGCTTTTTAAAAGATGCGGCATGCTTTTCTTTTTTTTGTGAAATAACCATATTTAGCCTGTGTGAAGTAATGATGAAATTATGTCATTATTAAACCATGGTACAAAAAACACTTCCTCGTGAGCCTTTCTTTTTTTTTTCTTTCCATATAGAACTCGCTATAACTACATTATATAGAGAGATTAAAAGGACTCACCATGCAGGGAATAAAAAATCACTCATTTGACAAGAAGTATAAATAAAGATAAAAAAAAAGTCTATGAATTTGAAAGAGTAAAAGATTCAATGGAGTTTGAGAGAATTGCAGATAAATGAGATGAAGATTGTAAGTTCGAAAAAAAGTTTAGACCTCAATGTATTTTGTCCTTGCTTATATTCAATGCAAAAGAGAAATCTTTAACATTTGTTCTTTGAGACTAAGGAATCTCGCGAACTCGATTAACATCAAGTTGAATCCTTTTCCGACCACAATTTTTTGTCATGTGTGTGGCAATGGCAAACATGTTGACTATACCAAACTTGACACGTAGTATTCCAAATGTTGACCATACCAAACTTGACACGTAGTACTCTATCTAGTCATTATTATAAACAAAAATCAAATTTTTAAATTCATTCAATAAATGATGTATTTGGTTTATAAGCTTAAAAAGATGATTATTGCTTATAATAACGACTAGAGGGAGTATATGTTAAATAACGCCTTCCTTCTTTCGGGTGTGTGTCTATCATATGATTACTTGGGCAGTCGTTGGAAATATTCTTTTTGGTCTTTGTTATACTCTATCCGTTATAAATTATATGTCATTTAATTAGGAAAAAAATTCAAATTATATGTCATTTTACAATATCAATGAATAATTAATGCTTATTTTTCTATTATGTCATTTACTATTTATTACTTTATTGCATTTCTTAATATAAGTAAAATCATAGAATGCCAAATAATTTGGAACAGAGAAAGTAAATAGACAAACCAAAAAACATCAAAAAACAATGCAATAATTGGAAAGTTCTATGGTGAAGTCATGAGAATGATTTTTCTGGTGAAGTTATTATCATTTTTTGGTTATAGTTTGTATATTATTATTATTATTTTTGTTATAGTTTGTATATTATTATCAATGTATATGCATTACTCACTATAATTATTTCACGTCAAAAAAAAAAATTAACGTTGAGCATATAAAATAATAAGGGTAAGGATGAACATATAAATAAGGGTAACGATGATCATATAAATTTATTTATAATTATCTATAATTTAGGTTTGAGCTTATAAATAAGAACGAATAAAATATGAATACCTTAAAAAAAAAGTATAAATGTTTCAATACACAAATGTCCAGATTTATACAAGTATAATTAAATTATAAAAGGGTAAGAATGACTTTTTGATAAATTAATAAGGGTAAAAGTGGAAGAAAAAAAGAGAGAAAAAGTAATTTATGTTTTCTATGAGGACTGATTTGTAATAAGGAAAAAATTGGACTTAGAGTAGTCCATCAACGTACAATAAATGATATGATATCAAAGTGATATGGCATCAACGTACAATAAATGATATGTTTTCAAACCTTTTAGGACCATGTATTGACAGGTGGCGATTATAGGTTCCTCAAAGTCGTCTACAGCTTAGGATAGGTGGAACACACTGAGACATCCCGTCTCACCCCAATCCCTTTATTTATTTTCAGATAAGCAGATTGTTCGCAAGCAGAAGGGTTCGTGCCGGAGATTAGTAGGAGGAAGCCAGATGTTTTACCTTTATTTACACATTTGTATTGTACAATAAGTATATATTTATCAGATGTTATATTTTATCAAATGCCATAAGAAAATAAAACCATGAATTTGAAGCTTGAAAATTCATATGCAAATAGACCAAACGGACAAAATTGAAATGAAAAAAAGATAAAGGACCAAATTGTTACCTAAAATTAAATTGAGGGACTAAAATTGTAATTTTGCCTATTATTAATCTATGTGAATTATGTATTAATATTTTATAGGAAAGATTGAAAAATAGAATATCCAATATACTTTTGGGCTAGCTCTATCATCCGCCTTTCATTTCTTCTCATATTTTTCAATTCTCTTATTCCAATTTCAATATTTCATCTTCTTTACTTTTCAGAATTCTATCAATTCTCTTAGATGGGAAGAAATTTGGGTATTCTCTTAAACCTTTGTAGAGAGGTAACCACTCTTCTTTAGCTCTTATAATTCACATTCTACAGCTCTTGTAATGTTTGTTCTTGGTTTTATTTTTTCTAAATTTCACGAGGCTCAAGGGATAATTTTTTTCTACAACTCTTATTTTTTTTCTAAATTTCTTGATTTTATCAATAGGGATAATTTTCTAATTTTCTAAAAAAAAACTGGGTAGTAGTATTAATCAATATCCTTAGATTATGCACTTCAGGAAAAACTATTTTAAAAAAGATTCTTTTTTCTTTTGTGGATAAACGACTATGAATAAACGATATCAAGAAGAATAAGGGAGTGAAGGTTCAAGTGGCAAGTGAATAGAGATGATATGATTTAAATATTGCTTCTTGTAAATTAAATAGTACTAATAGAAAACTAAAGGTTGTTACGGCTGTCAAGTATCAGTTGTTTTTGTCACTATTCTACCCAAATGTCAAAAAGTCTACCACCTAACCTATGTGATATGGTGGCGCGCAAAATTTAAAAAGTACTGCAAGTTGTGTCAATAATTTAATCTGATATACTGTTCACGAAACACATAGGCGGCGGAAATTAAACATAATCGGAAAGAAACTATACCTAGAATAAAATATTAAATTTCTTGCGAATAAGATTATTTTGACTATGTTTCAAAATCATGGGTGTTGTTTCATTTTCTGATGGCTTCTACCCAACCAGTTTTATCACTACCAGAATTTGTGATAAGGTGAGAACCATTGATTATGTTGGTAATAAAACATGAGATAATGCAACAAAGAAGATTTTAATCCTACATTATTTAAGCATTGCTAAATAATAATAAAAAAATTAATTACTGATAAGTTTTTATAGGGTTAAAGTGTTTAATCACGTGGTTTATCTCTTTCCATATCTTTACCTTCAATGATCTGATTACAGTGTGAAGATGACTCATGACTCATGACTCTAGTTGAATTTGAAAAGTCTGGCATTTTGATGCAATCCGTCCAAGTTATAGGTAAAATTTCATGTATGTGTTCAAATAATTATTGTGTTTTATTGCAATTGAAGCCTTCCAAACTTATGTTTAAACAACAGACATTGTCTACGCAATTTCTGCCTACAAATTTAGTGAAAACAATATCTACAATGTTTATAAAACATATTTAGGTTAAGTTAGCAAACTTTAATCCAAAAATAATTCAAGCAAATCAGTTTGAAACTTTTATTATATGAAAAAATTGCCAATTTTGTTGTCTTGCTTACACCAATTCATTAGGCACTTACCAACTTAGTTACAACTCTCATTAGCTATATTAGTATACTTTGAATGAGATATTCCATCTGCAAAATTGAAACTATATCAGTGTCCTTTAAATGAGAGATCCCATTTGCAAAACTGAAGAGGATGATGAAATTAATTAATACCATAAAAAGGATGTATATCAGATTTTTGATGAAAACATTTGTATAAGTGAAGAGCAAAAAACTATGAGGTTAAACAATGAAGTTTGTAATGGTGAACAATTTCTCGCCTATTTCTTCATGTTTGTTGTTTCTCTTTTATCACCTTTTTCATGTAATAGCTTTTCTAATCATTTTCACTCTCTTCAAATAATTCTGCAGGTAAAGGAAAAAAAAGGAAATAAATGAGAGGTCCATTGGAAAGCTGGACCTAAACATAATGAGAAAAAAAAACTGTGGTTAGTTGTTTTTTTGAAGCGCAATGAGATTATGGGCCAATTGAAGATTTCCATGGCAAAGCAATACATGGAGGTGAAAGGAAACGGAAAAGGGATGAAATGCATTGCAACAAAACCAATATATATAGCACAATGAAAGCAAATAAGACAACTAATAGAGTAGGTAATATATGGGGAAACTTTATTGTTGTTTAGCATCGCAAGTGGATGCACAAAAAAAACAAAAGCCTTGCAAATTGTGTTTAATTTAATCTGATAATATAGCTTGAATAAAATATTGCAACTTATTCATGAATCTACATGAGTGGGAAAATTTTGCTGCTGTGGTTAAGATTATTGATTCTTTTGTTAAGGTACAACATCTCATTATTTTACATCATCTATCAAACCTCCAATATGAAGACAATGTTAAAAGAAGAGAGGTATAAAAGCAACTAAACAAAAGAATTAATCACCGAAGTGCTCAATCCTTGTCTGCCCTCCCTTTATACACAATAATTAACCACCGAAGATAATGTCAAATTATAAATAAATTGGCAACAAACGATTCTGAATTTTAACTATATGAATAAAAACAACAAATGTACTAAAAAGTAATGAACAAATGTAACTACTGACAAATTTTAAACAATTTTTATAACTAAGATTTTAAATTAAATTAGTTAAAACTAAAACACTACATGACAACAATCTCTCCCTTCTTTGCCTTTTCCTCAACGTATAAGTGAAATAACACATATACCTCATGTCTTAAAACTTTGGGTAAATGTAAATCTCATATATGTGATTGCTCTTATTCTAATGTGATAACACGTCTAAATGTAAATCCAATTGTCTCTTTAGTTCAAACTTCATAGTACCATGGAAAAAAAAACCAGGTCACAACGAATCTAAATGTCGCTATGAATTCCATATGAAAATCCTACTTATCCATCCATTATAGATTTGTAAACAGAGAACAATATTGTCTATACAAGAATTAGAAATATTGATTGGCATGTTCTTGGAATAGGTCAACAGTGCTATGATAAATCCAGAGTACTGCATTTATTACCCTCTACCCAAATTCAGAGTACTGCATTTATTATCCTTTACACAAGTGGTCTTGAGATCGGTTATAAGTTTTTGAGCTATTTTTATGCTCATTTGATTTTTTTTCTTCTCCTTTTTGGTTCATTTGATTCGAGGGGTAATCTTGACGCAACTGGTAAAGTTGTTGTCATGTGACTGGAAGGTCACGGGTTCAGGTCCTAGAAACAGCCTCTTGTGTAAAAAACAAGGTAAGGTTGCGTACAATACACCAAATGGTGCGACCTCTTCCCGAACTCTGCGTATGCGGAAGCTTTAGTGCACCGAGTTGCCCTTTTTTGTTTCATTTGATTCGAGCCATCGAGCTGAACCGAATGGTTAATGAGTTTGAATTGAGTCGAGTCCAAATTAAAAAAAAAAAGTTTGTAACGAACTTAAATTTCGAGTTGATCTAATTCTTATCAAACTGAGCCGAACTAAACAAGGATCGACTCAACTAGTTTCCGACCCTACCCTCAATACTTTTTAAAAGATGCATCATTATTTTTTATCCATCCATCAAAAACAATTCAATCATTAATCATTTGCAACTATTTGAATATTTTTACGAATATATTTTTATAAATTTTTTGAAATAATGATATCATAAAGACAAATATTAAATAAGAAATATAAAAATCATTTTGAAAATCTTTATATAACAAGGACACGAGGTTCCAAAGACAAAGCTTTTCATTTTCTTGCTGACCTCTCAAGATGTCATGCTTGGTGGATATCAATGCGATGCTCGACAGACCAGAGCCACCTTCAACCGGTGACTGTTGCATCTACAAGGTTCCCTCTAAACTTCGCAAACTCAACGAAGATGCATACACCCCCACTGTCGTTTCCATTGGCCCCTTTCACCATGGTCAACCCCAGCTGCAAAACATGGAACGTCACAAACTCATTTACTTCAAAGCTTTTCTCCAACGAACCAATGCATGTTTAAACACCTTGGTCATCTACATAGAATCTATCTTATCTGATTTCAATGGCTGTTATTCCGAAACCCTACCATTTTCTCATAATGAACTTGTTATGTTAATTTTAACCGATTCCGCTTTTATAATTGAATTTTTTTTGAGAACCTGTTGTGAAGGGGATACCTTTAAACCTTGGTTAGATAGTCATATAACATCAGATTTATTGTTACTTGAAAACCAGCTTCCCTTTTTCGTTATTGAAAAAATTTACAGTCTTTCATTGAGTTCTACCAATGCTAGTGTTCCTGACACTATGATCCCTTCTTTTCTTCAACTCACTATTGGTTGTTTTGGTTGTTTTGGTTATTTCAAAGCAAAATTGGCTTTTGATAATGGTGATATTAGTATAAGGCACTTCACTGATCTGATTAGGATATTTCATTTGTATCATCCTATTGAAAGTCGGCCGAGTAGAAACCGGATCGATGAACAGATAATACATCGACCGAGTGCAACTGAGTTGGTAGAAGCTGGAGTTAGGTTTAAAGTGAACACTAAAAGTGAGTGTTTATTTGACTTGAGGTTTTCGGGAGGAGTTCTTGAAATTCCTTCATTAATAGTTGAGGATCGGACCGAAACTTTATTTCGGAATGTGGTTGCTTTGGAGCAGTTTCATTACCCTGATGAGTCATATATTACTGATTTTGTTATTTTTTTGGGTTACCTTATAAATACTGGTAGGGATGTTGATATACTTGTTCGGAACAAAATACTGGAAAATTGGCTTGGAGACAGTGATTCTGTGGCTAACTTGTTTAATGGTCTTCGCATAAATGTGGTACATACCAATATCAGTTCTCAATTCTCTATTCTTTGCAAAGAATTGAATGCTTTTTGTAGGAATCCTTGGCATAAGTTGAAGGCTACTCTCAGGCGTGATTATTGCAATACTCCTTGGCACACTGCTGCTTCCATTGCTGGAGTCTTACTACTTGTTCTCACTATAATTCAAGCAGTTTGTTCTGTCTTGCAAGTACTACAAGCCTCCTAATGATTTCTTTCATTGTTGAGTTCATAACTATTGTTATTGTTATTATCACCAATTTACGTTGTTTGTTTCAATGTTTCATTATGTTTTTGTGTTGCATTAGATTGAAATTGTAATTTCATATAAATAGGTGTTATGCTAAATAGGAAAGCAACTTGATCATGTTGTATTGTTGTTGAACAAAATTGGTCTCATAGTGTTGGTAGCAAAATCTACGGGTGCAGGTAGATACTCCTAACTAATGTCTTGTCTCGCATGTTTTTGGTTCCTCGGTAATAAAAATTGTTTTTGAATGAATTGATTTTATAGAATTGATTTAGGTGAAAAATGAGTTTAATGTAACGTGATTTATGTTTTAATACCTTAATTGAAAAGTAATTTTTCATTATTCAAGTTGTTTGGATAATTTAGATCAAAATTACTTTTGAGTATGAATTAACAAAAAATAGTTTAAATGATTGAAAAAGAAGAGGAACATCGATAAATAAGAGAGTGCAACACTTTACCGTGGTGTGTAAGTGTGAGTAATTATGTCCCATATCAAATAGAAAAGTAAAGGTTGAACACCTTATAAGTAAGAGGACCCATAAACTCATTGCTTTAATGTTTTGAGTAAGAGTGTGATGTCTATCTCACTAGTGTGGTTGTTCTAGCCTCGATATGGCAGGTCCCACGAGCTTCCCTCATGACCCAAAAGTGGTATCAGAGTCCCGGTTTGACAAAGGGTATGACCGAGGCAGCTGGCCCGTTGCAGAGAAGCCAACAACGACGATACAAGCAAGTAAGAGCCCATTGGTATGACCGAGGCAACCGGTCCGTTGCAGAGAAGCCAACAACAACGATACAAGCAAGTAAGAGCCCATTGCTTAGAAACCAGCAACAACGTTTTAAGTTCCTTGTGTCGGTGCATTGCGAAGAAGCCAGGAAGGACGATCGCTTGAAGGGGGAACATGATGAATAGATGGACTTACACTTGGGGGAGAATTGGGGGAACATGATGAATAGATGGACACACAGTTCGGGGAATGTTGTGTGCAAGTGTGAGTAATTATGTTCCACATCGAATAGAAAAGTAAAGGTTGAACACCTTATAAGTAAGAGGATCCATAAACCCATTGTCTTAAGGTTTTGAGTAAGAGTCTGATGTCTCTTTCACTAGTGTGGTTGTTCTATCCTCGATTCGACGAAGGGTATGATCGAGGCAGCCGGTCCATTGCGGAGAAGTCAGCAACGACGATACAAGCAAGTAAGAGCCCGTTGTAGAGAAACCAGCAACGACGTTATAAGTTCCTTGTGTCGGTCCGTTGCCGAGAAGCCAGCAACGACGATACAAGCAAGTATGAGCTTCCGCTTGAAGGGGAACATGATGAATAGATGGACTCGCACTTGGGGGGAGGGGGGAACATGATGAATGGATACACGCACACTTGGGGGAGTGTTGTATGCAAGTGTGAGTAATTATATTCCACATCGGATAGAAATGTAAAGGTTGAATACCTTATAAGTAATATGATCCATATATAAACCCATTATCTTAAGGTTTTGAGTAAGAGTGTGATGTCTCTCTCACTAGTGTGGTTATTCTAGCCTCGATGTGGCAGGTCCCACGAGCTCCCCTCATGACCCTACATTGACTAAATGGTAAATGGATAATGTTTTATCGACACTTTTTATTCATACACACAATGTACCACCCTCTTGTGAGTGTGTGGGAGAGACAAAAAAGCTGAATTTCCTTTGTGTGTGAGAACCATGTGAACACGTATCACAATTGTGTGTGGATGTACAAGTGGTACATACTACCTAAGGGTGTCAATGTATCTTTCTCATGGTAAATTGATCACCAGGTCACATCCATAAAATTATTACAACCAATTAATGCATATAAATAAACCAACCAAAATTCTTCGATACGGTTGTGCTAATATATAAGGTAACTAGATGTAAGGAAGGTCTGTGGAAGTAAACATAGTAATCAGAAAGGTGGATGTAACCAACCAACCAATTAATGGAAGTAAACGTAGTAATTCATACGAACCAACTATCAATTATATTTTGAACATTTTTTTTAACATTTACTTTTTATTGAATAAAATTTATTTGATCTCACTATTTTATATGGGACCAACTTTTAAATTATAAGATTCATATAAGTTTTATCAAATAAGAAATGTTTTTTCTTTAACGAAGAAAACGTTTGTTAGAGAGTATTAAAAAAAATGTTAACGAGTGCTCTCGGGACACTCTTTAAGCATCTAAAATGGTAAGATTTTATGAAAGTTTGTGTATTTATTGTATTGAAAATTGAAGTCTTTACTTTTTTAAAGAATAGCTTCTTCATTAGAAATGTTAAAGAATACTCTAGGAACACTCGTTAACGAAACCCTAAAAGAAATAGTGTCCATGACAATTATCAACTAATAATATTTGAATTTTCACTTAGACATGGGATGGAAGGTGGGTGAAAGTAAATGTAATAAATGTAATTCCTCTCAATCTCAAACTTTTATGTTAACTAGTATGAAAATTTGGTGTCAGGTACATGTTAAAATTTCGTCAAATTTGAGAGAAAAAAAATTGTGATGTATCAAATGTTAATTAAAGTTTAATATTGGATAAAAGAGTGGAAGTGGAACAACAAATAAGTGAAAAAAACTCATATACTTAAGCACTAAAATTTTGAATGAGGTTGTTGTATCATTTCTAACTTATGTGGCCACTCCTTCACTAATCTGTCAGTCTACACGTGTGTTGGCTCTCACAAAAGGTCCAATGGTGATATCATATCCCAATTCAATATTGTGAGGGAGCGGTATGGTTCTTTGTGGTAGATCACTTACACGGAGAGTCTAATACTTGATAAAGAAATATTATTGTGTCAAGTCTGAGTTAAAATTTCACGTTGTATGGAAGAGTATATGTTGAACAATATATAAGTGAGATGACAAATATACCTCATGTAACACCCCAATTTTCTATTTTAATTAATTCCATGAAGTTTAATAGGTGAATTTTTGGTTAATATTATTATTGATGTTGCTTGTGCTTGAGTGTTATTTTGTTGTTGAAAAAATAGAATATTGATGATGATCGAAAAATAGTATGAGAATTTAATTAAAATGAAGAGTGAAATAAAAATAAAAATAATAGAGTTGGGAGATGTATAATATAAATTTTAAATAAGTGGGGAGGGATGGAGTAAACCGTAAAATAATAGTGGTCTGAGGAGAAAAAGGTTCACAACGAGTGACTGGTGCGAATATAAGTAGAAAAACGTAGAGGTTAAGGAGTCAGTATTGCTGAATGTGGAAAAGAAAGAAGAAAAGAGCAGAGGAAAACGAAAACCATAGCTACAACAAGGTCAAGCCGGAAAACAAAGATATTCGAAGGATTTAAGGTAAGGGGGGAGAATCTTTTCTTTTTAGGGTGTTTTGATATTAATGAAGAGGGTTGTCTAATCACAGAGTTGTTGTTACGAATGGAAATTTTGATGAAAGAATGATGAAGAACAAACATAATGAGAATTGATGATTTTGAAGAGAGATTAGAATTGTGAGAAACAAATGGTTAATTTTTGAATAGAGAATTAAATAGGTAATAGATTGTTATAATTAAATAATGGTGTGAAGAGTTAGTGTTTGGATGATAGGGTAACCCTAGGTAATGTTCCCTATCAATTTGGGATCGTAAGGAGTCGAAAGTAGGGATTTTTAGCCAAATTAAGAGCAAACTCTAGCGTAAAAAACGTTGTTTTTTCTGAGTTCTGGAATTGTCAAAACGTGCCACGATGAAATCCCAACGTGCCACGATTTTTCCAGCAAGGAAAAGCTTATTTTTAGTTGTAAAAATGTGCAGCGTTGAAAATCAACGTGACATGCAGTGCGAACTTGGAACACTTTTCCACATCCTTGTAAACTCCTAACCTTTAAACTCTGGAACATTCAACTTACTCTTCTCAACAGCAGCAACAAGTAACAATTTTCCTTTGTATTCAGCCAAATTAGGCGACCTTAAAAACCTCCTCATAGATGCTTTAATTTTGAACCAAGTTTGTGTTCCAACATTATAAGCTAAAACACTAAAAAGAACTAACGGGGTAACAAGGTGGGTGGAAGGAACAATACGGTTGTGGTAATATATAAAGTAGCTTGAAGTAAATGTAAATTATGCAATAGTTGTAATAATAAGGGTAAATTACATTGACCTCCATTGAGGTTTTCTTAAACAACAAAAACATCCCCTCTAGTTTTCAAAATACATTTCACTCCCCTCTCTGTAACACGACATTAAACTTCTGCTAGATCAAAATGATTCATCTCACTCAATGTTTCCAAGCTCTGAAGCTAAATAAGAACACTGGATACAATCCTTTTTTTCCCCACTAGTTTCAACCATGATTTCCCTTCTCATTACGCCATTCTTCACCTGGATCTTCTTCCTCTTTTCTCCATCACTTCACAACCCCTTTGACTAAGTTGATTATTCTTTCTACCCTTTTTTAAAACAATTTTTCCATTTTTTTTTCATTGCATGCACGATTAATGAAATTTCAATATTTAATATTTGTTTAATGTGAGTGTGTTTTAGGTTTAAAGGGGTTGTGATGTTTTATTCAAAAGCGAAACCTTTTATTTTCTGAACTTGGGTTGTTCAATTGGGTGGTTTTAGCTTAAATATATCTTGATTTTACTTTATGGGATTGTAATTTTTTTTAGGTCAAATAGGTAATTTTGGAGAATCGAACACCAATGGAATAAATGCTTCTATTGGCCGTTTGATTTAGGTTCGATGCAGAAATGGGTAGTGCTTCTTTTTGAATTCTCCAATATGCTTGTCTGATGGTTTGGTTTAAGTTGCAAGTGTTTCTTGTTTCATTAGGGCGTGAATTAAAGTGAAGGGTAAACAGAGATTAAACAATGTTAATGTGAAAAGGAGGTCTTTGTCAATTTAATAATAAAATAAGGGAGGTTAATGTCTAATTAAAAACTAGAGGGTATGTCTATGTTGTTCAAGATAACCTCAGGGGAGGTTAGTGTAATTTGCCCATATAATGATGTAAGGAAGATGAGTGGAAGTAAATGTAGCAATGAGAAAGGCTAGAAGCATTATAATTTTGAACATATTTTTTAACATTTACTTTCTATGGAATAAAATTTATGTGGTATATATTGATGACAAATCATCTTACATTATTCTAAAATAGAGAGTATTAGAACAATTGCCTATGATTTTTGGGACATTTTGTAATATTTTTTATTTGAGTAATGTAATTTTATTCTTCCCGAAACATAACAATTATATGATGTTTTAATGTAATTCAAGAAGAAACCATGCAAATTCTAGGGCGTTGCGTCATGACCATCCACATGAATACTATCAGAGTATGATGTGGATGATCCAGGATCAGATGCACTCGGCGACCGAGCTAAAGAGGAGGAGGAGGAGGAGGAGGAGGGGCACCTTATATGGTCGATTAGTTTTAGGGTTTTTGTGATTGTACATTATCATTTTCCTATGACATTATTGCTCTTTATGTAAATTAATGCCCAATTAATTGGATAACATTTGGGTGACATTGTGGTTGGTGATATTGATGATATTGGTCGACCATAATGTCACAAGTATACAAAAAAACAAAAAAAAACTTGTGAAAGAATAGAAGCCACTTGTGACACTATGGTTGGTCAATGTCACCAACCACAAAGTCACCCGAGTGTTATCCCGATAAATGTCATATATTCTAGAAATTAATGTGTGCATTTATATCATGCTATGTTTTTAATTATAAGTAAAATTTGACTTTTTAAGTTCATTTAATTAATGTTGTATGTAGTTCATATTATGGACTATATACATCATTAATTGGATTAACCAAAAAAGTTAAATTTACTTATAGTTAGGAACAGATGGGAGTATATATTTATACAAAAACTATAGCAATAGACATTGTCATTTATTATAGCAAATGAAGAGGATCTGAACTCGTGGTGTAAATTAGTTTGTTAGGTATATATCATAAAGAATTCTGCTCTTCTCCCAGCACATTTTGCTCGCGTCCAACTGCAATACCTAAACTACCCCTACGTTAGTTAACTAACGCAAGTGTAAAAATTTGCGCAAGTTAAGTCATCTAGCGTGAGTTAAGTCACGCAGAGTGAACTCACTTTTTTTAAGTTTATTTACTATATTCAAATTATTTTATTTACGTTATTCAAATTTATTTATTTACGTTATTCTAATTTATTTGTTCACTTTATTCTAATTTATTTGTTTACTTTATTCTAATTTATTTACTTTATTCAAATTAATTTATTTACGTTATTCTAAATTATTTATTTACTTTATTCTAATTTATTTATGCACTTAAAATAAATATTTATTCATTAAATAAATACAAATATAAATAAAAAGGAATGAACTAAATTAATATTTATTCGGGTTTATTCATTAAATACAAAATCAGAAAATAAAAGCAAGTATAAATAAAAAAAATGAACAAAATTAATACATATAACAACATCTCATTTTATTAATAGAATTTATACAATAATTGATACATTTATTCGAATTCACTAAATAATCTACTTATTTTCTTTTTACTCTCTTGGGGTAAAAAATGAACAGCCTTCTTGGGGCAAAATTGTGAGCAGCCTTCTTGGGGAAAATACATCATCAACCCTTGGGGTAAATCTAAATCTGGTTCTTTTTTCCCAAGAAGATTATATTTACCCACGGTATAAGTTTTTGGGGTAAAAAGAAGTAAATTTAATTTTATCCCAAGAGTTGATCACTTCCCCAAGTTGGCTACTCACTGTTTTGCCCGAAGAAGTCTGATCATTTTTGCCCCAAAGAGACTATTGAAGAAAAAAATAGAGGGAGAGAGTGAGGAGGGAGAAAGTGATATGGTGTAAGGAAATAAGGAAGTATGAAGGGGTATTTATAGATGGGAATGATAGTATAGGTTGTAACCACCATAAATGTGGTCAAAAAAACGTGTAAACTTGGTAAAAAAACGTGTAGATTGAAGGTTGAAAACCTGACCACCATCTAAAATATATCTGGTTATGAGCTCAGGCCACTGGCCAACGTGCATGAGTTAACTCGCGCCCAGACCAATGGTGCGTGACTTAAGTCACACAGAACTTATAAAGTACGTGAGTTAAGTCACGCGGTGTGACTTAACTCAGGCAAGGGTATAACTGGAAATTATGCTGAGCACGAGCAAAATGTGTTGGGAGAAGAGCAGAATTCTATCATAAACAACAGCATTAATCCATTTAGCTTGCCCATCTTACGCTACAACTTTCTTCCAATAAAAGGACCATAATTGGCTCTATTAAGCCACCACCTTGCTCTCTATGATTCCATTGATCTATGAACGACAGATATTGCAAATGTTACAATATGCATTTAACTTGGGAATCTTATCATTAGTTTATGCTAGTAAATGAATGTCCCTAACACCATAAAAAAATCTATATTTCCTAAGTGTAACTAATGCATTTTTTCAAACCTTGTCCTCTATGCTTTTTAAAAGATGCTGCATTTTTTTTTTAAACCATATTGAGCCATGTGTGAAGTAATGACAAAATAATAACTTCCTCGTGAGTCTTTCTTTTTTCTTTCCATGTAGAACTCCCTATAACTACATCATATAGAGATTAAAAGGACTCACCTTGTAGGGAGAAAAATAATCACTCTTCTGACAAGAAATATAAATAAAGATAAAAAAGTCTATGAATTTGAAAGAGTAGAAGACTCAACGGGGTTTGAGAGAATTGTAGAGAAATGAGATGAAGAATGTGAAGTGAAAAGAAAGTTCAGTCATCAATGTATTGTGTCCTTACTCATATTCATTCCAAAAGAAAGATCTTTAACATTTGTTATGAGACAAGGAATTTGCGAACTCGATCAACATCAAGTTGAATTCTTTTGCAGCCACAATTTTTGGTCACGTGTGTGTCTACCATATGATTACTTAGACTGTCGTTAGAAATTTGTTGATCTCTGTTATAAGGTTTTTCTATTATGTGTAAATTTGTACGCTGGGCTGTGTGAGCCGTTGCGTGCCTAAGATGCTGCTCTCATGTGTTTTGTTTTGTATCATAATTATTTAGAAGAGTGACAGCAAGGGGCTTCTCTGTCATTATGTTTTTAGTTGGTTTTTTGGCTTTCTCTTTGTACTGCTCTCTGTCTTCTTTCAATATATATGCTGATTTCAATACATCCACAATATTATAAAGACAAATATTAAATAAGAAATATGAAAATCTTTTTGAAAATATTCATATAATAAGGATACGAGGGAGTGCCAAAAGACCAAGCTTTTCATTTTCTTGCTGACTCTCAAGATGTCATTCTCCTGCTTGGTGGATATCAATGCGATGCTCGACAGCGCAGAACCACCTTCAACCGATGAGTGTTGCATCTACAAGGTCCCCTCTAAACTTCGCAAACTCAACGAAGATGCATACACCCCCACTGTCGTTTCCATTGGCCCCTTTCACCACGGTCACCCCCAGCTCCAAAACATGGAACGTCAGAAACTCTTTCACTTCAAAGCTTTTCTCCAACGAACCGAGGCATGTTTAAGCGACTTAGTCGGCTACATAGATTTTATCTTATCTGATTTCAAACACTGTTATTCCGAAACCCTACCATTTTCTCATAATGAACTTGTTAAGTTAATCTTAATCGATTCCCTTTTTCGTTATTGAAAATTTTTACAGTCTTTCATGTTCTACATACGCTAGTGTTCCTTCTTTTCTTGAACTCACTATTGGTTATTTTGGTTATTTCAATAAATCAAAATTGTCTTTTGATAATGGTGATATTAGTATAAGGCACTTCACTGATCTGATTAGGACATTTCATTTGCAACATCCTATTAAAATTCGGCCGAGTAGAGACGAGATCGGCCAACGGATGATACATCTACCGAGTGCATCTGAGTTGTTAGAAGCTGGAGTTACGTTTAAAGTGAACACTAAAAGTGAGTTTTTGTTTGACTTGAGGTTTTCGGGAGGAGTTCTTGAAATTCCTCAATTAAAGGTTGACGATGGGACCGAAATTTTGTTTTGGAATATGGTTGCTTTGGAGCAGTGTCATTACCCTGATGAGTCATATATTACTGATTATGTTGCTATTTTGGATTACCTTATAAATACTGGTACAGATGCGCATATACTTGTTCAAAACAAAATACTGGAAAATTGGCTTGCAGACAGTGATTCTGTGGCTAAATTGTTTAATGGTCTTTGGAAAAATGTTATACAATCTACTATGAGTTCTCATTTCTCTGTTCTTTCCAAAGACTTAAATGAGTTTTGTAGTAATCCTTTGCATAAGTTGAAGGCCACTCTAAGGCGTGATTATGGTAAAACTCCTTGGAAAACTGCTGCTTCCATTGCTGGAGTCTTACTACTTGTTCTCACTATAATTCAAACAGTTTGTTCTGTCTTGCAAGTAGTACATACCTCCTAGTGTTTTCTTTCATTGTTGAGTTCATAATTATTGTTTATTATTATTATCATTAGTGTACGTTGTTTGTTTCAATGTTTCATTATTTTGTGTGTTGTGTACTTAGATTGAAATTGTAATTTCATATATAAATAAAGCAACTTGATCATGTTCTATTGTTGTTGATTAAAATGGGTCTGATAGTGTTGTTGGCAAAATCTAGGGGTGCAGGTAGAAACTCCTAACTAATGTCGTGTCTCGCGTGTGTTTGGTTCCACGGTGATAACAATTGTTTTTGAATGAATTGATTTTGTAGAATTGATTTAGGTGAAAGTGAGTTTAATGTAACGTGATTTATGTTTTAATACCTTAATTGAAAAGTGATTTTTCATTATTCAATTTGTTTGGATAATTTTGATCAAAATTACTTTTGAGTGTGAATTAACAAAAATTAGTTTAAATGATTGAAAAAAAAGAGGAACATCGATAAAATAAGAGAGTGCAACACTTGAGTAAATGGTAAATTGATTACTGGATCACATCAATAAAATGTTGAAGGGATTTTCTTTGGATGCAACCCATACTAACTCCAACCTTGAATCGATTTTGGAACGACAATCACTTAAAATTATTAAGAGTTTCCACGACAAGTTGGTTCAGTACATAACTCACGTTTAATCGTGTGAACTTACATCAAGTGTCTTCCAACTCACAATCAAAAAAGCACGACATTAATTTTTTTTTTACCATATATCCCTACATTTATGCTCTCACTCTCCATTTTACTTAAACTATCCATTATGCCCATTGTGTTGAACTACTTCGATTTCAATTTTTATTTCAGAATACTTTGTGAATGTTTTGTGGTTTAATAATTATTTTTGGAAATCTTGTTGAATGTTTTTCGGTGTTATATCATTGGTTTCGAAAAGGTTCGAAAACGGTTTCCGTCGTATAGGATGTTGGTAGCTCGTTATGGTGAGGGGGCAGGGAGGTTGGAGGATGGGGGGTTATAGTGGTTCTTCGTGGTGGAGGGAGGTTGTGAAAATCTGTGATGATTGAGGCGTTGATGGTGGAGGGTGGTTTGAGGAGAATTTGGTGAGAAGGGTTGATAATGGAGTGCATACTTTTTTTTTTAGACGAATCCGTTGTTAGGAGACTCTCCCTTGTGTGTGCAGTATAGACGCCTTTTTGACTTGGTTGTTAATAAGTCGATTTCGGTGGCGGATATGTGCGCTTTAGGTTGAGAGGATGGCGGGGCGGCTTGGAAGTGGCGCCGTCGGTTATGGACATGGGAGTAGAAATTGTTAGGGGATTGTAGGATTTTACTTCACAATATTTCTTTGCATCATTATTCTACAGATCAGTGGCAGTGGCAGATTGATCCTATTAGTGGTTATTCGATCAGGGGTGTGTATAGGATGCTCACCAGCCAGGAGACTATGAGTTCTGATCAATGTTTTAAAACACGGACTGCTGATCGACCCGGTCAAGACACTGGGTCACAAGATCACTGGTCGAACCAGTGGGTCATTGATCGGACCGCATGACTATTGACCTGGTCTACATAAAAATATTTATGACCAATAATTACATTATGAATGAAATTTTGATAAAAAAAAATCCTGTCATTTTTTTTTCTATTTAAAGTTCGTACATTAAAATATTTATATTCACAGCTGCAAGTTTGTAAGTTAATTTCTTAACTGCAGCACAATTCAAGCTAATTCCAATCCAAATTCAAATTAGCTCATACATTAAACAATATTACTGCATAAAAAACCTCACAGTTGTAAACATTGTTGGAAATTAAAATATAACTGACTTACAAACCCAAGTAAGTTGCATAGTCAACAAAAAACAGAAACTCAAATAAGTTATAGCAATTCACTAATTAATAAAATATTTATGTCCATGGAGTCAAATTGTCATAGTCTTGATATCCATATTCATCATCTTCACCGGTTGAGATGGAAGAGGAGAACGGCGGTTAAAAATGGCATTTGAGTTAGGAGTATGTGTTACTAGAGTTTTGTCTTCATATATGTCGTGCCTTTTTATTAAAAAAAATGGAAAACGGGTCGGGTGAGATAAACTGGTTTAGCGGTCCATCCATTGACCCGGACAGGTCACACGGGTTTCAGCGGGTTAATTGCATATCCGGTCCAGTAGAGTGCCCGAACCGCTGCACCCTCTAGTTCGCGGGCCGATCGGTCCGATCGGCCGGGTCGGTCCGGGTTTTAAAACACTGGTTTTGATGCTACTACAAATTTAATTTGGAAGAAACCGGTTCCCTTGAAGGTATCGATTTTGGCCTAGAGAATCCTTCGAAATAGGTTACCGACAAAGGATAATCTGATGACACATAGTATTCTTTCTCACGATAATCAATTATGTGTGACTGGTGTGGAGGGTTTGAGATTGCACATCATCTGTTCTTGTCGTGTCCTTGTTTTGCATCTCTTTATGGCCTTGTTCGGTCTTGGCTTGGCATTTCTTCAGCTGATCCGTGTTATTTACAAGAAAATGCTATTCAATTTTCTTACTCATCAGGCGATTTACGAGCTCATCACTCTTTTCTAAAGCTTGTTTAGCTCTGTTGCGTGTGGGTTTTGTGTGAAAGGAACAATCAAATTTTCAAGAAAATTGAAAGTTCTATCCATCAGATATTAGATAAAGTGAAGTTACATTCCTTTTGGTGGATGAAGACAACAAATATTAATATATATTGGTCTAATTTTCATATATGGTGGTCGAGCCCGTTTGTTTGTCTGGACATCGACTAATTTGTTATAATTTTGTTTACTTTGTGACTTGTTTGTGTGCATACTTTAGAGGTTCTTTTTGGTACACCTTGTGCTATTAAAGATGTTGCTTTGATCATAATATATCTCATTTTTGCTTATTAAAAAAAATTATAGTTGATTTTAAAAATAAAGAAAAAACCTTGAAATCTTGTAAAGATGAATTAATAATGATAGTATGGACATTATACGATTGTCTCATAACTCTTAAGAGATTTGAACTCTACCTTTCAAATTAGAAAGCTGAATTTTCATCACATCACATCTCTTATGTTGTATATAAATTAGTTTTTTAAAGATGAATTAAATTAAATTAATATAAAAATTTAAGATGTTATTAAAATCTATCAGTTCTAGGGGTCACCTCTAAATGTCGTTGTATATAAATCAGATTTATTAAGATGAATTAAATTTAAATAATATAAAAATCTACGATGATATATTAAAATCTAGGCTAAAACATGGTTTGATCCCTGCAAATATGTCTCGTTTTGGTTTTAGTCCCTGTAATTTCTTTTTTTGGTGTTTTTGGTCCCTGCAAATATGTCCCCTTTTGGTTTTGGTCCCTGACCCCACTTTAGTGATGATTTGCACACGTGGCACGTGATGACTGAACTCATTTATTAGAAAAATAGTCCCTGCAAAATCTTTTGATTTTTAAAAAGGTCGCTGCAAAATATTTTACTTTTGAAAATAGTCCCTGGAGGGACTATTTTCAAAAACAAAATATTTTGCAGGGACCAAAAACAACAACAAAAATTTACAAGGACTAAAACCAAAACGAGGCATATTTACAAGGATAAAACCGTATTTTAGCCTAAAATCTATTGATTCTAGCTAGTGGACCCCTCTAGAGAAAAGTATCTTATAACTTGTCTGAACGAATTCAAATTGATCCTACGAGGAACAACTATCTCCCATATTTTCCATTGACCATTAAATAAGAAGCTCTCTCATTTCATTGTGTTCATCGAAATGGAACAAGTGGCATTTTCTAGAACCTCAAAAATATCTTTAAATTTCATTATAATAATAAATTAATCAATGTAAGCTGCTTGTAAGTTTCTTGAAAGGGAAATGGTGGGGTTAAATTATACCATCAACTTTGAAATCTTTGCTCCATCAACCTTCTATTTTCCTACTTCCAAATTCTGGCAACTTCACAGCAATTCCTGCATGTGGTTAAAGTTACTTATGGCAAGGACAAATTAAATAAATAAATAAAAAGACTAAGACTAAAATCGTTCTATATATACCTATGTAACATGTTTGTATGAAGCAAGTGATAATCAAAGAGTAGGCAATACGAGGTTGGTTTGAGGGAATCATGTCGCAGGAGTGATGGGACCGGCCTATGGTGCATATATATATGAATATCTATGATATGAATATTATCATATAGTGGTGCCATCCTCCTGCGACATGATTCCCTTCAACCTCTAGCTGACAACACAATTTTGATGTTTTTCTCTCTTTATGTTAGAAACTTTCGATCAACAGGTTCTAGAACTGGTTAGTTTGTAAGTTCAATCTTGTTTGTACTATAGTTTTGTCGAATTGGATTGAAGAAGTTGAGTTGTGATCGGTTTACCTAATTTTTATTTTGCAATTTTTTTGGTACAATTTTTTATGTTCATGTCCTTTTGATAATTAGAAAATTATTTGCATGTCCTTTTAAACTTCTCCAGCAATGCTATTCTGAATATTTTAGCTAGGTTTTTTTATACAAAAAAAGTACAGAAATATATTGCTAAGCATCTCTACTGCTCTAATGCTTCTTTTTTCATTTTTCCATTGAAAACAAAGGAGCAACATCATTGGTAGCAGCAACAGAAGAAATGGTGATCCTGATGCACAACATATATTCTGATGACACCATCTAAATACAGTTAAACCAAACTGGTAAATTTTGAGTGTGTGACTAAAGATCTCAATGAAATATATATTTCACTATACTACATCTTAAAATTCTAGTTTTCTTCTTTTAAATGACAAATATTAATATTGTTAGTTTTATTCAGAGGATGGGATCATTTTGATTCGCCAAGGTTTGAGGAATCTTATTATCTTAAAGCTCTGCATTTACACACTGACGATACTTAATTACACAAAAATAAAACAAAGATGGGGATCGAACATCTAACCATCTTATCACTTCACTCCTTCAAATTCTGCAATTACGATGAGAATGACTTGAAACTTATTTTCATATGTGGAACCGGCACTAGTGCAAATCAGGAATACAAGACCAATTTTTTTAAAGATTTCAAACATGTTTTTATGTGAAAGTGGTTTTAAATCTCTAAAAAACAAGTCTTCTATCCTGATTTGCATTAGTGCGGAGGGCTAGTTTGTTTGTTTGTTTCATGTCATCTTATAATAACTCTGAGTTTTTAATTTTAAATTTGGAATAAAAAGCATGTAAGTGTGCTTTTTTTTTTTTGAAAGAAAAGTATCGAAGTGTGTTGTGTGCAGTGTCTTTTGATTTGTGGAAGACACCCTGCACTTGAGGTGACAACTAGGGTACCCATGAAAGAATTATGGGTAATTTACCTCAACCAATACACATTAGCCACGTAAGCTCATATCCATGAACTATCTTGACACCACCAATAAATTGATCATTTTCATTTGTTGGTGGGTAAATTACGCATCATTCTTCAAAGGTAATTTAGAAAAGAGAAATGATATTTGTACAACCGTTTTCTAACAACTTTTTGACAACTTACTCTCTCATGCTCACATTATCTTCTTATTATCTCTTTCTTTTTTCTCTCTCTATTATTTTTGACCAATCAAATAAAAAAAATCAAAGTTGTCATAAAAGTTGTATTAAAGAGTTGTATATATATCTAAGACTCTTTAGAAAAAAAAACCTACTTGGTATTATTATTTTCACATTATGACATGTGAAAAGGGCACGGTTTGCGGCGACAAGGTGTTCACACATGTTGTACAGTTATTTGATGACTTTGACAAATTTGACCAATTATCAGTTATATTCACTGGAGAGACAAAGAGAGAATTTGATATGAATTGTGTACGAGGTGGCAGATTACCTTTTCTAGCATACTATGAGAGAGATGATTGAGGCAAAATGAAGAGGAAGAAAAAGAGTGAGATATAAAGAAACAATAATACATAGGTTCAATCCCATATTTTCAATAAATGTTACTCAAAACAAATTTCCATTTAAATCAATTTTTATATTATTTTCATTTTCTAATTTTTTGAATGCATAACAAATAGATAAACGTTATTTTAGACAAAAGACTCATTTTAGTCTTTCGCAGCTTTCTTTTAGTCCATTTTAGTCTTATCAAATTAGTCTTTGAGATTTTTGTAGTCCCTCTGTTATAATGAATTAGTGACTAAATTAAATCCTAATTTAAAAATGTCATAGATTAATTTGAGTATAATTTTTTGTCAATAATTTAATCGGATGGTATCGAAATTGTGAAGGACGAGTTGAGAGGGGCAGAGGGAGATTGAGAAGATGATGAGGATCTCAGCCACTTATCACTTGGCTGTTTGTGATCAGAGCACATTATAATATTCTAAATTAATAATAATAAAATTTTCAATAACAATATGATAATCAAATCATATAATCATTCGGAAATCCTAGAGAATATGCTTGTATTCATATATTAATATAACATGAATATAACTGGTGACTGGTGTTGTACCACACATTTTTTTAACATTATTTTTATTATATATTATTTTGTAAGATTCATGTTATCACTAAAGAGGATATGATTCCTATAAAAAAATTAAGTAGCAAGATGCACATCATTTAATAGAACTCCCCTAAAGTTGACATATAATAAAAATTATATATAAGAAGTGTGTTGGGAGTACTTGCTCATGATTATTTTATGGGTAAAATTTAACTGTTATCCTTTATCTTAATTTGTAGTTGTTTTTAGATTGTTACGTGAGATGTAGATATTATTATTTTTATATCTCTTGAGTGAGAGTATCATAGGTGATATATATTTTGTTTAAAAATCAAAGAGAGTGCAGTATATTCAAAACTATTGATTTTAATTAGGTTGACACCAAAAACAGAACCAATTGCTTTTAGCACCCCTAAAATATTATAAAAATTAAAATTAAAATACAAAGCAATTAGAGGGACCAAGATAAAGTCTGGACAAATTCATTGCAAGCTTATTTGGTGAATACATATCGATATCTTTCCATTGATATCATATAAGCAGGAGATATCAAACCGCATAATTTTTTTTATGTTGGTGGTCCGGGTTTGAACCCTGACCTTACATATATTATACATTGTTTATACAAACTAAATTAAATTCACGAGGACAAACCACGTTTTTTTTTTTTAAAGAAACCACGTAATTTCTTGTTTACTCCTCTAATTATTTCTTTGTACTTATGAGTAAATCATATAATTTCAATTTGTCATGTCTACCGCAACATATTTACTACTTTTTTTTTTATCATGACCTTTGTATGAAGTTTTCACCGCCGTTTAACAATTATTAATCTCCATCGAGGAACTTGTAGAGCACACAGTGTGGGTTCTCCTCTCCCAACCAGATTTTTTCCATCAACATAAGTTAGGAATCGAACCATTGACCACATGTTTAAGGGGGCTGAAGTCTCTTACCACTTGGCCCAATCTATTAATGGTATGTTCACTAAATGAGTCTTCAAAAGGTATAAAAACTCTTGTTGTAATGGGTTTTGAGTATCATTATTCTTGTATTAATAAATTTATTTATAAAATAATATTAACTTGAAACTCTAATTAATTTATAAACCAACCATTGATAAGCTTATGTCAAGGTTTTTGGATAAATGCATCACCAAATAGTACCTACCCCTGCCCAATCTAATTAACTAGACTCAAGTCAAATTGTAAACATAAGAGACTAGGAGACCCATCTCCCTTATAAATATGGCCTTAACTTTGATCAAATGAACATAATATCTATATATACACGAAAAGGCTTAAATGTAGAAGATATGTTTAGGGACTTGAGTCGCAGGAGAGATGACACCTTCTGTTACTAATGACATGATTTCATTTCATTTTCAACAGGAGTTGTCATCTTTCTTCGACTGAAATCCATTTGCATCCTGATTTGTTTCATCAAGAGGTAACTAATTAAGAACCTCTAACATTTTACTTCCTTCTATTTTTTCTTCACATGCAGACTTTAGAGGAGACATAGATTAGCAACTAGCTAGCACTACTGCGTAATTCATCCGTTGTTTTGTTTGTGGTAAGTACATTACTACTTATATTGTGTTTGAAGCCTAAATGCCATGGATCGTCATATTGGATGTTGAACAGCCACTTAGGTGAATTAAATCTTCATTCAAAATCATAAGAGATTAAGTATATGCATTTCTTCACTTGTATTTAGTCCATCATCCACTTTTTTATCTGGTGAAGTTTCTAATTTGCATTTGACATAATAACCACTTGGTGCTCAAGGTTATGTTGAAATAGAGAACATAGTATATTAGAATTATCACTTGATGTTTCTACTTTGGGGAGCTTTGTTTTCTTAAGGGAACTTTGGGGAGTTATTAAGGGCTTATCTTAAAAAAGAATTGTCACTTTATTATACAATTAACCTTTTAACTTTTGTTTTTATGTTAAGGGTTTGAGGTCTCATATACTAGTTGTTACATATATTTCATGGTTGCTGTTTTAAGAAAGAAAATAAAATCAATAATGTATGTTTTGAATATTTTATGAGAAGTCAATATGTCAAATTCCCGGCAAAGTTTAACAAACATTTTTTTTGGTATTATAAGATTTGAAAATTGTAACATAAAAAAAAATACGATTTAAATAAAACATACTTGAAATATTATAAAGATGAATTAATAGTGGTAATGAACAATATACAACTGTCTCATAAGTCATAAGAGATTTGAACTTACTCTTTTGAAATTAATTACAAAATCAAACATTTTTTTAAAGAAATTACGAAGTCAAACTTTTAACACATATTGTATCTATAAAGATAAATTAATTTTAATATAAAAGTTTAAGAAGATATCAAAATTTATCGGTGTTATCGGTTCGAACCGACACCTCGTAGAAAAAAAGTATCTTATAACTTGTCATATATTTATCGGCCTATATTTTTTGTTGAGTAGTGATATTTGAACAACTATTTAAGACAACTTTATTGACAACTTTTTTTTTCGAGTTGTCAAAAATTGGCCATAAAGTAGTTGTATAAATATCATTTCTCGTTCAATGAAATCAGATTGACTCCACAAGGAACGACTCTTTCCAATATTTTCCACATACTATTCAATAAGAAGCTTGTTGTTTTCTTCTCTTATTTGTTATCTTTATTGCTTTGATTATTATGTGTGTGCCGTTGTTTCGCACTTAGATTTAGGTAGGTTTATTTTGACATTGTTTGAGACTACTTTATTCATTGATTACTACTTATTTTGCTCCACACATTTAAGTTTTATTGGCGTGATTATTTGTTCGAATTCACAACAGAGCTGTCTCAATTCGCTGTGTTCATCGAAATGGATCAAACAAGTGGCACTTTTTATAACCTGCTTTCAATATATCTCTTTCAATATTATAATAATAAATTAATCTATGTAACCTGCTTGTAAGTTTCTTGAAAGGGAAATGGTGGGGTTAAATTAAACCATCAAACATAGAAATATTTGCATCTACTTCCAAATTCTGGCAACTTCAGAGCAATTCCTGCATGTGGTTAAAGTTACTTTTGGCTGCAAGACCAAGACTAAAATCAATTTATATATACACATGTAACATGTTTGCAGGAAGCAAGTAGTAATCAAGGAGAAGGCAATAAGAGGTTGTTCTGTGGGTATCATGTCGCAGGACTGATGACACCAAACTTTGGTACGTATATGAATATACATCAATGTCTATGTATCCAAACACCAAACAACTTGAATTATAAAAAATCATTTTTCAATCAAGGTATCCAAACATAAATCATGTTACATTAAAGTCACTTTTTCACTTAAATCAATTCTATAAAATCAATTAATTCAAAAACAGTTTTCTATCACCTTGGAACCAAACACATGCGAGACACGACGTTAGTTAGGAGTTTCTACCTGCACCCCTAGATTTTGCCAACCACACTATCAGACCCATTTTGTTCAACAACAAGATCAAGTTGCTCTTTTATTTAGCAGAACACCTATTTATAAGAAATTACAATTTCGATCTAATACAACACACAAAATAATGAAAACATAGAAACAAACAACGTAAATTGGTGATAATAACAACAACAATAACTATGAACTCAACAATGAAATAAATTACTAGGAGGCTTGTAGTACTTGCAAGACAGAACAAACTGCTTGAATTATAGTGAGAACAAGTAGTAAAATTCCAGCAATGGAAGCAGCAGTGTGCCAAGGAGTATTGCAATAATCACGCCTTAGAGTAGCCTTCAACTTATGCCAAGGATTCCTACAATAAGCATTTAAGTCTTTGCAAAGATTAGAGAAATGAGAACTGATATTAGAATTTATAATATTTTTCCCAAGACCATTAATCAAGATAGCCACAGAATCACTGTCTTCAAGCCAATTTTGCAGTATATTACTCCGAACAAGTATATCCACATCCGTACCAGTATTTATAAGGTAATCCAAAACAAAATGATAATCAGTAATATATGACTCATAAGGGTAATGACACTGCTCCAAAGCAAGCATATTCCGAAATAAAGTTTCGGTCCGATCCCCAACTTTTAGTTGAGGAATTTCAAGAACTCCTCCCGAAAACCTCAAGTCAAGTAAACACTCACTTTTAGTGTTCACTTTAAACTTAACTCCAGCTTCTAATAACTCAGTTGCACTCGGTAGATGTATTATCTGTT
>Ga0228711_1000917_pt1 | contig 40596 bp, 34 predicted proteins | sample MedpolnodulmetaG_2_FD_177996 | JGI IMG/M metagenome (GOLD analysis project Ga0228711, IMG submission 177996) | Root nodule microbial communities from Medicago polymorpha collected in Santa Monica, California, United States - brown nodules | ecosystem: Host-associated > Plants > Roots > Nodule...
AAAGAAATAAAAAAATTAAAAAAAAAACCAAAAAAAAAAAAAAAAACTAAAATAAAAAAAAAAAAAAAAAAAAAAAAAAAAAAAAAAATGAAAGAAACTCACAATAAAGATTAGGTAAAATAATGTAACAAACTCACAATCAATATCGGGAAGTCCGCTGATCAATAGTTCCAGCTCTTTGTCATTGAATATAGATATCAACTCCTTCGGAATTATTTCACCGAACCCTTCCAAGAAAGCATTTATTTGAGGTCGAATAGCAGTAGTCAATCGATGCTCAGCAACCAAATCAACATATTGATGCTTATTCTCCTCTGTAACTTTAGTATTCCGTCCACCAGGAATCAACTCATAATCAGTCACCTAAACATGTTCATTAAGATTAGACGGTTAACAATGAGGCAGCCAATGCATCAATATCATCTCAAAAAGTTTCAGAGCAAAGACAATACTTCTGTTCGTTCATATAAAATCAACTTTTCCTCATCTGCATCAATGCTAAAAGTAAGATCCAGAACATCACTGATATCATTCTGCAATCAAGCCAAATAAAAGAAAATGTTAGTAACGAACATGCAGATAACATTTTTTATTTTTAGGAATGTTGATAGGGTGGACTCAAAACCACAAATTGCACTTGCCTCAAGCAGCCATTTCAAATTTTTGAAATAAGCCGGATCAATAGCTTCAATATCATGATATGTAACTTTGGCTCCTAGAATGTGCTTATAGAATGACCGAGTAAAATGGACATCCAAGAGCTGACCATCAAATAATGCTTTTCCAACCTGGATAAGATAGATGGGATAAGAAGCATATATACGACATGCAGCATACATTAAAAAAAAGGTGAAAATGAACTCACCACTCTGCCAACAAATTTGAAATAAGATAGATGTTCTGTTTGGTAGACAGAGTTCGGGTTCGGCTGAAATGTTGACTCATTGCCCACGGTAGTAAAAAGCAGTGCTCCTTTGTCAAAAATAACCCTGGACAACAATTGATACCACTCCCTTGTAAGTCCACCAGCATCAATACCTTCCTCCCCTTGGAAGTGAACAGTCAACCTTCCCTTCAAATCTTGAGTTGATCTCATTCGAAGCTGGTTGTAGGAATCTTCTAAAACATACGCCCTTCTTACTGATATTCTTAGTGGGCTGTGGTGATGGTCATGCTGATGCTTGATTTTTGATCGGAAGTAGGAACGCTTGTTATCAAAATCAATGAATCTTGGAATCTTCAACATAAGGGCAAAAGATTTCTCAAGCAAGCCAGGATTTTGCCTGATAAAAGCATTTAGCAGCTTCCTATGCTTCTCTGAAAACTTGACGAAAGCACCATGTTTCTCATCTATTTTCATAGCAGCTCCAGATGTTTTCTGCTGAGTACCTGATGTGCTGGCATCTTCAACATCAGAGATATAAGGAACACCATTGTCATTGTTAGCACCTAACTGTGCAGGATGCAGCTTCTCACAAACCACAAAGAAAGATTCTATGTATGGTAGGATATTTTGAGAACCGGCAGGAAGTGGAGGCATGACACTAGATGGTTTAGACACTGATGAAGTAGATGGCGTAATAATCTCAGATGCTGGCTCAGAGTAGGATTCTATTTTGCTTATGCAACAGCTCAACTCATGCCACAATGGCTCTAATGCTGAATTGATTTCCGAAAACTCAAAATGAGCACGAGAAATTCCATCATTCTCTTTCTCAGTCGACGAATTTACAAAGGAACTCAAGGCTTGTAAAACCCTCAAAATTGCAGCACCATTAGTTGACGTACTGAGAAGAGCTTTTATTGTTTCACTGAAAATGCGTAATTCATCCATAGCAGAGGAAGTCAAGTCTCGAACTGCTCCTGACAGGTGCAAGACAAAAAGTTGACAGTGAATTGGAGCAATGGACACCAATTTCCTCATTACCTCAGCGACGAGACCATATGCATTATCTGACAAACTGAAAGGAATACATGAAATATCAGATGAAGTAACCGTTGGCAAATGCCATCCACAACATATGGTCTGTAAATTGTGTCATGATAATAAAAAGGAAATAAATATCAAGAGGCAAGTATCAAAATGGAGTAAATTAGAAATCGGGACCTCAACTATCAGGAATCTTATGATTCCCACCACTCCCCAGGAGTCTGGAGTTCTTATGATCGTAACTAAATCTACCAAAACAAGGCAAACTGACAAAACCCAAACAGAAGAATTAACACAATCTATAAGCATAGGTATAATCATCATACCCTTCTAGTGCAAGCAATGAGCACAGGAGCTGGAGTTCCGTTTGTGGCAGATTAACCAATACTTGCTGATTCTCACATTCCTTACTACCAGAGGGTGTGGGTTCGGAGGAATCATCAATGTTAGGATGAGCATCAAGACCAGAAGAAGTAACAGAATTTGTATTTACATCTTCGTCCATTGCAGAAATTTGTGGGCCCAATGCTGGCTCTGTAGATATATGGGATTTTTCGAGTGAATTACACTTGCCTCCAGCACTATCGATGATGACATCCAGTAAATTTAGCAACTGAGAACAAATACAAAGTATATCCAGTCAGCACTGTCTGCAATTACATGAAAAAGGATGCACTAAAGATACCAATAAACCAAATCATCACCTGTTCAAGATGGGCTATGCTCCTCAAATAAAGGGGTTGTTTCAAGAGACTCAAAAGCATTGCAATGGATATGTATCCTTCATTGTTTTCACCCAGGTTTACTTGATCCTCAATAACCATCACAGCTTTGCCGCGTGCAATATCAGCACTATCTGGGTCTCCTGATGCAGGACGGTGGAGCCTAAGCTGAAGCAACATTTTTGCCACATATGGATGATTACGAGCAAGATAAGTGAGAGTTTCGAGGATTCTCCGTGAGAGCAATGGGGGAACTCCTGCACAATCAAACAAATATAAAAGGCATTCATAAACTCATCCACTGTTAACATTTTAAACACATTTTCAAAATAATATAAACGGCCACTGATGAAAACAAGCATGAGAAATAAGTGTTGCATCTTAAAACACATTTTCAAAATAATATAAACTGCCATTGAGGAAAACAAGCATGAGGAATAAGAAAACAGAAGTGGAATATGTGCACTAACTAAGCTGTCAACAGCTGTCCCACCGATCCAAGGACTATAAATGTTTGTACTCTGATTCAATCAATAATAGAACATACAATTCAGTTACAGATCCAGTTTCTCTCTCCTCTCTCTTTCTCTCTCTTAAGCTTTTCTAACTATCAACAATGGCGCCTTCAATTTCTATCATCACTAACAGACACCTAAATCCCAACATTACTTCAGAAAATTAAAATCAGTGTCAATTATGACATAGCACAAATAAAGACAAATCAAGTTTACTTACCATCAAAAGATTGAGGACGTGAGTACATTACATTGCTCTGACGACCATATAATCTGTACGGAGGTTCAACTGTACTACAATGACTGGAAGGCTTTCTTACATCAAGAATTAGTAAATCCATCAGAATTTTCACCAGAGAAGTTCTAGTTTCACTATGGGCACAAAGGTTCAAAAGAAGCCTTTGCAATTGACCTTTATATAATGGCTGCAAAAATTTAAAAACAGAATAAATAACAAATTTGTGCAGATTTTTAAGGACCTCTACCTAGTTCGTATGAAGTAATACCTGAACTATACGAAACAACCGAATCATGCCGTGCAAAGCTTCAGTGTCAACTAGAGGTTCTCCATCAGCTTCAAACACCTTAGTTGCACCAGACCTGCGTGAAGCAATGCTTCGTCCTATACCATCCATACCAGTACCGGTACCTTCACCATGTCTGGAAGTCTCACCTCTACGGCTTCTAGGATGCATTCCAAAGAGGGTACGGCTGTATCGATGTGCAAACCTCTCCCTTAACATATTTGCCTCAGCAACAAGAGCAGGAGTAAGGTTGGCAAGGACAGCATCAGATGACGTTAAAAGAACCTGAACAAAATTAGAAAGGATTCATCAGAGACAAACTCTCAGACTCACGTTTATGAAACTGGATACAACCAACAAACTTACCTCTTCTCGTAACTCAGAAGGAAATGTTGCAATTATTGAAACTGTATCCATTTCAACAGGTTGCCCTTCCAACTCCTGAGATTGATGTACCCTTTGTGCCTGCTGTTGAGCAAGAACTTCTGCTCGAATATCTGGGGGAAGAGCTGCAAGGAATTCTGGATCGATATCCCCACTGTTTTGAGATTCAGCATTAGATGGTCCAGCCACTTGACCCTGCTGAGTTGAAAGGACTTCAGCACGCAACTCCTGAGGAAGGGCGTCCAGAAAAGCAGGATCAATTGCTTCTGCTCCAGCATCATTGTTCACCTGCTGTTCACCTGCTGAACCATCATGATCTGCATCTCGGCTTGAATTTTCAGAAACTTCAGTAACACTGTGTAGAGATGCATCTCTCCCACCTAGAGGAGAAGAATGACCAAAAGACACGTTTGCTCTTCTTGTTCGTGCAGCCTGTGATTCACCTGCTATTCTATCTGCAGAAACCTGCCTTTCTCCGCCATCATCATGGCCGTCAGCACTTCCAATCTCAACATCTAGGCTCCGAAGACTTTCACCAAAAGTTGCCCCACTACCACTACTCTCTTGGCTGACAGCTTCAACATCCCGCACAGCTGCATCATTATGCTCAAACTGCATCTCAACTGCTTGAGAGTGAGTGTTTGATACATCTGCTTGCGGCGATCCATTTCCAGCAGGTCTGTCATCAGCATTGTTGTTATTGTTATCAGTTGACTCGTGTGTCACCATACCACCTTCCTGAGTTGCATTGCTTTCGCCTGGGATGTCTGCACCTGAACCTCCTGAATTGTGCATCTGGCTGGTCTCAACTATTTTACTATGAAGACCTGCTTCATTTGAGTTGTTATCAGATGACTTTTCAGGAGCAGGTCGCCTTAATTGAGAGACAAGCAACTCCTCAAGGCCCTGTGGTACAACCCCAGTGTTTGACCTGCCACTTTGCTGGTTATTATCACTCCACAGGTTTGAACGGTGTCCATGGCGTCCACTTCTCAGTGATCGAAAGATATTATCCAAACCCGTTGAGTTCTCTGTTGCACGATCTGAATTTTTTTATAAAAGTGTCACTATCGAAATGAGAAGTATAAATAAATCAAATAAAAACACTACTGTAATACAATGTAGAAATTCATAAAGTAATAGACCTGATTGCCCAGTAGACTGCTGGAATGAGGAAGAAGGTCCAACTAAAAGAGGATGTCGTGAAGGTGTAGAATTATCACCAGTTCTGCCCAAAAGGTTGTAAATAGATGTCGTCCGACCAGGGCGTCTAGAACCAAAAACTTCAACTGGCATCACATGAAGAGCCTCATTTGGAAAATTATTCTCTCTTCCAAAAACCTCAATATGATCAAATACATTAATTCCATTAATGCCCTCCTCAAGTCTAAGTATAACCCCATCTTCGTCCTCATCGTCCTCATCCTCGCCCTCTTCAAATTCATTCAAGAATGCGCCATAATCAGAATCAATCTCATCAGGATCAATTCCATCATGATCATCTTGATCTGTGTCAGGGTGTGGCAAGTGATGGACATCGTCTTCTTCAAAATCATTATTTTCCTCGTCATCTTCATCCTCATCTTCACCGTCAATTCCAGACATATCATCCTCGTCATCCTCATCATCATCAAGATTTTCTTGACCATGGGGTTGGATTTCAAATCGTATCTCCGCATTTTCAATTTCATCCTCACGACCTCTGGCATCCTCAGCAGTTTCATGCATATACTCATCCTCATTAGTAGCAGCAAATCCCCCATCAAAATCTTGATCGTGTTCCATATCATCAGTAACAGCTTCGGACCCACCATAAGACGGAATCACATTGTATGGCTCAACATGGTCAACTTGAAGGGAGTTGTGATTGACCTGAGATGTAGTTTCCATAGACTGAGATATGTTGTCAATATTATTTGTTCTTCCGTGACTGGGATCAGAATGCTTTGTTGAATTATCACCCTTCCCTGCACTCGAATCAACTGAATGAACATGCTCCTTGGATACCAACTCAAGAGCCTTGACAATACCAGTAGCCACTTTAGATGAGTCAGCATGGTCCAAGTCTATGACTTGGAGAGTACGAGTAAAAGATTTTACTAGACCAGCATCCATAAAGGTGGAAGAGGCCTCCGCTGAGATGCTTGAGCCAGCAGGTGTGCGAGCAGCCAAAACATCATTAAGTAGATCAACGAAAACCTGAATTTCATTGCCTGGTGGCTTAACACCAGTACATGAATCAACAAATTCATTTATAATATGACTTATCTCTGTAAAAATCCTCCTTCTTGCCTCCGTAGAACGAACACATGCAGCCACCATAAACTGGTTACCTCTGGTAGCTAGTTTCTGCCTCCAATCACCATCAGCTTTCTTGTCCTTTTTGGAATTTCGAGAATAAGGAAGAAAATCACGAAGAATGTGGTGGAATATTCCTTCCCCACTTAAATCAGATTGACTCTTTTGATAAGTTCCCCTAGTGCTGCTTACTTCAGCATCTCGCCGAAGCAGAACATGAACAGATGATGGGTACATCAATAATATCTCCGTCAGAAGTTTCAAAGTAAATACTATCTTTGCAAGTGATGCAGAAGCTTCCTGGCTATTGGTTTCATTCCCTTCGGAGACAGTGGCAACTGCCTTTCCTTTCCCCCTCACCGTACAGACATCAATGTCCATGTCACTTGATGTTGGTGAGCTAGGGACGATATTTGAGGCAGTGTCATCCTTCAAGGGTGGGACAACAAAATTATGTATGGACTCGAGAAGAAGCTCTATAACATTAACAAAACTTTGACTAGGTTTTTTGTGACTTTTGACACCCTTTGAATCATTAATTTTGGCATGACCATTTCCAGAAACAGCTGTGGTTGTACTTCCCAAAACAACCTTCCCATCATTATTCTGTCCTTTGTCTTTATCCTTCTCCTTCTCCTTTTCTTTATCCTTGGATTTGTCTTTATCACGATCTTTCAGCAAGACAATGTAAGGTCTTTCACCCACCATTTCAGCTTGGCAAACAGATTGAGCAGCTTGCATAAATATTATTGGATCACGGGAAATCACAGAAGATAAATTTAAAAGGAAATTGCGGGGATTGACCCTCCCATTTGGATGCCGGTTGGAAGCATCTACAAGACTGAGTTTTATCTCAGATTCCATTGCTTGCTGGAGAGTTTGCGGATCTTCAAGAATGTGACGAACAATACTAGCAGCAACATTGTCAAACCCAGAGAAGAGGCTACTAGTTGGCAAGGAAAGAAGTGAACTAAATCCACCAGCATCAAAAAAGGCAAGAGCAACGGAATGATTCCTTGTAAGATTGGAACATAGTAGCAGAAGAGCATGCATTGTGTCTGAGGGAAGTTGGTACTTCATACAACTACAGGCAATCTCAACAAGTCTCTTCTGCTCATGTATATCTGCAAACTTGGAAGACAGTCCCAAAGCAGACTGTAAGTTGTGTTGCTTATCTACATCAATAGTAATTGATGTCTGCTTACTATTCACAACCTCCTTCTTCAACTGCTCTACAATTTCAGAATTCAGTTTTTCATCAACTTGCAACAGCCTGTCTAATGCAAGAAAAGCAGCTGTGACCCATTTTGGCGCCTGACGTTTATCCCCCTGATCAAGACTTGAATCCCACTGGTGAAGTATATCTGACGCAATTTTGATGAAGTCACTCTTTGAAGCAGCTTCCCGTGCTACAACATCCTCATTAAGAATTAAAGCAAGAACATGAAACAGTGCAGCCAGCATGGTATTATTTCCATGACTAGAAACCAATCCACATTCCTTGATCCGGTCAACAATAAAAGTGACAACATTAGATCTATATCTGCCATCATCATGAGAGCATATCATTACAAGCAAGTCATGGACAGGAAAAGCTAAAGATTCCTTTTGCAAAAGCTTTGTGCAAGTTGATAACAACTCATCAACAGGAGGAAGTTGGACCATCTCTTCCTCGAGCTGTTGAGCATTGTCATTTGCAGCAGCTTCCTTTACGTCTGATTCAGAGTTTCCAAGGGACATGGCGAGTGCCTGAGCAAGTTCATCATCTTCCGGTGTGTCCTCTGGATGGGAAAACAGCCACTCCATTGCCAACTCCACACTATTTGTCCCCACCTGCCTCAAAGCTTCTTCAGCTCTAGACCTGGAAAAACCCATCTCCGCAATTGTTGAAATTGTTGTTTCGTTAGGAGGAGGCCCGGTAATACGAGCATTGCTGCCGCCACTTACATTTTTCACTTCAACCCCTGAATAAACATGCCTAATCATAGAGATAACCATAGAAATAAAATCATGGCTACGATCAACAAACTGGGGATGAATCCAAACTGGAAGCACTGCCTTCAACACCATAGATTGGAGGACCTTCACAAATATCTCCGCATTCCGCGGGAAAGGGGCATCACCACTTGTAAGGGGTTGTGCAAGTAAGTGCTTTGTTGATGACGATAATATAAAAGAAGAGGTCACTAGATGGTCCATAAGTTTACCATAGCTAGCTAAAGCACTATAAATCCATGAATGATCTGTATCTTTCTTGTCATTAAGTTTTGCATTCCCATCCTCAGTTTCCATAGGTGATGCAGGGGTAACTGTGAAGAGCAATTGACTAGTAGCTTCAAATGTGGTCAATACAGATTGAATAACACCACGCCCATACAAACAGTTCAGTAGAACAGGATTGCAAGAATCTGGCCTCTCCATTAATATAATATCAAAAAAGTCCATGACTTTGCCAAAATAACAACATTTTGTTGATATTGAAGCTTCAGTTACATGGTCAACAAAATTCATGTGATCTAAAGCAGTGCATGCAAAAGTAGAAGCCACTGATTTTGAAGCAGGGGTTACGCTCACAACATCATCACGTCGGCGAGAAGGTTGCAGCATTATTTTTCCCAACTCCTGGAACAAATGAGTAATGTGAAATGAAAGTGATCTGACCATGTCACAGCAAGAAGTAAAATACGTCCTCTGCTTGTCGCATTCCTTATTATTAGCCCCAGAAACATCCACAGACCCAGAATTGTGCAGCTGATTACTGGAATTCAACCGCCTGTTTGAAGGACCAACAGAATTTGTTCGGTGTTGAGAACCAGTGGAACGGCCCAAATCTCGATACAGGTTAATAAGATCAAAAAACTGGGATTCCATACCCCAGCCTGAAGTCCGCCTTCTGAGTAATGGATCAAGAATCTGCCTGAAAGAATTGAACCTTTGATCATCAGTTTCATTTGCATCAACTTCGACCTGTTGTGAGTCGGTAGCAGAACAGGCACCATCATTTTCTGTCTCAGGCTTCGTATTTTCAAGTAGAGCAATTTGCCACAAAATTTCACGGTGAACATGGCCAATGTTTTCAAGAACATCCTTGCTGTCATTTCCAAATTCTGTAAGTAAAGCAGTCATCCAACGGTTGTCTTTTGAAGCAGCAAGAAAGAGAAGGAACTCAACCAGGAAAAGTGAAGAAAAGGTGTTGTTTTCAGTTGTCATCCTTGGATCTAGTAACAAAGGTCGTGGAGCTACACCAAAACCAGCTATTGCTATCTTCAAGTGCTCCCTAAAAGCGGAACAGAAAGCACGTGCTAGGGGAGTGGAGTGATGTTGTGTGAATCCTTTAAATACCATGGTGCTATGCAAAGCAATAGACATGCCATCTGAGGATTGTGCAATAGCTGGTCGTAATAACAGCTTCAATAAAGCTTCAATTCCAGATTTTTCCACAAATAACCGACAGGTTTCAGCATTTTCCATAGTCCGGTGAACCAATACCATCAGATGAAAAATGCATAGCTGGACAAATTGCTCACCCTTTATCCCTTCAGCAGCAGAATCATCTGAACCTACCAGGCAGCAACGGCTTTCATTTCCCTTATCTTCGGAATCTGTTTCCATTGCACTGCTCTCAGTATCTTTTCCTGAAGATCCTGTACCATTACCGTCTCCAAAGGATGCAATCTTATGAATGATTTCAATGATAATGTCAACACCAGTACTTCTCAACGAAGATACATGTCGTAGAAGTTCCTCCACAGAATTTGCCAAAGGAACAATAGCCTCATTCATGGCTAAGACGTACTTTTTGCTTGTGAAGATGTCAACAAGGAACTGCAGTGATGAAGTTTCTTTAACAACCTCTAAGCCTTTGGCATTAAGACAAATGGCCCCAAGACCATTTGGAATGCATGTCAAAGCCTTCGACGAAGGAAGTATTCCAGATGCAATGGAAGATAAAAAAGCATCAGGCAGACCCATTTCATGCAGAGCAGAAAAGCATGTAGGATCTTTGTGGATCATTTCACTCATAACAGTAACAGCTGAATAATAAATTTCACCTCCAAATTTATTTACATTCTGAAAAATCGAGACCAGAGTTGCCGGCAATGGACTATCATTAGAGTGTTGAGATCTGGTAGGGTTAGCAGGGTTATATGTTGCGGAACCAAGAGCCTTAAGGGACACTTTTATGAGTCTCTTCTGACTGTGAAGCTGATCAGCATTACGTCTTGAGCTTTCACCAGTGAGCAACAGATTATCATTTTCTCCAACAAAACCAATGACCCTGTGAACCTCGGTCTGCAATCTTTGAGCCAAAAGCTCAATACCCCCCAACTCTTTAAACAAAGATACAGCCGAGCTACTATAATCCATAAGCTTCTGAAGGGTTTTGACGGCAAAACAAACCAGATGAATGTGGGCAAGATCAGAATCTTCCAGCAGAGGCAAGAATGTGGGTACCATACCAGACCCTCTAATATTACTCCCAGAAGATGAAGTTGACACCACATGCAGCAAATAGAACTGAAGAAGTGCCTCAACAAAACCAAGGGAAGATGAATCATTAGAACTCTTCAATGACAAAATAGCCCTCTGAAGTACATTCAAGAGAATCACACGATTCCCTCCTGTAAAAGTCATATTAGATCCACTGAGTATCCTTGCCCTCTCATGAGATGATGTATATGCTGCTAACTGAGCTCCTAATGCAAGCATTGCAAGTGTTCTAATCGATCCAGATATGGTTTTTTCAGAACGTACAACTTTAACCAACTCATTTGTATATTCTGGTTCGTTAGCAAAAAAGGAAACAAGCTCGTCATGAGCATCACTGGACTGGACCAGCACAATGAAAGCAAGAATACAAATCTTGTCGTAAAGCCTGCTTATTCTTGGAGACTGGAAGGCACGAGCATATCTGATTCTTGTGAGCAATGAGAATCGGAGCTCTGGAGGAACACTATATTGCTCAATGCATCTCTTCAACAATGACAGGTCATCTTCTTTGCACAAATGCATATTTGGCATGTGTATAACTCTCAAGCTTGAGGTAACTGTGTCTACGCTTTGATCCTTGTTTTGGGCACAGGATCCGTGCACCTCAAAATAAAGAGTAGAACCTACACGGAAATTGGATTGGTCACTACCATTTTCAGCGTCAGAAGGAAACGAACACTGTGCTTCATCGTGGACTTTCTCGTTTGCCATGACACAAGAGTACAGCCCAAGGCCCTCCTCCTTGCTTCCCCACCCTTGTGCTAGGGACAGGAGATTGCTGTTCACTGAACCACATCCAACCATCTTTGAACTTCCATGAAGCTTAGAGGGGTTTATTTTTACAAGAGCAAAAAGAGTTTCTAATGTTGCAATAATAATCTCAGGATCTGTTGAAGCTAGTAAAAGCTTGAAGTGCTGAAAAGAAAAGGAGATATATTATTATATCAGGAAATAACAATGTCAGATAAAAAAATGAATGAATCACTTGACTAAAATAGATGATAGAATGAAATAAATAAATCAAATTAAGGCTGCAATTGAAATAGAAAATAATATCTTTACAATTTACCTCTAAGCCATCAAAGGTACTCTTGTTTGGACAGTTTTCAAAAATTATTTGCATCACCCGGAGTATTTGCAGAATTGCATGTTTTGGTAATGGGGTGTCATCTTCTAGATTATCCGACAGAGTTAGGTCATTTCGACATAACAAATATGTCTTGAAGTATGTATCAAAATGAAGCAACAATGGCCTCCAATGATGAAAATTCCCCTGATGTTAAAATTAATATTAATATGTAAGGCATGTGACAGGAAAAAATAAATACTATATGCGCAAATGATCATGTTATTACCTTATTGTACTCCCACCAAAAGCCAGAGAGGGGTAAAGCTATATCTTGTAACGGACATTGGATGACCTTCTCAATGAAAGCTTTGATCTTATGAGGCTGAAATCAATTAATTGCCAAATCAGATTACATTACACCAGTAATAAGGGAATGAATGAAAGTAAAAAGCCTAACCCATTACACTTTCTGGCAAGTGTTACTTAATAATCAGATTTTGAAGGTATGTATATAGACAATATTGCACATATGGGTAACAACCATCTATGCCAGTACGAATACCAACATTTAACAAAGTTGTATACTTGGATCGATACATGCATCGATGCCCATACTCAATCGGCTCCTAAGATCTAATGCACATGCTTTACTGATATGGAAATGTCCTCCCTTTGACAGAAAATGGCATGTTACTACAAAAAATGAATATTAGAGATTACGCTACTGCCGGACCCCATCACATATTGCACAAATTACTAGGAACTCAAAATTATAAATTCTATCAGGAAATAATTTGCGAATCGCCGCATTAATGGCAAATATTCTACCCGATCACCGATTGAAAATCAGGGTATCCTAAATTGGAGGATTTAAAAACACCACGCGTTGAAGCAAGAGTCGGTGTTAAACCAAGGGTCAGTTTAAGCACGTGTAATATTATTATACACTATCAACTTTGGAGGCTGATTTTCAATTTGCAACGTATATTTTGAATAATGCTAGACTTTTGCGGGATATGACAGTCTGCATTGCTAGTAACTCAAGTCTGACACAGATACCCAATCTTTAGAAGATTTATCCTCCTGTCCAAGGATCTCTCTCACATGTAAGCTTTCATTGAGATGAAAGCTTCTAGTTCCTAGCTAGATGTAAACCTTTTGTTTTCATTAGTTTCTTTATATGCTACTACTGAAATTGGAGGTTTGAAATGTTGGCATGGTCTCCTTATACAAATCAATGGTCCACAAATTCTAGGGTGGCATTGATAACTATCTAATCTACATTTCGTTGCATATTATTATTAGTTATTACTATTAGCAAAAAGATATCTTCAGTAGAATATTGATTCAAACACGCCAACAAACAAAATACAAACTGCAATACCATAATCATTTTTGCAATACCAAAGAGATTGATGGTTTTTGGACTTAAATTCAAACACAGCAACAAACAAAATGCAAACTGCAGCTTTGATTAATCTCTACATCACAACTATTGATTCTTATAATGGTTTCCCTAGATACATACCAATTACAACCTGAATCCACATAACTTTCAGCTAAAAGATTCACTTCTTTTTTTTTAAGTAACTTCAGGAGATACCATAAACTTAAGCTCTTGACAAGTAACGGAAAAGAAACCCATTTTTGCTTTGTTATTTCCCTAGAAGCCGACGCATTTATGAACTTCAAATGACATACAGAATTTGTCAAAATGATCGGGAAAGAAAAAAACAAAAAACATAACTAACCAATCGAAAAAACCAATCAAAACTCATGACTTGCAAAAGTCTCAAACACATTCCATATCAGCCAATAAAAAATTAAATTTTCAATAGAAAAATAGCATCGCAAATGCAGTAACCTAATATCAAATCACACAGCCTTGAAGGAAATACTTTTTTTCTTCTAAAGAACCTAGCGGTGAAACTCACGCCTATTAAGTTTGAAAAGTAGGGAACTGCAGGTTCGAACCCACACCCCAACATATTCTAATCGAAAAAACAATCAAAACTCATGACTTGCAAAAGTCTCAAACATATTCCATATCAGCCAATAAAAAACTAAATTTTCAATAGAGAAATAGCATCACAAATGCAGTAACCTAATCAAAAATTACACAGCCTTGTAGGAAATACTTTTGTTCTTCTAAAGAACCTAGCGGTGAAACCCGTGTGTATAAAGTTTGAGAAGCAGGGAAGTGCGGGTTTGAACCGCACCCCAACATACTCAAATCGAAAAAACAATCAAAACTCGTGACTTGCAAAAGTCTCAAACATCATATTCCATATCAGCCAATAAAAAACTAAATTTTCAATAGAAAAATAGCATCACAAATGCAGTAACCTAATCAAAAATTACACAGCCTTGTGGGAAATACTTTTTTTCTTCTAAAGAACCTAGCGGTGAAACCCATGTGTATTAAGTTTGAGAAGTAGAGAACTGCGGGTTCGAACCCACACCCAAACATATTCCAATAAAACAAAACAATCAAAACCATGACTTGCAAAAGTCTCACATATTCCATATCAGCCAATAAAAAACTAAATTCTCAATAGAAAAATAGCGTCACAAATGCAGTAACCTAATCACAAATTACACAGCCTTGTAGGAAACACTTTTTTTCCTTCTAAAGAACCTGGCGGTGAAACTCACGCGTATAATTAAGTTTGAGAAGTAGGGAACTAAGGGTTCGAACCCGCACCCCAACATACCAAATGTCCTGGCAATTTTTTACCCAATGAACGGGGACAAAAAAAAAACATTTTTTATCAACAAGACAGATAAATGAGCCCCGGCATACCAAATGTCCCGGTAGTATTTTACCATATGAACCGGGACAAACAAAAACACATTTTTTTATAGACGAAACAGATACATAAACACAATAAAAATAAATTTAAATTAAAGGGTTTAATCGATATGATTTAAAAAACAACCCTTTTGAACCCTACTAACAAGTAAAACAATAAATAACAAGTATTATAGAGAGAATAGTGACTAACAGGTTCAGAATCAAGCTTTATAGATGGACCAATGGAACCTTCGTTTGATAAAAGCTGTCGAAGCCTCGAATGCCAACTTGATCTTAGGGTTGTCATCTAACCCTAAACTTCTCCACTGTGAATAGCTACTGCCACAAATAAATTCAAATTAAAAACCCTTCAAAATCAAAATCAGTATACAAAAACAACACAGAATTAATTCGTTTTATTATTAACCAAACTAAAACCGTTCAAATTGAAACACAATCGGTAATAAACAAGAAATCATATTCAAATTCAATTACTCAGTATCGCATATGAAAAAATTAAATAAAAAATTAAATAAATGTTTAATCTGTTTAATCGATACCTGAGATATTAGAGAGAAAGCGATGGATGCATACACATCGAAGAATCGAAATCGAAAGAATTAGGGTTGCAATTAGAAATCGCTGTGAAAATTGTTAATGTGTTTTTTGTATAACGAGTAAGGTTTAGCCCTTTCTGAAGCAAAGCAAAAAATGGAGTGTGCGTGTATATGTATTTGTGTTATATACACTCTCGCTACTTAGGGTGCAAGTATATTCTACCAACAAATTGTGAAATTAAAGCCCATTATCGTTGCCCCTAGGTTAAAAAAACACTCAAATTTAATTTTTAGAAGTTTTAGTCGTTTGATGAACTAAGTCGATTCGAATCATGATCGAGTGATATGTTACTAAATGAATCATCGTTGTTTTAACTTTGAATCTTTGTGGTTTGTGATTTTTATTTACTTAATTGTTATGAAGCACGAACATCTTAGGAGTAGGTGTGTTGTCGTGACTGGTTATAAAAAAAATCTTACAAAAAGAAGCGGAAGAAGAAGTTTTGGCCGTAAAAAAAAATCTTATTTGTTTTAGGCAAAACAAAACTAAATCATTTCATTGATGAATAATAGGTACATACAAAACGGTGCATCGTAAACGATATGGGGCTAGGAAGGGATAATGCATCTCTGGCTATACTGTGAGCGGTCTTATTTGCTTGTCTCCTTACAAAACGTTCAGAAAGTTGTTGTATGATGACAACAAATTCTTACAACACATAACAATATCAGCAAGTTCGTTAGGAGGGATAATGTCAGAATTCACGACATCCAACACAATTTTACAACCTGACTAAGAGACAATGAATTGCATGTGTTGTGCAAAAGCAATTTTGATGGCTTCAAGGATATTGATTGTGCATGCCTAAGATGGAGAAACAAATAATACCTCTTAATTTGACATGTCAATAATGATTTGTCTCATCTCTTATCTCTTATTACTTAAAGTTAACCCGTAAACAATATTTTGCCCTAGATTTATCCTAATTTCTCTGCTTAATTTTACTATATTAACCGTATTTAATTTAATTTAAACAAAATGTTATATGGCATAATTTCCCTCCAACTTAAACTAATTATCCTATTTTTATGAAAAACAGAACAAGATCGTTTCCAAACTAATTATCGAAATCGTTTCAGATCGTTTCCAACCTAAACTAATTATCCTATTTTTATGAAAAACAAAATAAAATCGTTTTCAAACTAATTATCCTATTTTTATTGAAAAACAAAACAAAATCGTTTCCAAACTAAATATTAAAATCGTTTCCATCGTTTCTCATAGATTATGTTCAACCGATTCAACTTTCCAAGTTTAGTTAATCACAAATTTCAATTTTCTATGTTATTGCATACTATATATATTCTTGATTCATCTCCTCAGTTTTATTGTTTCTCGTGGGACTCATTTGCCTTCTTTTTTCTTTGCTCGATTCACATCTTCCTTCTCCAGCTTTTATGTTTTCCTCTGATTTTCTGTTATTGATCTTTCAAATGGTTGGAACCCTAATTCTATCTCCTAAGATTACTCATGCAAACAGGGACCCGTTGTTCTATTTTGATTTTAATTTTCTTTCTTAAATTGTTCTATTTCTTATAATTTCTTGAACATTCAGTATCAAGTAGTTTTTATGTTTGTTTCATCATGTTTATTTGATTTAAATGATTCTTTTTTCTATTTGGATTGAAATGATGTTTCACATATATATAAAACTTATAATATTGAGTTAGGGAGCAACAATTTTGTGATTTTCTTCATCTCTGGTAATTGATACTATTCCTGCTCAAAATTGTATTAATATCTTGAGATATAGATCATAAGATGAGGTTGTTTGATTGACCGTTTTTTATTTAATTTTTTGGATATTAACATCCTTGATTATTACGGTTTAGTGTCTTCAAGATATTAATCAGTTAATTAGTGCTTCTTATTTGTCATTTTTCAATACTCATCTTTAATTTGTTTATGGTGGTGCGGCAGGGATCATGAATATGAAACAACTGGTGGAATCCAAAATGTTCCGAAGCACCTTTATGATCAAACTGAATGGATTTGAGTTCAAATTTGTTGGCTTAGCCAGTGAGAAGGGAATTGGTGTGTTTGCTCTCTTACATACTTTGCCTCTGATTACATTTGTCCTTCATGACGGGAGACCGTTTGGGTATCACATTTAGTTTTTCCTCATTTCTATACAACTCTTAATAGTTCTGCCCTTGATAGAAAAAGGCAACCAACAGAGCAACCAGTGTAGTTTTCATGTTTGTATTCTTCTTATCTTTATGTTTTGTTTTGCTAACTATTTGAAAATTAGAAACAACGTTAGTTTTATCCATAAGAATTCAATTGTGAAAGTATGCTTGAACATTATGATTTACTTGGAAAATTTGAATAGGCTTCAATACCTTTGTAATCTAACAATTTTATCAAGCTTCTAAACTATTAAGTTCATATTTAAGACACAGAACCCTCCTTATAATGATTTATTGTTGTTAGTCATGTTACTTGCTGCCACCTTTAGGGTCCTTCTATTGGTTTGGGATTTAATTATTTGTTCATGATGTTGTGTTTTTCTTCATTCTATTATAACCGTGAATGAATGGGAGTTGAGTTTCTTGAATTGGTAATACGTGAAAACATATGGTTTTTTTGTATACTTTGAATCCTTTTCTTGTCTCATTTGAATTGATTATGTTGGATTCATCCGTAATTGACACTAGGTATTTGAGAAGCTCCCTATCATGGTTCTTGATCTAGAGTTTAATGAGATTCACCTGTTTAAGGTTTTGCAGCTTACCAAAAACAGAATTTCAAATTTTTAGTAGATCAAAGGGGAAACTTGCAAGAAAAGAGAAGCTGACAGTTGTCTCTGGAAATAAGTCATGTGACCATTAAACTAGTCATTTCACTTTCTCATCTTCAATGTAAATTCTCGGTGATTCTGCCATCTATGTTTTGGGGTTTTCAAATCCAAACCGATTCAAAATAAAACCGCAAACCGATCCAAAAAAATCGAAAACCGCAAAAAACCAAATATTTTTGGATGTGTTTGGATGTTGTTTTGGAAAAACCGCTATGATCGGATCGGATTTCGGATTGCCTTTTCAAAACCGAAACGCAAGAGTAAATTTTTATACTTAATTATTATTTTATTAGTATTATATATTGCATTAATATATTTCTTATTGGCATTTAATCTTATATATTGCATTAATTTAATCTATATTATTACTACTTCATCTATTTCAAATATAATCAATCATTTTCATTGTGTAATGTTAACTTTTTAAATAAATTTGTGTGATATTTTATATCAAACCTATTATTTTACGGTGTATGAGTAATATTAATATTAATAAAAAAATTACATGTTGCACTTTGGATATCCAAAAACCGATCCAAATTAAACCGCATATATTTGGATCGGATCGGTTCGGATTTTTTTTAACATAATCATCCAAACCGAACCGAACCGCACATGATTTTTATTTTGGATCGGTTGATTGTTTACCTCAAAACCGATCCAAATCGAACGGCAAACACCTCTTAATCACTAGCTGCAATTGAAATTGGAATTATGATTCCAACGTTGTTGCTATTCAAAGATAATGGTTACCATTGTAATTTGAATAACGTTTCCAATGTATTCAAAGTGTTCTATCTATTAGTAAACCACGCTCCATTCTTATTAGTCCACATAAATGTATTCTTGAAACATGTAATGAAAAAGACAATTTGACTACTTAATTTTAAGCTAAAAAGTAAAGATACGTTATATTAGCCTCTTTCTTTTAGTATAAACTGAATAGGATTTTTACTATCTAATTTTGATGTTAATTCTTGCTATAAGTTGTTATTCCTTACCGTAGATAATAGTGTTAAACCATGTTTTATCTCTAATATTGTTATTATTCCGATTTTTATGTTGGTCAATTTAAAATATGACCCTGGAATTTGGCAAAAGCAAATTCTTGCTATACAATTCTTGGTCAACTTAAATTTTGACCCATGAATATAGCAAAAGCAAGCAAATTGGTTTATTGTATTGTATTTTTATGTTAATTCTTGATATAAGTTGTTATTACCTTATATTAGATAGTAGTGTTAAACAATTTTTTTTATCTTTATTAAAAAAATCATTTTTTAATCTCTAATATTGTTATTGTTTCTATTTTTAGTGCATCTTATACTATATGAGTATTGAAACTTATTTTGAATATAAATAACATGATGGTTAAAAATTCTCTTATTTTTATGTTATTTTTTTCATGCTTATAGCATAATCTCAAAATCTTATGTTAATTTTATACCAGTTCTATATATAACGTATAAAGTATTTGTTTTTAATTTAATTCAATAATAAACACCAATGCAGAAAGAGTAAATCTTAGGGAGTCGCTGAAACATGTTGGTGTCTATCTACCGTCTCCTGTTCTTTCTCATGGACAATTTTGTGTCGCAATATCAAGGGTTACTTCAAGGGATGGTTTAAAGATATTGATCAATGATGAAAACGGCGAAGATACCGATGTGACGTCAAATGTGGTCTATGGAAAAGTTTTCCGTAATGTGTAGGACTTTGTTATGTGGTATTGTTTTTCTTGCATGTTGTTACTATTTATATGTTGACAAACTTCCAGATTTTGTTATGTTCACTAAACTATGCCATTAAATTGTTATGTTATGTTACAGTACAAAAATCGATGTCATAGAAATATTATGATATGGTACAGTACCAACATCTCTGGTAATTAATATTATTAATTGAACTAGGACAATTATGACATTCAACTAAACTATTTTGTTACATGTTATCGTCTAATACTATCTTCGATATGCGCACGGGTCGATGGTCTAGTTGAGTCTTAAAAACACGAGCCACAACCCGTGATGGAATTGTTGTGCAGAGCGTACAATCAGTGTTACACTTCACAACTGCAATGACGTTTTTCTCAAATAACATCATATGATGTACTATGAACCGAGTGTTTTGCGTGTTGCAGACAACTCCATTCGTTGAGAATATCTCTTGCAAGATTCACAATGACATTAGATTGAGTGTCGGAGCCATCTTGTGGCTTATATAATTCGTTTTTCCATTATATTTTTAGAAAATTTTCTATTAAAAATACTTTACAGTGGACCGTATTTCACATTACTTCAAAGTATTCTTTCTTCGTTACTTATCGGAGATAGGTAGTTTTGGGTCATTTTATGACAAAATCATCCATCTACGTCTTTTATTTTTCTTTTTTTAATCTAAACAAGTAGTTACCCGTAGATCAAGTTTTTTCTTCTATGTTTTTCTCTGATGATTTAGATTTTAGTCGTATGGGTGCAACGTTGTCTTGTTCGTCAATTTTTTTCCTTTTTGTCTAAATAAGTAATTTCTCTATGGATAAAAAAAATTGTGTTTTTCTCATGATTTATGTTTTGTTGTTTTTTTGTCTCGTACGACCTGTGTGACATTATTTGATTGTCTGGTCACTTTCATTTTATGACTAGTAAAAAACGAAGGAATGCAATTCAGTGTTTCGTGGTGAATGGTCAGTTGATTAAAGGGGCTGCCAATGTCCGAGCGGCTGTGTTATCTCATTTTTCTGATCATTTTCAAGCTCACAGAATGCCACGGCCTAGTATGGATGCTCTTCAATTTAGGTCGCTGTCTTGTCGACAAACGACTGGATTGATCAAGCCTTTTACGTTGGAAGAGGTTAAAGTCGTGGTGTGGGACTGTGATAATTACAAATGCCCAGGTCCGGATGGTATTACTTTTGGATTCATAAAGGACTTTTGGCATATTCTGAAGGATGATGTGATGCGTTTCTTGGTGGAGTTTCATAGGAATGGAAAGTCGACTAAAGGGATAAATAGCACGTTCATTGCGCTTATTCCTAAGGCTGATAATCCGCAGCGGTTGAATGACTTTTGTCCAATTTCGTTTGTGGGTAGTTTGTACAGAATTTTGGCGAAAACTCTTGCTGATAGGCTTCATTTGGTGATTGGTTCAGTAATATCTGAAACTCAATCGACTTTTGTTAAAGGTCGTTAGATTCTTGATGAGATTTTGGTGGCAAATGAGGTAGTTGACGAAGCTAAAAAATGTAAGAAAGAGTTGCTTCTTTTTAAAGTCGATTTTAAGAAAGCATATGATTCAATTGATTAAAACTATCTAGATGAGGTGATGTTGAAAATTAGGTTCCCGACTCTTTGGCGGAAGTGGATAACAGAATGTATTGGGACAGCTACAACCTCAGTATTGGTGAATGGATCACCTACCGATGAGTTCTCTTTGGAACGAGGGTTGAGACAGGGTGACCTTTTGTCGCCTTTTCTTTTTCTCCTGGCTGCAGAGGGTTTTCATGTGCTGATGAAATCACTGACAGATAACAGTTTATTGTCCGGCTAAAAAGTGGGGAGGAACGGCCCGGTTTCGGTTTCTCATTTGCAATTTGCAGACGACACTCTAATCTTGGGTGAGAAATTGTGGGCTAATGTTCGAGCTATGCGAGCAGTTCTTATTCTTTTTGATGTAGCATATTTACGTATATCAAAAGTAAGTATTTATATATCGTCTCCTCAGGGACTAGTGCGATATCATGGATCATTCGACTTTGATTACCATTTTAAGTTGAAAGAGTAATTTGTTTGTTTGTTTAAAACCTAAATATCTACGTTATAAGATTATAACTTGAGATTGATAGGGCGTAAAACTTGTTAGGATTAGAGTTCCTTAATCAAGCGTCACACGTAACCCAAAGATCATGCATGGATTCTAGCTTTCCTTTGATATTACCACGTATCCCTCGTCAATATCATTCGTGTCCAAATAATATGGTGACTTCAATTGTATTGTTTAATCGTCGATGTCTCGCACTATTAAACGATCCAAGAGTCGTTCCTATCATTCAATCGATGATTTCTCAATCTCTTAAATGATAGAAAAGCATTAAGTTCGGATACAAAGAGTGGTTATCTCAACATCAATTCCATGTCTAGAATTCATGTTTGGATAGAGAATTATTCTAAACCTAGATTCAAAAGTATTTTTCAATCACAATTAAATCAAACATGAATAATAAAATGCAAGAATAATCTCCATATCAAATGAAATACTAGAACCATACATTTATAGATCAATTGATTACATGATTAGCTAAGATCAAGTACCTCTGATCCCAACAATGGAGATTTAGCTACTCATTGTCATGGAAGCCTTGCAAGAATGAATTGAAAGGAAAAGATTCATTACAACTTTGTGATTTCTCACCAAATGTGGAAGAATCCAACTTCTATCACTCTCACTCTATGAGGACCAAGCCCTATCTCTCTCTCCAAGGATCTATCTGTATTTCTTTGCAATAATAGCTTACTCCCTCAAGAAATGATCAAGGGCTATTTATAAGCTTTCCCATCTGCATCAACTCGCCTCGCGAGTTCCTCTGCTCGCCATGGCGAGTTGAGGTTTCTTCCCTAGTGGTTTTGTGCCACGTCATCACGGGGAGTTTTAGCCGCCCTTGCACGCCTCCCGAGTAACTTCACTCGCCATGGCGAGCAAACCTGTGCTTCTGCCTATTTTTTCCTTTGATAACTCGCCATGGCGAGTAGGGTGCGAGCTGGTGGCGAGCAAATGCGCCTCTCTTTCTATTTTCTTCTTTGATAACTCGCCACTACGAGCTGGGTGCGAGTTGAGGGCGAGCAGATGTGTCTTTCTGCCTATTTTTGGCCTTGTTGCCATTTGTTTCTTGTTTTCCATCTTTGCTCAGTGCCTTGAGTAATTTTCCTGCAAAATTAGGTAAAGTAAAATAGATAAAGCGTAAAAGGATCATAATCAATTATTTCTCGGCTTTTTCCTTAATAACTTGCAAAACAAGTAACAAAAGTGCCATAAATCTTCATTAGAATTACTACTTCCTGACACTTATCACTTTTTCAAGACTTGTCTGGTTTAAAAGTTAATTTCTCGAAGAGCATGTTAGTTGGGGTGAATATTCCCGCCTCTTGGTTATCTGAATCAGCTTTGGTTTTGAATTGTAAATTGGGTTCTATTCCGTTTTTGTACCTTGGGTTGCCTATTCGTGGAGATGCGCGTCGGTTGGTTTTTTGGGATCCCCTTATGAAGCGCATAAATTCTGGACTGTCAGCTTGGAGTTCGAGATACTTGTCTTTGGGTGGTCGTTTGGTTTTGCTGAAGTCTGTCCTGTCATCGTTGCCTGTTTATGCTCTTTCTTTTTTCAAGGCTCCGTCAAGTATTGTATCCTCTATCGAATCTTTTTTTATTATTTTTTTTTTTTTTATTATTTTTTTTTTGGGGGGGGGGGAGTGTAAACCACAGGAAAATATCTTGGATTGATTGATAGTCTATTTGTCGGAGTTAGGAGGCTGGTAGGTTGGAGGTAACGAGAATTAGGGATTTTAATATTGCATTATTAGGGAAGTGGTGCTGGAGGTTGTTGGTGGATAGAGATAGTTTATGGTATAGGGTGTTGTCGGCTCGTTACGGGATGAATGGGGGTTGTATTAGAAAGGGTGGTTGTGAAGCATCTGTTTGGTGGAGGGATGTTTCTGCGATGCGTTCGGAGGAGTGGTTCGGCGGTAATGTTAGTTGTTTTGTGGGAGATGGCAAAAATACTTTCTTTTGGACGAATGCTTGGGTGGGTGGAGTGTCTTTCAGTGACCGATTTAATAGATTGTTTGAGTTGTCGATGCCGAAGAATGAATCAGTGTTTAGTATGCATACGTTAGGTTGGGGGATAGATGGGGCGGCGTGGTGTTGGAGGCGTGGGTTGTTTGCGTGGGAGGAGGAGTTAGTGGGGCAACTTAGGCTTTTACTATGAAATGTCTCTTTGCAGGTTGACAGGGTCGATAGGAGACTATGGCGGTTGGAAACATCTTCCATATATACTGTTAGAAGTGCATGTAATTTTTTGACTATTACTGCTCCTGTTGATGCTGCGGTGTCTGTGCCTGTGTCTTCTTTCTGGCATAAGGAAATTCCTTTGAAGGTGGTGTTATTTGCTTGACGATTGTTACGTGATAGGTTGCCTACTAAGGATAACCTTTATCGTCGTCACGTTGTTGGTTTCGATGAGCAGTCTTGCGTTGGTGGTTGTGGGGAGGTGGAAACATCTTCTCACTTATTATTACATTGTAATTTTGTTGGGACTGTTTGGAATCATATTTTTAGGTGGATTGGAGTATCTTCTGTTCTGCCTTTGGATGCTTCAAGTCATTTTCATCAATTCAATCTTATTGGAGGCGCTGCTAAAACAAGACGTTTCATCCTTCAGGTTATTTGGTTTGCTACAGTGTGAGAGATTTGGAAAGAAAGAAATAATAGAATATTCATTGATAAAAATTGCTCCATATTACAAGTGGTAGACAAGATAAAGTCCTTAACTTTCATGTGGTTGAAGAGGAAATATGTTACTCTCCCCTCTAATTATCATGGATGGTGGCTAAGTCCGTTTACCATCTTAGGAATTGGTTAATTGTTTATTTATTTCATGTTTTGTTTCTGTGGTAAGGAGGTTGCCTTGTAATTATTGCTCAGGCAGAGTTTGTACTTTGGTGTTACTTCCTTAACACACCTTGTGTGCTAGGAAGACCTTTTTGATGAGGGTAATATATTTCATTTTAGCCTCTTAGAAAAAATAGAAAAAAAAATATAAAAAATAATCTACATGTTGGAAAAAGAAAGTCGAAAGCAAAAGAAACAGTTCGAAATCGACAAAGTTGTTGGATTAAGAATTTGATATCCCCTTATTCGTTCGTTCTAGCGAAGAAGAGAATCAGCCCTAAAATTCAATTCAATTCAAGGGTTTTCTACAATTTCAATGTCGAATTCGCTTAGAGGTGGATCCTTTTACGGCGATGCCGCCCCTTTCCGATCAAGGTATCAAACACCCTTCCTCTCTCTCATTTTCTTCGATTCAAATCAATTGATATTGAAATGTATGAATTGAATTGCAGAGAGGGACTTAGCACCAGAACCCCTGCTGCATCCTCCGATGAAATTCAATTGCGTATTGATCCTGTTGGTGATTTCGATGATGAAATTACCGGTCTTCGTGGTCAAGTTCGTAAATTGAGAAATGTAATCTATCTATTTTCTTCCTATTTATACACGAACACTGTAAATTTTTTTATTTTTTATTTTATATTTTTTTTTTAAATTATGATGATTTTTAGGTTGAGCTATGTATGTTGGAGAAGGATTATATTCATGTTTTTTTATCTAGGAATATCTAGGAAAAAAAAGAGGGAAAATTAAGAGAATCATATAATTAAATTGATCTTGTATTTGCTTGTTTATGAATGATGCTTGTTAACTTTTTTCATTAGTTTGATTGGTGGATCGTTTTTAGGATCATTCACCGAATGATAGATAAATCAATACTCAGAGGTACGCGAAAGCTACCCGAAATAAATCACGCGAAATCCGGTACTTTAAAAATGCATGTCTCATTTTAGAAAATATAACTTGTATAGTGGATACGAATCATATGATATTTCATAACCGATGCTGTCATGGATGCTGCTTCCCATGGAGTGTAATAGAGGCTTAGTAGCTTGACTTATTGTTGAATTATGTGCTGCTATGTATTTTCTATTGTTATAGTTAGTTTGATGCAACCATATCAGGTTCAGAGGTTTTTCTTTTCCTTCCTATTTTTCGTTTTTGATTCCTATTGTTGTCATATAACTTTGTACATGTCCGCTGCAGGTTGCTGAAGAGATAGGTACAGAAGTCAAGTCTCAAAAAGATTTTCTGGAACAGCTGGTACATAATTTATTTTTTTTAAATAATCAGCCGATACATCATTTATTGGATAACCTATATTCTTCTCATACATTGGGATTAGCTGCAGAAAAGAGTACATGTACATATAGTTTCATGCTTTATGATATCAGGAAAATGGATTTACTAATTACCATCAAAATTTTAATTCTTTAGATGTTGAACTCTGAAAAACTAACTGTGGCAAGATATATATCTCAATCAGTAACTGAATTAGGGTCACTTTCTTATGATGTTTAGGATAATAAAACTTGAAATTATAATGGGAATTCATACTGTTAATGCTGCTACTTTATTTTGAACTTTTGACTTATAAAAGAAAAAATTCCATTTTACAAAAGAAATATTTTTGTCGTCTACTTTAATAGTTTATGATCTTTAGTGGACCTCTATGTAAAACTTGAATCCAGATGAAGTTCTGACCAAGGTTGTTCTAGTGGACCTATATATAAAACTTGAATCCAGGCGAAGTTCTGAACCATCTATTGGATCTTCCTTACTTTAGGATGGTTAGGTTAGAGTTTGGTTTATAAGTAGTGCTTTATCGTTTTGCATATGAAGATTAATCAAGTTTTACATAAAACTCGCTTTTAGATATCCATCCAAACATAAATTACTTCACTTCAAACTCAATTTTAGTTATATTATATGAATTTTACAAAATTAAATTTATGCAAAACATTTCAAACACTCATCCAAAAGAAGTTTTGGTCTTCTAGCAGTTGGTCCTCGTTACTTTAGGATTATTATTTTGGATTGTAATAATAATCTATGGTTTTGCATGTGAAGATGAATTAAATTGATGCAAAGTTTGTCCATTGTTTATAGTATTTATATTTATATTAGATGATTTACAGCTTCAAAAAATGAACACAGAGGAAACATGTTTTGGCTGGCTTTTGTTGAGTATTGATGAGTTGTCATTGATTTGTCGTTGGTATATCATTCAGTACCTTTTTAGAAAGAATATGCATGCCTGTCTTCTTAATACTTTGTTTTTGTCTGTTTTAATGCAGCAAATGACAGTGGCAAAGGCTCAAGCTGGGGTGAAGAATAATCTAAGAAGATTGAACAGGAGTATCGTGCGAAATGGTTCAAACCATATTGTTCACGTGGTCCTTTTCGCATTAATATGTTTCACTATTGTGTATCTTTGGTCGAAGATGTCCAGAAAGTGAGGCTTTCCAGGAATATACTTTTCTCAGCATTGTTGTTGAACCCAAGTCTTTCTTTGAATGACTCACAATGATGCCTGAGTTTGTTGTATAGAAAAGCTTTGTAATTTTCTGTGTAACAGGTGGGTTTTGTGTGAAGAAAAAAGATAATATGGTATTTTGCAGTTTGCAAAGTCGTACATATGTTACATTTTCATCTGGTGAGATTCTCATCATTCGTAAAAAAGAGCAGGATTCTATAGAATATACTAGTATAAAAAAAGAAAATGTTACATAGACACTCTTTATTCTCATACACCCTTGTACATCCCATGCATTGGGAAGAGACAAGATGGGATGAAAGAGAAAGTGTGCTTGTGTGGGGTCAATATGGCCACGTGTCTGATTTTTGTGTGGGTATCCAAGGGTGTATTGCCACTTAAGGATGTCTATGTATCATTACTCTATAAAAAAAAGGGGGAGGTCGAGAAAAGTTGTCCGAAGAGAATCCAATGAAAATTAAAATCCCACTGCAGAAAATCCAGTCTTTTCATAATGGAGAACTCCATTTTTTTTACTTAGTTTATAATTTTTTAAGGGTTTGTCTAACATGTGCAACATTGCATATGTTAAAGTTACTAAAAATAGTAAATTTTTATTGAAAATAAATAATTATTTATTAAAAAGTTATGTATTTAATACAAAATATACAAGTTCTAATGCAAAGTTACTATTTAAAATTTCTTAACATGTGCAAATTTGCACATGATAGAAAAACCCATTTTTTAATAATAATACTTCATAAGCACTCACTTTGCCCGTTTTCCTTTTTAATATTTGAATATTAGAAAGTTAGTGTGGAAAACAAAATTAACCCAGAGATCATTTATTACGTGCTTAGATGTACCATTAAAGTAACATTGTGCCATTAACAAATTTGCTATAAGACAACGTGACAGAATATAAATCTAAACGCTAGTTTCTATAAAATACATTCATATCAAATCTCTACAAAAATTTTTTATCAGTATTTGGCCTTTTATTAAATGACTTCAGAGATTGAACATCAATATTAATTGATTTTCAATAGATACTCTATAGGGAGCAAAAAATTTATTTTTCTTTGGTGTTAACCTTCAGTTCCCAGGGAAAGAAGATTATACATAATAATCTGAAATTTGGTCGAGAGGCATGTAAAGTGTAGTCAATAATTGTTATACATAAGAATCAAACTTTGGTTCTTCTAAACATTCGTCCTTTTAGAGAACTCATTAACCATTTGAGCCTAATTGTTTGATCAAATTAGAATTTTTTCCAATCCATAATATAGAGCCATATCGATTGACTTGTAATGACTGATATAACGACATTAATTAATATCCAAAGTTGAAAGAAAAAAACATCCTTTGATTTTTGGTGAACAATAAAAAACATCCTCAACAATCCCAATTTTTTTCCGGTCAAACAAATAAATCTCATATCTAGAATGACTTAAATAAATAAAATATATCGTTCTTCACCTCTTTGACTTTTATATATCTTTTTGTTTTTTTGAGAAAATTTTATATATCTTTTGTTATACAACCTGTTTAGACATAAATTGAATGTTTAATTATTCAGTAAGACTAACCATTTGTGAAATTTTAAATAAGTTCTTAAAGCTAAAAAGAGTTGCAATTAGATTTTTGAACTAATATATCGTGTATTAATATATTGTGTATTTGTCAACAAAAAAAAAACTAATATATTGTGTAATTAGGTCTTTTGTTACACTGTTGCTGGTCAATCGTTAGTCAAATGTAACAAAATTACCCACGATTACAAAAAATATCTTATTTCTAGAACTTTTTTTTTAGTTTAGACACTTATTTAAAAATTCCTAAATAATTTAGGAATCTACAAGTAATTAAACCAATAAAAAACATAAAAAAAAATAATAAATCAATAAAATTATTTTAATTAAGGAATAAAAACAGCACATAGAATTAAGGATATTTAGAGCAATGTTATTTGAACAACCATTTGTTGGAACAATTTGTTGGACAAACAAATTATACAAAAAAAATTGGCCGTGACACAAAAACCAAAACAACAGAGAGAGAAAGTAAAAACATAACATGAGTATGAAAGAAAAAGTTGTTAAAAAATGATTGTTTAAATATCATTTTTTTAGGGGATTGTTTGAAATTAAATATCATTTATCTGGTTTTAGTAACTTTATTTTAATTTTAATAATATATGTGAGATTTAATTTAATAAACATTATTATACTCTAATCATTTGCTCAAAAAAAAATTATACTTAATCATGTGTGATTTTTTTTTCCAAAATGAAACAAAGAACCACCTTGGACGTAGTTGACATCGTTTTTGTAGTTTAGCATATGCCAAAAGTAATAGGAGTTTAACAAAAAAAAAATCAGTACACCTTTTGAGTTTTGTCCAAATATTTAAACGCGAGTTTGTGTTGGTTGTTGATACAAATTTAGAGCATTGTGGCTATTTTGATATTCTATAATGTATCTCTTATAGTTTTTTTAGATAAACTAAGACATCAAAATCTCAATTTTGACATTCCCACTAAATTGACAACTTAAAAGAAACATAAATCATTTGCAGAACATTTATGAAAACTTTTATCAAAAAAGAAGAAAAATACAAAGAATTTGGAGGACCAAACAAAAACCCCAAAAATAATAAGAAAAACAAAAAAAAATTGAAAACTAAATTTAGCCACAATGAATTACTATCTCCTAACAAAGTCATGAAGTTAGTCAAAGAATGACCATGATTAGCTAACCTATCAACATAATTATTCCTTTTTCTATACGAGATAACTAAATAGATAAATTGCAACTTTCTTAACTTGAACAAATAATTATTCCAATTGTTTCTTAAGCTCCAAGTCACTGCCGCAGAGAAAGCTTGTATAACCACCATGGTCCATGGTATCACTCCTAATCCAGACTCTCTTACTTATAGTTATTTTGTTGTTGATTTACATAATGACGTATCACGATCTTATGAGCACTTATGAGAAAAATGGCACACACGAACAGGAGGAATATGGCGACCCGGGATAAATATGAGATTCTACATAAAATATCTTCATACTCTAACCATTAGACTGTAACAACGGAGAAAAATAAATATCATTATTCAATTTCATAATATACACATCTTTTTATTATATATCTTATGGATTTAATTTTTCATGCATTGTTTGTATAAAAAATTATACTGTCAATACATCGCAACCAATCATATGTTTATTTATTTTTCTTTTGAAAAAGGCCACAAAATTATACGCTTGACTTTTAAAATTGATTATAATAAAAGTCTAATATTTCTAATGATCTAATTATTGTGACTGATTGGCATAATTCACGTCATATTTAGGTATAAAAAGAAATACAATTAACAAAAAATAAATACAATTAACAGAATACTAAGTAATACATTCTCTTAACTTTTAAAATAACAACAGAGAAAAATATTTTATAGGTTAAAATATGATTTTAGTCTCTGCAAATACGCCTCCTTTTGGTTTTGTAATTTTTTTTTGTAGTTTTCGGTCCCTGCAATTTTTTTTTAAAATAGTCTCTGGAGGGACTATTTTCAAAAACAAAATATTTTGCAGAGACTATTTTTTTTACAAAATGGTTATGTGCCACGTGTGCAAATCATTACAAAAGTGGGACCAGGGACCAAAACCAAAACGTAACATATTTGCAGGGACCAAAAACTACAAAAAAAATTACAGGGACTAAAACCAAAACGAGACATATTTGTAAGGACTAAAACCATATTTTAGCCTATTTTATAAATATACACTTTGATTGCCACATAGATTATCTCTATTTCTCCAGAAAAAAGACACTATGTAAACACCTATAATATAGGTTTTACTCCATGTATTTATCAGCCCTATTTTTTTTTTAACTACTTTTGGTATCGAACCCAAGTCACTAAGGTTAAAGAGATAATTTTCAACGAAGTGACTTTTGGAAAAACCGACATCTATCAACCCTACTTGGTACAAATATAAATTGTGAAGAGAAAAGAAAAATATGTGGTACCTATACATACATGTGCAAACAATGAGAGTATTCGAGAGGTTTGCTTTCTGACGGAGTGGACAAGGGTTTGTTTTTTGTTTCCGCATTAGATTTATTATATTTTTATATTAGGTATAACTCGTCTATAAGGCGAGAAGTGCAACTTTTTACAAACTTATTTTATACTCTAGCTTTATTCTATGTTGGATCCAACTCTATCAAACGCAACATGTGGTTATAAATAATGGATACCCTATTTGATAGGTTATGATATCATATTAGATTTTTATATTAAATAAAACACACCCTTATTTCTACCTAGGACTTGAATTTTTCCTAACAAGGCTGAAAACTAGCTATACAAAATTCGGTTAGTTGAGGGCTATTTTTGTTCATTCAAAAGTTAAACTATTTTTCTTTTATTTTTAATATGATAATTGTTATGTTAGTATTTTTCCTTTTTGTCAAGATTTAAACCCTTCTTTTTTGTCAATTTTAATATGTTAATTGTTATGTTAGTATTTTTCCTTTTTGTCAAGACTTAAACCCTTCCTTTTTATCAATTTTAATATGTTAATTGTTATGTTAGTATTTTTCCTTTTTGTCAAGACTTAAACCCTTCCTTTTTGTCAAGACTTAAACCCTAAACTTTAACTCTTATTCTCTTTCAATCTCTTAACACAATCCAATTGAGATATCCCCACTCTCTTATTTTCTCTTAATTTTTTTCTCTTTCTTTCATGTTAAACCTCAAGATCTCTTCTTTTTATCTCTTACGACTCTCTTTCACTCCTCTTATCCTCTTCTAACTTCTCACCTGATTAAGTAGTGTATATGGAAATGGGAGGGCTAGGGGGACGGGGCGTGGGAGTAAAGAGCTTTAAATACAAATTTCCCTAATTAAACTACCCTAAAATCCGTTCAAAATGAGCTAAAATCTTCAAATGAACATCAAGTGAGAAATCATACTCTGTCAAAACCACATAAGGGAGGATCAAGAACATGGAAGCAATAGATTAATTTTCTATTTACATAGGCTGTACAATTATTTCAGCTGTCAGTCAACTATTATTGAGTTAACGAGCAAAGGGACAAAAAGACGTTTTGCAATTATATCTTACACTAAAAAGGAACTCCGAGAAGACCCAGGCCAACCTAACATGGGATGTCAGCATGTAAATTCACTTTTGCCCATAGCTAAAATAGTAAAGGCAGTGGAAGTGGTGTCAGCCTGTCGTTATGTCAAAATGCTTTACAGAGGTTGTTAGCCTTCATGTTAGATGAACCTTGCTGAACTATGGGGCCAGTGGGGCTACACAACCTGGTCCTCTTTGGTTCAGATATTCTCACATGTGAAATTGCAGTGGCGAGTGCATCAATCAACGCACATTCATCCTGATCATCGGAATAGCAACTTTCAGAGGATGGAAGCTCGCTAACTGAGCCATTATCTATCATGTTTCTTCCTAACCTAGGTTCCGGTGAGGCAACAAGCTGTCTGCTTGCGGCACCAGTTTGATTCTTCAATTTTATTTTGATGGGCAGCATCTTCATTGATTGGGCAGTGTAGAACAAAATCCATGGATGCCCTGAAATTGAAAGACGGAATATTAGTATAACATGCAAGGCAAACAACTTTAAAAGAGTCAAATAATATCTGTGGTTTTTTCTTCAAGAAAGTATTTAGGAAACATGAAAAAAGTATCATAGGCACAGAAAAGGAACATGCGACAAAATAGATAGTACTAAACCATGAACAGATTCACTGTTCTACCAAAAACATAAAAGATAGACACAAGCAGTGCAGAGGGGTATAACCAATTAACCATCATTAATTAAGAGACAAGGGTTGTTTTGTTTAAATGTTTAGTAAAGCATGTTGTAACTAGGCAAATCTTCAATTTATCGAACTTCCTCAGGAGTAGTTGGGAAAACACAAGATAAATATAAAATAATTCTATTATCTATTTTACAACGAAAGAAACTTCAATTAGAGAGACACCCAACCACGCATGATATATTCATAATCTATCATGGACTTACTAAGTACTTCATCAGCTGATATCCTGGCCGAAGTATCCCTTGTCAGCATTCTCCCTATAAGATCTCTTGCAGGTTTAGATATTGATTCCCACATCCCTGCTTGGAAATCTAATTTGACGGTCTTAATAGCCTCAAAAACAGCTTCCAATGAATCTCCCTTAAATGGAAGGGAGCCAACCAACAGAGCATGCATGAGCACTCCAGCACTCCATATATCAACCTTCTCAGAGTATTTGCCCGACAATACTTCAGGGGCAACATATGCAGGGCTTCCAGCCAATCCCGTCAAGTTTTGACCTGAGATACAAATTTTAAGCTTATAAGATGTTGCTTTAATGAATAATATCAGATTGATAACTGAACCAGATTAAAATAAGTCAACTTTGTTAATAAAATTTGCAATTGCTAAAAATAAAATGAAAACAATGTTGCCCGACCATAAGAACATGTGAAGCTCAAACATATACAAGAATTTTACCTATGACCTAGTCCCAACCACCAAATTATTTTACAAAAGCAAACCATCAATTTAATCCTCCAAAGATCAGAATGTTGCCACACTAACCCTTCAAACACCACTGACCAAATCAGCCCCAAACATTATAGTGTTACTATGTAGTTCTTAAAAGAAATTTTCACCAAATTAGCCCCAAACAATGTAGTGTTACTTTGTAGTTCTTAAAAGAAATTTTCACCAAATTAGCCCCTCAAGGAAATGCAGTAGTCACCAAATTTGTCCATGTGGATGACTGAAGTAGTGATAATAAAGAACTAACATGCTGATATGATAATCTTGCATCTTTGAGGAACTAAGTGGGTGACAATGGTTTCAGAGGACCAGTATGACAATGTCACTGTTGGCGGATGATGGTTCACGGCAGCATGCCAGAAAGTATAATGAATAAAAATATGTAAAAACCTCAGAATATATTATTTTAAAAACTAACAACATATATCAAGAACTGTAAAATGTAAACTTATATTGTCATGCTGTAGAACAAAAAAACAAGACAATATAAAAAATAATCAACTGCTCAAATAGTACAAAACAGAGAAGAAAAAACCAAAATAGTATAGGATGGATAGGAAAATCAGAATAACAGAGGGAGTGAAGAACGAGGAGAAGTTGCTGGAAAACGAACTTAGTCAGAAAATAGAGGTCACCGGAGGCTACAGCTCGGCTGAAGAGTTTAGAGGAGTGATCAGGAGGATGCTCAATACTTCGACGGTAAAGAGCCAAAGAGGTTACTCTATTATTAGGGTTTACTATACGGTTTTGATGGCGCAAGTACGAGGCTGCTCAATAGTATGCACTATGACGGGCTTAAAAGCCGAAGAGGTTAATCTATTAGTAGGGTTTACTCTCCGGATCATGTGTTTTGATGGACCGGTCAGTCATGTGTTTTTAGGGACGGGAGGTCGTAGTGTCTATCACCTACCTCCTTCCACTATTTGGTAAATTTTCCATTTAAATCTTTGTGTGTCGACAACAAAGATCATTAGAGAATGTGTCGACAAAGATCATTAGAGAGATAATGTGTCGACAATGACATGTGGAGGATCATATTGAGTTTAGATGAAGCTGAAAACGGAATACTTGCAAGAGTTGGCCTTGGCAGTGCAAAATGAAACCCACCCGACATTTTTACTCCTAAAAACACGATGATATTAAAAAAAAGATGGAATATATGGAAATCGGAAAAGTTGCAATAACAGACACTTATGGAAATTGGAAAAGTTGCAGTAACAAACACTTCCAAAATCTCACAGTCTATGTTGAAAGCTCATTTGTGATTTAATACCTTCAAAAACATTGTTAACAATGTCATAGGAAGTAACAAAAATAAGTACACTCGAACATACATAAACACAATGCAGATACATACCCACTGGATAATTTGTTTTACAAAAAGACAGATTACAAAAGGATAAGGTCAAAGTTGAATACATACACACAAAAGGAAAAATATATATCCAAATAGGGTTGGCATATTACCTTCTGAAATTCTCATGGCGAGTCCAAAATCTGCAAGCTTTAATTTTCCCAATTTTGTGAGCAGAATATTCTCAGGTTTGATATCTCTATGCACAACTCCCATATCATGACAATACTTGATGACCAACATCACTTCCTTGAGAGTGTTAGCAGCCCGCTGCTCCGAGAACGGACCCTCCTTAAGCATTTGATCAATCAACCGTCCCCCGGAGCACAATTCCATGACAAGATGAAAACATTCAGCTTCTTCATAAACTGCTTGCAACGTCACAACCCCAGAATGTCCAGACAAATGTTGCATTATCTCAACCTCCCGATGAACAGTCTCCTCCCCCTTTTTCAAAGTCTTACACGCATACTCCGCTCCACTACCCCTAGACCTACACAAATAAACGGATCCAAATTTCCCTTGGCCGATGGCTTCCCTAGTAACATAATCATCATCAATCTTCTTCTTCCTACCCATCTGAGTAGCAACATCAATACAACCAATCTTCCTCTTAAGTCCCCTAGTAGGTGTAATCAAAGATGACGTCCCAAAAGGCGGAGCAGTAGCAATGCCAGCAAGCCTACTTTTAAAGGAACCTTCAAATTCAATGTGAGTGTCAGCATCTTCTTTACATCGTTTCTTCAACCTACAACAATCTTCTAACGAGTAATGGGACTTCAAATTCGACGATCCAACAGAACCAGCATGATCCAAATCCAAATTAACAACACCCAGATCCGTAGATGCATCAGTTTCACTTCCTTTTCTTTTCTTCCTCATAATTATTATTATTATTATAAATTAGGTTTACAAACATTCATACAGTTCAGAGAATTCGGTTCTACAAACAAAAGATAAAAAATAAATCATAAGAAACCCAATTTATAGAAATTAAAAACCCTAGAAAGAAGAAGATGAAGAAGGAACCTGAAGGGTTTGATGAAATTGCTAAATCGGAATAAAATGTGAAGAAATAGGTAGAAGAATTTGGGGGAAAATAGAGAAACCCTAAAATTCTTCTCGAACTCGGATGGAAGATTTGGGGGAAAATCCCTGGAATAAGGATTTGTGATTGTGATTGTGATGTGTTGCGTTGGGTGAAATAATGAATCGATCAATCAAAACTCTCTCTCTCTCTATAAATATGTGTGACCTAACTTGCTTGCGTGTCGTATTTGTATTGGGCTATTGCTTGCTGAGAGGGGGGATTTGGTGTGGGCGAGAGTATGGTAAGGTGTGATGGGAGTGATTAGAGTGAAGAGAGTGAGAGAGAATTTGGTTGCTTTGCTTCATTGTTTCGCATGTTATGTTAGGCGAAACCGACACAGTGAGTGAGTATTATATAAAGGGGTCGTACGACACGTGACTTAACAAGAGACAGCTTGACAAACACGCTGACTCACGTGCCGAGGTAATCGCTTCACCTCATTTCCTGCACTTTTCAACGCCGAATGGGCCCACAATTGGAATAACATTCCTTTTTCAACATTTTCATATTTTTTTAGTAATATATTATTTTTAATTCTCTTTTAATTGCTCATCAAAAAACTTAATCGGAAGATTTGAGTGTGCGTAAGCTTAGTTCAATTAGTAAAGACAATGTATAATCAGAAATGATAAATGAACACAAAAAATCAAACACAAGACAGACATCGTATAACACTATAGCTTTATACATTTTTTTTTCATTTTTTTTAATCTCATTTTCTTCTCTCCTTCAACACCACCTCTCTGTCATCTTTCTCTCTTATCTCCAAAGTTTCTTTCGTCGGTTCTCTGAGTTCCATCGGCCTCGTCACTTCTCTCACTAACCATTGTTGTCAGGGTTTGACACCATTGTCGTTGGAGTTTAGAAGTTCTCTCTCGTCGGAGTCTGGATAGATATGGGCTTCGTTTTTTCAATTGATGATTCAATGTTGTTGATCCGAACGGATTCTCCGCGGTGTGACGGAGAAGTGCAGGATGTCCGCGATGTGAGGAAGAAGTGGAGGTCGATGATGGTGCAAGGGAAAAGTGGAGGTCGCCAGCGACGTGAAGCCGTTCGTTGTGGAGAACGGGGACAGCAATGATATGGTAGTGGTAACCAATGACGACGATGGTGGGGGAGGACGGTGGTTGTCGACGGTGCGTGGCAGCGATGAGAGAGAAAAGAGAAGAGAGGGAACATGGTTGATGGTCTGAGAGAGTGAAATGAGAAAACGAAAAGAAGAAGGTAGAGGGTATGTTGTGCTTTTACAAAATTGCCCCCTACTTTAATGTTGAAATGTCAAAATTGTCCATGGTGTTGTATTTGTGTCTCATAATTTGTGTTTGGTTATCATTTCTCATGTATAATATATATGCAAGGTCTGACGTTCGAATCATGGACATCACAAAAAAAGGGGAGATTTGAGATTTGGAGACCGGACATAGAAATATATGATTTTCGCTTAAATAAAAGGTGAAGCGCTTTTAACGTAGTGAAAATTGGGATCATATCATATCATACCACAAGTTACGCGATTTAAATATATGAAAATGCTAATGAGTGCCCTAAGAGCATTCTTTAAGGAAATAAAAAGCAACATTTTAATGAATAGTTTCTTAATTGAGAACTCTTAAAGAGTGTTCTTAGGCAGGTCCGACCCTAGAGATTAAGAGGCCTAAAGCAAAAATGTTAATGTGGCCTTTAAAAATATTTTTTTCTAACAAAATATTTATATAAAATTAATTTTGTGAAGATCAAAATTTGAATTCATGACCAAGAGTAATTGAGGTCTTCTTATTAATCAGTTATGTTATGTAAATGTCTGTAATTTATCTATCATATAATATACTTATAACCAAATTAATTTTTTAGAGGCCTTTTTTTCACCCATTATTTTGAGGCCTAAAGCCCTTGCTTGGGTTGCTTAGTCCTTAGGTCGGCCCTGTTTTTAGGACACTCGTTAGCAAGACTATTAAATATATTGGGTTTAAAGGAAATTATACTCACCTCCCTTAAGTTTTCCTTAAATAACATTTACACCCCCTCTAGTTTTAAAACTTACACTAACCTCCCTTGTTTATTTTACAAACCTACATAAACTTCCCTTGAATGATAACACTGTTACTTCTCTCTTAAAAGAAACAGTGGACCTCTATAGAAAGCAAATGCCAATGAGCTAAATGATTTTCCTTCAAAAAAAAAAAAAGCTAAATGATTTTTCAATTGCTTTCTTGTTGCTGAATTTTTGTCTCACTCATTTCTCCTTTCTTCACAACTTGCTCTAATTTCCTTTTCCATAAATTTTTTCTTCTAGTTTTACGTGTTTGAAATACCTAATTTTTACATAAATTTCAATTCGGTGGTTGAAACTTGATTTAAGGAAAATTATCCTTTCAATTTGTTGAGCGTATTGAATTGTGTGTGAGTATTGCTTTAATCTTCTATCTTATTGTTTGAATCTCAATTTAACTTTTGCTTTGACATCCAAGCTCTTGACGAATTTATCATTTTCACAGAATGATATGAATCATGTTCACTATGTTCACTGTATACTATTTGCTATTTTGGATTAACGAAGTATGAGATAAATAATACTATTTGGTACTGGATTTCTTGTATGTCATGGGGGTAATGTCTAGATGATGCAAGTTAACTAATGAGGCAAACACCGTAAATGTATAAGGGAGGTTAGTGTTTTTTGAAAACTAAAGGGGGTGAGAGTGTTATTTTAGAAGACTTTAAGGGAGGTTAGTGCAATTTACCCTATCATTTATATATATATGGTAACGAGGTTGCTATGTTGAGTGAGTTGTTGCAGCGTAAGTGATAGGTGCATATATCTCACATCTATGGCGAATGTAATTCTTGTGTGGACTAGTTTGTGTAGCTGGATGCTAGAAACAATGTCGACTTAACAATCTGTAGAAGTCCCCCCATGGATTTAGGTCCCCTTTTAACCGTTGATGCTAATGGTACTCGGTTTGTGAGACCTTAGCTCTTTCTTCCTTTTCCCTTTGTAACCAATGAAAGAATGTTAAGGAAAACACCAGTTGCATTAAACTAAATAACACAAAATAGTGAATGAATCATGTCGCCTTCCAAAAAATGGTACATGATGAAACTAAAAACACACAATACGGAAGCAAGGAGAAATTGAGGTATTCCAATCCAACATGTGAAGAAGATTTAGAGCCTCTTCAAAGAGATGTTTGAGACAAGATTTTGAGGTTTATCTTCAGAGGATAATAGGTTTTTTTTTATTTTTTGAAAGAAGAGGATAATAGAAGTTGTCATCAAAGAATCAATTTCAAATATCACATGAAATAAATTCCGAAGTTATGGTAAAAACTTTTGATGCATTTACCACTCTAGTTGCAGACATTCACAGGCCGAATTACCAGTAACATTCATATTGACATTGTGAGTTTTATTAAGAGGAAATTTCTAGTGAGCATAATTTATGCTTATTCGTAAGAGTGATAAATATCAGTGTGGCAACGAAGCTCATCATGAAGGAATCAAATACTATCAATCAAATCTTAGGTCTTAATGTTGGGAAAATATTAGCAAATTTAAGTTCTTCTAAAGGAAATCCACATAAACTTAAAAAAAAAAAATGTTAAACAGTACTTTTAGGACAATTGTTATAAAAACACTAATGTATAAAAATATTAAACTATAAAGTTTGAATTCGTTAATTCCTATGATTTGAACTGATGGGATGCAAAGACTGACAAAAATGAGTGTGCACCTTCTCTATTTGTATAATATTTATTCTATTACATCGATTTTATAATATTTATATCATTTAAACTTATCTAGATTTTGATTTAAATGTTCATGCTATATTTTTGAAGTTCAAATTTGAATTTGAAAAATATTGAATATGTCAAATAAGTATTTTACATGTTCGGTTTATAGAATCCGAAATATATCAATATATTGAATCCCAATGTGTTTAGAAATTGGTGAATTGGGGGGTTTGACACAATTCAGATTGTATAACATGAATCATATATGAATGTTAAGAATTCGAATTCTATACGTCAAACCAATAAAAAAAACATAATTTTTTGTTTTAGTTGAATTTTGTTGTTGTTGCTGTCAAGACAAAATGTAATTTAATGGCAAAATTATTGATCTTCTGATGGCTTTCAGATTCTAGAATCTAAAACCCAAAAACACGCTTAAGAATCTAGAATCTAAACGGAGGCAATATGAAAATTTTGAAGGGTGTGTGATAGGAGTGGGGGCAATAAGAAAGTTCGTAATCAATTAGTGCAAACCTAACAAAAAGAACAAGGAAA
>Ga0228711_1000918_pt1 | contig 40574 bp, 18 predicted proteins | sample MedpolnodulmetaG_2_FD_177996 | JGI IMG/M metagenome (GOLD analysis project Ga0228711, IMG submission 177996) | Root nodule microbial communities from Medicago polymorpha collected in Santa Monica, California, United States - brown nodules | ecosystem: Host-associated > Plants > Roots > Nodule...
TTGTTTATAATTATAAAAAGAGATTTTGAATTTCCCTCTATGATTTTCTTCCAAAGCTAATCAAAACAGCTTTTCATTTTTAGCTTAAAAATCACTCTTTTAACAAAATGATTATTTTTTTTTTTTAAACAAAAGAATACTTACACACAAACATAACTAAACCATCTAAAATGTTTCTTAAAAAAATCTTAAACACACTGACAATCCATTGAAAAACAAAATACAAGTACCTACTGCCCGATAAATATAAATTTCCATCCCTTTATTAGATTTGGAGAAATAATCAATTATTGGTTCTTATTATATACTACGTATATCCTTAGCCACCACGGTTGTTTGGCACTTATTAGTCCTAGACGGGATATCAGGTTTGTTGCGGATATGCTCAGCCGTGACTCATTGAGGCAATGACTTTTTTCATATGGATTTCAATATTTTTGTGATACTGTTGATTTCAATTTTGTAAGATGCTAATTTCTTGGTATATTATTATTTAGTCCTTAGTGAAAATAAGTTGATGGAGGGAGCTCTGATAAATAAATTGGTCCAAGAATAATGCTTTTAGGGGACACTCTAGTAACACCCGGTCTCTTGCTGAAGTTCACCAATAAGAATCTGTTTAAGTGCACCTATAACAGCATCACTCAAAAATAACTTTGTTTACATCTTTACAAATAACAATTTATTTATGCAAAATTTGCTTGTAGGTATTTTTCTGATGTTAGTCCCTTTCTCCTTTTAGTTCACCACCAGCCAAGCTGTTTTAGGATTTTAATTTTCTTCTTTGGTCATTGTGAATTTTACTGCATCAACGGTGTTTGAATATATTATGTTTGCCATTTATCCAATTTGGTTTCATCTTTTTCTGCGTGTCTTGCTTCAATATTTATTTGAGTATGCATTCAATAGGATGTTGGGCAGAAAATTATGCAATTTATGCAACAAAATAGGGGTGAGATATGCATTATGTCTGCATCTGGTTCCATCTCTAATGCCTCTCTCCGTCAACCAGCATCTTCAGGAGGCAACATTATGTATGAGGTAAAATATCAATAGCTGTTTTTTATCATGTTTTTTATGTAGTACTATGATCCCTATTCTTCAAACAATCTTCAAAAGGAAATGGAACTGTTGAAACTTGCAGCATATGGTTAAAAAATTGTTTTATGAGTGTTATCATAACCAAGGGTCATATTCCTATTTATATTACTTTGAATTTTATCATTTTTATTTAATAATTTTCTCTTGTCGTAAAATCAGGTGATTAATCTTTTCTACTTGTGTTAAAGAAACCAAGGTTTATCTTTACATTTTACCCATGTTGTTCCAAAAATGGCACATGTGCATCCACTTGTTGATTGAATATACTAATAAAAAAATATTAGTATATAAATGTTAATATAAAAAATACTATTAGCAATACATTATTGTCCCCATCCATTTTTATTTTATTTTTCTCTTATCTAATGTTCTCTTCATCTCTTTGATTTTATACATGCGCACATCTGTGTGCTTATGGCTTGTTCGTACGCACAACAGTTACTACTTACTAACCAAAAAAACTTTTTGTGGTCAAATCTGGATGTTGGAGGTTCAAACAAAATAGTCTCATTTTTGGTATATACCTCAGTGCACCCACTTATAAGAATATTTCTTCTCGGTCACATTCAAGTGGACAGATAGGACAAACTTTTATGAAAATTGTGTCTATATTAAACCGGCAACTTAATGTTAGTGCCTAGTAGTGGTAATAATGGCTTATGGTTTAGTCTACTATTTAATAAAAACACCGCGTACTGCGGACAATAGTAGTTGATCTTTTTAATTATTTAGGTGTATGATTTTAAACTTTTTATATTTGATTTGGTCATGTGCTCATATTGTAGTACTCACAGTTTAATTATTTAATGCTTTGATATCAGGGTCGGTTTGATATTATTTCGCTTACCGGTTCCTACGTCCGTAATGAAACCGGAGGCCGAAGTGGTGGTCTTAGTGTATGCTTGTCTAATTCTGATGGACAAATCATAGGTGGTGGTGTTGGTGGGCCCCTTAAAGCTGCTGGTCCAGTTCAGGTAATCTTAGAAGGAACTGCAAATGAATTTGTAGGTTGGAAATATGAGCCGCTGTTCTGCATTTGTTTTACCTTGTGAATACTGAACGATTCTCTACGTTGCATTTCCTGTTTCTTCTGTAGTTTCTGTTTTAGCCTTTTTCTGGCAGAACAAAAAATATAATTCAGCACTTGATAAAATCGATTTCTGCCAAAAAAGGGGAAAATGAGGTGGGCATCTAGAGTTGTGTGTAACTATGTAGTGAAATCAGTGGAATGAAAAGCAGGGATACATGTAGACTTTATATTGTTATAAATATAGATAAATATAGACATTTCGGCAAATATCACTATTTTATTTTCGACCTTCCTGCTTTCACACCTACCAAGCACCACCTGATAATGAATTACATTCGCACCAAGAAGTTACTTTTGATTAATAGTTAATCCATACAGGTCATTGTTGGTACATTTTTTATCGACAACAAGAAGGATACTAGTGCTGGTGGAAAAGGTGATCCCTCTGCTGGTAAGTTGCCATCACCAGTTGGCGAGCCAGCATCAAATTTAGGTTTCTGCCAAACAGTCGACTCTTCCAGCGGGAATCCAATCCGAGGAAATGATGAACATCAAGCTATGGGTGGAAGCCATTACATGATTCAACAGCTTGGTTTGCACGTGACACCTCCCAGGACTACAGAATGGGGGAGTCATCCAGATTCAAGACATGCTGGTTATGACCTGTCAGGTATGAAGTCCAGTGACTTTGGTATACCATCCTCCCCTGATTTTCTTATGGTATAAAAGAGACTAAAGTGAAGTTCTCAATATTGCAGGAAGAACAGGTCATGGGTCTCACCAGTCTCCTGAGAATGGAGGCTATGACCAAATTCCTGATTGAGAATTTGAGATGGCTTGTGGGTTTGATGGCACCAATGTCTGGTTAACAGTTGTATGATATCCACTACATACCAGCAGTCTTTGTCACGTGGTGCCATTTATAGTATGCGCCATCCGTTAAGGTCGTGGCTTCTGACTTCTGAGAATTCATACGCATGTTTGTCCTTGAAAAATATTGTTTTGCCTCATTTACTTGTGATGTATTTAAAAATTAGGATTGCTGGCTAATACTAATGCCTCTTCATTTTTGTGGGTCTGTTAGTTTACCTATACCATGATAAATAAGGTATATTTACATATATATGCTTCCTAGTTTAGCTTGTGGGCTATATTTCCCTTCCATTTCAAGGTGCTTGCTCCATTCTCTTTTGTTTTTTTTTTTTTTTTTTGAAATTTAGGGTTTTCTTTTACATCCTGGTGGCGAAATGATAGAAATAGTTGGTTAAGGTTAGATTGTCTAAGGGTCTGTATGATTGGAGGAAATATTTTAAAATTATGTTTGTCTGGTTCAATTGTTAGAATGGGATGAGAGTGGAAGGGAATGGAGTAAAATACTCTCAAGACCACGTTTTGCTCCCCCATATTGGGGAGACTTGGAGGAGAGGGAAGATAGACTGTTAAAATTTTAAGGGAAAATTACACTAACCTCCCTTGAGGTTTGTGTAAATGTAAGCCACACCCCCTCTATTTTCATGTTTTACCCGTTTTCAAGTTTCTGAGTATTTTGTTAAAACCCGTGTTGGATTAGTTTTCATATAGCGTTTTATTGAAGATTTATGTCTTGTTAGTAATTTTGGGTTCAAAGCATGAACCATAAACATCATGAGACTTGTTAAAAAATGGTCATTGTCATTTGTATTTTGCAAGCTGTGGAGGCAAAAAATCTAAGTCAACACTTGATATATGGATTTTTCAAAATGTTATTCGTTTGCGTTGTTACTTAAAATTAGGGGTGGGCAAAAAAACCAAAAACTGAACTGAACTGAACCAAAAAAAAAAAACTGAACCATTACTAACAATTCTGAAACTGAACTGAAACAGTTCGGTTCGGTAACTAAAATTCAATTTCATTTGTTTTTTTCATATTTTTTTCAAAGGTATCAATAATAACAGTTCAGTTCGGAACAGTTCAGTTTGAAATAGTTCAGTTCAGTTCGAAATGCAAACAGTTCAATTCAGTTATTTTAAATTTAGCAAACAGTTCAGTTCGTTTCAATTTTCATCCCGAACTGAACCATACCCATCCCTACTTAAAATAATGTACACATGACATTGGTGATGTTGATTCTGTCTGATCAACGGAAAACATACCAACCTCTCTTGCCAAAAAAATAAAAAACAGAAAACCATGGAGACCAATTCGAAAATATATGAAATAAGTGGAGGATAACTAGGTTTTCTTTTGTTGGTATGAGGCATATACCAGTTTTTATCCCGAAAGTCTCAAGGTAATTCCTTTGGTGCTAAAAATAAATAAATTCCCACATGCATGCTGGGCGGTTACCTACAAATTGAGGGATTGCTTTTGTTTTAAGTGCGTCGGGAAGCATCGGGGAAATTATTTCTCACAAAGCATTTCCCTTTCTAAATATAGATATGTATATTTTGTATAAAAAATGTAAATACACGTTGAGACATTTTCAAAAATAATTCAATAAAATAATAATGCGATGACATTCAATCGTTTGAATGAGTGTTGGTATACAATACAGTATTGTTGTACTCTTCGAATAACTAATTGCACATGCAAGAACAGGCCGGGGTTTGAACCAGAAACTTTACATATATTATGCATTGTCCCTACCAACTGAGTTAAGCTCACGAGGATACGTGTTTAAAGACATTGTTTAATATGCATAGATAAATTGATATTACACCTTGCACAAATTTATTTTCCACTATTTGGATCATTAGTTTTCCTCGTATTTAAAATATCTTATACATAGTAAGATATATGTCTCTTGTATATCATAGACTTGTCCGTATTTGAATCGAAAAGATTGATATTTCTACATGACATTATAAACAAGTTGGTTTAACTTGATTTTTTTGGAGTGGAAGGGAGAATAAGAATCCAAAACATGTCAACGGTCATATCAGCATTCAGCAGCACGTTAGGGAACTGCACATTTTTGTGCGTTACAAGACAGCATATATACAAAACACAAAAAAGCAAGCATTTCTTGATAAGTCATCAACATTAACGAACCAAAACAAAAGAGATATTTTTGGTCTGTTTGGAATTTGGGGAAAGAAGATGATTATTATATTTTAAAATTAAAAGAAAAGATCCATGTCGATTTAAAGAATGCACCAATATTAAATCGTCGTCATTTATGGACTTATCTAATGTAAAAATTAATTTTTACAATTACGTGCAGACGAAACCTAATTCACATCAAAGAGACAGTCGATGTTTGTAACAATAACATCTTGAATGACATAATCTAAGAATGAACTGATCTTAGACAAGAATAAACAATTATAAGGTGATAAATCATAGGCTGAGCTTATTATTATACTTAAGTAGCAAATAATAGTAATTTATTGAGTTGATAAAAAAGGGTTGATTTATTTAATTAATTACTATTACAAAGAGTGTGTCTAGGTTCGGTTCATGTAAAGATTTGCGGGCCCCACCCACACCCCTTGTCTTTGTCTTCCTTTTCCTCTTCTTATTCAAAGTTCAAACTTAGATTTTTTTCCCTTTCTCTTTTCTACCAAATTGATCTCTTTATTCTAACTCTTATTTTATTAATTAATCACATTCTAATTCATCAAAACCCACAAAATCATTGAATGCCGTGTCTTTGAAGAAACTAATCAACCATTGAATTTGAACACACGTTTTATGCTTCATCACTCTCTTTTTTGTTCATTCATTATTTTCTTCAATTTACCTAATCTTGGTAGTTAAGTTAGTAGTTTAGATCTAAATGAGCTATGGAAGCACCATCTATGTTGTTTGTTAGGTTTAGCTTTTTCCTTTTGGGAACTGTATTAGTAATAAAAATCATAACTTTGACCACTGGTTTTGAAAATGACCATTGATTATTTGTTGTTTATGTTGCAATGGAAAAAGGGTTTTCTTCTTCTTTGTTGTTATTGCTATTGTTGATGATTAGTTCTTTTGTGATATCTGTTTATGGGATTGATGATGAATATGTACATTGCAACTGTGATGATGATGGGATTTGGAGTGTACAAAGTATTTTGGTTTGTCAAAAAGTCAGTGACTTTTTCATTGCTATTGCATATTTTTCAATACCCCTTGAGCTTCTTTACTTTGTTAGCTACTCCAATGTTCCATTTAAATTGGTATTTCTTCAGTTTGTTGCCTTTATAGTTCTATGTGGTTTGACCCATTTGCTCAATGCCTATACTTACTATGGCCCTCATTCCTTTCAATTGTTTCTATCTCTCACTGTTGCTAAATTCCTCACTGCCCTTGTTTCATGTGCCACTGCAATTACTTTTCCCACCTTGATTCCTCTTCTTTTGAAAATCAAGGTGAGGGAGTTTTTCTTGAAGCAGAATGTGTTGGAATTGGGGCAAGAAGTTGGGATTATGAAGAAACAGAAGGAGGCTAGTTGGCATGTTAGGATGTTGACTCGCGAGATTAGGAAGTCTTTGGATAAGCATACAATATTATATACCACACTTGTTGAGCTTTCCAAGGCCATGGAGTTGCATAATTGTGCGGTTTGGATGCCTGATGAGGATAGAAGGGTGATGCATTTGACTCATGAGTTGAAGCCGAATCCGGCGAAGAGTTTTCATAGTTCTATTTCTGTAAATGATTTGGATGTGTTAGAGATAAGAAAGAGCAAAGGGGTGTCGATTTTGAGGCCTGATTCTGCACTCGGAGCTGCCAGTAGTGGTGAATCTGGGGACTCGGGTGCTGTAGCAGCCATTCGTATGCCGATACTTCATGTGTCGAATTTCAAAGGAGGGACACCGGAGTTTGTTGAGACATCTTATGCTATACTAGTTTTGGTTCTTCCGAAATCGAACTCAAGGGCTTGGACCCACCATGAGATGGAGATAGTGGAGGTAGTTGCTGACCAGGTTGCTGTGGCCTTGTCTCATGCATCTGTTCTTGAAGAGTCTCAGTTAATGAGACAGGAACTTAAAGAGCAAAACCGGGCGTTGCAACAGGCACAAAAGCATGCAATGATGGCCCGCCAGGCAAGGAGCTCATTTGAGAAAGTGATGAGCCATGGAATGAGGAGACCGTTGCATTCAATCCTGGGCTTGCTTTCAATGTTTCAAGAGGATAATATAAGATCTGAGCAGAAGATTGTGGTTGATACAATATTGAAAGTTAGCAATTCGCTCTCGCGTTTGATAAATGATGTAATGGAAATTTCAGCCAACGACAAAGGAAGTTTCCAGTTAGAGTTGAAACATTTCCATCTACATTCCATGATGAGGGAAGCTTCATGCATTGCCAAGTGTTTGTGTGTGTATAAAGGCTTTGGTCTTGAAATTGACGTGCAAAGATCCTTGCCTGATATGGTAATAGGTGATGAGGCAAGGTCTTTTCAGTTAATTTTGCATATGATTGGCTATTTATTGAACTTATATGATAGAGGGACTCTCATTTTTCGAGTTTCTTTTGAAAGTGATACCGCAGATAAGGATGATAGAAGTTCTGGAATATTGAGATCAAGCATGCAAAATGATAATGTGCATATAAAATTTAATTTCCAGATAACTGGTACTAGTTCCTATTCAGATGGACCAATTTTAAATAGTAGTTGTGCTAGTAGGATGCACCACAGCAATGAACCTAAGGAGGGCCTAAGCTTCAGCATTTGCAAAACGCTGGTGCAGGTAATCATTCTCTTTTTCAAATTTATATGGATAGTTCCTTTTGTTTAAGTTTTTGTTGATAAGCACCTCTCCCCACCTTTGACAACGTATGTGCTGCTTCGGTAATTAATTATATAAATTGTTGTCAGTTTACTGTAAACATTTGAACTACATTTTATGCACAGAGGATGACTCTTGGTTTGACAAAATTTCCGGTAGCCTCAATTATTTGAACAAGTGAATGTTCCTGTGGGTATCTGTTTATGATGTTGGAAATGTGTAATGAAACTATCAATAAAATTAGTTTGTGGTGGTATAATCGTTGAATCATATTTTTAAGAATACCAATAAATTTAGAAAGCCCCCTATTTAGTGTAGATGCAACTAATTGCATGCAGGGTGTTTCTTAAAACCAGTATTATTTATAGTCTGGTTTCTTGGATCCTCATTCTTAGTATCTATTCATCACAAATCGGAGAGTATTAGTAGATTAACCTAAATGAAGAATGAAATAGCGGAAGGGGCTGACTGAGAATGTTATCTGCTTTATTCATCTGTAAGATCAGTGAGTTTTACATTTCAACATGAAAAAGACTCAGCCTGTGCTTGGTCTAGCGGTAGTTTGAACTGCACGTTTAGTGAGAAGGGTATCGGGACACGAGAAATCAAGTGTGCTGAGAGTTGCCTCTGTATCAAGTTTGTATTCTATTCAATTCCACTTTTTACCTTTTGAATATTCTGTGTCCTATCACATATGATATGCTTGATTCACCATTGTGTGATTGTTTTGTAACTCTAACCATACAATATTTAATGTACAGATGATGGAAGGTAATATCTGGATATCACCAAACTCTCTGGGTTTGGCTCAAGGGATGACACTTCTTCTCAAGTTTCAATCAGGATCATCGCATGGAAGATTCGTTCTTGCTAACAAAGATTTTTCAAACCAACAGTTTAGAGGTCTTAACGTTATTTTAGCCGATGATGATAATGTAAACAGGACTGTAACTATGAAGCTGCTTGAGAAGCTGGGTTGTCAAGTAATCGCCGTTTCATCGGGTTTTGATTGTTTGGCTGCTATAACTGCGTCCAGTATACCATTCAAAATCATCCTATTGGATCTTCAAATGCCTGAAATGGATGGTTTTGAAGTTGCAAGGAAGATTCGGAAGTTCCAAAGCCGAAATTGGCCCTTGATTATTGCTCTTACAGCAAGTGCAGAAGAACGCATAAAGGAGAGATGCCTACAGGTGGGAATGAATGGATTGATTCGAAAACCTATCCTCCTTCACGAGATAGCTAATGAAATTAGAACAGTCCTGCTACGTGCGGGTGAAAAGTTCTAAAAAAAAAACAATTATAAGTTTCTCAAATTTCTTACGTTCCTCCAAATTCGTTACTTCAATACTGTTGAAGAGAACCTGGGATTTCTAACATACTGAATATACTCGGTTCACTTAGCTAACCATTTATCTGTTTGATCATTTTGCCGCATTATGAATTAGGGGTCTCTCCAAAGAGTATGGAGATGCTTGCCACTGTCGAACAAAGAAAGATGAAAACAAGATTATGATAATGCATATAATTTTTCTTGCAGATATTTGTGGTATCATTTAAAAATATACTAAAACCATGAACTAACGGATTTTTTCTAGCTTATATTTTCTCAATTTTGAAGATAGAGTTGTGAAAGTAGTAACACATATCACCTACATTGAACACTCATTTTTCTGAACATGTTGTGCATTATAGTCCCATAGGTAGTAGAACTGTGATTTTGTTCGTAGCTGGTGTTTATAATGCAACGCAGCAAATGTGTTCTTAGTTAGCTCGTTGGTGAACTGTGATTCTGAAAACCAACATATTTCACTAATAACATTTGCCCTATATATATAAAAAGTAACACTAGCACTCAAACTCATTAACGTTCGCATCCAATTCATAACTCTCAGCACTGTGCAACGGGAGCATGAAATGATTTGGAAGTAGCATATAATGATATCACTGGGAAGCATCAAAAGTTCCAAAAACCCAAATTTAATAGCAACGTCAATACATGAAGACCAAAATAAAGAATTTTAATCACTAAAAACAAACATCTACATTAATGTTGGCTTATTCCTAATTCCTATTCCTAATGAAAAGAACCACAGAGTTGCACTTTCATATCATGCTATTATATGTTCCTTATTATTATAAGTTTTTTTTTCTTCTCTTTATTCTAATGGAATGGTTTCGTTTTTAAAGCCAATTTATTTGGTACTGGTCATTTCTTAACAAATTTCAGTAGATCTATCTATTCTGATTGTGATTAGTTTAAAGGATTACTTTGTAGCCTTCATTGGAGTTGTCCTATAATAATTTTATTTTTCTTCACATTTGCTGAAACTTTCAGTAAAAAAAAAAAAAGTTTGTATTAATTATTCAGTATTTTTCAAACGTAGGTAATATAATTTTATGATCATATTTTTTGAGAAAAAACAATCGGGTATGGAAGTATTCACACGCACAAAAAAAGTATTGTTAGTGATTTTCTTTTAATTAAATGAATCATATTTTTTGTTGGTATAAAATGAATAAAAGATTTTAACCAAACAATTAAGCTCAAGTGGTTAACGAACTTCACCAAACGATGAATTGTCCAAGAGAACCTGTGTTTGATTTCTGAACTACGAATTACTAGTGCCCATTTCCCTACGGAAATCCGAGAGTGAACAAAAAAAAAAAAAAAACTTCATATATAATCATCATTTCAGATAAAAATAAAATACTTAAAGCGGTCTTTTAGAATTTGATTAATTGGATTTGTGGGGTATGGGGACCTGGTGTAGGGGTAGGGTGCATATTTTTGGATATTGGGCTTAAGAGTGATTGACCACATTTTCTGGTGTAAGAAGCCCAACCCACAGAAATACAAAACCCTAAACCCTAATTTCAGGTCTATTTATGCCAGCCACTACCGCAGTCTTTCAATTCATGCGCCTGCTTCATCCTCTTCCTCAAGGCTTAGGTATTCAATCATCTCCAATTCTCTCCTTAGAATTTCTTTTACTCTCTTGTTGTTTTAACACTGCACATTCGAAGACTATCGTGCTCTATATGATAGCCCGTTAGTTCAAAGCATGTGCTAGATCAAACATCATCATCATTTTCTGTAGAATCAGATCTCTCAGTGTTTTTTTTTATCCTAGGGATTTATTACAGAATGATGAACATTTATTTTCTTTCTAAATCCAATCAATTTTGGTGTTATTGTTATTATTTTTATTCTCTGTGCTTAGAACGGTCTTGTGCTGATTAGTTCATACATCAGTGCAGAACATAAACCTAAGCTACATCACTTGTTGCCACCGTGATCTTTTTGTTTGTTTCCATAATCTATAATTTGAACAACGCTTCTGCATGGTGGCATACATTGTTTTTTTTTGTTTTAGATCTAATTCTCAATCATTTTAATACCCCATTTTAGGCTTTTCAATTGTAAATATTTTTATCTCAATCCATCACATCACTGTATAGATAGATATTCTTGATCTATAGATTAATTATCATATACGTTTATATATATACATAGACATGTGAATAAGCATTTATTTTTGCATGTATGTTTGCATATATTTATCATATATGCTTAATTACCTGTTTGTGTCTAAGTTTAACTAAGATACGTCTATGACACAAGTTTTTTAAGCATATCCAATGATGCATACATTAGTATTGTTCTGTATATTATAATGATAATGATGTTTCACTTTTTTCCCTCCAGGAACTTGATATTTGGGTAAATTTGTAACAATGTCAAATCCAAAGGTTTTCTTTGATATTCTAATTGGAAGAATGAAAGCTGGAAAGATAGTAATGGAGCTGTTTGCTGATGCTACCCCTAAAACAGCTGAAAATTTTAGGGCACTCTGCACAGGAGAAAGGGGAATTGGGCAATGCGGTAAACCTTTACACTATAAAGGTTCTGGTTTTCATCGTATTATTCCAGAGTTTATGTGTCAAGGAGGAGATTTTACCAAAGGGAATGGAACTGGAGGAGAGTCTATATATGGGTCTAAATTCGCCGATGAGAATTTCAAGCTGAAGCATACTGGACCTGGTATTCTTTCCATGGCAAATTCTGGATCCAATACTAATGGTTCCCAGTTTTTCATTTGTACCACAAAGACTCAATGGCTTGATGGAAAGCATGTTGTATTTGGAAAAGTGGTCGAAGGATACGATGTAGTTCAGGCCATGGAGAAGGTTGGTTCACAAAATGGTAGGACATTAGAACATGTTGTCATTGAAGATTGTGGACAAATTAGTTGAATAAGTATATCTGCTGAGAAATAAATTGAGAAATAAGTTGATTCAAGACGTTGCATTGAGGTTTTATGACTTTTTCTGCATTCCATAATCAATGTAGATTTCCGTTGAAATTATTACAGCAGTTACTTTACTTACTATTTCTTTGATGATTAAGTATGTCTGAATGATTTTTCATAGCTGCTTATAGGTTAGGAAACATGTTTTTTGTTTATAAATTGTAATACACAAGTCTTTAGCATCTCTTAACTTGAGAATTATTTGTAAATTATGCCCCTTTGAGTAGTCCTATGAAAATATTTCATATATGACTTAGTTAGGGGGCAAATATTAATAGAGTTCTAATATTTATTAGGACTTTTTGAACGATAGGCAAATTGAATGGACAATCTGCTTTTATTATCAGCTGTCCTCAAGCCGCCTTTCACATTTGTCATTGTTTCACAAAATCACAATCCATTTCCAATTCGTCAACATTGCAAACTCACCTCTAGTGCAAACCACCACCATTAGAGTCCTAGTTTTTTCTTTTCATTTGATTGTCTTCAACCAAGCTTTAGGTTGTTATTCACATTTGTATTCCGAAATAATTAAGGGGAAAGTTGGATACCCAAAATCATTGATAACTGTCTTTTTGATTGTCACCCTCTTTGTGTAACCATTGTAAAACTTCTCGAGGTTACATATCAACAAGTCTTGTTGAAGGAAAAATAAAATAAACTCTTCGGGTTTTGTTGTGATCTGAGTCAAAGAGAAATCCCATCTCAACAAAACAATCTTAAAGATAAGAGTATTTTTTTTTTCCTTCACCAGTCTTTGGTGCTATGGATCATCAATATATGCTTCGAGTTGTGGAATGTACGTTTGTGAACTTTTATAATGGCTGCTCAAAGAGGGTGACGATCAGATGGATGGCGGTTCTTGATGATGTCTCTCCCACTTTCTCCTTTTGTATTTATGAATACAAATGTAAATACATAAATGGTGATAACAAAAATTTTCCCTTTTGATTTACGGTGCTTAGGAGAAGACAATACAATGAAAAGAGAACCAGGAAGTTACAGTGCTTAGGTGAAGACAATACAATGAAAAGAGAATTAGGGAGTTACTACGGTGCTTAGGTGAGGACAATGAAAAGAGAATTAGGGAGTCATGGTAGTGGTTTGTGCGAGTTTGCAACCTGTATGAAGGAGACTCCGATTGAAGTGTGTGATAAATTTAAGTAAAATTGGAAGTTTTGGATTGTGATTGTGTTTGGAGAGGTTTAAGTGTTCTCTATTTTTTTTGTTAAAACTGTTCTGTATTTTTGTGTGACAAATTTAAATCATTAACTAATCTAATGGTGAAAATTAATTGGTCAACCGGTGAGGGACTTGACTGTTCTCTCATCTTAGATGTCACCAAGTGTGTTATTTTGTTTTATTTTGTCCTATGTCTCCGAGCAACTATGCTGTGATACCTTACATTGTTTAGTTCAAAACAGTGATACCTTACATTGTTTAGTTCAAAATAGATTCCTATATGTAACACCTGAGTCGGAGATTTAATCAAAAGTGTACGTATGGTGGCATTTCACATGGGAAAGTTAATTTCATCCATTAGGTCAAACAAAAAGCATAGTCTTATCATACACTCTCAACACTAGATTTTACTGCACTATCTTCCATCATCATCTCTATCCTTCATCCCACCAACCCATCACCAGCAACAGTGCAACACCATTAAAACCACCTTACAGCCAAATTAAAATCAAACAACCCAAACAAAATCAGATTAAAAAAAGGAAATATTTTTAGAAAATCTAATCTTGATAGTTTTTCTTGCGTTGAACCAGACTAGGAGATCCAAATATATATATTTTTTTTAGTTTAGATCTGAAAAATGAAAATAGATGGGAGGAATGAATACTGATAAGCTTTCTATCGGGAAACAGCAACAACATTCAGCATTACATAAAACATATTCCATAAAATCCATTCAAACTCATCACTTCAAATTTTTCCTAACTTTAATTCCATTTCTTTGGAACGATGCATCTCAATTAGCAATTATTTTCATTTCTCTATACCAGTTTTCTATGAATATGAATATTTTAATTTTTAATTAATAATTTTAAATCTTTGGAGTAACTAATGATAGGAGTGCCATGAGTAATTGAATTAATCAATATATATTTTAGATTTTTAAATTTTAATGACATAGCACCCTGAATTCATCAGTTTTAGCGTACTTAGTAATATGTGGATAAAATTTCAGAAGCTTTTAAGTTGACTGCAAGTGTGTTTTGAAGTAAAGAGATTGAGTGTGGCATGACACCAATCGACCAAGTTCAAAGTTATCAGGTACAGTGAAAGCTTCTTGCCACCAAAGTCTGCAGACTATTTCTGCTTCTTAGCTGGATTATGTAATTTATAGGTTCACTTCCTTGGGCAATCAGTTTGATGTTGTTGGGACTGTGGTTTTGATGGTGTTGCCGGTGGTGGGTTGGTGGGGATGAAGGAGAGAGATGGTGGTGGTTTCTGGTCTGGTGGAAGATTTTGACAAAAAATCTAGTGTTGAGAGTGTATTATTAGACTGTATTCTTTACTTCTAATCTAATGGATGAAATTAACTTTCCCATGGTGGGAAAGGATTGGCCTTTCCCATGTGAAATGCCACCTGTACGTATTGGTATGATTGATGGATGGGAAAAACATGCAAATAAAGAGTTAGCCAAGTAAGTGGTTCACTACACCACAAGGGGTAGTTTTATAAATTTAACGTTCATGCCCAGGAATATAGATTGCAAGCCAAACATATCTTAGCTATAGTATTCTCTGGAATTTTTTATAATTTTTTTATAAAAAATTCCCAGGAATTATACTATTGACCAAACACTTTTTTCTACAATTTTCTGAGAATAAGATCCCAACATTTATATTTCTCGGAAAGTTAATCCAAACCTCAAACAAACGCACCTCAAATATTTAATTTTTGTAACTTTTAAAGACGTTGGTCTTTTTTAGAATTTCTCTTAAGAAAAACCGATGTGGCCACTACAATCTACCACTATGACGTGAAGAATGTTATTGAACTGGTATAATTACGCTAACGTAGAAATATGTATTTTTTATTGAAAGAAAGAGAATGCAATGTTTCCTTCAAATACCTAATGTAGTTATGCCATTTTCCTGAATATTATTGTGGCAAGTGCATTTTTTGTTGAGATCAACACACCCACTGAGACTTAAACCTGAAGTTGTTATAATGGACCAATCTAAAGTCCTTCTTTTCAGATGGAGTCAAAGAAATCATCTCTATTACAATTTTTTTTTTTTGAAGAATTTGGTTAGCAAGTTTATCCATGAGATGAAGCATTCCATTATTGTGAAGCATATCACCATCAAATTAAAAATGCATGCCTAAACAAAAAATATATCATTGCATATCCAACTCGGCTTGAGCAAATGATATTTTAGGGTTCTTTGAACCCTAAAGTTGAGGTTAGACAATTAGTTAGCACTTATGGAAACATTGCATATAACCCTGCATATGGTAAGATAGCACATCTAAGTCTAGTAGGGATGCTGCTATTGTTAATGCTCACAAATTCATTAAGGCTGAAGGGAGAATGAGTTTTAAATTTTAATCTTGAGTTATAATATAAAAGTTTAACGTTAATACTGTCAAATAATATTGCTGATTGTAATAATCTACGCCATGGATTTATGTGACCTCCCAACAGCGTACGTTGTAAAGACTAACAAGAGACAATACTCCTAAAGAAAACGAAACAATACAAGATTCAACTTGGTTTGTTTAAGTCCAAGACTATAATGTGAAGCCAAAGATTAGCAATAACACTTATTAATTAGATACATAACATAACTGTTAAGGCACGCATATGGGTAAGTAAAACATGTTTAATGTCAAAGCAAATTAGCAACATCTACCTATAAAAGTCTCTATTTCATGAGAGTATATTCCACAACCAAGACAAGCCTCAATATTCAAAAGAGAGCGAGTGCAAAGAAAACTGCATGAAATGACAAGTTATAATAAGCTAGGGACTTTGATAATATTTTCACTAGTGATTTTGATCCTAGCAAGAGGATCAAATGGTGGAGGAATTTCCATCTACTGGGGTCAAAATGGAAATGAGGGAACCTTGGCTGAAACTTGTGCCACGGGAAACTATGAATATGTGAACATAGCTTTTCTCTACACTTTTGGCAGTGGTAGAGCTCCTAGGATGGACCTTGCTGGTCATTGTGATGCATATAGTAATGGATGCACCAAAATAAGTACTGACATAAAGTCATGTCAATCCAAAGGAATTAAAGTTATTCTTTCAATTGGAGGTGGTGCTGGAAGCTACTCACTTGCATCTTCAGAGGATGCTAGAATTGTTGCCACTTACCTTTGGAACAACTTCTTGGGTGGACACTCATCTACACGTCCACTTGGTGATGCTGTTTTGGATGGCATTGATTTTGACATTGAAGGAGGAACAAACCAACATTGGGATGATCTTGCAAAGTACCTTTCAGGTTATAGCAAAAAGGGAAAGAAGGTTTACTTAACTGCTGCTCCTCAGTGTCCTTTTCCTGATGCTATGCTTGGAGAGGCCCTCAAGACAGGTCTTTTTGACTATGTTTGGGTGCAATTTTACAACAATCCACCTTGTCAGTATTCTTCTGCAGATATTGGTAATCTTGAAAATGCATGGAAAGAATGGATTAATGATATTCCAGCAACAAAGATTTTCTTAGGATTACCAGCATCTCCACAGGCTGCAGGAAGTGGTTTTGTTTCTGTTGCTGACTTGACATCAAAAGTACTACCTATCATTAAAGGTAGCACAAAATATGGAGGTGTCATGTTATGGTCCAAGTACTATGATGATCAAACTGGATATAGTTCTTCCATCAAAAGTCACATCTAGAATTAATCTTAAATATTTTGGGCTGTATTGAGTTCATGTCTTCATGATGTGCTTCTGTATGTTTGTATGTATTTATTACTGTGCATATAGTAAAACCTTCTAGACCGAACCACTATAATTGTTGGTGTTATCTTCTTTGTTCTCTCTTCTTTATAGTAGTTGGTTTTACCGGTTACATTTTCTGATTTTGTTTGGTTAGTTATTTGAGTTCTTAAGTATTCACAAAGTGTTATAATCATTATATCTCTTTGACCAAGCTATAATAATTTTCCACATGTTCCTGAACATCTTCTTCATGCACCTCTTTTGTTTGATTTGAATGGTCTAGTCTTTCATGTGAACGTAACTCCACCTCAACTTGAACACTATACATCTTTGGTACTTATGCACCTTGGTTCACATGTCAATATCCTCCAAAGATTATCCCTTCCCTCCAATGGAATAACCAATGACACTTGTCACCTTCAATTCACCTTCCCTCCAATTAATCTTTTCTTTCTATGAATATTACAAATTAACCGTCCTTTTTACTTCTCCACCCCCTTCATTCAACCCCCAAAAATAATTATCATAAGAAAATAAATATATGACCCGCGTATATGACCCTTTGAAAAGACTCTCCATCATAGAGTACACTAAGAACAAGTGTTATGACCTCTTCAAACATTATATACTATACTATACTATACTATCATCACTTCAACACTTGTTCTTCTTTCTTACCATTCTATGTGGACAAACCCCTGAAGAGTTCAACTTACATAGCTGCAATATTTTTTGTGGCTTGAGTAATGGGTTTCAATGTTAATAATACTAATAGCTATGGAAATGCAGGGTTGGATCCTCAATTAGCAGCTGAGAAAGCTGTGAGTGTGATTGGTCAAGGATACAATTTATGCAATGATATAAGATTTTCTGCTTGCAAGTCAAGGTTGATTCATATTGACAATAGTAGTTCAAACACAGGGGACCTTGTTTTTCCTTCTGGTATTGTTGTCCCTAATGTTCCCTTATTTATTAAGTCTGATAAAGGTGACTGTACCAGGTTTCAATCCGATGTCCTCACTTTTAGCCTAACTGTGTTTTATCAATAGTATTATATGATTTTCTAGTTGCAGATAATATTTTACAAGATTGTTTTTTGATTTTGACAGTTGATTCATTAGATACGATTCATGGTGGTATTATGATGTTGTTAGATCCATCTAGTACGTAGTATTACCATAATTGAATTCTGATCACTAATTTCCGCTTGAAATTTTTTGTCGCAATTCTTGCCTTGCACAGGTTGAGTGATGTTTGTTTGCACTTGAATTTTGTTACTGAAATTCCTTTTTAACCATTTGACTTTTGAAGACTAATCATGTATTACCTGTTGATTTACCTGTTTTTTTTTTTAATTCCCATTTATGGTAGATGTTTTCTTTTTTGACATATAAGTGATATGAAAAAGAGAAATTTTAGGGGTGATGGGATATGGCAAAATGATGAAGTCTGAATTTCATTGAAATTGGACTTTTGCAGATGTCTGAGCATTTCAACAGACGACTATCTTTGTCGGGAAAGATTCCATCCGGCCAATTCAATAGCATGTTCGACATGAAAAAATGTTGGTCCAGGGATGTAGCTTCCACTAAAAGCCTTGCCTTTGATGGATGGTTCATAACATTGTATCCGTTGAATTAGATAGAACTAACATTACCCTTTCTGAAACTGTGAAAAAAGACGTGCCTTGTTTGTGGAACCCTGCTGCTCTTGCCGAGTAAGTATCATTGTTATGCGTCATCCTCTTCTAGTTAATAGTCGTCATAAAATATTACAGAACTTCGACTTTTAATTTTTATGAACAATAATAATCACTTTGATTACTGACCCCTTGCTCTACAATTGCTAATACTATAAGCATTCATTTAGTGCTAAAATGCATGATTTCTAGATTTTCCCCTAATAGCAGTAACATTCAACTTAAAGTTTATTTCATTTTTTCTTGTTTGAAAAGTTTTACTTAGATATTTATAGTAAGCATTTCTGTTCGAAGGGGAGGTATTGATGTGTGTCAACCTTATAACCAGTTTCTCTCAACCATATCACACTCTCCTAATGTCATATCAATGTCTTTGGTGCCTATTACTTCATTACTGAATTCTGTCCCTGGAAATGGATTTTCAAGTCATGCGGTGAATTTGTATCTTAGATGTGAGTAGACACCTGCGACTTTGGTTTTCCTCTGCCCAATACTTTTTCTTCTTCTGGATTTTTATTCTTTGTTGGAATATATGTTGGTACATCTGTTTAAAAATTCTGTTTCAAACAGATAAACCTGCAATAGAGGAACTTCATCAATTTCTAGAGTTTCAGTTGCCACAACAATGGGCACCGATGTATATATGGTGATCTGCCTCTTGTCTTTTGACCATAAGTATAAAAGGAATGCATCTCTGTCACTTCAGTTCACTCTCATGGGACCAAAACTTTATGTTAATACTGTGAAGGTAATTCCTTCTTCCAAGTTCCATAGTTTTTAGTAGTTTTATTTGAAAACATTTATGCAAGAATGTAAGGAACCTGATTCAAATATATAAAAATTGCATTCCTTATTTTAAATGTAAGATTTTAGCATGAAGAAAATAATTAATGTAGGAATTAGTTAGCACTGTAAAACTTATATTTGATATTTTTTCAATAAGCAGGTTGACTCGGGAAATCGGCCAGTAACAGGTATTCGCTCATATTTGGAAGACAAGAAAAACAACCACCTATCAATCCATCTTCAGCATCTTTCAGAGGTTCCAGGTGTCCTAGAAATTTCAGAAGATAACAGTTATGATCCTATTGACGAACCAGATGACCGAGGCTACTACGAAGTACGAACCAGTGAAGTGGAGCATGTTTTCTCATGTCTACACAGCACCTGTACGATACAATAGCTCCAGAATGGACGAGTCTACATCTATTGTGACAAAGGCTTGGTTTGAGGTTAAGTTAATGGGAATGAAGAAAGTTCTTTTCTTAAGACTTGGATGCTCAACCGTAGCATCTGCGAAAATTCGCAGATCAGAATGGGATGGACCTTCAACCTCATATAGAAAATAAGGATTTTTTTCAGCATTGATGAGTGCAAAGCTTAGCCACGGATTGCATTCACCTGAGAAACAATATAAAGTTGACATAGACTCGGCAATTTATCATGGTGGTCCACCTGTGCCAACAAGGGATCCCCAAATGCTTAACTTTGTGGACACAAAGGAAATGGTAAGGGGTCCAGAGGATCCACCAGGATATTGGGTTGTCACTATCCACCAGGATTTTGCATCATCCAGGTGTTTTGAGCAACAAGTTATTGATGATTTGTTTCTTCCAACTATTAATAATAACGTTAGTGATAGATCCAATTATTATTATTTTTTTATTAGAGTACAAGGTTTAATAATTTATGTTCACATTTTGATGGTACTGCAAACCACATTGTAGTAAAAATGAAATTTTACTTCAAAATATAGCTGTAGAAGAGGAGGTTCAGGTAAAGCGGATCCCACTTCACTGCATGAAACAAAAGGTTAGGTTACATAATTTTCATATTTTCAAATATTCATTAATCATAATCTATATTTAGATATAAACAGTTAAAAGCCGTGATTAATATTGTTTAGATAATAATTAACGAGTTGTAATACCTTCTTAAATTTATTAATCATTTACCAAATACAATTAATCACATATTTTAACTATGCTATTACAATCACAACTTCAAATTATACCAGTCATTTAAATTGGTGTCAAATTTTGATACTAGTAAAGAATACTTAGCTAGCAAAGAAAAGAAGAAGTATCCAGACTCCAGAGAAGGGCATTATCAAAAAATATCAGTCCACGTGTCACGATATAATTGGCAGATCTTGCGCTGACTTAACACAATCTCAAATAATTTTTTATATAAAAAGCGAAAAGAAAAAGAAAACCCTAATCAAGGTATTCTATTCTTCTATTCCTCTTCTCTTTCTGATTAAGATTTCGATTATTAGGGTTTTGTGTTATCTCAATTAGTTTATCGTTGGATCATAATGGTAGATGTTATTTTTATATATAAACCATTATTTACACTTGAATTGAAGGTAAGCGGTCAATAAACTGCGCCGCTAGACCTTTTTGGATGGTGAAACCAATCATCGTGAATACAACATTTATGGACCTTTTTGCAGATCATAATTGATTTTTATTTAGTTCTTTAGATTTCAATTTTTAGGGTTTTGTATTCTCTTTAAATTGATTATTGGATTTGTCTGCTTTGATTTTTGATCTAATCGTTTTCGTGATATTACTCTTTTAATAATCGAATCTTTGGGAAAATTTTCTTTATTAATTGGCCAATTTGTTTCAATTTGAATGATCGAAGAAGACGTTCATGTCTGTCTTAAGGGTTGTATAGGTAATGTATTGAATAATTATGAAAAATTCTGTAATTAGATTGGTACTGGGATAATTGACAATTCTTATCTGAACTTGAAAGTTTTTAGGTGACAAGTACCCATGAAAAATGGTGGGTAATTTAACTCAACTAATGAACATTCACCTTTTTAAGTGATATTCATGAACTATCTTGACCCCACCAATAAATTGCACATTTTCATTGGTTGGTGGGTAAATTACCCATCATTTTTCAAAGGTAATCTAGAAAAAACCAAGTTTTTAATACTTTTATATCTCTAGTTTTCCTGGACTTTTGTTTTGTATATATGTAATTTAGTGTTGTAACCCAATTTATTTATTTATTGATTGGTAGAATTTGATGAAGTTTCTAAGATGTTTCCTGTAAATATAAGTGATCATATTGGTTAATCTTATGCTTCAGTCTTTTGTTACATGTACTCTTTTCTACTTTGTATTGACCATTACGAAGCATTGTTTATGGATTCGTTTTGTAAATGAAAGTGATTATATTGTGACTGTATTGACTGATCTTTTGCTATTCTGAACTGGGAACAATTATAAAAGCATCAAATCTCTACTTTTGTCTGGGTTTGTGTTCTTTATATTTGTTATTTAATGTTGTTACCCAATTTATTTATTGGTTGTTTGTGGCAATTTGATGATGAAATTTTCAAGTGTATCCTGAAAATGCAAGTGGTTATATGGATGATCTTTTGCTCTCATTCCTTTGTTACACATAGTCTTAACTTTGTAGTGACCTTATAAAGTATTGGTGATTGATTCCTTTGTTTCTGTTTATGATAATGTAGATGCAAATCTTTGTGAAGACTCTCACAGGAAAGACAATCACCCTTGAGGTGGAGAGCTCCGATACAATTGACAATGTTAAGGCCAAGATTCAAGACAAGGAAGGGATCCCTCCAGATCAGCAGCGTCTAATTTTTGCCGGCAAGCAGCTGGAAGACGGGCGTACCCTTGCAGATTACAACATCCAAAAGGAGTCCACACTCCACTTGGTGCTCCGTCTTCGTGGTGGGATGCAAATCTTTGTGAAGACTCTCACAGGAAAGACAATCACTCTTGAGGTGGAGAGCTCCGGTACAATCGACAATGTCAAGGCCAAGATTCAAGACAAGGGCAGAGGCTCATCTTTGCTGGAAAACAGCTTGAAGATGGCAGAACATTGGCCGATTATAACATCTAGAAAGAGTCAACTCTTCATCTCGTTTTGCGACTTCGTGGTGGTATGCAGATTTTTGTAAAAACCCTTACAGGAAAGACAATTACTTTAGAGGTAGAGAGCTCGGACACAATTGACAATGTGAAGGCTAAGATTCAGGACAAGGAGGGCATTCCCCCAGACCAGCAGAGGCTCATTTTTGCTGGAAAGCAGCTGGAAGATGGCAGAACTCTTGCTGATTACAACATCCAGAAAGAGTCAACTCTTCACCTTGTCTTGTGTCTTCGTGGTGGTATGCAGATTTTTGTGAAGACTCTTACTGGCAAGACAATTACTTTGGCGGTAGAGAGCTCCGACACTATTGATAATGTGAAGGCCAAGATACAGGACAAGGAGGGTATCCCCCCAGATCAGCTAAGGTTGATTTTTGCTGGAAAGCAGCTCGAAGATGGCTGAACTTTGGCAGATTACAACATTCAGAAAGAGTCCACCCTTCACCTTGTCCTTCGTTTGAGGGGAGGTATGCAGATCTTTGTGAATACGTTGACCGGAAAGACTATTACTTTGGAGGTAGAAAGTTCAGACACGATTGATAACATGAAGGCTAAAATACAGGACAAGGAGGGAATCCCACCAGATCAGCAGAGGTTGATCTTTGCTGGGAAGCAATTGGAGGATGGAAGGACCCTTGCTGACTACAACATTCTGAAGGAGTCTACTCTTCACCTTGTTTTGCGCCTTCGTGGTGGGTTTTAAGAATGTGAATGTTGCCTAGCTCTCTTATCATGTGTTGAACTTCTACGGTTGTTAGTTTTTTATGTTTTAGAACTTGTGTTGGGTCCGTAATGGCCCTGGAAAACTATCGTTTTATTTCTTGTGTATGATTCTGTTCTAGTTTTACTTCATGAGTGTGAACTATTTGCTTTCGTAGCAGCTTTTAAGTGCTCTTGAGTTGTTTTATCTGATACTTTAAAAATTACCTGTTGATTCATTACTATGCTTTGAGTAAGCAGAAGTTTTCTATTACCCATGGTAGGTACTTGTTTCAGGTAGGAGATATATGTGTTACATCTGTAGTGTAGTAGTTTGGTTTGGTGGTTTTAACTGATAGGCATTTGAATATGAAATTCCACCTTAATAAGGTAACATGTTTCTTCATAGAAAAAGCGAAACCTCAAAAGACAGGGTTAACTTCAATAGTAAGACAGGCTTAAACCTGATATATTATTACCCTGGTTGGAAGGATGATCATGCCAAGCTGTGATGATTGGTACATTTTCTGGTTGTCATAGCATAGCACCAATGTTTTAAAACCCGGACCGGTGGTCGGTCAAGGCACTGGGTCACTGGTCGAACCATTAGGTCATTGGTCAGACCGCATGACTATTGACCCGGTCTATCTAAAATTATTTATGACCAAAATTTATATTATGAATGAAATTTTGATAAAAAAAAGATCCTGTCATTTTTTTTTTCTATTTAAATTTCGTACATTAAAAAAATTATCTTCATAGTTGCAAGTTTGCAAGTTAATTTCTTAACTGCAGTACTATTCAAGCTAATTCAAATCCAAATTCAAATTAGCTCATACATTAAACAATGGTACTGCATAAAAAAACTCACAAATAAGTTCTAATTCAGATTGTATCTTTAAAATATAGTATGTTCCAAACATTGTTGGAAATCAAAATATAACAGACTTACAAACATAAGTAAGTTATATAGTCAACAAAAAACAGAAACTCAAAAAAGTTATAACGATTCACTAATCAATAAACTATTTATGCCCATGGAGTCAAATTGTCATAGTCTTGATATCCATATTCATCATCTTCATCGATTGAGATGAGAGAGGTGAACGGCGGTTGAAAATGACATTTGAGTTGTAAGTATGTGTTACTAGGGTTTTTGTCTTTATATATGCCGTGCCTTTTTATTTAAAAAAAATGGAAAAACAGGTCGGGTGGGCTAAACTGGTTTAGCGGTCCGCCCACTGACCCGACCGGGTCACACCGGGTTTCAGCGGGTTAATTACATATCCGGTCCTATAGCCTGCCCGAATCGCTGTACCCTCTGGTTCGTGGGTCGACCGGTCCAACCGGCCGGGTCGGTCCGGGTTTTAAAACACTGCATAGCACATTGGCACTCATGATGACATCATCTAATCCATTCAAAAGATTTAATTTTGAAGTCCTAAATCATCAAAATTGTAATACCGTGAATAATGTGGGTAGGACGCAAAAGTGTTTAGAGTTTACCAACTGATTGTTGTGAATCTTCTTTTACTTGATACACATGAAGCTTGATAAAAAAAAAATATAATATTGTTTTGGGCATCGTCTGAAACAGATTAACAAATATTATTTTGGTTATATTTTGTGAAGAATAGGGCATTGAGTATCATCTTACCATTGCCCTACAAGGATATGGTGTGAGTAAGAAAAAATATACGTTATGAGCATGCCCCATATATAAAAATGAGTTGCCAAAAAAGCTACGAACATTATGGCATTCTTAAGAAAAACTCGTTGATTGTGATTGTTTTTCTTATGCTCCAAATGCAAAAAGGATAAACCGATAAAGAAAAGTAGAACCAAGAGTTTTGAATGGATATGTCAGCATTTCCTAAGATTTCAACTGAAATATGAAAGAACTTTGCTAGGAGGGATAAAAAATTAAGTACAGCACTGATTTTTATGAAAACCCAAGCGAAGGAAGAGGAAGAAAAATTAAAATGAACACAAGACATTGTGTGGTCTTAAACAAGTTCATAGGACAGGACGTGGTATTGCAGTATCATGGTCATCTTCAAGATTTTAGAAGAATCCAAAGCCCAAGTGAAGCTATATTATGCGTGGCAAATGCAAATGTAAATTTAACTAATTTGAAGTTACAGGAAATGAAGAGAGGGATAATAAATAGGTTCAAAGCTGAATTGTTGCAAGTATTTGGAAGTCGACACATTGATTCTTTTTCTAGGAATGGAATTGAAGTTAAGTAACATGACATTGTGTGTTCATCTATCAAAAGAAGTACACTGGGAAACATTGAAAGTTGAACAATTACATATGTAGAGTTTACTTATTTAATTATGAGCAGCTAATAACATCTCATATATTACATCATAGATTTCTTGCACACACATTACAAACAAGTTAAGCATTACAACAAAAGAGTAACAAGCTTGTTCCGAGTTTAGCCAGAGATTTCAATGGATTTAACATCAGGCTTCTTGATCTCTTCTTTTGGAACAGTGATAGTGAGAACTCCATTTTCCATTGCAGCTTTCACTTGATCCATTTTCGCATTCTCTGGCAATCTGAATCTCCTCATAAACTTTCCACTGCTACGCTCCACGCGATGCCATTGATCGTTCTTATCATCTTTCTCGACATTCCTCTCTCCGCTTATCTGAAGAACCCTATCATCTTCAATTTCAACCTTCACTTCCTCCTTCTTCAGTCCTGGAAGATCAGCATTGAACACATGTGCTTCTGGGGTCTCCTTCCAATCGATCCTGGTGCTCACAAACGCAGAATTCTCCTGAGGGAATGAAGAAGCAGAAAGTGCAGAATTGGTGAAAGGAAAATCCTTGAAGGGGTCCCAAACATCGAGGGAGAATGGATCATAAACGTTGCTTCTTCGGCCACCAAAGAAACTTGGAATCAACGACATGTTTGATGTAGTTGAGAACTCTCTGAGTTGAGAGTAGTAGATTGTTAATTGTCAGTTGCAGACTTGCAGTCAATGCTTAGTGTGAATCATCTGCTTTGCAGGCACGGGGTTTATAAAGGAGACAGAGGAAATTTCCAGAAAATGTTGTTTATTGATTCGTTTTATCCCTGTTGGTCTTGAAAATTCTGAAACATTCTGGAGTTCTTGAGATGAGATGAGAGACTCAGATGGTCTACACATTGGTTTTTTCTTTTTTTATTGGTGATAAATGAGTTCGGATTTTTCTTGAGCTGTGAAGGGAATTGCATCATTGAGTTATTGGATTTGATTAAAAAAAAAATTAGTTTTTCTTTTCTCACCTCCAACCATTGCCGCGCGCCCTCCAAAATATATATTTAAACAATTTCTACAACATCATTCAACATAAATACAACAACAATATAGTTAAACATGAGCAATATCATAGATGAGACAAACTAATTCTTCTTTTAAGTTCATCGACGCATGCCCTGATTTTTTCCGTATGTTATGGATTGAATCAAACTTTCTCAAATAACATGAATAGATCTCACCAAGGAAACGTCTAAATCAATCAGTCATTTTGAACTATATTAACCAAATATAGAAAACATAGTTCTCGCTTTGTGGTCGTCGTTGTTCTAGAGTTTCAAACAAGTGAACAAAACACTCCCCTCCCATCTGAGTTGATTAACGGACGACGATACTCAACATTGTCCATCCTTCTTGTGTCATCGTGGTTGAGATGATCATTAATTTGATCTACTTGATCCTTCAAGTCACACAATGTAACACCAACACACACTCTAAATAGACTTGGTTTTTCTATGTTGTAGTAAACTGCGGCTAGGATAGTGTTCATTTCTATTGGATGAGCGGTCATGGTTCTGAGATGTGAAGTGAAAATTAATCAAATACATCAATTTATAGAAGTTTTAATGCATTGTGAACAACAAAAACGATCAGTACATTGTGGGCCACGAAAACTATCATCGTATTGTAGACCACAGAAAAATCTTGTATTCGACTAATTTGGATTGCATAATCTCAAACATGTCAAATCCCCAATTCATAAGTTTTTAAAAGTTTCGACATCAGTATATTAACAGGTTTTAGATTATATAAACATATAATATTTTACCCAAAGGATATTCATTGTCATCCTTACATTAAATGAGATACGATAAAATTTATTAATTAAATAATAATAAGAAAAACACGCTTGTTTATGACGCAATACTATGTTACTTATGATTTGGGTACATTAGACAAAACCATGAAAGAGATATATGGCTTGGCTATTATAGGGGTGTTCAAAATCAAACCAACCCAATAGAAAAACCGCAAACCAAACCAATCCAAACCGAAAACCGCAAAAAACCGTAAAAAATCGCACTTGGTTCAGATGAATTCAGATGACTTTTGCACTGAACCACGTGGTTCGGTTCGGTTTATGGGTTGCATCTCAGGAACCGAACTAAACCAAACCAAACCGCAGGAATAACCAATATTACTTAAACTTGTACTAGCCCAATTTATAGCCAAAGAATAATCTTTTTTGTTCGATTTTTCCATTGTTGCACCATCAGGTTCGATTCTAATTCCTTTCCATCTCCTCCAATTTATTTCCAGTGATGAATTTGTTTCCTTTTCTTCCCAATCAAGGTTTTACAACTCGAGAGTTTACCTCAACTCGTTTTGACTAGGTAAACTCGACTCGTAAACCCGACTCAAGAACTCGTACGAGTTTACTTAAAATTAAAATTATGTAGAATCTATTATATGCATGACATATATAAGCTAATATAATATTGTAAATATTTCAATAGTGCAAAATATGACTTAATTAGAAAGACAAATTATATCAAACTAGTGTGATAAAACGTTATACTCAACTTAGCATCAAAATAAAAAAATTAACGCACAAAATCATAAGTTTCATAAGTCTCTAAGTTTAAGTCATCCATAAAACCATCTAAAAGAGAAAGTTTCACAAGTTCCTAAAGTTGTTAATAAAACTATCTAAAAAATAAACTAGTTAATTTCTTCAAAAGGTCAACAAACACCACCACCACAACCCTAATCGGTGTCGAAATCTAAATTTCCACCGTCAGAATCCCAACCCAACTGGTATGTGCTCCTTTGTTCATGGTTTGAGAACTTAAAGAAGAAAAAAAATAAATGTTTCATCTCAGGAACAACGTGTTACTGTAAAGATAACTATTCAGTAAACGTTTCAGTCTTTGGGCTTGTAGAAAATGAATTGAGTTTTAAAAAAAATGGCCCCAAAAAAAGGATCGATTTTTTTTTTGTTAAATGTAAACTCGTAAAAATCGGTAAACTCGGTCGAGTTTACTGAGTGTTAACTCGGCCAAACTCATTAAACCTTCTGATTTTACCAAAAATCGAGTTTACCTCCGAGTTAACACGATTTTGGTACCTAAAAACGTAAATTCGGTAAACTCGGAGAGTTAACACTGGTTTTGCGGAACATTGTTCCCAATAATTTGTTTCATGCTTATGTTTTTTCTTAATTTTACCTATTTTTATATACATTTTGTTTGGTTTTAATCTGGTTAGTTATAATCTGGTTAGAACTCCTATGTTTATATTGTAACAAGTTGGCAATTTAGAGTCAATGTAATATTTTTTTATCTCGCGATAAACCGCACCAACCGAACTAATCCAAGCCACATTGGTTTGGTTTGGATGACTTTTTAAAAATCAACCGAATCAAACCGCATACTTTTTTTATCTCGCGGTTTGGATGACTTTTATGCTTAAAACTTAACCAAACCGCACCGCGAACACCCCTAGTATTATATATGATCTAACAAAGAAAACATAAAACCTTAGTTAGAAGAATTCTCTGGAGGCGGTGCAAGACAACATATAATAGACGTGCATAAGTTGCCAAAAACGACTCTCATACCAAACGTTGTCGTATCATAAGGATTAGTTAGAATGGACACTTTAGAGCACGGTGTCTTGGTGTCCTAGTTTATCCAGTTTAACGTGAATGGACAGAGGCTAGTACATCAATAATCTCGAGAGTGAGCAATCAACTGATTTCTCATTCCAAAGCTCCACATGTTTTTTGGGTAGCACTTGGTGATATTGTGGTTGGTGACATTGTGACATTGACCAACCACAATGTCACAATGGCTTTTCTTCTTTCTCTTTTCTAAAGTCTTTTTGTTTTTTATACACTTGTGACATTGTAGTTGGTCAATGTCACCAACCACAATGTCACCTAAGTATTTTCCATGTTTTTTTAACCTTATATATACGAGGATGAACATGGATGAACATATGCTAATCAAGTAGACAACGATTGTAGCAGCTACTTCCAAAAAGCTCATAGGTAGCAATTAGCATGCTCTTAACCCTTTCATATAATACCCTTTCACTCATAAGTACACTAGAAGTATACTTATCTAGTGTTTATTATCAAAAAATTTATTATTTTGAGATTTATCATGGTTGCTCCAACTAAAGAGAATATGGTACAACTATATTTGAAATATAGATGCGCCACTGGGAACACCCAATTTTTCATTTATAATATGGATCATGCTAATAAATATCCTAAAAACATTGTTTAAGGAAACTATAAATATAAATATTCTCTTGAAAACACAAGTCAAACATATGAAAAAGTAATAAATACACACATTTCTATACAAAAATTACTACTTTTGATAATTTAAACAATGCGTCAAAAATCCTTGTTAACATTTCCTTTTTACCTCTAAACTCCTTGGAATAAAAAAAACGAGAATATCTAGAAGGAAAAAAAAACAAAGACTCAAATCATAACACTTAGACCAAGTCGACATACTATATCGTAACTCATGAGTTATATACAACAATAAAATAATTCCATGTTGTGCGTCAACGTACAAGACAAGGACACCTATTGAACTCAAAATTTTAAAATTAAGAACCAAAACAAAGGAACCAATCTATCAGCAACGTCCATAGAGGCAAACTAGGAGAGAACTTGGTCCATCATTTTTGGTGTTACTACTTTGACTCTTTAGAATGATAGTAACAAACTAGTTTTCTTTCATTATAATGAGTTTTTTTATACACTATCGTTTTTTATTTTTTACGAATTTCATACACTATTTTATTTGCTGTGACTAGCTAGATTTTCTTGGTATCTAAAAACCAAGTTAAATTAAATCCATTCCCTACTTCTATTGAGATTTGAGTATAACTATTAACTACAGATATCAACATCATAACCAAGGATTCTTATTGATGGTGATTTTCTTTAACCCAAGGTCTTTAAGAGTCCTAGGAACCAATATTCTTTGACAACACTTGTGTATCTTGTCCAGCGGTTGAGTTGATAGTTCTCAAATATTGGCTGGCAACGGTTCTTGACTTTTTAACCAATAATTTGAGAGTGTTCAAACTTTAGCCAAAGGTCTTCATTGTCAATGGTGATTGGATTTTAGCTAAATGTAAATAATAATGCTTGCCTTTTAACCAAGGGTTTGAGAGTAATTAATTGATTTGCAGCCGAAGTTACGAGAGTACGTACTCAATTTTATGTTTTTCTATTTAGATTGTCTCATTTTTTCCTTTCATATTCTTTCTCATGTCGGAGAAACAAAGATATAAATATATTTAATTCAATTTTCTTTGATAAAAAATACATCAATTTTTTCATCAATGTAATTGATTATCTAAAAATAGATTCACCGAAAAAATGCAAAATCTAATTTAATCTAATCTATTAGAAGAAAGATTAGGATTTAATTTATATACATCGTTAAAATGTATGTTCATGTAAATATGTTTTACACGGTAAATCAATCATAATTGTTAGATCATAAGAACCGTAAATCTTTAATAATTTTAAAGAAATTTATTTAATTGGTGATTTACACAAAAATCGTATACAAACAAATTAAACTCTAACTTATACTTAAAAGAAAAATAAATCTATGTGAAAAACTATCAACTAAAATAAGCTGTACAATTCACAACTCATAAATAAAAAAGGGTCTTGTTATCTTGTGCCCTTAGGGTACAAGTTAAATAGAAAAAAACACAAAATTTTAACTTTAAAAAGTTGAATAGAATTGAATGCCAAACTTTTAAAACATTTATTTCTATTTTAAATTCCTTAACATGTGCCCTTGTAACACATGTTAGCATTTGCCGATAAAAAATGAACTGAATCCTTTTACCAGCAAAGATTGAGTCTTGAGTCAAACGGATGGGTGAGAGGTTAGAGCAGGTAAAAAAATGCTTAAACCTTGACTCATAGTTATTGTTGAGATGGCTTCACATGTGGCATTTAGTTTTTATTTTAAATTAATCTGAAAACAATTAAAAAATAGAAACCAATGAGTACTCACTCTCTCTTAACTATTATCAGCCAACACTTCCATTGATCTTCCATCGATCATCATCAACACTGCTACTCATATTCTAACTTTCTTTAACTTGCTCTTGCAATTTTTTTTTTGAAGATTTTTATTTTATTTTTGAAAAGGTTACGCTGAATTGATGAAGTATTTACCTTTTAATTCCAAGTCATTGGTGATGAATGGTGTGCTTTGTTCGTTCCTTAAGTTTCTTTTGTATCTACCCATTTCATATTTTCTTCACAAAATTTAAGGAATGATATTTTATTATTTGTAAATTGAACAATTCACATGCTTAATAATCAAGTTTTGTCTTGATGAATTTCACTTTGATAATATTTGCAGTTAGTCAATACGAATTTCCTTCTTAGCCTATGTCATGATAAAGAAAAAAAAATCTTAGAAGACCCATCCAAGTTACAACTAAAGCTGGGAAAACATGGACTTGGGTTGGGTAATAAACACTTATCGAGGAATTGGATATAGGAGAAACCCCATGAGTGTTTGTCTAGAAGAGGATGAGTATGCAATTTAAATCAGAAATGCTGTATAAAATTGAATACTGGCACACCTGCTGAGAAATATTGTTATTCAAGAGATGCTTGAGCAAGAGCAATTGAAGAAAAAACCCACCGCTAGTGGTGGTGGTGTTGAGATGACAAAAAATAATGGTTGAGAGAGAGAAGATGCAGTTGGTTTATGCAATAACGTGGGTCCCTCCTTTATTGGAAAAAAATCTCTTTTTTTTGTTATCAACTACGGGTAGCGCGGCTACGTCGCGCTTTACGGCCGCGGCTCTGCGGCGTGTCGCGTCTTGGCTGCGCTTGGCATAATGATTTCTTTTTGTCCATAGTGAAAATATGTAAAGTATTTAAAGCATAATAATGTATATATTGATCGGTAGTAATAAAAAATGACAAAATAATAAAATTTTAATATGAACGAATATATATTAAATTTTACTATTGAGTATTGACGATATTATAAAAGCTAATAAATAAAAATAATTATATATTTTATTTACTAATATGTTTTAGTGTGAAATATTCTAATATGCATCCCGTGAAAAATCATAATTAATGTATTATATAATATTGTTATCGTAAAATATATTTCATAAATAAACATATACTAACATATTCCCGTAAAAAAAATACAGTGAGATATATTTTTGTTAATATATAATCCATACACTCATATATATTTTATCAATATATAGTTCCCATTAGATTTCAGAAATAAGAATATAATAATATAATCCCGTAAAACAAACATATACTCATATATATTTTTGTTAATATATAGTCCATACACCCACATATATTTTATTAATATATTAATAAAACTTAGGTAGTCGTAGTGTTTAAATAGAGATATTAAAAAAAATACTAATTAAAACTGATTACTCGTTGTAGTTACTAAAATAGGTCCCGTGTTACAATTGTACACTCCAACGGGTTTTTTAGTGATGCATTTACAAAAAAAAAACAACTGAAAAACTTGAAGTATAATTAATCATAGTATATTATAATTTTTGTTTTGTTTTAGTATTGACGATATTAAAAAATATAATAAATGAAAATACATTTCATAAATAAACATATACTAACATATTCCCGTAAAAAAAATACAGTGAGATATATTTTTGTTAATATATAGTCCATACGCTCATATATATTTTATCAATATATAGTTCCCATTAGATTTCAGAAATAAGAATATACTAATACATTCCCGAAAAACAAACATATACTCATATATATTTTTATTAGTCCTTGTGAGCTTAGCTCAGTTGGTAAGGACAATGCATAATATATGCAAGTCTGAGGTTCGAACCCCGGACACCACCAAAAAATATATATTTTTATTAATATATAGTCCATACACCCACATATATTTTATTAATATATTAATAAAACTTAGGCAGCGCAATGTTTAAATAAAGATATTAAAAAAAATACTAATTAAAACTGATCACTCGTTGTAGTTAATAAAATGGGTCATGTGTTACAATTGTACACTCCAATGAATTTTTTAGGGATACATTTCAAAAAAAATAACGGAAAAAATTAAAGTATGATCAATCATAATATATTATAATATTATTCTTATTTTAGTATTGACGATATTAAAAAAGCTAATAAATAAAAATACATTTCATAAATAAATATATACTAATATACTTCCGTAAAAAAAATATATAGTACGAATAGTTACGTGCCTTGCTTGTATTGGTTGGTCAAACAAAATTTTCCTTTCTATTGGAATTCATGGGGAGGTGGTGACATCATGCGGAGAAATTTGAAAACATTTTACACTTCGTTAATGTGTCGTCGAATACTTCAGTTGCATTACAAATCATTTAATACACAGTCCATACATTCAGATATATTCTATTAATATATGAATAAAATTTAGACAATTGTGTGTTTAATTAGAGATATTAAAAAAATACTAATTAAAATTGATCATTCGTTATAGTTACTAAAATAGGTCTTGTGTTACAGTTGTATACTACATCGGATTTTTTAGCGATACATTTTAAAAATCAGCGGAAAAAATTGAAGTTAATATTAATAAAACTTAGACAGTCGCGGTGTTTAAATATAGATATTAAAAAATATTAATTAAAACTAATCATTCGTTGTAGTTACTAAAATGGATCCCGTGTTACAATTGTACACTCCAACGAGTTTTTTTAGTGATTAATTTAAAAAAAAACGGAAAAATTGAAGTATGATTAATCATAATATACTATAATATTATTTTTGTTTTAGTATTAAGGATATTAAAAAAGCTAATAAATAAAAATAATCATAGATTTTATTTACTAATATGTTTGAGTGTGAAAAATATTAATACGCGTCCCGTGAAAAATTGTAATTAATGTATTATACAATAGTGTTGTCGTAAAATACAAAATCATATTCTGCTCTAACAACAATACTTGTTAGTTTCCTCTAAAAAAAACAAAACCTGTTAGTAAAACCGAGTTGAAAATTAGTAGAGAAAATGGAGTTGAAAATGATGAGAGAAAATGAAAATGAAGAAAGTTGGTAAGAAAAAGATAAGAGATTAGAGTGAGACTGAGAGAGAAAAGTTTATTATTAAAAAAAGAAAGGTGAGAGAAAAGTTTATTATTAAATAAATAAAGATGAGAGAAAAAAATTTATTATTAAATAAAGAAAGGTGGGAAATTGAGTTTTTGAAATTTGAATTTTGAATTAAAGTGAATTTTGACAGTGGGTTTGACAAAAATAACCATAAAGTTGTAAAGGAAAAAGTTCAGAGAAAATTAGGTATGAGTAATTAAGTAATTTTGATAATATGTTATTTTCAAGTGATGCAGTTAAATACAGATAGCGCTTCTTAAATCCCAACCGTTTAATAAAATAATCAATACATGAATAGTGGAGATTAATGCCACCTCACTCAAAATTCACCATATTCATATCTCAATCGCTCTCTATTTCTCAATCATAGCTTTTCCACTTGAAATAGAAGAAAATAAAAATAATAAAAAATCCTCCCTCTTTCTCTTTTACTTTTCCGAAAAGTGAACGAGTCCAATTTAGACTCATCCCAAAACGACGCTCCTCGACGACCAAAACGACCGTGACTTTCAACATCAGAATCTTCAACAACATCTTCTTCTTCAAATTGAATACAGAGAGTGTTTTTGTGTGAGTGATTCGTTGACTTGGTTTTGAAGAAGAAAATGGAGCAATCGGTTGTTGATGACATAATCAATCGACTGCTAGAAGTTCGAAATCGTCCAGGGAAGCAAGTTCAACTATCAGAGTCAGAGATCCGTCAACTTTGCAATGTTTCTAGAGATATTTTTCTCAAACAACCTTTTTTATTACAACTTGAAGCTCCTATCAAAATTTGTGGTATTCTTCTCTCTTCTAACCTCAATTACTGCAAGATTTTCGTTTAATTGATTCTTCGTTAAATTGTTACTTTCAGGCGATGTACATGGTCAATATTCTGATCTTTTAAGGCTTTTCGAGTACGGTGGATTGCCTCCAGAGGCTAACTACTTGTTTTTGGGGGATTATGTGGATCGAGGGAAGCAAAGTTTAGAAACAATTTGCCTTCTCCTTGCTTATAAGATTAAATATCCCGAAAATTTTTTCCTATTGAGAGGAAATCATGAATGTGCTTCCATTAATCGTATTTATGGATTTTATGACGAGTGCAAGAGAAGGTTTAATGTAAGATTATGGAAGACATTTACAGACTGTTTCAATTGTCTTCCTGTTGCAGCTCTTATTGATGAAAAGATTTTGTGTATGCATGGGGGGCTTTCTCCTGACTTACATAATTTGGATCAGATTAGAAATCTACATCGTCCCACTGATGTTCCTGATACAGGTTTGCTTTGTGATCTTCTTTGGTCTGACCCTAGCAAAGATGTTCAAGGATGGGGAATGAATGATAGGGGAGTTTCATATACGTTTGGTGCTGATAAGATCACAGAGTTTCTTGAGAAACATGATCTTGACCTAATTTGTCGTGCTCATCAGGTCTAACTACTACCTTTAGTGCTTAATAACATGTTACCGAGTTTTGGAGGTTCAGTTTGTACGGCCATTTCTAATTTTCTATGACTTAAACTAAAATGACAATGAAATATATTGCCATCAATCTGCTCTAATCTGTTAGTATATTTCCAGTGTATTATATTTCAGACGTTTTTGTTTGTTTCCATAATTACTTTATTTTGTTTGAACTGGAAATTATATTTGCCTTTGTAAACGTGACCCTAAAATTCTCCACATCTCATGCATTCCATTAGGTTTGGCATTCGATCCTTAGTTCTGTATCTGTACATTATCTTGTGTTTGTATTGGAGAATATTATGTGTCAATCAACTATGCTGTTAAATGTAAACGTTTTTTTCCGTACTTGTTTTGACCAGGTTGTGGAGGATGGATATGAGTTCTTTGCTAATCGACAGCTCGTAACAATATTTTCAGCACCTAATTATTGTGGGGAGTTTGACAATGCCGGTGCTATGATGAGTGTTGATGAGACACTAATGTGCTCTTTCCAAATATTAAAGCCTGCTGATAAAAAAACAAAGCTCAATTTTGGAAGTACAACCACTGCTAAGCCTGGAAACTCTCCAGCAGGAGTAAAGGTAGGAAGATAGTTTAGTATTTTCTGGCAACACATGCTCAACTTAATAAATAATACTTATGTAATTTTCAATCTCCAGTAGGAACATATCGTATGATGCATCTGACTTGTGAAAGAGATATCTTTTGATATAAGCTTCTTTGAATCGATAAAGATTTTTGTGAATGTTAATCTCCATAGCAAATTGTCATTTTCATGCACAACAGCTTGCTTTTTGTATATGGTTAGAATTGATATGTGAATGTATTTGGGATTAGATTACGATTTTGTTAGTGCATGTCGCTCATTGGTTCATCCTAGAATCTGTTTTATTTCTCGCTTCTTTCTTCATGAAAGGTTTACTGCACGGCCCTTGTACCACATCACTTGGCACTGATTTTGCTCATGTTTTTTATATTGTACATTTTTTCATCCTTCATGCAAATATGATAATTTATAATCCAAATTCGTCTCCCTCTTCTTGTTCCTGGCAGTCCTTCCTTGGTGCAAAAGTATGATATTAAGCCATGTTATAAAGATTGTTGCGTAACTTCTAGTCAGCCTGGCCCTGAGCTCCCAATGGTTGCAAGAAAAGTTGAGGTCCACTCCGTCCACTATGATATTTGGAATTGTAAAATCAAAGGGAAAACACGATCATGTACTTTGTAAACCATTGTTTTCTTATCGGTACAAATTCACATTTTGAGATGGAGTCATAGTCTCTGTCTTCAGTTGTACACGAAGAGTTGGTATATTTTCTGAATTGTAAGATTCTCAAGCGTAGAAGAATATATGAGGCTGGTAAGACTGAATTATCTCTGATTCCCAATATACTTCTCATATTTACTCATGTGGGAAATCTTGTTTTAGTTCAGGATCTTCTACGTTTTAACTTGATTTCCTTCAGAAACTTCGAGTCAGTTTCATGTGTATTGATTATGTCAGTTATGATATGGAATCTCAAAGAAAAATGAGCCTTGGCTGCATGCAGACTAAAGTTTATGGTTCCTTGTGGGATTTTTGTGTTGAAGCCAGTAGCTATTAATTAGAAGAGCAATGTTATTTGAACAACCATTTTATGAGACAACTTGTGGGACAACTTAAATATACAAATAGGTCTTGGCACAAAGACCAAAGCTATAGATAGAGAAAATGATAATATAGTGTGAGTATGAGAGAGAAAGTTGTCACAAAATGGTTGTTCAAATATCATTTCTACTTTTAAAAATAATTTACCAATGGTCGGTTTGATTGAATTTATGTCAATTTAACCAAACTCTAATTACCTTGATTAACCACTAAGAATGATAATTTAATCACCTATATACCAACAGAAGAAATAAATAAAGAACATACTTTATATTTCTTAATCCTTGTATTTATGTCAATTTAACCAAACTCTAATTACCTTGATTAACCACTAAGAATGATAATTTAATCACCTATATACCAACAGAAGAAATAAATAAAGAACATACTTTATATTTCTTAATCCTTGTACATCAAACAGAAATTGTATATAGCCATCTATGTTACAAAAGCTACGTTTAGGAAACCTACAAAAATAACTCATTGATCTAAAAGGAGGAGATGGGAACTAAAGAAATTTCCTTGCACCGCTTTAGTGGCTGAATATTGTCACCAATCACTCCACCTTTCAAGATCCACGGATGCACTGCAACAAACAAGGACATAAAGAGAAACATACATTAATATACATAAAATCCCACCTTAAAAGTTAAAGTGATGCAACAATTTAAATAAATTTAGATTGAAAAACTGGAAATTAAACTTACACTAAATAGTAACATTGATGTTAGTATATCATCCTAAAAATGTGAAAGTTTCAACAAATAAAGAGAGAAAAAGGAAGGTGGACATACTCAAAGCTTCCTCAGCTGATATTCGTTTAGAGGGATCCCTACAAAGCATCTTCCTAATCAGATCAGTAGCAGGTGTCGACATAGATATAAATGTTGTCATTGGAAACCTTAAATCTGTCTTCAAGATAGCCTTAAAAGTCTCATCAGGAGTTTCTCCATGAAAGGGCTCTATTGCACACAACATTACATAAAGAGTAACACCACAACTCCAAACATCAACTTTGGTACTATCATGCTCTTTTCTCAAAATCACTTCAGGTGCCATATAATGAATTGTTCCAACAAATCCATTCTTTTTCTTTCCACCCTCAAATAACCACTCTGCACTACCAAAATCAGCAAGTTTAATGTTTCCATTAAAATCAAACAAAATATTATCTGGTTTTATGTCTTTGTGTGCTATGCCATGCTTATGGCAGTGCACTATTGCTTCTAGAAGGTTCTTCATGTACGAAGCAGCTTGTTGTTCCGATACAGGACCTTTGAGGATGCGTTCCAAGAGGTCATAATTGGGCTGACAGAGTTCAAGAACGATGAAGGAGAAATCGATGTCTTTGAAGGAATCAAATATTTTAAGAATGTTAGGGTGTGGAGAGAGGTGTTTCATGATTTTGGATTCTTTGACGAAACATTTAATGTCTGTTGGATTGGCTAGTGAATGTTTGTTAATTACTTTGACGGCGTAGGTTTGGTTTGTAATGGTGTGATAGCATTGGAAAATTGTGCCGTAGGATCCCTTGCCTATTTCTTTCTGTACTTCGAGCTGTTTCTTCTCAAGGGTTTGTTCAAACGTTATTTTTTCTCCCATGGTTTTCGTGTAGTTCCTGCACACGTACTTTTGCTCTTACGAGATTGAAGTAGGGTTTGATTGTTGTGGTTTTAAGCTATAGGTTTTTTGTTTCAGAGCAAGACGTGTATAATTCACTTGAGAAAGAGTTCTCGGTTTATAATTTATAGAGATTATACAATTGAATTTAGCTAACATTATGGGAGTAATTTGAATAGATTGCGGATTAAGTTAAAAAGAGGCCATCTTATAAGAATGGAGAGTCTACCTTATCATAAACAACAAAGAACGTGAGCTAAAATTATGGGAAGATATGATATAGTTAATTAGTGTTTTTTTTTGTTGGTAGAGGATGTAGTTAGTAGTTCTTGGACTATTTTTTATTTTAAGGATAGTACTTGGTGTACTTGTTACCCTCTTTTAATGTAATTTCTTTGTTATTAAAAAAAAATGCTGGTCTCATTTAAAAAAGTTAAGAATTCAAATTAGGGTTTTGTTAGAAGACACATTTTATGACTGTGTCTTTTAGTAAGTTATTTTATGAGCATTTGTTAAAAGACACTAACTAATTTTTATGAAGGTATCTTTTAGCAAAGTTATAACTAAAAAGTGGAAATCACACATTGAAGTGTTGGTTGCTAAAAGACACCTTCATGAGTGACTTTTAGCAAAACCCTTCGTATTATATTTATGCATAGAAAAATAATTTAGGTCATATAATTCAGGAACTAATATATTAAAAAAAAAGATTCAAGGAACTAATGTTAAGCTTGGAAGTGATAAAGCAAAATAATTAGTTAGGCTTGGAAGTGATAAATCTACAAAATGGCAATATAGAAGATCAGAAGTGATAAATATATAAAATGACGATATAGAGAATTAGTTAGGTTTGGAAGTGATAAAAACGACGATACATAAGGACTTAGTTAGGTTTGGAAGATAAACAAAAATATATATAATAATTTTAAAAAAAAAAAAGTGTCGTGGGTGATCTAAGTCATGTTTTAAAAACACAAATAAATTGATTACATAGTTATCCGTGAAATTTGTTAGACTTGTGATGACCATTATCCGTAAAAAATTTTAAAA
>Ga0228711_1000919_pt1 | contig 40574 bp, 22 predicted proteins | sample MedpolnodulmetaG_2_FD_177996 | JGI IMG/M metagenome (GOLD analysis project Ga0228711, IMG submission 177996) | Root nodule microbial communities from Medicago polymorpha collected in Santa Monica, California, United States - brown nodules | ecosystem: Host-associated > Plants > Roots > Nodule...
CATATTCTTTATTTTTTTTGTATGGAATATATACATCATATAGTTAGTTAATGAATCGATTTAGTTTTTTAAAACACTATTGTATTTCATTAAATGTTTTTAATAATATAATCAATTTGATACCTATACATGAAACTCTAATAAATTCGTGCATCGCACGGGTCAGAGTCTAGTTTTTCTAAAAGAAATAAATAGACGTAATGTCTTGGATTGAAATTCTGGGCGTTACAGTTCTCGCAAGGCGTTTCTGTCATGTTGACGCATCAAAGAGCCATGCCTTTGGAATTTAAAAACTAGCGTGAGTTAATCATGTGGCATGACTTAAGGCACACATGTGTAAAACTAACGCATGAGTAAACTCACACAGAGATTTGCACATGCGTGAGTTAACTCACACAAGGGTAATTTGGTCATTTCAGTTGGGAGCGATCAAAAAGTGTTGGGTAAAGAGCAGAATTCATCATACCAACTCAATAGTTCCCTAAAAAAAACAACTCAAGTAGTCCATTCCATTTTGACAATCCTAACGTTTGGGAAGCTTGTTTTCTTTTACATCCATTATTTCCTAGAAACACATAGAAATGACAAAAAAACCCAGCGATAGTTAACTACCGCCGATTTTCTAATTATAAGCCAGTAGTAGTTAATTACCGTTAGGGTGTTTTTTTGTCATTTCCATGTACTTCTAGAAAACAATATATGTAAAAAAAAAAGAAGCAATTCTCAACGTTTGGTGAAGAAGGTTGTAGATGTTTTCCCTCAACATATGAATGTGTGTGGTTTAATCTTCTCTAAACATTAATGGTTTAGTTTTTTGTTAGGCGGTGTTTTTTCTTATGAACCGGCTATCCTCCGCTTGTAATCCATCTATGTGCTATTCTTCTTCACAATGCATATAAGATGACAATGAATGGCAAAACTTTCCTTCACGATGTTTCTTACCATCTCTTTCAAATGCTTTTTTTAATGTTGTCATACCCCATTTTTTGACCGTTTAAAACTCATTTTTATCGTTTTTTAAAACTGAGAAGTTCCGTCGTTTCAGACGAAATTTCGGCAGAGATGTATTTTAAAATACCTCATTTTGGTTCTGAAGGGACAATTTTAAGTTTTATTTATTTATTATTTTCATTATTACTTTTATTAATTTTTTGTTATTATTTTATTTTTTATCTTAATTCTTGTTTTTATATCTTTTTATTAATTTTCGAATTTTTCTTTTTCCTTTAGTTAACTATTTTGTTCGATTTTAAATCTTTTATTTGTCCAAGTCTTTTAGTCCAAATTTAAGTCTGTGTGACCTGTCTAGCGCATTTTTGTCCTTTTTACATTTGCAAAGAAACTACTTTCATTATATGTCCCTCATTCCTCCAGCACATGGTACATCAGCACAAATAACCTTAAAAACATAGTATATAAGCACACCAATGATTGGTGCAAAGACCCGATTTTTTTTAAACCCTAATCTCACAAAATTTTTAGAAACGGCGGATCTGAAAGCAAACTCATCCTCATGACCTGAAATTTTCCTCACGTTTTATCAACAATTTTCAAAACAATATACCAATCAAAAATCCAGTACACAGCGAAAAGCACACAAACCAATATCACTGCTCTTTCATTTCAAATCGTAATACACAGAGGAATACATACATCCAAGCCTTACAAAAGAAAATCAAAACCAAGAACAGAAGCAAAAGGTAGTAGAGAAAAACGTTTGTCTTTGATTGTTTCCGTTGAGAGTTAAGATCTATTATGTTGTCTGAAACCTTTTGTGTGAAAACTGAATTTTAAATAGAAGAGAGAGTTGTAGAGTTTTGTTTTGATCCTGTCTCTTTCAAGCTTAGATCTAAACCAAACCGCGAAGCTCTTGGAAAATCTAATGATGTTTTCAAACTCAGCAAGAAAAAGGATATCAAAAAAGTTAACTTGTTTTTAAAAAAGGGTAGTTTGGTTCTTCTGGTGCGGTGGCGCTGCTCTGTTGGGCCGGTCACCGCCGCGCCGGAGTTCTTAAGCTTCGGCGGAGAAGAAGGGAAGTTTAGAACTTCTCTTTCTAAGTCTCAGACTTAGTGAGAGAAGGAGTGTGAGTTTATGTTTTTTTTTGTTGTCAAAATTCTTTTATATTGCCTACAAAAAACGGTGATTCTGCGCGTTGATCTTATTTCTTTACGGTGTACCTTAATATAAATATGACAATAAATATTTGTTCTAGAGATTAAACAAACTGAGGGACAATAAATATGACAAAAATTAAAATATTTGTCCTTTCTTTAAGCAAAAAAATATGTAAATAACTTTTTGTTTAACATACGTCGTAAAAGAAAAAAAAAGATTAATAACAGTAAAAGAAATTGTTCTATAATATTTTGCCTTATATTTATTAAATTAGTTTAGATCTCATCCAAAAATCGGTTCAAATGATGATTATACTCAAACATATTTCTACCCTCAACAACTTAAAAAAAAAAAAAGATTAACGACTAGGGAGTACACTTATCAAACAAACCATTGTGTATGTGGTGTTCGTAAACTTAATTCAGTTAACAAAGACAATACATAATATACGTAAAGTTTGGGGTTCAAACATCTAAAGAAAAAAAAAACCATTGTGTGATTTGTGTAACAGATAGAGACTGCCGTTTACTTAGTTAATAATGAATGTACTATTAAGATTTTGTTGAGAGGAATAATGTACTTGTGAGAAAAAAGAAAACAGAATTGAGACAAGTGGCGAGTGTAAAGAGGTAGTTGGGATTGTCAGTCCGCAGCTTCTACACTGTCAGAATCATCATCAGCTCAAAACTCAAGAAAGACAATCCCAATTTCGAAAACCCTAATTTTCTAACTAACTTCAAATTCTTAGATCTATTCTATCCATGGCTTCTTCCAAGCTCATGGCTTCTTCCAAGCTCATGCCTTCTTCCGATCCACCTTCTTCTCCATCTCCTAAACCTCACTTCACCACCGCCAATTTCCTCGACGATCAAATCTCCCTCGCCGACGCCGTCGCCACTCCCAGAACCGTCGACGATGTCTGGCGAGAGATCGTCGCCGGCGATGTGATCTCCGGCGATAGGGAGTGTAAAGAAGAGATTTCCGATGAGATGATGACGCTGGAGGATTTTCTTGTGAAAGCTGGTGCTGTTGAGGATGAGGAGGATGGTGAGGATGTGAAGATGACGATTCCTTTATCGGAGACGCTTAGTGGCAGTGGTATGTTCTCGTTGGATTCGAGTTTTCAGGGAATGGAAAACGTTGATGGGTCGGTGATAGGGTTCGGGAATGGGAATGGGAATGTGAATGGGGTGGAAATGGTTGAAGGTGGAGGGAGGGGGAAGAGAGGACGTCCTGTTATGGAGCAATTGGATAAGGCTGCTCAGCAGAGACAGAGGAGAATGATTAAGAATAGAGAATCTGCTGCTAGGTCTAGGGAACGCAAGCAGGTATTGATTGTTTTGTGTCTGATATGCTATGATACACTTGCACAGGCAAGGACACCGGACACGACACTGACACGATTAATACTTTGAGAAACTGAATTATCTGATTGTAATCACATTTGTCGGTGTTGTTTTGAACAAAAACACGTGTCGGATATAGGACACGTCTTTGCTCAAATGTGTTTGTGCTACATGATATGTGCTTTTGTTTTTGTGATGTGGTTTTTTGACTTTTGTTTTGGTTTTGTGTGATTTTAGGCTTATCAAGTGGAATTGGAGTCATTGGCGGTGAAGCTAGAGGAGGAAAATGACAAGTTGATGAAGGAAAAGGTGATGTATACTTGCATTTTCCGCAATTTTTAATAAATTAGCAATGACTGAATTGCGATTTTGATAATCAAAATTGTAGAAATTGTGCTATTTATTGTAGTAAATTTCCAAAATGGTAAAATCGTCTTTGGAATTGATGATGGTCTGTGGATTTAATGAATATCTCTATTTAAACTTTGTTGTCGTTAGGATTTAAAGTAGGGTTAGGGTGCAATTAAGAACTAAGAAGAGATTGCTGTCAATTAATTTGGATTCCTCTATTGATGATAGTTTAGAAAGTGATGATTTTTCATGACAGAGTTACGAAGTTGTTTGACAGTTTTCATTTTAAGGGATAATTTTGACATTTCCTAAATTAGGGACTATGTTGTCGGATGCTTATGATTTTGAAGACTTAAATGATGATTAATTCAATCCACTTTTTTCACCAGCTGCTTGCTTTTTGCTGTGGTTATTGCTACAAGGCAAAAATTCTTTTTGGTCTGTGCTGAATTTGAACCATTCGTCTGCTGATTAAGGGACTAAATTATAACCAGTGCGCTCAAGTTGTGGTTGTTAACAGAAGTGCTGAACCAATGTCCATTATTGAAATCCTTTTTATTTTTTTTATTAAACAATGAAATCAATGTTTTCGCCTTTGACTGTGCAATTAGTTTTACGTGGGTAATTTCCATAATGGTCTCATAGAATTCAGTCCTAAAATCTCATTCTATTTGTGTCTGAGCCATGATGTTCCTTTTTTGTTCTCCTAACACATGCGACTGTGCTTGTTTTTATATATTTGGAATGTTTCTTGGAGCACTGTTGGTTACAACTTCTGTCTCTCTCATGCTCCTGCAACCCTTTGAATTTTCAGATTTTGAGTTTATTAATGATTATGCTTTCCCCTTGACATCTAACAGAGAATATTCTTGTGCAGGCTGAGAGGAAAAAGGAGAGGTTCAAGCAGGTACTGATTTATATTTTATGCTATTGTTTGTTGGTTTGTTTTGGACCTTTTGGTAAACAATATAACTGATAATTCACTTATTCTTTGAACGAAATCCTTTCCCATTTGATACCATAGCTGAAGATTGCTTGCTAGTTGCTACTGATGAATATGTTGTCTTGGCTGATAATCATCTTCTACAAATTAAATTTGAGTTTTCGTTCTTAAATGTGAGGACTTTTACTAATCTACTTTTACTTCCAATATGCCATTGGGTTCTTCTACATCAAGCATCTCAACTTTTCTATAGTATTATTTTTAAATTTGTTAAAGACTACTCCCCAGTTCATTTTTAAGGGTTTTTCAGAACTTAATGTTACTCCCTCCGCCTCTAATTATAAGACCCCTTTCCACTTTTTATTGTCCCTTAATATAAGATCCTTTTCAAAATTCTACATGCATTAATGATTTATTTACAAAATTGAGAAACATAAATTCTTCTCTCTCCCTCTCTCTCTCATGATATCAATAATTTATAGGGATAAGTACGTAAAAATAACTCTTTGACAAATTAACTACCACAACTACTTTTCTTAATACCCTTGAACTTCGTTGGAGAGTCTTATGATAAGGGATGGAGGGAGTACTGTAAATATGTAAAATAATCAAAGTGAAAGTAATATTAACTATTTTTTTGACAATAATATCTTTTAACTATTTATTGAAGAAAGAAAAATACTTAGAACGAGATAAAACTGTCAAGAGCATCACAAGAAAAAGGACAATTTCATCAATTTTTTTTAATGAATTTCCTTTGTATTTGTGAAAAACTTTAAACCAACACTTAAAAGAAATGGAGATTGTATTGCTTACATTTAGTAAATAAAAATATTTGAATCACTAGTTGATGTGTAGTGGCAGCAACCATGGTATAAAAAATTCTAACACGCAGATGCAGCAACAAATGTATAGAGGGCTAATATATTCCAAGATGTAACTCATATCCTGAATGATTTCAGTCCAACAAAAAACTGTCAATTAGGTGCACTGGTCAGGATTTTAAACTGCAGACCGCATCACATGATGGGGGTCCACAGGGGCATCTGCTGCAATTACATTGTGTTTATAAATCACAGAAATACCCACTTTGGCCACACCACCGCGATGATAACCGGTTATCTCTTGCACTAGATTTAAAGTTATTTGTTTCCAGATGTCTCTACTGCATAAGTGTCATTGATGTACCTTTCATTGCCTACTGGTGAAGAGGGTATTACTATCAACTAGTATGCTTGGGAAGAGGGATTACTGTCAAACCACCAAAGTTCATTCAGGCATCCATTTATGCAGCAAGACTAAAGTTATGGGCTGCTCGGCAGTTTTTTGGTGGACAGAAATCATTAAGGAGCTGTATGAGTGCACATCTGAAATATGATTATGCTTGTGCACATTGTTGCTGCATGCTAGAACTTTTGTATCCTATTTGCTTCCTCTACACAACTGCGACTTCTTTTTTTAGTAGCCGGCAGTGGCGCAACGGCTGCCGTTGTTTTTTTTTAGTTTTGTGTGACACTATAGCGTCACTATTGGGTTGCAACAGTGGATCCAATCTCAAACTCCAAAATGAGTTTAAAATTATTAGGTTATAAGCGTAGATTTGGGGTATTTCCATTGTTGATTATGAATCTTGAGTTATTTGTTTGTTATTTTGAGCATTTGTATTTGTGTTGTGTTGACTTTTTTATTTATATAAAATAATTTAGGATCCCTACGTGAGCAATTTGCTAATGTGACTGGTGGCTGTACACTGCTATCCAAAATTGATAATCCTGTCAAATAGTTAAAGGAAAAGAGAGACTACAGAAAACTATAGGTCACATTATCATGAAAAATATAGAATTAAATGGTTTATCTGTAGATATCATCACAGAACATTATGGTATTAGTTGATCCATGTAAAAGAGTCACACCTAGTGGGAAAAGATTTTGGTGGTTGTATAAATTTTGAATCATCCATGTTAAAACACACTACGAAGAATTTAGAAATCTCAAAATTAATTTTTGACACACTATTATGGTGTACTCACTCACATTTTTTCTTGAAGATTTGTAAAGTCTTGCCTGTTATTTATACATATTATTTTTGTAATTGAATATAGTATCCCTTTAAATGTTTTTTCTTTCAGTATTATTTGAAATTTTTAAAAAATTCCCTACAATGTACTATGTGTGTACTAAGTAGTTAATCATGAATGCACATGTTTTATTGGTTGAAGGTTACTTGTATATGATATGGAAAGTCAAGAATAGGGAAATTTTACCGATTCAAAGATTTAAGAGATACAAGATTTTCAAGTGTGTTTTGTTTCATCACCTACCTGATTCACCGATTTAAGAGATACAAAATAAATAGTTTGGCAAGTATGATTTTCAAGTGTGTTTTGTTTCATCACCTCATGAAGCTTGTTTGCTGTTGGTATTTGGTATTGTATTTTTAGCTAGCAGAGCCTATCATTACTATAAACAATGTTGTCAATGTATAATAGATGTTAGTGATTGGATGACAACTGACCTGTTTTATTTGTGTGTAGCTTATGGAAAAAGTGATTCCTGTTGTGGAGCAGCGACGGCCGCCACGGTTACTCCGTAGGGTTCGCTCCTTGCAGTGGTAGATCATATTTGCTAGTGGTACAAGATGTGAACTGAGGATTGTGGGAAATAATAAAATGGGCAAATTAATCATTATTTATCAAATCAACAAAATATTTAGTCTCAAGGGTAACTGTGGTTAATGATAAGAAGAGATAGATGGAATCGGTACCTGAATGGAGTACATAAGAAATGTCTTTTGCTCATTTTATGGAGATAAAAAGCAGAATTATGAAGTTGGACCATTTAGTTTAGATACAAAGTAGGCATTCTGGTCTCACCCCTGTGCAGACTGCAAATGTGCTAGTAGAGAGCAAAGGGGATTGTAGACGACTATATAATGTAGTCACGGTTTAGAGAGATGCTATTATTTAGGAAAAAAAAGTATATACAGAAATTGTTTATGTGATCTGTCAGTGACATTCCGTCTTGAAACTTCTGTGCTTGTGAAAGATAACTTATTAACCATCACTGATATGTGGAGATGCCTTGGTAAATTTAGCTGTACTATTACTAATAGTCCTCGTCTTTTTGAGGAATTTATCTTACTTTGACCACTGGTGGTGCTCTTGTAGTCTTGTTGAGGATGTTAAGGTTGTGAAATAGTTTGCATGAGGAAGGTAGAATAGGTGTTAGAGAAACAAAGAATGTTCAAAATGTTATGCTGCAGTAAATATATTGCCTTAGCAGCAAAATTTCGACAGACCAAAGGCATAATTAGATGCAACTTTGTTTTGGTATCTTGCGCTGAACTATTTAACTTTTGCATTCAAGGAATGCTAAAACGATAAAAATTTAAACACACTACTTTCAAAGATTTACTGTAATTTTTTTACCTAATATATCTTGAGGGAGTGAGGTTTCTTATTACACTAACGTAAATCATAAATGAGTAGTGAACACTGAACAACACTATCTTTTCCATGTTTTCTCCAACACTCACTTTTTTATTGTCTTTAAACAAGGTGGATTTTATATTTTAGAAATGTTTTCTATTTAAAGTGGTGAATCATATATTGATTTTGTCAATTAAGAGAATGAATGTTGAAAATAACATTAAAAAGAGAGTGTTGATGAGATTAATTATACTAAGGAAAATGTTAACAAGGGCATTGTTAAAAAGATTAAGTAGAAATTTTATATTGAAAGTTGTGGAATCGGCACATTCAAACATTAAAAAACAACTTTTTCTACTTAAAATTTATCAATTATTTCTATTATTGAATCTTGGGTTAATTAAGTAAATGGTTCTTATAAATATTCATAATTTTGTTTTTAGTCCCTACAAAATAAAATCACACGTTTTAGTCCCTATAAAATTTTCCATCAACATTTTTAGTCCTATAAAATTTTCCATCAACATTTTAAGTCCCTATAAAAAAATTTCATTAGCATTTTTTTTAGTCCCTAAAATGCTTAAGGAAAATGTCACAGGGACTAAAAAATATGATTTTATTTTGTAAGGATTAAAAACAAAACTGTGAATATTCATAGGGACTAAAAACTTGAATCTTTAACAAGTACCGTGAGGACTCGTAAGCGTAATGCTAAATTGAGACAGAAGGGGGAGAGATTCAATAGACATAGGACGAGGGGTATATGATGCTTCCTCGTCGTTTTCTACCTAGTGGTTTCGTTATCTGTAATTTAGTGGGACCAGTTGTTGGGTTTAACAAAGCTGCTACCTTAGGTCAAGACATCGAGCTACTTGTCTAATTGCTTGCCTCTCCTTGCATGACCTAATTACCACTTATGCCGCAATAATAAAAAAAATAGTTAAGAATCTTAAGATGGTCTGATAAATATGATAAATCAATATGCTAGCAGAAAAGAAAAGATAATGGGAATCATATATAGTCTTCTAATAACCCCCAAAAAAGAAGAAAAATAAATTCAATCAAGAAGGGTTAAAGTGAAAATGAAGCATACTATTTTTACAAGATCTTAATATTTTTTGTATACATTTGGTATTGTTGTAAATTGTAATTGCCATTTCCTTCTCCAAGTAATTGTCGTATGTGGTTTTCCCTCTGGCCATTATAGTTATTTCATTGTACTGCTTTCTAACCATGTATGGACAACAAGTGCTACGGATATCATAACATCATATCCGTAGTTAAAGTTCATGAAGTACACGAAATTGGTGCTGACAATTTAAATTTGAAAACAAAAGAAAAAATGCAGTACATAATCCAATAACTAATTTATATCTAAACCAAAAAAAGGGTCTAATTTATATTAAATTAAAATGCCTAGCTAGGTAGTTGAGTTCCCATATCTCAGCATGCTTTTCTTCTTAGTAGACTCACATTGAATAATCACAGTAGTTAGCTTACAAGTAGAAAAAACGATACCTTGAAAAGTTCATAGCATCAAAATATGAGCAACATTGTATTGTACAAAGTTATGACCAGGAACCTTTTTTTAAAAAATAAGTGGGGTAAAGAAGAAAGGCATTCTCTTAAACCAAGAAAGGTTTTTGAATTGAAAAATGAAAGCAGTGTATTTACTCATTGCATATGATAATGGACTAATCATTTTAGAATAATAGTAATCCCATCATCATTATTCAGTGAGCCAAATTTTCCTTGTGATTATGTTCCTTAACCCTTTCTTTTTCACTTTCTTTCTCTTATGTGTATGTTTGACTTCATTTCTAGAAGATGTAAAACTTATTCTAGAAATATAGAACTAATTCTTACATGTTTCATTGTTCTCGAGTAGAGTAGAGTTGATTCTATTTAAAACAAAAATATGGAGTTTTTTATTTTAGAATTGATTTAACATTAAAATCAATTGTTCAATTCACTTTATTTTGTTAATTCTTTGGTTAAAAGGGGAAGAGAATCCATCTATGAGGTAACCATAGTATGCCCAAGAATTATTCCACTTAAGAATCAAACTTGGATTTTTTCGAATGATTTGTCTATCAGTGAAAATCATTAGTCACTTGAACTCAATTATTTAATACCAGTTCAATTCACTTTTACATCAATATATCGAAATATAAATAATTTTACTTTCAACTTACTTATAACATGAATCAATTTCACATAATCAATTTATTCAAATCAATTTTATCAACACCAAATCAAATATAGGCTATGTAATTTTTTGATGATAGGTTTCAAGAAACAAAATCATGCAACCTTTTGCTGTGTAAAGTAAAATATCTTCACACTATCCCCAACAGCAATGTCTGGCATCCATTCAAACTCTTCCTTATCAAAAGCCAAACACTCCTGACACTTTAGCAGTCTCCATCTCCACCTTCTCTCTCTCTCTCTCTCTCTCTCTCCCACACAAAACACAGTTTTCAAAATTCTTTTCCTTTTTTTTATATATATTTTTTGTACTATTCCATAACTACTCAGAGTGATGGGCCAGAGATAAATACTCACTCACATAACACAAAAGCTACAAAACCTCTTCTTATTTGGTCTTTCTCTCTGAAATTTTCCCTAAAAAACAAAGCACATTGGTGATTCCATCACAATGTCTCTTCCCATTTTCTTTTACTTTCTTATACTTTCACTGTTCTTCAAGCTTTCACACTCCACCACAATTCTTGTTGATGGATCTTCAGAGTGGAAGAACCCCACTGTTTCCATTGGTGATTCCATCAGTAAGTATTATCACCATAAAACAATTGCAGCTAGCTAACATTACTCTGTTTCTTCTCTGTTTTTACTCTGTTTTTCTCTGTTTTCACTCTGTTTTTCTCTGTTTTAGCTTTCAAGCACAAGCAAAACTACAACCTCTACATTTTCAAGAACCAGAAAGCCTTCAATCTCTGCAATTTCACTCAAGCCAATCTTCTCACTGATCCTAGCACTACCTCCTACACGGTAAGACCCTTCAAATTTCATCTTGGTTCTTTAAAAGCAGCTCAAAAATTCATTCTTTTTTATATTTTGAGTTCTTCAGAAATATACTATCAAATTTTCTTAAACCAATTTTCTTTCATTTTTTCAGTGGCACCCTTCTCGTGTTGGTTTCTTCTACTTCACTTTCTCCAATGACTCACTCAAAGCTTGTCAAGGTTCTCAGAAGCTAGCCATACATGTTACTTCAACAAGAGCTTCAGCACCAGAAGCTTCTTCACCAATGCCAACTACTCCAGCACCTTCTTCAGGTGGAGATATACAATCTTCTCCTTCATTTCCATGGCCATTTCGTCCTCACCAAGGTTCTTCACCAGGTCCAGCACCAACCCCAGAAGCAAATTCACCAACAACAGTTCCATTAGTACCATATAAAGGTAGTGGTGATGGCATGCCTTTCATTAACAGTAACCCTGCAGTTCCTCTGCCTACTGGTGAAGTTGATTCTGCTACTATACACCCCCTTGCTACTTCTGGTCACCAAGGACAGGTTCCCATACTCTTCTCTCACTCTTGCTTTTCTAAAGTATGCACTCATTAATGTTTAGCATTTCTGCATTGATTATGTTGTCATGCACTTTCTTTGAGTTTAGGTCTTTAGGGTTATGTTTAGATAGGTTTATATGAAAGTGAGTTGAGTAATAAAATTGAGTGTAAAAATCACATTTAGAGAGAAAATAAACACACTACTAATAAGAAACTCTCAAACATACCAGAATAATCAATTTTAGTACTTTAGAATCAATTTTGGTTAATCATAATCACATTTTCCAAACATGCACATATGTTATAGACCTTATTCTGTCTTTTATATTAAGTTTCAATTGATGTTGGGTGCACCTAAATGTGTGTGTGTTTGTTTTTGTGCTAAGCACCTTAATGTGATGTATGAGCTAGAATGTAAGCACATAAAATGTGATTGTTTTCTGCTATAAGCTCGGTACCTTATGTGGTTTATTAGCTAAGCACTATGAAGCACTGATACGGACACGGACACGACACGGACACGCCGACACAGCTAATAATTTGAAAAAATCACATAATTTAGTGTAATTACAAGTGTCGGTGTTGTGTCCGACACCGGGACACGCCTAATCTGAGGAGTGTTTGTGCTTCATAGGGCTAAGCATCTTAAAGTGATTTATTGGTTTACAATCAAATATTATATGAATAGTAAATCTGTTTATTTGACTCAAAACATTGATTAGTAGTAAGTTAATTGGACATCAAATGAGTTTTAAGGAGTTTCAGGGTTCAAACCCGGAAAACTATCATAATTACTAAGTACTAACTCCCTCATATTTGACTTTCCAAAAAAAATAAAATATTGATGAGTAGTGAGATTGATGAATTACTGATTGGGAGTTGATTTCTATTGTGGCTGACTGCAGGTGATGATTGGATCATTTGGATTTCATGCTGCTGTGCACATTATGGCTTTACTGCTGCTGTAAGAAGAAAGAATTGTAGGGCAGTTTATGCAAAAATTGGGAGAGAATGGGGTAGGGAAGGTAAACCAAATTAAATGTGGTGAAATGGGCCTAAAGTAGCTTTAAGAGTGATGATTATACCATGTATTAAGATGCTCTTATATTCTACTTTAGAGTTTTTTTAGCACTTTTTGCTCTCTGGATTTGCAAATTGCAATATAATTGATTGCTACTTTTTTAAAACAAAATCTGTTTTCCTCTTCTAATTATTCCCTTTTTTAGTTTAATGGTAATTATGGGGTCCTAAGATAAGAATTAAAATGACCAGATACAATACAACATAGCCACATGGTGGTGGGGGAGCTTTGAGTCTGAAATCAGGCCAGCCTCTAAAACACTGCATGACCCACTGACAGATGACAAATTTTGGCATCAATTATAATCCAAAGCTACTTTTATTTTGAAGACATTTATTGCATGGTCCCTTTGTGCATGTACTATGTAGTAAAAGTGAAAGTGTAAAATAATAAAAGAACTTTTGTTTTTGAAGGAACAATAGAAGAACTTGCTGAAGTTATAAAATGCCATTTTGTGGAATTATTTGTCAAAAATTATGTATGAAAAATTTAATATTAGAAAGGTTGTACAGTTGTTATTATTTCATAAAAGACTAGTTATTTTGGTCCTCAATGTGTAATGAATAACTACAATAGTTTATCAATGTATCGAAATTTTAAAATAATCTTTGATTGTACACTATGTTAGTCAAAAAAGTCTTTTACGTTAAAATGTTTTATTAATAGTCATTTTAATCACACGGAATACTTATTTATTGTCATGTTAGTTCTTATATGAAAAAAGTTAATGTCGGCATTGAGAGATTATTTTTATTAACAAAGTGCACAATCAAGAGCTATTTTAGAATTTTGATACATTGAGGGATTATTTTGACTACTCGTTACACATTTAAGGACCAAAATGATTGTTACTCAATTTAATAAATACTACCGTGCATAAGAGCATGTCTCGTTTTTCAGCTTTTAGCAAATGAAGATCATAGTCGGCCTTCATCATAGCGAAAATTAGTTTTTTTTAAAGGAGTATGTTTATAACATTTCATTAATAATAAGAGTTTATATAACGAGGTAGATGATAATGAATAATGGGACTAGCTACTAATGCAGCAACCCCTGTAAAGGTGTGAGCTTCATAATTTGCTTGTCTGTTGTGTGAACTCGACCCTAGAATTAGTGAAATAAGTGATAAAAAGACTCCTGCAAGCTCAAACCACATAACCAAATTCTGTTACATAAACCCGGTGATGATGGAAGGCGTCTGTATGGATATCAATAAAGCCTCAAACATCAAAGCCCCTACCAAAGCCCACTATATTTAAGTCCCGTAGTTGGACAAAATTATTTTGGTCTAGATCACTATATATTCTATTTAAGCACAATTAAACAACATAAGTCATTTACATGTAACATTGTATTATTTCTTGCAAGCAAGATCAAAATTTAAACAAACCCTAAATTTTAAAAAAAACTACAACATACACATGCAAATATCTAAACATTTAAGCAACACAAGTCATTTTCATGTACACATTGTATGATTTCTTGCCAAAAAAACCAAAATTTAAACAATCCCTAAATCTAAAAATTTCTAATTTAAGAGAAAAAATTTAACATATAAACATAAAAGGTTAATGGTGTTTGATTAAGAAGACTTACTTGTTATTGAAGTTGAACTTGAAGGAATTTTGGGTTTGGGTGATTTGAAAGAGATTTTTGAGATTTTTTGAGATTTAGATGAGAAATGAGGAAATGAGATGTTCTGTCTTCTTTAAGACAACACGTAGCAAGAGTTAACTAGCGCGGTGCAAGTTAACTCACACATCGTTAGTTAAGTGGTGCAACAATTAACACTTGCGCTACTTAACTAACGCATGGGCATTTTGGGCATGGCTGCAGGGTGCGAGTGTTTTGTGCTGGGGGAAGAGCAGAAATATAGTCTTTAAACTGGTTTTTTTTATCAGAAGGGCTCGTACCAATGCAAAAAACTTAGAGAGCTGCTCTTTACCCAAAAGATTTTGCTCATTCCCAAGTGAAATGACCAAAATATCCCTGCAGTTAACTTACGCAGCGTGACTTAAATTGCGTTGAAAAATTAACACTGAAATCCAACCTGAGTTAACTCACGTTGTATTTGCTTTTGTTTCGATGGTGAACTACTGTTATTTCTTTTTCCTTGTTCCTTTCAAGCTATTGAAAGCAAACTTGAATAAACAAGGCACCGATTTATGGTTTTTCCTCCATAGGAACCTTAGATTCAAATTTCAAAAAGAAATATGAAATTATTAAAAAAAAAAAAATAGAAGGAAAAGATGTTGTTGTAATTACGATGCGCATGGAATACAAAATCATGTAATTACTACAATTTCCATTTGTTTGTTTCTCTTCATCGCATGAATTGATTTCTTTCTTTGTTAAGGGCAGATAACATAGGAAAATCAATTGAACTCTTTGTGTTGATTCAACATAAAAATAAACAGGACTTGAAGAAAGAAGTTTGTGTGGCAATCGTATTTCACCATCAACAACAAAAGCGAACATTGAAAAACAATGTCAGTTTTTAACGTGACTTAAGTGGTCATTTCACCATCAACAAAAAAAGCGAATATTTACAAAATCGTATTTCACGCAGGGGCAATATGGTCATTTCACTTGGGAATGAGCAAAAATATTTGGGTAAAGAGCAGCTCTTAAAAACTTATACTACTCGACTCTCAAGTAAAACACAACACATCAAAAGCTATATTTTGTAAATTGTGGTCCTTATAGTTGCATATTAATGAGGAGTGATCAATGCATATTTCTTTCAAGTATTTTATATACATATGGGTTTTATTATAACTTTTTTATTAATGCATCTTAGCTGAAGCATTCCTAAATTTTAAAAATTTCATATATTTGTGTATATGTATCGTTCCGATACTACGTCTGAGAGCTTCATAGCCTAGAAACCTCTATTGCCATTTTTGCTGAGCTTGGGGTCTCAACCTTGTCTCGAAGTTTGTTGGAAGTTTATATATTCATTCACTTCTCGTTGAAATAGACTCTTTAGCTGTTGTTAGCTTAGTAAAAAATGGTGCCACATTCAATATTGTCGTGAAATCCATCTTAGAAGATATTATTCATTCTCTCAACCTCTAATATTGAACTATGCAAGTATCTCGTATTTATGGAGAAGTCAATAGTTGTGTGTATCTGCTAGAAACACCGTGAATCTTTTGATTGAACTATTATATGGATTCTTCTTCTTCCTCTCTCTTAGTCTTAAGTTACATTTTGACGTAGTGAAATTCACCATCCTTAAACTTGATCCTTAGGCCTTAGCTTCTTTTATTTTTTCCTTCTATAGAAAACATGATAAACAACGTAGACAAAAAAAACCAGCTAGCTCAATTGATTCTCCATACTAGTTTTGTATCTGTTCTCTCAAATTATGGAAATACCTTTTTTGATTAACCTGAATACAAAGTATTCATTAATTATTGATTTAATCAGGTGAATAAACCAGTCTTTGGGGCTACATTTCCTGCAGTCATAATTTATTCATAAGAAAAAATCATTACAATTTTGTTATTCATATGCATATTTTTAAACCGTCTGAATGTGCTCAAAATGAATTACGAGTAGGATTGTAAAAATTTGAACTAAATATTATTTGGGCTCAACCTAAGTTGGTAAAAAAATTAGTTTTTTTAACTAAAAAGAATCATGGAATTTCTTATCGCAACCCTGTGCTTCTTGTAGACTGCGAATTTTCAATTTTTCCCGTTCGGAATATACAATTCAAACCATGTTTTGTATTTTTCTTATTGTTTGTGAATTTTAGATGAGAGAGTATTATTTAGATGAAATTCATGCGAGTACAGCACTTTGAAAATAAATCTCATATAAAATGGTGAAGCTCACATGAGTTTCACCCAATAGAAGAGTAAAGTGTTTCGTAATATTTCTTTACTATTTAACTCATTTTACATGAATGTTTTACAGAGATAAATCACTTTATATTTAATTTACTTTTAGATTTTGACGTATTTCTCTTTATTTTAATTTAATATGATGCTAACACAACTTTGTTTCTTTTTCTAGACTATTATTCTTCACTCCATGGTTTTAAAACTCGGACCGGGCCGGCTGGTCGAACCGGTCCGACCATGAACCGGAGGGTTAGGCGGTTCGGTCCACTAATTGGATCGGTTATGTTATTGAACCGCCGCGAACCGGTCAAATTCGGATTAAACCGGTGACTCGGCGGTTTGCTGAAAACCGACCGGGTCAACAATTTTTCGGTTTTTTTTTGGACAAGAAACAAGGGCCTGATACATATTTTTTTTATGTTATCGAACCGCCGCGAACCGGTCAAATTCGGATTAAACCGGTGACTCGGCGGTCTGCTGAAAACCGGCCGGATCAACAATTTTTCGGTTTTTTTTTTGGACAAGAAACAAGGGCGTGATACATATTTTTTTTAAAAAAATTCCACTTTACCTGGAGAGGGAATCAAACTGGCAACCTTTACTATAAATACGCAATGCACTAACCACCACACCATGCATTGAATTGTGTTACTGATTTGCTTATTAATTATTATATTAAATTCAATTGTAAAAGGTCACTGTTACTCACATTTCTTTTTTGTGAAACATTGAAATTCATAATTATTTTTAATGATACATTTCATAATTGTGTTATTGTTTTGCTTCTTATTTTTAATGTTTCAATGATATTTTTCATAATTTTAGCTTAATGATATATTGCAATTTTAAAGTTATATACAATTATTTTTAACACAAAAAAAAAATACACTTGCTTGTAAATATTGTTGTGATTAATAGCATATTTATTTTTTCAAAAATTAAAATAGCGTAATTTCTTTTTATAAAAATTAGTTTTGTGCTTAAAATTAATTTTTGTATTTTATTGGTAATTGTATCATAGTCAATAGATTAAATTTGAAAAATAAACTTGTGAAATTACGTTAATTTTTTGACTTTTTCTTATTGTAATAATTTTTTTAGAGAATAGAATTATCCAATGTAATACGAGATTTTTATTATAAAGACCGAGTGACACAATCGAGTTAACCGATTTAATCCAATTCTTTAATGCGGTTCGACCTACGACTCAGTGATTCAACCATTGACTCAGTGACCCAATACCCTTACCGAGTCGATTACCGGTCCAAGTTTTAAAACTATGCTTCGCTCTTACCCAACAACATCCTCTTTTACTTCATGGGTATGCCTATTGAGCACAATTGAAATTACCGTAACGACTTGGATTATATAAGAAAAGTCCCATTATATTTTTTTTTGAGAGAGAAAAAGTCCCATTATATTAATATAGATTGGTTCATTTTTAAATGGGATATGACATGGTTTACTATTAGTTACACCATAAGGTTACTCAACCAAACTATCGAAACTATAAAAACACGTTATATGAAAAATACTACGTGCAAGATTATTTTACACTATTAGTATAATCTTTTTAACTCGTGTTACTATATGAGAGAAATTATTATTATTTTTCTTACAGGTAGAGAAAAATTCTTTTAGTCATGTATCAATATTGCTTCGTATATTGTTGATGTTAGACTCATTAAACCAACAATGACATACACAACCACATCCTCAGGCTATTTTCCAAAAGTAAGAGTAGTTTTGCATATGAAAAATATAGTCAAGATTCAACAATGTCAAATAGATAGTTATTACAAGACCTCATAATTAAATCATAAATCTTTTTATTCATTAACCACGCATTGTGGTCATATTCGGTTCGAGAGATTAATCTCTACGGTGCACAGAAAATACTCGACACATAAGAGAAATTGAAATCTAATGCATTGTGTTTTCTTGCTATTTGACAGGAACCTAGTATTCTAGAACACTGTGGCCCTGAGTTTGCTATGGTAATATACACACACACATACATACATACATACGTGTGTGTTTTCATGAACCCATAGTCTGTTATCTACGATGTTATGGAGTTTGTGGCGCACCAAAAATCTTGTGTGAGATCATAAGGTGGAGCAACCTATAGAGATTATACAATCTTACTGCAAGAATGGAGGTCTATTCCATCTTGTGGGTTGAAGAGGAGGTTGCTTGTAAATCAATAGTGCAACCTAGGCAACAACCTCTTCCCATGGGTTTTATTAAATAGAACGTTGACATTGCTTTCTTGTTTATGTATAAATTATGATTGAAATTTGTCTGAGGGATGAAACAAGTCTCTCATTGGAGCTAAAATAGTTTGGTTGCAACCTATTTCAGTCATCTGAGTTTATGATAGTTCTTTTCTAGATTAATTTTAGCATAGTGCTAAAATAGTATATTGTGATAAAATGTTCTCTTTTTGGTTTGAAATAAATGTTTTCTGCTTTATGATAGTTCAATTTATACGGGGGGTCAAGATTCAAACCTCAAACTCTTGCTTCTTCATATTTAAAATATGTGATTTTCAGCCACTAAACCATTACGTTACTTAAAAAAAACTTGTAGAGATAAAGAAAGTTCAATTTATAAATTGTATGAAAATATTTAAGTTGAGCCATTAGCTACATTCCAAACAAAATATCTCGTATCATTTAATGTATATGAAAAATTATTGAATAAAAAAAACAAAAATAGTGTTCATAGTCTACAGACACAGTTTACATATCTCCACGAAAGTGACAATATATACATGTAAGTTCGATGACATTATTAAAATTGGTGTCCCTTCTGAAGCTTTGGTTTTCCTCCAATTACCTCTCTACTTGATATGTGATCATAGACTTTGGGAAAATGACAACTTATCTTAACATTTAAGACTATATGGTCCCATGTTATGTCTTTTAACCAAACTCACAAAGTTAATAATGCTGATCAAAATAGTTTATTTGGTACCACTACTACACTTAAAAACTTATTAGTTAAGCTATCTACATAGAATAGTTCTTTTTGGTAAATATATACTGTTTTAAGTAGTTAACAAAGTCCAAATTTAGTGGGTGCAAGGTTAATTCCCTTTAAGCAAAAAGATATATACACCAAACCTAATCATAGCCATAAGAAATTTAGTATAACTGAAATCAATGTGGGATCAAATACAACGGAACTTGATTAGTTTAGATGATTTGTTAAATTTAATCAATTGCATGATTTATTCTACAGAGTAGTGGAAGTGTCAGATAAGTTTGGTGCTAATAAATATTGAAGACACTAATAGATTGGTCCATATATATACAACCTGCTGCTATAGGATAAAGGAGCATGTGTTGCATTCAGAGATGTACTCGTGTAGTTGATAACATTTGTAAACTTTCCCCTTGGTGTAGGTTAAGAGATTTATGTAGTTGTTATAGTATGTTCTGAGTCAAACAAGTTGGGTCTATAGTGAAACATTTTTGTGTCATGTGATGTTAAAAGAATGTTGTCTATTTATTTCCTATGAAAAATAAAATATGAAACATGATCCTGATTGTTATTGTGGTTGCTCAATAAATATATATTAGTGAAGGTTTTAATTATTCAACCTTTATTTAAATACTAAATTTATATTACTAAAAAATGTTTATGGGCACAGTTAAATTGTTGAGTATATAAAATGTGGTGATATAAATACTACCCTAAATTAAAGAGATGTGTAATTTATTAAGGTCTCAGTATAAGCAGAAAATTTACAGAATCAGTAATACTTTGGCATTACTTTTGTCTGGTAATGCTCGGCAGGGTTTAAATGAGATTCAGTATCACATGTTATTGCACCTTTTCTTCACTCTCTTTGATAAAACTCTTACCTTTTTAACCTTGCTCGTGATTAGTTAGTGAGTCAAAAGGCTATATAAGTAGATGGCATATATTTGCATAAACAGTAAAAAGTTGACTGAAAAAAGTATTTGCATTATTATTTTTTTGTCAAGTGTCAACTTTTTATCATCATCCGATCACTATTGCAACATCAAAAATATTTTAAATAAATACCAGAGAAATTCTAACATGAGTCACCTTCATAAATAGTCCATCATATACTAGTACTTAAAAAATATTTAAAACTCTAACAATTACATATGTCGTTCATTGGTAGTAGATGTTAATGATACTTTTTATTTTTATGATTGAAATAATGATTTAATTGATATCAGTTTGATCAGAATGATAGAACATAAATATGTAACTCGTATTTAACCGACATCAATCAATTCGCTGTTTTAGTCGTAAATATGAGAAATGTCATGAATTTTTATTTTTGAAGAGAATCGTCGATCGTCATTGAAATTATGATAATTGGATCACTTATGAAGATGGTCTTCCTAAAAACTCACCATAAATGCTATTGTTATTACTCCTACCTACCTAGTTGCATACCTTTTTTATCCGTAGACGAGGTGGCGAAAACCACTTGAAACTCACACATGCACTTTTGAGGTCTCGGAGTCGAATCTTGGTGAAGGGTTCAATGTAATAATATCGTTCCTACCTACCTAGTTGCATACCTTTTTTATTCGTAGACGACGTGGCGAAAACCACTTGAAACTCACACAAGCACTTTTGAGGTCTCAGAGTCGAATCTCGATGAAGGCGGTGTTCAATGTAATAATATCGATATTATGAGTTGGCAAATTGACCGCAAAAAAAGTATCTGCATTATTATTTTTGTCAAGTGTCTAACATTTTATCATCACTCAATCACTATTGTAGCATCATAAATATTTTAAATAAAATACTAAAGAAATTCTACTATGGACACCTTCATAAGAAGTCCACCATATACTAGTACTTGAAAAATATTTAAAACTCCAACAATTACATACGTCGTTTATACGTTATTTTTTGGTGTAGATGTGAATGGAACTTTTTATTTTTATGATTGAAATAATGACTTAATTGATATCAGTTTGATTAGAACAACAGAACATAAATATGTAACTCGTATTTAACCGACATCAACCAAATCATAATTTTAGTTGTAAATATGAGAAATGTCATGAATTTTTATTTTTGAATAGAATCGTCGATCGTCGTTGAAATTCTGATAATTTAAAAACAAGTACACGATGGATCACTTATGAAAATGGTCTTCTGAAAAACTCACCTAAAATGCTATTGTTATTACTCCTATCTACCTAGTTGCATACCTTTTTTTATCCGTAGACGACGTGGCGAAAACCGCTTGAAACTCGCACATGCACTTGCGAAGTCTCGGAGTCGAATCTTGATAAAGGCGGTGTTCAGTCAAATAATATCGATATTATGAGTTGGCTGATGCATACATTTATTAGAAAAGAAATTAATAAAATAGATCCAATGTCTCATAGACAGACACAAATTATATATTTGCTAAAAAAAAAGACAAATTATATACAAAGTGTGTCACACACACTATTTATATCCCACCTCACATTATAATTTCTGGTTCCTGGATTCTCTCTTTTCTGCTTAATTTCTTCACAAGTCAAATTTTACTACTACCTTGTTTTTTTGTTGTTAGTGCAATGCAAGTAAGCACAGTGTGTCAGTCACAAAACATACCAACTCTTCTGTTAGTTCTCTCTTTTTCTTTTTCTTATTTGTTTTTTTCTTATAGCTAGAAAGAACCATTTGTTCTAAAACTTGTTTTATCAAGAAAAGAATCACTCTTTCATATTCACTTATACGCTCCAACACTTCCCTCCTTTAATGTTTCAATATTTTCTTCAGTCTCTGACATTGTTTGAGTACTATGTATAGTTATGTGAGATGGTTTTTTCCTGTGATGTGTTTCTGAGAGTGTGTGTGTGTGTTTAATGCAAAGTTGTGTTCTTTGTGTTTTATAGGAGATGACAAAGATAGAGAAGAGTTGTTTCTGAAGAGGGTTTTGAAGATTCATGTGATTGTGTTTCTGAGTGTTAGTTTCAATGGACACTAATGGAAGACTAGTTGCAGGATCACATAACAGGAATGAGTTTGTTCTTATCAATGCTGATGATACTGCAAGAGTGAGTGTTATTCCATCTTCTTTATCTCAAACTTGTTTGTTGTTTAATATACTTACTTTCTCAATTGCTGTGAAGAATTTGTAGCTTCAATCATAGCCTTTAAAATATGTGTTATTATTTCTCTGAATTTGTTTTCTATCTGAGCTGCAACAACTGTACTAGTTTGTTTTTTTCACCCTTCTGTAGCTTCAATGATAGCCTTTGATTTTACAAATAAACAGGAAAAACTGTTTCACTTGTCAACTATTCTTGCAATTGGGTCTATATGTTTTTTTCTTGTTGTTTCTTTACATTTTTATGATTTCTATATTTATTTTTCTGAATTTCAGTGCTGATAATTAACTGCATGAAGGTTTTCCACTTTGAAGCTGCATAATTTGCATAGTGAAAATAACGTACTGTCTCATGTGTGCATGTAACATTTATTGTTCTTATCAATTGCAGGTGAATGCTGTGACAGAATTGAGTGGACAAATTTGCCAGATCTGCGGGGATGAGATAGAGGTTACAGTGGATGATGAACCTTTTGTTGCTTGCAATGAATGTGCATTCCCTGTGTGTAGACCTTGCTATGAGTATGAAAGAAGAGAAGGGAACCAAGCTTGTCCTCACTGCAAAACTAAATACAAACGCATAAAGGGTAAGTCTTCAACCAACTTTTTTTTTCTTTACTTTGATATCATTTATTTGTTATATATAAGTGGAAGAAAAAGTTTTGGCTAACAAAGCAGCCAATATTTGGGTATGGCACTCTGCAGTTGGAGACGTAGGCACAATTGACCGAACTCCCTGATCAAATCCCGCGTGTTATTTGTTTGTATTTTTCGTATCTGTTTGCTTATGAATCAGGATTGTTGTTCTAACAATCAGGTAGTCCAAGAGTTGAGGGTGATGAAGAAGAGGATGGTATTGATGATTTGGAAAGTGAGTTTGACATTGGAAGCAATATCAAACATGACCCTCATCATATTACCGAGGCTATGTTCTTCACTCGCCTCAACAATATTGGCCAGAGTTCACGAATGAATGCTTCAGGAATCACTACACCATCGGAGTTTGATGCAGCTTCTATGGCTGCTGATATCCCCTTCCTGACATACGATAATGAGGTTGAGCTTAATTAATTTTCAAGTCTAATATGATTGTTCATTTGTTCTTGCTTTGTTTATAGAATTTCTAGGTTTTATTTGTCTAATTATGAATTTTGTTAATTAAGGATCTTGGAATTTCTTCTGATAAACATGCTCTGATTATCCCTCCGTACAAGCCCCGTGGGAAACGGGTTCATCCTATGCCTTTTCCTGATTCATTTGTGCCGGGTAAGTTGTTTGTGTTTTGGTTTGGATTTTGTGTCATATTAACATATTTCCTGTTCAAACTTATTTCCATGTTGCTGGTGCTATTGCAGTTCTACCAAGACCTATGGATCCTAATAAAGATTTGGCTGTTTATGGCTATGGAAGTGTTGCATGGAAAGAAAGAGTGGAGGAATGGAAGAAAAAGCAGAATGAAAAATTAGAGGTGGTTAAGCACGAAGGTGATAACAATGTTGATGAGTTTAATGATCCCGATTTGCCAAAGTAGGTGCGATTATTTAATTCTTACCATTTGATCTAAATGTTCATCTGGTTTATAAATTGCACGAATCTTGTTGCAAAATCCACTTCTTACATGAACTTGTATTGTTAGCAGAATGGATGAAGGAAGGCAACCACTGTGGAGGAAGTTACCAATCAGTCCAAGCAAGATAAATCCATATCGAATCATTATAGTACTCCGGATCGCTGTTCTTGCTCTCTTTTTTCATTACAGAATTCTCCATCCGGTCAACGATGCATATGCATTGTGGTTGACATCAGTAATATGTGAAATTTGGTTTGCTGTATCATGGATTTTGGATCAATTTCCAAAATGGTCTCCAGTTGAGCGAGAAACATACCTTGATCGTTTATCACTGAGGTACGAGAAAGAAGGAAAGCCGTGTGAATTATCTGATATTGACATATTTGTTAGTACTGTGGATCCTATGAAAGAGCCTCCTCTTATAACTGCAAACACAGTTCTGTCCATCCTAGCAGTAGATTATCCGGTGGAAAAAGTGGCGTGCTATGTCTCGGACGACGGTGCAGCTATGCTAACATTTGAAGCCCTTTCAGAAACTTCAGAGTTTGCAAGAAAATGGGTTCCATTCTGCAAGAAGTTCAGCATCGAACCACGGGCTCCTGAGTGGTATTTTTCTCAGAAGGTTGACTATCTAAAAGCAAAAGTGGATGCGGCATTCATCAAGGAGCGCCGTGCTATTAAGGTTTGAACTAATTATTGTTATGGTTTTGCTTTGTATCGTACCTGTGGTCTCAAAACAAATAATGGATTCATTGCATTTGCTTGTGGTGTTTTGAATCTTATTGGTACAGAGGGACTATGAAGAGTTTAAAGTGAGGATTAATGCATTGGTTGCAATGGCACAAAAGGTTCCCGAGGATGGATGGACAATGCAAGATGGGACCCTTTGGCCTGGGAACAATGTCAAAGATCATCCTGGAATGATTCAGGTGAGTAGCGTTATATGATACTACTTCTGTTTTTAATATAAGCAAAAAGATACATGTATTCGGTCCAAATTTGCTGTTTTTTTGGGAAAAGTTCAAGTACAATGCACTTTGCAGGTTTTCCTTGGACAAAATGGTGTTCGTGATATTGAAGGGAACGAGTTACCTCGCCTTGTTTATGTGTCCCGTGAGAAAAGACCTGGATTCGAACACCACAAAAAAGCCGGTGCTATGAATGCCTTGGTAGAGTCTCTCCTCTCTCTCTTTATCTTGCAGATATGATTTTCGGACTACTCGTGCTATTTCATTTTACCGACCAATTTGTGTTTTGTTTTTATCAAGGTGCGAGTCTCAGCAGTCATATCAAATGCTCCTTACATGCTAAATGTTGATTGTGACCACTACATAAACAACAGTAAGGCTCTTCGCGAAGCCATGTGTTTTATGATGGATCCTACATCAGGGAGAAAAATATGCTATGTGCAATTTCCTCAAAGATTTGATGGAATTGATCGTCACGATAGATACTCAAATCGTAACGTTGTATTCTTTGATGTGAGTAAGAATTTATTGCTCACTTATGCTACATGCACTTTTGTGCTTTGGAGGGAAAAAGCTAATTTCCATTTCAATGTATCTATATAGATCAACATGAAAGGCTTAGATGGCATCCAAGGACCAATATATGTGGGAACTGGGTGTGTCTTCAGGAGGCAAGCAATCTATGGATATGATGCTCCTGCCAAGAAGAAACCACCGGGGAAGACATGTAATTGTTGGCCAAATTGGTGCTTCATGTGTTGTGGATCAAGAAAGAAGAATAGGAAAGTGAATTCCGGTCCAAGAAAGAAGATAAGGGAAAAGGACGTCACAAAACAAATACATGCACTAGAAAATACAGAAGAGGGAATTGAAGGTACATGAAAATATATTACACTTTGTGCTACTTATGTGTAAAAGGGCTTAACACTTTAGTTTTCTTTTCATGCTACTTGAACTTATTTGTGTTTTTGAAATCATCATCACAGGAATTGACAATGAAAAGTCACTGCTAATGTCGCAACTAAAATTTGAGAAAAAATTTGGACAGTCGTCTGTTTTCATAGCTTCAACGCTTATGGAAGATGGAGGCATTCTAAAAGCAGCAACTTCTGCATCACTCTTGAAAGAAGCCATCCATGTTATCAGTTGCGGTTACGAAGACAAGACTGAGTGGGGAAAAGAGGTATGTATGACACATATCATGTCTCTTTAAGCTTGAGTTTATACAATTGTGCTAAATTCATATCGTCTTTCAGGTTGGATGGATATATGGTTCCGTCACAGAAGATATTTTAACAGGTTTTAAGATGCACAGCCATGGTTGGCGATCGGTATACTGCATGCCTAAAAGGCCTGCTTTTAAAGGTTCAGCTCCTATAAACCTCTCGGATCGTCTGCATCAAGTTCTTCGGTGGGCGCTTGGATCTGTGGAGATTCTGTTGAGTAGGCACTGTCCTATTTGGTATGGATATGGTTGTGGCTTGAAATGGTTGGAACGTTTGTCTTACATAAACTCGGTTGTTTATCCTTTGACATCAATTCCCTTGATTGCCTACTGTACCTTGCCAGCTGTGTGTCTTCTCACTGGGAAGTTCATAGTTCCTGAGGTAGGATCAAATCAAATATCAAATACATTGCATTGCATTTTCATTCTAGGAATCCATAAACATATATGATACAACACTATTTGGATAAGCAGTTTTATAACAAAAGATAAAATAAAGTCAAATTGTGTTTATATAAGTTATAAGTTGTTTTCATATGGCCTCGTTTGAATTAGCTCATTTGAGCTTATCTATTGGCATAAGCACTTGTGAGAGGGTTTATGAGGGCTTATAGAAACAACCTACCACACGTTCATAAGTTGTTTTTCAGATTATTTTTATAAGATCTTAGCTATGCTTTTAGCTAATGTTGTGACTTGTGATGCATTGTGAGCTTTTAGCTAATGTTTTTTTCCTTCTTGTTAACAGATTAGCAACTATGCTAGTATCATTTTCATTGCACTTTTCATTTCAATTGCTGCAACTGGAATCCTAGAAATGCAATGGGGAGGTGTTGGCATACAAGACTGGTGGAGGAATGAACAATTCTGGGTCATCGGGGGCGCCTCCTCACACCTCTTTGCTCTCTTTCAAGGCTTGCTTAAGGTTCTAGCAGGAGTCAACACAAACTTCACTGTCACATCCAAAGCCGCCGACGATGGAGACTTTGCTGACCTCTACATCTTCAAGTGGACATCATTGTTAATCCCTCCTTTAACCCTGCTTATCCTAAACATAATTGGAGTTATTGTTGGTGTTTCAGATGCAATAAACAATGGCTATGATTCATGGGGTCCATTATTTGGCAAGTTATTTTTTGCTCTATGGGTTATTTTACATCTTTATCCATTTCTTAAGGGTGTTATGGGAAAACAGGAAGGTGTTCCTACCATCATTTTGGTTTGGGCTATTCTTCTGGCTTCAATCTTTTCACTTCTATGGGTTAGGATCAACCCTTTTGTGCCAAAAAATGACATTGTGTTGGAACTCTGTGGGTTGAGTTGCGATTAAGAAATGGAAGTCTTGTATCATTAGATACATTATGTATATTTTATGCAGAAAAATCTGCCATATGCATAATATTTTTGTTATTGTTGCAAAAAAAAGAGATTGTAGCTAGTGTATGTAGATATAAAGGAGGTAAATAAGGGAAAAATTGGATTCAAGATCAAGTTGTAAATTGTAATGGTCAATGAGGTTGGAGATTTTAATTTATGATTTTCTTCTAAATAATGTATGTAGTATTTGCTTTTGTAGCATAATTAGTTTAAACTCAGTTTTTATGCTACTAGTCCTTATTATAGCATATTGAGAGAGCAAGAAGATTTTTTTCTTCATTACTACACTTTTGTGGGATCAGTCACAATCCAGTAACCAAATAATTAATTTAAGACATTGAATGCTTCAGTTGCCATCTTATAAACCATTTTTATGTGTGAACAAAAGTACTTGAAAATTAATGAATTAAAAGCTTTCAGTGTGAGCTGCCTAAAATGCCAGCACTTTATGATGTTACTTTCATTATAAAAAGCATTTGGAGTAGTTCTTATTGTGAAAAGGGAGTCTGTGCAGAACTACATCACTGTCTTGTGAAAGCTGAATCTGATTTGATTACCAAATAGGTCATTACCTAACAAACTATCCAAGTAAATAGTTTGGTTTCTTTCTCTTGTTTTTCTTTTGAAAGTAGATACAATAAGCACCACATCTCACCAACTAGCTTGTGTTTCTGAACTCAATAGGGCAGCATTAACAATATTCACACGTGGCAGCTGTTATTTGTAAATTAAATTTATTTTAACTCACCCAACTTATAGAGTGTTTGGTGGCAAGAGACGCGCGCCTGCATGTTTACCGAGGCAAAGTTGTCATGATTTCAAGAAGCTACAAAACGGAGCTTCTATCTATAGCGGAAATTAGAATATTACAAAAAAAAAAAAAAAAACTATCGCAGAAATCTTGACGTGGTTTTGGGAAAATAAGGAAATCTCGCCAAGGAACCACACATAGGCTTAATTCAATTTGGATATGCGGTGAGTTTGGGAGAATCATGGCAAGCCAGCGTGATTTTGCAAAAACTACATATTGTAGCCTTTGTAAAAATTATAAAATCACAGTGATTTCAGCTATCTTTTGTAAAACCACAGTTACTAGCTATAATTTCAGCAAACTCGTTGTGACAATGAAAATTCATATTTAGCAATGCAGCAACTTGCGATGAGTTTGTGTTTTGTCCTAAGCATAAGTTGTGACTTGCGTAATAAGCATAAAATTCCAGTAAAACCTTTTTGGGGCAAAATTGCAACTTGTCTCAAACATGCCAACAAGATTAATATCAAGTGTTTTCACGAAATAAAAATAAAAATAGAGAGATAATAATATCAAGAGAGTTCCTAACATGCATATTCTACAGGGAAAATTGTCCACTTAATTCAGAATTCTATGTCTCATGTTTTCATTGAGGGGGGAAACATTTTTAATTGAAGAAAAATGGTAGTGAAGTTGACAAACTTAAAGAGTGAAGGTCATTTCTTTGTCCTTCAATATCTCCACGGAATCCATGTTTCCTTCATGCCATGAAAATCTATGTCCTGCTCTCAAATATTTTCCCACTACTTGGATTACTTGAGATCTTTGAACCAGGGTCAACTAACACATGTGTAGGCCTAAAGAGAAATTTGAAATTATATTTGTTTTTGAAATTAGACCTTTTATAATTTGGGTTATACAATCGCTTTATACATACATCTTTTGGATATATACAACTTTTGGTACATATTGTATTGTTAGAACCGCAACTCAATACAAAAGATTAACAAAATAAAAAACGCAAATAACTTGTTAACAATGTTTGGTCAATCGTTTCTATGTCTACAAGCCCCTAACGACAGAGCAATCGCAATTTCGTTTTCTTGTTAGTGAAAGATTGGAGTTTAGTGTACAACTTATATTTAATTACTACGTTCTAAACTTATTTGAGTTGCTCTGATGATATTAATTTGAGACTTTGAAATGTGCTCATTTATGTTAACAATTTCACTTCTATGCTTTTTCGAATTATTTAAGTTGTCAATGCATCAACAATTTATATTTGCAATGACCTTACGGAGTTTGTGGAGGAGTAGATTGTCGCTCGAGCAAAGGACACACTCAACAAACGAAGTTGCATGCAAAGAGCAAAACCTTCGGTACACATTTGAAATCATCTTCATACTTGGATCAAACCCCCCGACATGCAAGATGAAATGTAATGTGGGCGTAACCTCTTTCTACAACAATTCTATCTTGGGGTATAATATGTGCTTTAAATACTATATGAGGCTTCTTGTACTCGGAAAATCAGATTACTTCTACTTCTTTGCCACCGTACTAGAAGCCGAAACCATTGGCTTGCTAGAAGCTATCAAAGGGGGCATATCGAACAGAATGCATGTTGTCTTGTTTGAAACAAATTGTAAATCTTTATCTGATGCTCTTGCCACCACCAATGCTCCTCTGAGTTTGGTGATTTTGTGTCTTAGTGTAGAAGTCTCTTACTTAGTAGACCCGACTTTGTAGTATCGTATGTTTGAAGACAAACAAATAAGGTTGCTCAAAGTATTGCTAGAGCTTCCTTATTTCATTTTAACATCCATATTTTTCATGATGTAGCGTCTATTTTGTATTTGTTGATTTTAAATAAATGAGTTAACTTTGCCTTTGGTCAATATATATATATAAAAGAATATCTAGAGATATTAAACTCTAACCACTTTTCTAAGGTTTGCAATTTATTTAAGTATTGGAAGAATCGCATATGCCTGTTGGAATTTTAATTTGAATACATGAGAATAATTTTTATTTAATTAAATAAATATTTTATGTAAGTTAAAATAAAATTCATTTCAAAAGTGATTTTAGCAAGTTTTCATTAAAAAAATTAAAATGTTTCAAAAAAATGATATTCATCTTTTGACAGAAAAAAAAAATGATCTTCATCATAACCATTTGTTTTCACTTCTTACATAAATGAATATCATCAACTTATGAGTTATAACTCTGAATGAGAGACGTGGTTGTCATATGCTTCTTCACTTATGTGTTGAAACTTGAAAGAAGATCAAGAGAAGAAACAAATGAGAATAAATAACGTAAAAATAAAAAACAAAGGCAAAAGAGTAATTATATGATTGAGAGATTTCATTCCATTCCACTATATACACTCTAAATTGGAAGAATGAAAATTGAAGAAAAGAATGGTGTGAGGTTGAATGAATTTCATTATTTTTCATGTCACTCCATCCAATTTTAATAAGGTTAACACAATGGTACCGTGGATTTGGTTGAATATATACTCATCATCTAATCATTTAATGATATGTTATATTTTCGTTTTAATTTTTTTTGAAAGAATTTTCGTTTTAATTTATTATAAAATAAATTTAAATGTTAGACAAATTTTGTCTAGAGAGTACCGGTACTTAACCAAACTCTAAGACACAAGGATTTATCTCCATCGATCAAAACAAAGCTTTAATTTTGACATTTTATTCGGCTAGACTTAATGTGATGAATCAAATGAAATAAAACTTTCTGGCTACAAATTATGCGTTATTTCAAATGAAAGAAAGTTTTTGATGGTGGGCTTAATGGATAGAGCCCAGCTGAGAGATGAAAAGGCCCATAGAAAGCAAAAGCCCTGTCTATAAAACAAGATGAGTATAACTAGGGTTTATTAGAGTCTGTGTACACTTCACTTGCGTAGCAGCGGCAGACAACAGCAGCAACTTAGGTTTGTTTTCCCATTCTCAATTCTTTCAATCTTTGATTCCTCAAACATTGTATCATCGTTCTCATTTTGTTGTTGTTTGAACTTTGAAGGAGGAAGAAGATGTCTCACAGGAAGTTCGAGCACCCAAGACACGGTTCTTTGGGATTTCTCCCAAGAAAGCGTGCTGCTCGTCACAGAGGAAAAGGTATCTCTTTTTTCTTATTCATTTTGTTGTTTATATTGGTTTTACTGATTGGATCTAATCTTATAATTTGTCCTCACAAACCTAAGCCCTTGAATGCTGTTGACTGTTGAATAATTGTGTTTTGATTAGTCATTTGAGCTGATGTGTTTAGTCAGATTTAATTAGTTGGCTTAAAACCTTTGTGAATATGAGCAGGTTTATATAATCAAATTTAATTAATTTTCTTTAAACCCTTGATAACTTATGCTATCTCAAATGTGACTTGGTTGTTGTATGAATTTGACTAATGCAGTGAAGGCTTTCCCTAAGGATGACCCAACTAAGCCACCCAAGCTAACTGCCTTCTTGGGTTACAAGGCTGGTATGACCCACATTGTCAGAGAAGTCGAGAAGCCAGGATCCAGTAAGTAACATACCCATCAAGCTTTGATTCATTTACTTACTGAATTTGATGAATATTTTTGTATGTTAGTTTATTAGTGATGTATTAAGAAATTTTGATTCTTTCCTGAGATGACATGTTTCAAAGTTCACTGTTTCATGTATCACCTTTGTTTAGTTTTATCACTGAAGTAAATCTTGTTCTAATTGTAGTTGTCCTGTGTTGTTTCAAAATTAAAATAAAATAAAATTGTAGTTGTAGCCCTAAAATTCATTTTCAGCAAAATCTGGTTTTGCATTTTATAATGCTATCAATGTTGCGTTCTCTTACATTTACATGAAATCTAATGTGTTATTGTTGAGGTAGGTATTATTAGGTATTCCCCTGATTTTTAGATGTTTTAACATTTTTTTTCCTATTATCTCAGAGCTTCACAAGAAGGAGACTTGTGAGCCTGTGACAATCATTGAGACCCCTCCCATGGTTGTTGTCGGTGTTGTGGGTTATGTGAAAACTCCCCGTGGTCTTAGAACATTGAACACTGTATGGACTCAGCATTTGAGTGAGGAAATTAAGCGTAGGTTCTACAAGAACTGGTGCAAGTCCAAGAAGAAGGCTTTCAGCAAGTACTCAAAGCAGTATGAGAGTGATGAGGGGAAGAAAAACATTCAGACCCAGCTTGAGAAACTGAAGAAGTATGCAACTGTTATCCGTGTGTTGGCTCACACCCAGGTAATTGCCGAATATGCTGTCTACATTTGTCACTTTGGCTTTTCATTATATAGGAAGTTGTACAACTTTTTTGAACAGAACTGTGCAACTGAACATAATGCTGATTTTGTTGTTATATCTTATCTTTGCTTTGTGAGATGAAAATGATGAAAATATCTGTGCAAACGCAGCACTTCGGTGCCATGAGCGGCATTTTCCACATGAGATTTCTGATCCAGTTGCTTTTTATTTTTGGTAGTTTAACTCTTAAGAAAAATTTAGTCACCAGTGGTTGTGGAACTTTATTTTGGATGATATTTTTGGATTATTCAGTCACTATTTTGATACCAGTGGGTTGAACTATATATCTCAACAGTTAACATAATAATGTCCGTGTTATGATTTCTGGTTTCTTGTGAGATGAGAATGATGAAATATCTGTGCAAACGCAGCGCTAGTTAGGTGCTATGAGCGGCACTTCCACACGAGATTTCTGACTCCTATTGTATTTATTTTTTATATTTGGCAGTATGGTCAACGACTCAATTCATATGGTTTAGTTACAAGAAATTGTTGTCACATAACTTGATTTTTGAGATAGTTTTTGTATTATTATGTAACAATTTTCATAATAGGAATATTTACACAGTAATACGTCTTTTAGTTGAATGATAATTTTAAAAAACATTGTTCTAATTTGGAGAAATATTTCAGTCTTCTAATATGTAAATGTTTACCTTTATCTCAGATCAGGAAAATGAAGGGTTTGAAGCAGAAGAAAGCCCATATCATGGAGATTCAAGTCAACGGTGGTACCATCGCACAGAAGGTTGACTTTGCATACAGTTTCTTTGAGAAGCAGGTTCCTATTGATGCTGTGTTCCAGAAGGATGAAATGATTGACATCATTGGAGTGACCAAGGGTAAGGGTTATGAAGGTGTTGTTACTCGTTGGGGTGTTACTCGTCTTCCTCGTAAGACTCACAGGGGTTTGAGGAAGGTTGCATGTATTGGAGCTTGGCATCCTGCTAGAGTTTCTTTCACTGTTGCCAGAGCTGGTCAGAACGGATACCATCACAGAACTGAGCTGAACAAGAAAATTTACAAGCTCGGCAAAGTTGGAGAGGAGACCCATGATGCCCAGACTGAGTTCGATAGGTGGGTAACATGCTCTGATTGTTCATTGGTTACAATAGATTACAATTCAGTGTTTATGGTTGTTACTTGCATTAGATTTCAGTTTAGAAAAAAATGTTGTTTTATTCTATCAAGATGAAAACCAAACTTACCCAACCTTTTTTGTTAACAGGACTGAGAAAGACATTACACCTATGGGTGGTTTCCCACACTACGGTATTGTCAAGGAGGATTTTCTGATGATCAAGGGAGGCTGTGTTGGTCCCAAGAAGAGGGTTATTACTCTGCGCCAGTCCCTTCTTAAGCAGACTTCTCGTCTTGCTCTTGAGGATATCAAACTCAAGTTTATCGATACCTCTTCCAAGTTTGGACATGGTCGTTTCCAGACAACATCAGAGAAGCAAAAGTTCTATGGACGCCTCAAAGCTTAATTATGGTAGTAGTTTTGAAATGTTGGGAACTTGTTTTTCATGTTTTGTTACCATCTGTTTTAAACTATGTACTGTCTCCATCTGACATTTTAATAACTCGATCCTCGGGTTATTTTAGTTTTCCTATTTATTACTGCAGTACTTTTGTTTCAATTTTGATTTAGTTGTTTCCATTATACTTCCAATTTTGGTGTTTTATTCCTTTTTCTTAAAATTTTGATTTATTTATACTTCCGCATAGTGTTTTTTACATTTCGATTCTATTTAAATTATTATGGTTTACATTTCGATTCTATTTATACTTCCGCATAGTTGTTGCCATAATACTTCCAATTAAGGTCTTCATTATCTAATTTAACTGGTATTAGTATCACGTCAAATGCCTCCATAATTATTATGCATACTAGTATAATCACAGCCCTTTCTTTCAAATCAAACAAGGCTGTAGCTTTTGGATTTGGTTTTGCTATTGAATTTTTACTCGCTGTTTGCCTGCTCGACCTTGCAACTGTACGAAGACCATGTTGTGATTCTTTTTGAAAGTTAGGCTCCAATATAAAACACAATGAACGAGAGAAACGTTAGCTACTAGGATGGAGTTACATTGGTATTGATGGTGCCAATTTGGTGACGTTGCAACTTGAAAGACGAAATTGCATGGTCCCTACAGGTTCCTCAAGCTCTGCATAGGGTAGAAAGATGGTGGATAACGATTAGCAACAACAGCAGCCTGTTAACCAGTTAATGAAGGAGTAAGATGAGTGGGTGATGTGGGAAATTGGTATTTGTTAGGTGTGACTATAACATTTCTTGATAAACAATTGTGATGGAAATTTAAGAGTCATGCTAATGTCCTAAGGATACTATGAATTTAATTAAATAGTTCAATTTCTAACTATAAAAAATTAATATTTAAAGGTTGTTAAAGAATATTTTATGTCCTAAGAGCATTCGTTAACATTTTCTAAATTAAATTGTTAATTTGAGATTATTGATGTTTTCATATGTTAGTTTATGTTGTTTGATCGGATAAATCTTACACAAATTTTGTATTAATTTGATAAATTTTCACGTTCTTGCTAAACAACTATTCACTCCTATATGGCTATATCTCAATGATATCTTTCCTCGTGAGCTTAGTTAAGTTGGTAGCTCACATATTAATAATAATACATTATGATAACGATCAATTGTTATGTTTAATTGTTGTGTAAAGTATAAACACTCAAATAAAAATAAATATCAAAGTAAAATTTTAGTGAATAAAATTTACTTTATAATATAAAATTATATTAAACTTATAAATTTAAATTACTTCTAAAAAAAATACTTAAATATCAAGTTTTTTTTTAGAGTTAAATATCAACATATATAAACTTTATTATAAATTAATAATACTCTTTTATGTCATTTTACATTTATCAGTTAGTTGAACCGTTAATTTTACCAAACATTTTAATTAGCTTATAAACTAACAGTCATCAGGCGTCAGCTATGAGCTATCAGCTATATAGCTATCAATTATAAACTATCAGTTAACTTATCAGTTATTCGCTATTTTTACCAAAACCGAGCTATTACTTCACTATACTATGGAAAGATGATGGCCCTAAAGTAGGGACCAATATTGAAAGTTTGAGCCTTAAATTCAAACAAAGGCTATCTATCAATCTCATCTTATGTCATATTAACAAACGTGTAACATAACACATATAACACAGACTTGGTTAAGTTAACACATCGTGCGTGCGTGCCTCCCTCCCTCCCTCCCTCCCTCCCTCCCTCTTTCTCTCTCAGGCAAATTCTCTCTCTCTGATTCTCCTTTTAACTTTAGATTTTACGATTTACATCGAATTTTGATCTCTGAACTGAAATTTGGAAATTTCCAATTTTTATTTTTTTAATTAATTCTACTGTTCTTTGATTTGCATATTCCTCCTTAGATTCAGTCTTCAATTGGGTATGTGAGTTTCATCTCAATTTGATTGAATCTGAGATAAAAATTTCATTTTTCATCTCAATTAACATTGTAATTTAGTTGGGATCGTTATTTAGTCCAATTCACCAATTATGTTTTCAAACAAAATCAGAAAAAGTGATTCTTTATTATATAGTTTTTTTGGGGTTTTACTCTGTTTCAGAGATTTTCAAGCATGTCAATTATCTATTTTTACTTCAGTTCAGTAGCATACTTTCAAATTGATTCAGACTTGAGAATTTTGTGAATTTGTTGATAATGATAGCCATAAATTGGACCAGTAAAAAGAAAAAGTTGAAGTGATTTAGACATTTAGTATTATTGTTATTATTACAGGTTAATTTATCATGGCTGAACCTTCCAAGGTCATTCATGTTCGCAATGTGGGGCATGAAATATCCGAGGTGCTTCCCTGATTCTCACTTTCTTTCTCTATTGTTGAATGTTCGTATCTATTTGTTTTGATAACATGATGTTTTTATGACTATGCTACGGCACAATTGTTGTGTTTTTTTTTGGGGGAACTTGACATTGACCAAGAGGGTGAATGAAAAGTGTAGACCTGGAATCTGTTTACCAGGAAATTACTGTTTTAGAAATTTCTTCTCAGTGGTTCTACTTTTTCTCTAGATATTGATTGTGATTTGTGACCATATTTTGTTTTGAATGTGCGTGTGTGTATCTCTATAGCACTGATACTTCTAATCAAAGCCGTGTCTGGTGTCTGACACCGACATATGTGATTACATTCGATTATGTCATTTTCTCTAATTATTACCGGTGTCAACGTGTCAATGTCTTGTTCGGTGTCCGTGCCAACGCTTTGTAGGGGTGTGTGTATTGTCGTGTTCATGTCAGTGCTTCGTTGGTGTGTGTGTGTGTGTGTTTATGCCTAGATGTGCTGTCCTTTCACTGAATGGCTTGAGTATGTTCTCTCATAGTGTGTGCTTGTTTTATTTTATCACTTTTTCTTAGATCATGTTCGGCATTTATTTCACACTATTGCAGCTTTCTGTCGACATGATTGGATAAGAATGGAGTTGGAATTAATATTTGAACTCATAATTTTTTAGTTAGCATAGTTTGACTTATGTTCATTTACAAATATAGGTTATCTTTACATTATTATACTAAAATGTTATTTGAGCTCTTTTTTTCAGAAATTCCTGAAAGATTTATAACTTTTGCCACTGTGATTGCAGAATGATTTACTTCATTTATTTCAACCTTTTGGAGTCATCACAAAGCTTGTGATGTTACGAGCCAAAAATCAGGTTTTTTCTTTCACACCTTCAAATGAGATAGTTTGTTTTCCTTAGAATTTAAAAGTGCTCCATTTCATTTTTTATTTATTTGTACACTACTACAATGTGTGAGCCGTATTTACAGGCACTTATCCAAATGCAAGACGTTCCTTCTGCAGTTAGTGCTTAAAATTTTTATGGAAACACTCAGCCAAGCATAAGGTACACTTAGCTTGTTTTATGATTATTTTCATGACTATTGTTTTGATAGCATGATCTTTGTCATCACATACGGAGATTGCAATGCTCTATCTTTTCCAATTGATATTAAAATCTCCAGAACAATCTAATTATCTTTTTATTTTAAGGGGAGGAATGTTTATGTCCAGTTTTCATCTCATCAAGAGCTAACAACAATAGATCAAAGTCAAGGACGAGGAGATGAGGTTGGATTTTTTCGTTTATATTTCAGAACTGAAAAGGGCATACTTAATTTTGTCGATTGCTTACAAAAGCAGGCAGAGTTGGATTGTACTTTTTATTTCTAATATGATATATTCCCCTAGATCTTTGTATTGCTATCTTAGGCTGTTACATGTCAGTGGGTTCAGTCTGTAAAATTGATATTCTATATTTATCCTTTTCTCTTTATCATATACTTCTCTATTTATTCTCCTTTCTCTCTATCTCTTCTCTTTCTCAATGCTGTCCTGCTGTTTGGAACCCTCTGGATGCACAGCCAAATCGAATTCTCTTAGTTACAATTCATCACGTGCTCTATCCCATAACAGTGGATGTACTGTATCAAGTTTTTTCTCCTCATGGATCTGTGGAAAAGATTGTGACATTTCAGAAGTCAGCTGGTCAGATTCTCTCAGATTTCTCCCTTTCTCTTCTTTCTTTCCCTTTTAAGTTTTTTTCTGAATTTTAACCGAGTGGATTGAGGTTATATTTTGTTATGCAATAATTTTGTCTGATACACGAACACACACCCACACCCATGCTCATGCACTCCCGCACCCACCATTAATTCTTGGACACTATTACACCATTAACAACTTGGAAAAAAGTGATATTACTGATCCAACTGTTGAATAATAATTATGCTTCTTACTGATTATTTGTATAAAATTTCATAAAATTCAAACAACAAGTTTGTAATCAAATGGTTTTTTCCCTCCATATATTCCAAACATACTTTTACAAATACAAATGCTGCATTTATATTTGAATAAGTATAAGCATAGTGGTGTCAATTGGTCCATGTGGTGGCCAACCCTCATTGTAGCATAAAACTTGATGTTGTTTGTATGCAATAGGCACATAGGAGAAAAAGGGTTGTAACTTCTAAATGAATTTCTAAAGGCTTTGGTTTTTTTATGTTTAGTGGAATGCTTTTCTTTTTTCAACGCATTATGCATGAATTTCTAAAGGCTGTTTTTTTATTTTTATATGTTTAGTGGAGTACTTATACTTGTCATTATATTTTATTTGATGCATGTATAAGTATTGTGTGTTTTACTACTTGTTTACCAACTTTGTAGGCTTTCAGGCTCTCATCCAGTATCAATCACAACAGAGTTCTATTACTGCAAGAACTGCACTTCAGGTTTTTTAACATTTTCTTTCTGTTTTGGGCTTTACCGGACTTGTTAGTTCTTGTTTTGTTTCTAAATACTGATTGAAACTTTGAAAATTTCTAGGGTCGCAATATTTATGATGGTTGCTGTCAGCTGGACATTCAATTCTCAAAGTAGGTTTAAATTGTCCAAATAATTTCTGTGTATTGGCTTGGCTTGGCTTGGCTTGTTGGTTTATATAACTTGTGTTATGCTTATGTTTGAGTCAATTTGTAACACCTCGACTTTCTGCCTTTTCCTTTCTCGTATTTACTTTAATTTCTTATATGCTCACTTAATCTTATTTACAGCCTTGATGAATTACAGGTGAATTATAATAATGACCGTTCAAGGTGATTCAGTCTCTTTTTGTCTCCTTTTTAATCACTTAATCACTGTTTTATCTTCTTATCACATTTTTGCTGACTCATTCCTCATCTTTCACAGAGACTTCACAAACCCAAATCTCCCTACAGAACAGAAAGGCAGGCCTCCACAAGTATGTTTCGTTTGGCTTTTTATTTATCTATCTATTTTTTATCAACACTTTATTTATCTGTTATGAATTAAATCCTCTTATTGATCTTTGTGAAGTGCATTCTAATAGACATATGTGTCCGTTTTCTTTTTCGTCTTCTGTGAAACAGCTTGGATATGGTGATGCAGGAAACATGTATGGTGTTCAGGGTTCTGGACCCAGGGCAGGTGCTAAATTTAACTGATTTGGTTGGTTTATTTTGTTTTCAAATTGTGTTATTTGTTAGTGTACTAATGTTTGTCCTTTTTTTATCTTTTCCCCCTCCTTTCAGTTGGATATCCACAGGTGAGTATTTTTCAGATCAAGTTGAAGTCACAGTTTGATATTATTCTGGCACAGTTGAATATATTAAGTTGTTATCATTTTGCATTTTATTAGAAGCAACATTAAAAATGTGCGATGGTTGTAAAGTATAACGGTACAAAACACCAAGTTGTACGATTGTAGCCAATCAGTTTGTGGAATGTTTTGTTGATCGAAGAAATACTTTAGTTTGATAGGGAAAGGGGTGGCATTTTGTTGAGTTTCTGTTTCTTGGACTATGGAATTTTTTCTCACTTTTGAGATAAGTCACGTGATAATTATTGGTATGATTTTTTAGAAATCTGGCTGTAGACATACATGTATGTGATCCGTTCTATTCTCTTATTTTTTTTTAGATTGTTATACTACTGTTTTTTGAACTGTAGATGCCCAATGCTGCTGCCATTGCAGCTGCTTTTGGGGGAGGTTTGCCTCCTGGAAT
>Ga0228711_1000920_pt1 | contig 40561 bp, 26 predicted proteins | sample MedpolnodulmetaG_2_FD_177996 | JGI IMG/M metagenome (GOLD analysis project Ga0228711, IMG submission 177996) | Root nodule microbial communities from Medicago polymorpha collected in Santa Monica, California, United States - brown nodules | ecosystem: Host-associated > Plants > Roots > Nodule...
TATATATATATATATATATATATATATATATATATATAAATTTTAGAAATACAAAAAAAAAATGGTAATCCCATACGTCAACAAGAATCACAAAATTACAAGTAAAATAAAAACACAACAGCTTTGCATAATCCATCTAAATAAAATTTATAAAAATGTTACAAATATGAAACATGAAAAATTTAGGTAATCCATTAATAAATAAGAGTCGTAAAATTACAGAGACAATAATTATCATGATTTGTTTCTTGATTTCCTTATTTATTTAAGATTAGGAGTCGTTTTTTTAGTAGAAGATTATGAGTCTTGTATACCTATAAACAGGAGTGAGTATTTAATCTTTTTTGTATTAAGTTAATATCAAGTCATTGACTATCATACATATTACACAACTATTATATTCAAATTCCTTATCATTTTGCTTCTCCTTCAATCTAAAAACCATAACTTTGACAATATAGAAAATTTACATAATAGAATAACAATTTGATCAACCCTTTGATTGATAAACTAAAAGCCTGACACTGACATGGTTATAACAGAAATCAACTTTTGGGCTTCAAATCAAAATGCAATGTATGATTCTTAACAATGTTTCCTCATAAATATAAGCTTAAAGGTTTGTATATATTTGCGAATGATTTGACATTTGAAATAGGAAAGGTACTAGTAACGAGTATGTAATGCTATGTATACTCAGCAATAACAAGCTTGGTTATAAATAGAAAATGACAAAATTGACTACAAGATATGCAATTGAGTTAATTTTGGGTGATGCTGTCCAGCACATCCCATACGCGATAGAGGTGGCAGAATTTGGCCGCAAAAGCGGCAGCTACTGCCTCATCATTGATCTGAACACTATGGTTGCAGAATAGTAGCCACCAGAAGCTCTGCACTTCCCATATAATGCACTATTGACAATCTTGCAATTGACTATTTACAAACTGTAAATTATAAGAAAACAAAGACGAATCTAAGCAGCAAGCCAACCACAGACTTACTCTAGAGAATAGCTCGGGGAACTCAGCAATCAGTCCAACTGTACTAAGAGCAACAGATGAGGCAACCGGCTCTCCAACAGTGACATGGTTGAAATAAAATGTAGCAAAGTTGTCAATAGCAGAGGCGCACTACATAAACAAAAGGAAATTCAATGCATCAAAGCAAATATATGGCATCATTAATTAAGTTTTGCTTAGTTTCCTTGTTCATGTCATAAACAAATTGACATGCACTTAATGAATTAAAAGTCATATTGATATTGTCATGACGATAGAGTTGAATTATCATAACCAAAATATGTGCAGATTTTTACAAACCTGAGATGATATTTTTTCACTCAAGTCTTTAATGCCCAACTCGAGCGAACCAACAATTAGGATTAGTGCATTTTTATCTAAATTGAGCACAAATGACAAATGGCCATTGAATAGAGTCTCCAAAAACGCAAAGTAAGACGCTGCAATCTGAAAATAGACCATCAGAGAAAAATGTGAGTTGAATAATATAGAACGGTCAACTTGTATTTCCTCACAATGAGGTTGTGCAAACTTATATACAAGAGAGAATCTCTCAAGAAAGGAAAAAAATAAAATAAGGAAATTAAATCAATCCAAATAAATAGAGAATAATCAACACTCACCTTTAAGCTGGAGCATATATATCATATGCATCTAGCTTGTTACATACATAATAAACCTGAGGCCCCCATAGAGATTTAGAGAAAACATCAGCTAACTGATCATTTGAGTTTACTGAAGTGGTTTTAATGATGTCTGTTAGAAGCATAAAAGTATCTGATGCATTAAGCATCTTAGTGTAGTTTAGTTACACTTAGTTTAAGCTTTGCATTGCAAGCTAATGACAGTTGTCAGGTTGTGTACAATTGTCAATTTGTCATACTACGTCAAACACTATATATACTTTGTACCCCTTGTAACTTGAACTCTAAGAAGAAATAACAAATTCAGTTACAAAGTTAGTTACAACTCTCTCTCTTCTCTCTCTCTGAGTTTCTCAAGCTTTTCACATTCATCAATGGTGATTCTTGTTTCTAACAATGCTAGAAAAAATCTTGACTCAGGTAAAGTGACAATCAACTTCTAGGTGTTTTAGTCATCTAATGAAAAACCAGATTTGAAGAAAAATACAATGTCAACTGATTATCACACATAAATTCCATAAGGCCTATTCGCACAAATTTTCAACTCTTGTAACAAGCGTTTTAACCCAGTTGGAGATCATACCCCAAGTTACACAATTTAAATATCTTGGGTCCATAATACAAAACGACGGAGAAATAGAAGCTGATGTAAATCATCGTATTCAAGCTGGGTGGTTGAAATGGATAAGAACCTCAAGTGTTTTATGTGATAAGTACCGCTTAAATTGAAAGGAAAATTATATCGGACAGCAGTTAGACTGGCAAATGTTATATGGTACGGAGTGTTGGCGGTTAAGAACCAACATGAGAATCAAATAAGCATAGCGGAAATGAAGATGTTGTGTTGGACGAGTGGTAAGACTAGATGGGATAGGATTAGGAATTACACCGTTAGAGAGAGAATTAGGGTAGCACCTATAGTAGAAAAGATGGTAGAAAACATCCTATCATTCACATCACCTGCCCAGTCAGCATCTGAATATTCAACAATTTCGGTATGACCTCTATTTAAATAAACAAGTCATTCTCCAAGCGACCCATTAATAAACCTCAAGATCCGAACTACATCATTGCAATGGTTATCAAAAGGTGAATTTAGAAATTGACTCACAACACTAACAGCAAACAAAACATATGGTTTTGTCATAGTGAGGTGATTCAGTTTCTCAACTAACCTTCAGTATTTGCATGGGTTCGGATATGGCTCCCGCTGCTTCTGTAGAAGCTTGACATTGGGATCAATAGGAGTATCAACAGGTTTACAATCAAGCATCCTTGTTTCTTCCAAGATATCAAGAACATATTTTCTTAGAGATAGCAATATCTGCCAATGACTTAAGCTACTTCAATCCCAAGAAAAGAACGCAATCGACCTAAATCTTTGGTATGAAAGTGGTTGAGTAAATGTTGCTTTAGGTCTTTAATGCCTTCTTGATCATCACAAGTAATAACAATATCATCTAAATATACCGCAAGATAAATGACTTTGTTCAAAGATGAACTTCTAAAAAATACAGAATGATCTGCTTCACAATGAATCATGCCAAACTGTTGAATAACCTTGCTGAATTTTCCGAACCAAGCTCAAGGTGATTGTTTTAGACCATAAAATGTTTTTTGTAGTTTGCAAACAAGACTAGACTCACACTGAGCTACAAAGTCAGGTGGTTGTTCCTTATAAATCTCCATGCAAGAAGTCATTTTTAAGATCAAGTTGATACAAAGGCCAATGTTCCATAGCAACCATAGACAAGAAAAGACGAACAGAGGCCATCTTTACAATGTAATCCAGTTTTTACATATCGCATCTAATCCAGTTTATCATGAGCGTAGCGAGCACATAGAAATTGATTGTCACTTTATTCGCGAGAAGATTCTTTCTGGGCAAATTGTTGCTTCCTTTGTGAACTCTAGTCATCGGTTACCAAGTCTCTCAATCTCGGGGACCCAAGAATATCTTATATAATCTTCCAAGCTGGATGCATATGATATATGCACCAGCATGGGGGGGTTGAAATATTTCCCTAATTTTCTTTCCTTTACCTCAGGCAAATATTTAAGATTGTAAATTTATTAGATTGATAAAGGCTCTTACTCTCATCCCTATAGTTAAAGGATCTTGATTGTAATCCTATTAATATAAATAGACAAGGCTGAGGGTTAATCTAAAGCAATTCTTCCCCATTTTCAAGTTAAGAGAATAAAGATACAGTCGCAGTATTAAATTAATTTATAACTATGATATCATGTCTATCCTAATTACCTCTCAAAAAAAATTGTCTATCCTAATTACTTTATATTCCTATGAACAAAATATATTTAGATATATAGCAATCCATAGTTTTTTAAGATAGCCTGGGCTGATTGTTTTGATTCTAAGATTGTGTGATCATGTTTCTTTTTACTCCCTTGAATTGTAAATTCCTTGAGAAAACTAGTGAAATATTTCAGATTCAACTATTACATGTAGGGTTTGATAACGAAATGTCCTTGTAACGACAGTTATATCACAATTTACAACAAATAAACAAGAAACCATAGGAGGAAAGCAAGTCTTCTATTAACCAATAGAATAAAGAACATGACACAGAAGTAAAGTAATACCTTCCGAAATGCAAATATATCTCCCAGAGGAATTGACAACATCAACTTCATAGTAATATCAAGAGCATCAAAGAGTGCTCTGTCACCATAAAGTTCAAATATACCGAAGTTGACAAAGTTCCCAGATAGTGCTGCGAGCAAAAAATAAATATTAGACAAATAATCCTCATGGGGTAATGAAAATAGGATGCTCTCAGTCTTGTCAAATGCAGATAGCGGAAAATAGCGGATTGTTAAACAAATAATACTATTTCGTTTACTCTATTGTATTTTACTTCAAGCACAAAAAAAAAGTACATAATGTTATAAATAAGACTGAGAATTTATAGTGCCGTCTCTAGCAATTTACATTTCAGACACTCAACAACTAAATTTCAATTGCTGCAATTAGACTACATGTGTGTCATGACAAAATTTACACAAGGATCGGGTGAAAAATCATTCCGTAAGTTAAAACCAGCAAAAGATATTTAAATTATAATAGAGTAAGATGATTATGAAAAGTGGTAGAGAGATGATGTCTCTGAAAAAATGAATTTAGCATTTGGTGTTTAGGTTTAAATCGCTAACATTACATATACCAGAACCTAGATAACTTCATGTGTCTGATAGAACAGTTTATCCACTTCATCACATCCTTGATATCAAAAAAGAAAAATCTATAGAAATATAATAATATATTACAGTAAATACAAACCTCGTACAAGAATTATCATACAAATCGAAATTCCCTTGTATTTGGATGCATACATGTCTGCTTTATTAGGAAGAGATATAATTCTTGATCCATATGCAACAATAAGTTTACTGACTTCTCGGAAAAGCAGTATTCCATTAGGGGAAGAAGAATCAAAAGCCAATCGCTGGGATTTGTTGAGGACTAGTTCAGCAACAAATTTCAACAATGGAGTTGTTACCTGCATCAAGTTATTGACATCAAACATCCCCCAGATATGGAAACTAAAATTTAATATTCATTGGAAGATTTACAAGATTAGCTATTTCGAAATGAACTGTTTAACGGCTACATAATATTGCCAATTCCTATTGCAATTTGGTAAAAGGTGAGCAAGGATTTGACCGAAAGGATTCCAAGTCAATGAGGTTATGCAATTCTAGTACTGGATTCATGGCATCCCCATTTCCATTTTGAGTGACATTGACCTTACCATTTTCAGTGGACCCCACAATATTTTGTGGCGGGGCACTTCTCTCCTTTGCATGCTACAAGGTAATACCTTAACTCTACTTTGCATTATAATCCTAATACTAAACCTGATTACGAAGTTAACACATGATTGTCTACAAAGGATGATGGGAAATATTAGGGAAGTAAATAAGATTAATGGCCACCAGGCAGATATCAAAAGTAGATCAAAGTTTCTCGGTAGTCCAACCTAGATAGCAAATTCTGGACAATAGCACACAGCGGCCTACCTCGAAAACAAGTTTAGAGGTATAGCCCATTGTAGGATGGCTGCAATTTGAATATGTTTATACATATTCAATTATTATTAATAATACAACATACATCGAAATAGTTTTATACTACGTATATACAATTATTTTTTATAAAATAAATATTTATGAATACCAAATGTCAAAACACACACACACACATTCAATTATTACTAATAATACAACATACATCGAAATAAATATATGGGATGTATCAATATTTATGAATACCAAATGTCAAAACACACACACACACATTCAATTATTACTAATAATACAACATACATCGAAATAGATATATGGGATGTATCAAATGAGAGGTGTTATTGTGAGAGGGTGAGAGCATTAAATAATAGACATCCGATTAGAATAAAGATTTATTTTGTTCCTATTGTGGTGAAATTGTTCCTATAATCCTATTATAATGGGATGGAATTGATTTTTTAATAAAAATTTTAAATAATATTCTATAAAAAGATAAAATTTGTAACTAGAATAATTTAAATAAGGGTATAACTGGAAGAGAAAAAGCCAGCCCAGAATCATGTATCCCCTTATATATAAGACAAACCTGAGACCTTGAGGAGGAGCACACTCAAAGGACCCAAGCTAACACAACCAGACCAACCCAAGTGGGTTATTATTATTATTATTATTTGTAAATCACACCTGTACGATTATTATCAAGAAATAATTTTCAGTAATTTCCATTCAAGTATCTCCCATTGTTTTCATTTTTTAGCAACTATCTATTTGATCAACTTTTCCTATTCAAAACATAATTTCTGTTCTCACCTAACTAAACCACCTACTGCCAATTTATCAACAAAAAAAATGGGGAAGTAAAATGGGAGAAGTACAAACTACATACCTAAAAAAATACCTTCATTATGTACTTCATTAGAGTAGGAATCTCAACTTTAATTCAAAAATTAGTTGTAGTCATATTTTAAATGCAAAAAATTGGTCATGATTGATAACGCAAGACAGTTTGTTAAGGGAAAATTTTAAATACCAGACTCACCCAAAAAAACAAAAAGATATAATGATGCAATGACAAATTATACAAAATATAGGCAAATTAAGATGATGATATTATTCCTTGAATTGCATTGGTTACTTTGTGATCACCCAGAAACCATCATCAACTAAAAAATATGTAGCATACCTCTGGAATATCAGCATAATGTACAAGGCCTTTGAGAAGAATGGGCATGTGTGCAGGATAAAGCCAATCAAAGAGGAATCCATATGTTCTACGACTGTTAAAATGCAATCCAAAGAAACCAAAGGAACTAATATTTTAAGTACAAAGAGAAAGGGAAAAAGCAATAAACGAACAAGGCCTTGGAAAATAAAACTGAATTTCTACCAACCTATTAGTTGCCATTGCTATTCCACGAAGATCACGCATCAACCCAATAAATGCATATTTCACTGCATCTGATTGGAACAATGCATCAGGTGTTGAATTCAATCTACCAAAAACCTAACAAAAAAAACCATCAATCAGAATGCAACAAATAAATGAATAAATCAGCAGGATAAATCAGTCAATAATAAACTGGCAATGCTAAACTGTAAACTGCATACATTTTGCTGGACATATTTTACATGAATAAACAAGTTAGGTATACGCTGGTGCCATGATTTGAAAAGCCCACTTGGAGAGGGAGATGCTGAATTGGCAAGTTAGTTAGAGTGGGAGGTAAAATACACGTAAAAGGGGTATATGAGAGGGGGAAATGAATTATTCATGGCTTTGGGTTTACTTAGGCTTTGAACTTGGGCAGAGAGAATTCTAAATTCCTCTGAGGAGCATTGCTTTGGGGTTAAAGGAGAGATCCTCTAGTAATACATTTCCTTATCTTTCAATCAATAATATAGTATTTTCTTTCATTTGTATTTAAGTTCATAACAATTGGTTCATAGCAATTCCCTCTCTCTCACACAACTCATATACCCCTTTCACCTGTATTTTCTGGCCCACTCAACTAATTTGCCAACTCAGCACTTCCCTCTCTAATTGGGTTTTTCTAATCATGGATCCTATCAACATGCATCAATTGTTACATAAGAATCTCAAGATGTCAAACCAATCAATAAAAGGATTAAGTTTTTCTAATCATGGATCCTATCAACATGTATCAATTGTTACATAAGAATCTCAAGATGTCAAACCAATCAATGAGAGGATTAACTAGACAATACTTTAAGTTTGAGGAGTTAAACGTATTAGAAGCAGTTATTCACAAATGGCCCATAGTTGAAGGGATGCACTAGTGTGTGTATTTTGATTAATTAGTTGTCCAAAGAATTCAACAGTGTCTTGTGTAAGGAAATAAAAAAAATTACATGCACGGAAATCAGAGGAACAACTTTTCAGAAGATTCATACAGTCAACTCAATTTCATAAAAAGGATATGAAGAAAAGGTAAAATTACATCTTTTAAAATTCAACATTGCACTTTCTATTGAATTGTAATGGTAAACAAAAACTACCAACCTGGAGGAAAGGTTCCATTGAAGATTTGAATTTCAACTGGCTATCTTCCATGAACACCAACATGCCAATAGTATAATACAGTGTTGTTCTGCTGCGGAAACATTCCCAATTTTCTAGAAAAGGGAATTGTTCCCTCTGGTAAAGAGAAAGAAAAGTTTCCCTTAGAACTTTGATGATATAAACAAGCATGCAAGTAAACATAAATCAAGAAATCAAGTTCCCTTAAATCAGTGCTTTGTATTTCTATCACATCATTATGCACAAAATCATATATAGTGTATTTTCTCTCTTTTTTTATTCCTTGTACCGTATAACTTTAATATGTATGCAGTACAAAGGATATCAAAAGTGTATCTCATATTTAATGGTTAGAAGTAACTCACATTCTGATTCAAAATTATGTGCTTAACAGTATCCAACTTAAGAAGCAGCTTTCCCGTCATATATCTACAGAAACAAAATCCGTATCAAATCAAAATAGACAACATCCAAAAATGTAAATAATAAATGATGATACTCCAAGGAAGTTGAGACAACCAGACTAACCCCGATGCCATTTCCAGGAAGAGAGTTAATGTATGATCAATAACCTCTTTGCACTGCAAATAAAGTTTCCATGTTATGAATTCAATATTAACAGTAATGGGAAGGATTACTGAAATCTAAAATTCACCACCTTTGTGTAATACTTGAGATTAGTAGCAATCTTTCCTACAATAACATTCATCAGTAGAAGATGATCATGGAGTCCAAGAAGTTCAGATAGCCGGGTGTATAACTGCTGCAATTGCCATCCAAAATCGCAAGAAAATACAATGGTTGAACTCTCAAAAGAATATAAGAAAATTGAAAGAAAAATATCTCCCAAAGCATTACCTTGGAAGAAAAAACAGCCTGGTCACCAATATAACACCTTCTAAGATGTTGTAAAAAGGTTAGTATAGCTCGATCAAGTCTTTGCTTGCTCACGTCTCCATACCTCTAAATTTATCCAACAGTACGAAGAAATATCAAAACACAAAGCTAAGGAATAGGAACAGACTTTACTACTTCAAGAAGAAAGCCATAGAGATACTTTAAAATCAAAGGCAGTTATAACTTCATGATATATCATCAATAAAAGATTTAACGAAAAATAATAAAATGCACAATTGAGAAGCAGGTGAAAAGGTTATTATTTAAATTCTTGACCAACTTTGTGAAATGGTTCACATCAGGCAAAAAATCAAATGTATCAAATGGACGTGGACATGGACAAGTATTGTATCATAGAGATACTTTAACTACAATTTATTAATTTCCAACCAAAGGAACATGGGGTCAATTTGAAAAGTGGATAAAGCTGCTTGCAAGTAACTTCGTCATAAAAAAGATGCAAAAATGGGATTATGCAAGCCTAAAATAGAATAGGACTCAATGAAAGAAAAGCTCATCAGTAGGTTAATAAATGGGGAGAAAATCATGCAAACACCTCGGTAGTGGGCTAAATGAGTTGAGCTACTCATGAGCTTAACTAGTTAAGCACTTATTCAATATGGTTTGGTTCATCAAACAAATTAGCTCGAGTTCAAAGTTAGGTTCATATATTTAAATGAGGCAAGCTCAAACTTCGTAGGCTTGACGCTAATAGATCACAAATAGCTTTTTTATATAACTATTATCTAAAGAATTGCAACTTTGTTTAATATTGAATTATTATTTTACTATGAAAGAAAAGCTCATCAGTAGGTTAATAAATGGGGAGAAAATCATGCAAACACCTTGGTAGCAGTCTTAATATGTTGAGCTACTCATGAGCTTAACTAGTTAAGCACTTATTCAATGCGGTTTGGTTCATCAAACAAATTAGCTCGAGTTCAAAGTTAGGTTCAAATATTTAAATGAGGCAAGCTCAAACTTCGTAGGCTTGACATTAATAGATCACAAATAGCTTTTTTATTTAACTGCTTACCTATAAAGATAGACATGCTAACTATGTTGGCACCTCAAACTCTAACAATCATTTTTAGCATACCTAAGTATGTTTAAGAAAAGAAATGATTGCAACAAAGAAACGCAATAGGGGAAGACCATACCTATTATGGTAAAAGTCTTCACTAATGAAAGAGGGAATCAAATCCCACCAAGTATAGCAATCACCACTTGCCCAATAAGAAGCTAATTTGTAACCAAAAGAATTGCCCTCCCTAAAAATATGAGAAACTATAAAGTACCTGCTCTTAGTGAGAGACACATTTATGTTGGGAGTTTGTAAACTGTTGTCTATGTATATTGTATATAGGCTAACCATAATTATGCTATAACGGTAATTGTAGTAAACTTTGATCTATGTGTTTATTATTTTTCATCTATATGGAAATCCCGTTATGTAGTTTGGAATGGATTGCACTATATACCTTTCTTTTTGTTAATCAACATGGTATACAGAGCCTCAAAACTTTGTAACCCTCCATTGTGTATACTTGGAGTCTCACTCAGGAAATCTTGTTCTGTGGGTTAGCCATCTAAACACTATCATTACATCATGCCTGAAAAGTCCGATCCTTACCGCCACAACCAAAATTTTCCAATGAACTTTTCCTCTAAAATCATAGCTTTCACAACCTTACAGTAAGGCAGACCCTGAATCTATGCAAATTTATGCGTCTACCAGAGTCCACACAAATGATTGTATAAGCTAGTTAACTTGATTTTGATGCCTACAGTCATAATCCTGGATGATTCTGAGGCAACTTGAGGGGTTGACAACCATGGTCGCCCCAATAAGACAGACACAACCAAACGGGTTTTACGAATAATTACTCAAGCATACTGCAGAAATATAACATGGAAGGAAAGCCCAATACTGTGTGGATAAATTAGGAATGTTATCATTTTATTGGTTTATAGGAAGATGGAATCCTGGAATTGATGTAATAATTATTCTTTCCCTTTTATCCTTCCTTTCTTATTTTCAGGGATTCTAATTCCTTTGATTAAGCGATTTTTCTTGGTTAGTAAGACAAAAAAAACATATACCACAGGAAAGATTGTGCAGCTATTCAAATATTTTAATAAAATATTTTAAGATACACTAAATTTTATCCTTGAAAATTTATATACCTTATTGTGAACTCCAGTGTCAGTAATATTTATCAATTGCAGAACACATGCTGAAATCTCTGCATCGAGTACCTCATGTGATTCTCCACTGTAATATAGAAATCATAGATAACTCAACACTTAATTTCCCGAAAGTGCTTAGTTTTCACTAACTGTTTAAGCAATTACCTAAAACCAGACATCTGCTTTGTCTTGAGTATTGCAGCAACTATGTGTGTGAACCAAGCAAGTTTGGTTTCTGTTACAGAAAGTTCATAACTATTCATGGGGATTGGAAGATTTGCTTCCTTCTACACATATATAAAATAAATATAACAAAATTAGCCAATTGTACAATAAAACTTTAAAGACTTTATGAAGAACAACCACTGAAAGAATACCATATAGCTTTGTATGATAGGCTCCACTATCTTCATTAAATACGAACTGCAACTGTCATACTGAAATTCAACGAATCAATAAAGAACTCAACAGTAAAGATAGTTATTCAAAGCATAAACTCCATGATATTCAAAAATATAATTTTGTACATACGATAACATGAAACTCAGGAAAAGAATCAAAAAGCATCAACCTGAAATCTACAGAGGTAAGGAAAAAATTCAAGCTGATCTTGAAGCACTTCGACATTGTCAAGAGGGTCTTCACCAAGTTCATCAGATAGTTCAGACTGTAATAAACCGATGATTTAAGGTCAAAGTGAGAAAAAATACTTCACTCACATGCCTATCTGTAAAAGAGTATAAAACACCTGACCTGCAATGAATCAAATCTCGATGATACAAAACATTCTATAATTTTAGGGACATATTCCTCTAGCAGGTTAGGCTTGTCACTCTTGAGATATCGCACGGACGTCGCTGATTTAGACCATAAATTTAGAAGGTAGTAAACACTGCTTCCAGCCCACTGAAAAAAAGAAAAAAACACAATTATTAAGTAAACTGTTAGTTGAAACTACGAAAACAATACAGTGGGCATCCTAAAGATGAGAAAATAAAGAAAAAAAGAAAATGAAAAAAGAAATTTATATCAGTTTATGACACCCTACAATCATTTAGAATGTCTGACATACAGCCCTCTCTTTCACCAAACAAAATGTATATCAGTGGCCCTATGGAACATGTTAAATGGTCATAGAAACATACCTGCCAAGACTGCAAAGATTTTAATGTAAACTCTGCTACTAAGCGTATCCAATCACTATAGCCTTCAGCATTCACAAGTTCTGATAACTACAGCAGAAATAAATAGATAGATAAATAAATAAGGAAGAACTAAGAGAATGTCTTCATTTTAAAAGTAACTAGACCAGTCAGTATTCATGACCAAAAGATGATGGTCGAGTTATTTGTGTATACTAAAGTGAACTAAATCGAGCAAGAGAGATTAGGAAGTCGGAAGTGAAGACAAGAACGGGTCGCCACGGTTTCCATAACCTATTTTCCTGATCGGTGAGCAAAGTTTATTGGAGAACAAGGTAACAACAGAAAGTACAACATGGGAAAGTATCAAATATATTAAAAATATTTTAAAGTATCTTGATGTAGCTTAGAATAATTTGGAGTAACTTAGATTATCTTAGCATTGGTCCATATAAATATGCAATTTTTTCCTTTAGTCTCTGTTAAATTATTTTTGTTTTTAATCCTTGCAAATATACCACTTTTTGATCTTAGTCTTTGTTATCTTATTTTAGTCCATGTAAAATTTGTTCATGTTGGAATTGGTCCCTGTAATATGTGTGTAATATTCATTTTAGTCCTTATGTAGCCCATATCTGGAGGGATATTGTAGGGATCAAATTCCAACATAAACAAACATTTCAGGGAAAACAAAGACCAAGAACAAAACGTGATATATTTGCAACGACTATGAACATAAACAAAATGTAGTATATTTATAGAGACGAAAAACATATTTAAACCTAAGATATTGTTAATACTATTAGTATCCTCGAGATATTATCCAAATTGTATTTTACGGGATTCTTTCCTTGTTTCCTTTCTTAGTTCATTCTATTTCCAAATCTTGAGGAATTGGTTAGGCCAGCCTCAGGTAAATATGTGGTACTTTAGCCTCATTCTAATATAGTGAATATACAATATATTCAGTCTCAAGTGTGATACTTACTTCAGTGAGTCTCAAAGGGTGCATATATTGTTAAAAAAGTTTAGAAAAAAAAATCATGTCTACATTTAAAGGAAACAGGGATAAAGATTATCCGAGATACAGAAAAAACCAGTAAGAGCATTTGACTCACCTGATAATTTATTTTAAAGCGGCCAAGAAGCCGACAAAATGCATGATAGTTATCATGATCAGCAAGACCTGCTTTACAATGAATTAAAGCATCGGTTATGTACTAAAAAATGTGTATGTACACAACAAGTCCAAAAATTAGCAACATTCCAAGTCTTTTCTTTGAACTGTAATACTTAAATAAATTAGGCTTAAGTATATTTTTAGTCCTTGGAAATACATCTTTGTTTTTAATCCCTAAAAAAAAAATTAAATTTTCCATCCCAAGTTTTATCATCATTAGCACTTTTCATTCCAAAAGGACTATAGTGATGTGGCAAACAGATTGCTACATGCCTTCGAGAGTCTAGACACTCATCCTACATGGTGTTGCAAATCATAACTCCCCATCCACCAAGGCTGGGAAATGCTAACAATGATGAATCAAAGGTGGAAAATTGATAAAAACAATTAGGGACTAAAAATGAAGGGACTTAAATTTCCATGAACTAAAACATAATAAGAAATAAATCAATCCCAATGATGACATTTATATGGCTATTTTCACTTGTATAATGAATGTGCAGTGACCACATACTGCTGTTTCTATATGGAATTGTTTATTTAGCCTTTCTGGAGCATAATTGGTGTTTCCTCCTAGATCCCTAGACCAATTTAGATAGGGATATATATGTGCATGGACACAATATGCAGGAGACAAAAATAAGTTTTACCTATTCCAGTTTGTAAAACTTCTTTGGTGCCCTGCATTAAGTGTGACAAAAACTTCAATCTGGCAGCATCATCCGAAAACAAAGATCGTCTAGAAGAAGCAAGGCGCACCAAGCACTCCAATGCCTACATGTTATCAAAAAAATAATGCCAAAAAATCATAATACACAGAAGTTTCTTTACATACGAATGGATAAAGCAGACTACCATATTAAAATTTAGAATTTTGCTATAAAGGTAGAAATCAAGAAACAAAGGCCCTTGTTAGAGTTCTTTGGAAGAACACTAGTAGAAAGGGAAATCCGTGAAAGAGAGAGAGGAAGTATTGTATATAGACACTCCTACACAATAGGGCCCAACGATCCAAAACAGAAAATATCCTAAAAAATAAACTAACTTATTACAAAACAAACTAACAGAATCCCTAATTATCCTAAACCCTAATAGTCTGATAGAATCTGATACCAAACATAGAGATTTAATAATAATTGACTTTTATTGTTGATAGAATAGGATTACACAATAAATTCCCAAGAAATTTGAGAGCCTTGGTTCTCTCCCCTCCAAGAATTCGAGAGCTTGGTTTCTCCCTCCCAAATAATCACTTTCTTGTAAGTAAATTTATCGAAATCAAACAATAGTAAGAATAAAAATAAATCTAGACAGGTCTTTCAGACAGCATTTACAAAATTATGTATTCAATAAAATTTCCTAGAAGGCACTCTCGTATCATAGTAGACTAACAGAAACGAACCTCTTTTGAAAATGGTTGATTCATTGTATAATAATCAAAAAATATCTGCAATGTTGAGGAATCCTCAAGGACGGGTTTCCAAGTTGATGGAACCTGTACAAACAATTTGAATTGCAAATCAAGAACTGCAGACCAGGGGAAAGTAAAAAAGACAACCATCTATTAACAAAGGAATATACATATACCTGAACAGTGCCAATCTCATCTGAGCTTTCATCATATGCTGTCCCCATAAAATCAAATGATAGGCAACTGAGAGAAAGCATAAGAGACAGTTCCTGCAACTTGCTCCCAGCTAAAAGTTTTACATAAAGCACAATTCCAAAATTCAGAGCATGAATCAGGGTTATTACTCCAAAAAATGAATGCATGCATGTATGACCATCATATCAAATATTCAATATACCATCTGCTTTTAACTTGAAAAGAGAAGTTAATGATATCTGGAATATCAGAAAAAGGGATTGATCCTTAAAAGAGCTCGCAATCCTACGTTGACGAGTAGCATGTAATCCAATAGTGTGCTGAAAATGAAGAACACAGAAACGGATAAGTAACAACGACACAACAAAATCATCAGCTAAATAAAGGTACAGTTCAAAACAAATATAACATGCGGTAGGTCACCAAAGTAACATTAAGAACAAATATGACATGTGGTTATCATTCACTGGTTGAACATATCAATAACATCACTAATCAATAGAACCCTTCATAAGAACAGATTTTACGGCTATTTTTCCTTTTATTAGCTAAGCCAATAAAATCCAAATTACCTATATACAAATTAATTATTTGAATATTATTCGGAAACCTGTTCTTTTCAACTGATATATAGCAAGTGCGCTGTGTCTTTGTATAGCCTAATATTAAATCATAACTGTTTGTTGAAACATTAAATATTGACACAAACCTGATTTATCTCGGAAACAAGCTGACTCAATATCCTCAAACCTATAGCATAATGACATTGTGCCTGCCAAAAGCATTGACTATGTGAGATTAAAATTGAATGCAATTATAAGTGTAATAATACAAATAGAGAAGAATTACAAAAGATGGGGAGAACCAATCAAAAGAACATAAAACAGAACAAAACAATTTAGAATAAAATAATCCCAAAATCCTAAAGCACCATATGCCAGAAACAAAAAAGAAACTATGGAATACATGTCCAGGATTCAAAAAATATTCCTAATAGGCGACAGTTAGTAGAACTTCCTTCTATCAACATTGAACTCTCTGCATTGCCAGAAAACAAAACCACACTACCAAAATAAACTAAGCACATCTTGGCCAAATACCAATATGAAGTAAATGAGCATCAAAAGTATGTAGATAATGTTTGACTCTGTGAAATTCAATGTTTGGCTTTTCAGGGAAAATTATGATGGTAAGTTAAATATCCTTCATATAAACATGGTGTTGCAGCCTATGGCGGAAGTATGGCGGATATAATGGGTGTTGCGGCCTATGGTGGCTGCCACAAAACCAGCCATGGCACCACCATAGCGGAAATTTGACAACAATGGATAATATTGGGTGTGACCCGATTCTTCTAATCAGTTCAACATATATTTGAAGAAGTAAAGAAGGTAAGCTAAAGTTTTGTGGTGGCAAAGTGCAATGTTTTTAAACTCTGCTGCATTTAGGTGAACTATACGGCATCTAAAATCAACAGTCAGACTCAGAGATTTTCAGAAAAAAGAGAAACAATAAACCAAAAGCATTCGTTAAGAACTAACATAATGTAGCCATTAATGTATGAAATATGGTATAAAAGTCATTTATACACTGAGTAAATGCAATGTACTAAAATAAAATGGCTGTAAAATATAGAAAGTGGCCTGTTCACATAGATGTAGCTCTCTTATAAACATATGCCATGTCACCTGACTCAAGAAGTTCGTTGCCTCTTTAACAACCTCCCAGAATCTTTCATCATCTAGCCACCCAAACTTTGTAAGACGACATAAAAGTTGAATCAACGATCCAAGCACAAAGGGCTCCAGCTCAGGTCCTCTTCTGGCCAGATAGTTTATGAGATAGTTTCCTTCAGAAAAATTGCAGTTTGATCAATATGGGTAAAAAGAAAATAGCAACTGAAGCAACTGTAAGTTTAAAAAATGACAGCAATACAATCCAAAATTATGAATATAAATTTCACAAAAAGAACCTGAAAAGAAAATAGGAGAAATTTCCCTAGGAGGTTAATTCAAGAACTGAGAGGGTAATATATGCAAAATCATGTGGCATCAACTAGACTACTAATATTGACTGTGTCTAATTATGCAGAAATCACACTCGGTAAAACCAGGTTAGGAAAATGGACAAATAAATCCCCTAAAATATTCCTAGTTATATTGATATGAAAGCAAGCAAAAATATTACGAATATCAATCCGGAGCTGTAATGGAAGGTTCTTCTCTGTGACTTGCTTCAACAAGCTCGAACTAGCCAACATCAATGCATATGGAGAGGAGGTGTTATCGAGAACATATTGGCACTGTGAAATGTAGTCAGCATTTGAGGAGAAGCATTTGAGGGTACTTTCAGCATGTGCTCGCTCAACAGAATCCTGCGAATTATAAAGCCTCTCGCACAATGCTTCGAGTTGAGCTAAAGTCTCCATTCTTCACTGCTTAGGAAGTGTATCCAAGAATTCAGACGAAGTCAATTCTTCTCGATTTTCCGCGTATAAACAATATAAATCTACAAGGTTTCATGTGAATTGAAGAATATATTTAGAGGTGGAAACACAAAAGAAAAGTAACATAAAGTCAGTGAAAACAAAAGCAATATATCGAAAGCATGAGCTCTTTCAATGCAAATGATCGGACAACATTGAAGTCGATGAAATTGGATCAATAAAAATAAAAATATCAAATGTTTACAGATTTACAAGATAATATTTCAAGTCTGAAACTGTTAAATTACAAGAATAGTCTAAAATACAAAGATAGGTGAGCATAAAAGGATGATCACGAGCAAATCCAGCCACTTGTCCAAGAAAAATGATCCTGGGAGAAGAAAGAATACGTCAAAATACGAATCATTCATACATAATATAGAATCATCAACTAAAGTAAATAAAACAGGTATTGTTCACGAGTCACGACACGAAAAAAACAATTGTGATTCTAATAACATTGGCATTTATGAGTAGCATTCATCCATCCATCCATCCCATGAATGAAGACATTGAAAGAAACAGCGTAGAAAGATAATTAATGAGTGATTGAAGTTGTTGTCCTAACATGATAATTTATTGAAGAAATCTAAGTATAAAAATTCTACAATGAATGAATATTGAAGTTGAAAATTGAGCAAGCATGTTAGGGTTTTGTAAACCTAGTTATGTTTGGATTGAAGTTTATGACTACATAATTGAATTAATTAATCTACCCTAGAATGAATCAAAGTTTATAAAATTTAAACACTCACGTATGAAAAATGAAGAAGATTAATGTGGATGATGAATTACACAATACAATACAAAGATATGAAGCATAAATAAATAAGATGGATGAGTTCTTACAGTTACAGATAGGAAGCTGAAGCAACAATGGCGAAACTTTGAGGACTAAGGTGTGTGTTGTTGTTTTCTCTCTCTCTCTCTCTCTCTCTCACACTAATTTCATTAGGAGCCTACGGGTCCGTTTTTTCTACTGCCCTTACATTATTATAATCAAATCTTTTTTCTAAATTAATTAATTAAATTCAAGTCAAATTCTTTTTTTAAAAAAAAAAACTCAAGTCAAATTCTTTTTAAAAAAATATAGTCAAAAATAAATTGTAATAAAATACAATTTTATTTATGCACATTTTTTTGTAATAGACATTTTGATCCTGAATATGTTAATGTTTTTTGGTCAATTTGTTTTCAATGTTAAAGTTTTTTGGTCAAATTTAAAAAGTCATAGTCAAAAATCAATTAATTATAATTATTTGCAATTTGATAATGTTTTTTGGTCAAATTTTATATGTAAATAATGCTAATTCTATATTCTTTTAATTAAACTTATATGTGCCAGTCAAAAAAAACTTAAAACAACTTTTATTGCCAGTCAAATAAAAAAAGCTTATATGGAAATAATGCATATTAATATAATTTCCTGTTCAGTTTATTATTTTAAATAAATTTTAAATGAAAATAAGTTCAATGTATCCTTCCTTAAAAAAAATCCAATGTATCTTTTTAAATATTAAAATAAGTTCAATGTTTTTTTTTGGTAATATTATATATTTAGCCAAATAAAATGTTTTGTCCTTTTAGTTTGACGGAATTTCCAAATTAGTCATTTAAGTTTAGAAGGTTTCAATTAAGTCCTTTTAATTTGACAGAATTCCTAAATTAGTCTTTTTAGTTTCAAAAGTTTCAAATATGTCCTTTTAGTGATAAACTATTTCATTATTACTCATGTTGTCAGTTAATAATTAACTAATGTTGATGCAGCCGTTAAGTTATTGACTTGGATCAAAACGATGTCTTTTAAAAGCTCCAGGGTGTCAAAATGTTACATTTAATCGTCACAAATTATCATTTTAGCATTAAAAATGTCGTTTAATAATGCTAGAAAGGCATTAGTTGTTGTAAATAGTTGTTTTTCTGGCACTATAAATGATCATTTGTTATCATTAAACGTAGCGTTTTGACACCCTCGAACTTTAAAAGGCATCAATTTGATCCTAGTCAACAACTTAAGGGCTACATCAACATCGGTTAAACAGAGACTGACAACAACGGTAACGTTGAAATAGTTTATCAACTAAAATGATCTGTTTGAAACTTAAAGGACTAACTTGGGAATTATGTCAAACTAAAAGGATCTAATTGAATCTTTCGAAACTTAAAGGACTGACTTGAGAATTATGTCAAACGAAAAGGACCAAAAGTGATATTTGGCCTGTATATTTACTATATACTATAAAGAAAATAACCTCTTTAAGCTTTTTTTACCTGATTTTTTCTCTTTCAAAAAATGCCCTCAATTTTCAATATGTAACAAATAGATAAGAATAAATTTAAATATTAAAAAAATGTAACAAACACGATATGAATATATATATATAGTATATATAAAGAAAATAACCTCTTTCAGCTTTTTTGAGCTGGCTTTTTTTTTTACCAAAAAAGTACTCAATTTTCAATACAAATAACACATCTAACAAATAGATTAGAAAAATTTAAATATTAAAACAAAAGTGTATTTTTTTATGCAAAAAAGACTGGTAGCAAAGAGCTAACCAACCCAAAATTCATTAAAAGAGAAAACAGAGAGATACAAGGAGGGGATTAGGCAAAAACTCCCAGAGATTAAGATGAAATTCTAAAAGAAGGTCAACCTGCCTTGTCCTTGATAAAACTAGAACTGATAAAGTTAGGAACAACTGTCCAAAAATTGATAGAATTTAAAGTTAATCCATGGTTGGCCAAAGAATCAGCCGCTTGGTTACCTTCTCTGTAAGTGTGAAAGATAATGCAATTCAACCTATTAAGAATTACTTTCACGTTGTTCCATCTATTTCTTAAACTCCAAGGCACTAGTTTAGATCTTTTAGCAACAAGAACTACCAAAGAAGAATCAGATTCAATCCAAGCATTGTTCCATTGATTCTGGTGAATAATTTCTATGGCCCTCATGAAACCACAAAGCTCATCATGATAAGAAGAACAAATACCAAGAGGTTCTGAGAAGCAAAGAATGACATCTGAGTTATAATCTCTAAATATGTCTCCACAAGCAGAGATGTCAGGATTACCTTTTGAAGCTTCATCTATATTACATTTTGACCAGTTCAATTGTGGGGGATGCCATATAACCTCTTTAGACAATAGAGCTTTTGGAGTATGTAATGTACAATTAAAAGCCTTCAGGATTGCAAAGTCTATAATGGAGTTATTTGAGGCTTTGGAGGTCATATTACCAGAAAGAGAAGTAGATGCAACTATCATTGAAATGGTTGTCTTTCAGTTGATCAAATGATTGTTGAATCTAGCTTGATTTCTAACATGCCAGATGATGTTGAGAAGATTAATTAGGGCAGCTCTGATCACCACTTTGCATTGAGGGGATCAAGCTCTGTCACACAATCTCCATATGTCTTCTTTGGATGTTAAATGAAAGACCATCTTCATAATGTTAGCTAACCAATCCCAAAGCTTGTTAGCTTCTTTGGTAGAATCATGAATATTGAAGATGTAAGATAAAGCTGGTCCACACCAAGCATCATTCCAAAAACTAATATCATTTCCATCACCTAACAACTATATGGAGTTTGATTGAATCACTGAAAACTCCTCTTTTACACTACTCCATAAAGAAGAAAAAATATGGTGTTTTATAGTTTTTCTTGTTTCTCAATAGTTTTTCTTGTTTCTCAAGACTTTATCCTTCAAAAGAATGACCCAAGGATTTTTAGATTTCAGCATGTTCCAGCAAAACTTCAAGTTAGTGGCTTGATTTAAACTAATAAAAGATCTAAGGTTTAAACCACCTTGAGCATATGGTCTGCAAACCTTTTTCCATGAAACATAAATCAACTTCCCTTTATCCTTGTCCCCACTCCAGATAAAATTTCTCATAGCTTTTTCAAGATCCTTTAGGAGAAAAATAGGCCAAACATAAACAGAAATGCAATAAGTAAACATGCTTTGGATAACTGATTGCAACAATTGAACCCTACCAGCCATAGTTAAAAGGCTAGCCTTCCAATTTGAAAGTTTTAGCTTGATTCTATCTACAATAGGCTGTAAGTGACAGGGCTTTGGTTTGCCTTTAAAGATTGGGACAGCTAGATAATTGAAAGGCATAGAACCAATATTAAAATTTAGGATTGAGACTATATGGTTGAGTCTAGCTGGAGTGATGGATGCAAAAAAGATTGTTGACTTACCATTATTAATAATCTGACCAGAAGCAAGCGCATACCTGTCAAAAAGATCCTTGAGATCCTTCAAACCTGGAATGTTTCCTTTGCAGAAAATCATCAAGTCACCTGCATAAAAAGAGTGAGAGGGAACACTACAACTTCTTGTGCCCTTGATGAGCTTCAAGCTACCTTCCTCCACTGATTTAGATAAACTTTTGTCGAGGACATCTTCTGTAATGCAAAACAAAACAAAAGAGGTGATAGAGGGTCACCTTGCCTGACCCCTCTCGTACAATTGAAATACCCATCTGATTCACCATTGATCAATATTGAAAGAAAAGCTGACTTCAATATGACTTTAATCCAATTGCAGAAAAATGTGTTAAAACCAAAATTTCTCAAAACTTGCAGTAGAAATGGCCACTCCAAAGTGTCAAAAGCTTTTGTGATGTCTATCTTCAAAGCAAGATTACCACCAAATGCTTTATTATGGAGTAAGTTTGCAGCTTCAGAGGCAGTACAAATGCAGTCTTTGATGTCCCTGCCATGTATGAACCCCATCTGTTTTTTGAAATGATTGATGGCATGATTTAAGCAAGCATGTCTGCAATGATCTTTGAAATGATTTTAAACTTGAAATTTGCCATTGCTGTTGGTCTGTACTGGTCAACAGATAGATCATTTTGAGTTTTAGGAATTAGTGCAATGATGTTTGAATTGTATCCAAGCAATATCCAACTAGTAGTGAAAAATTGCAAAACTGTAGCAATGGCATCTTCCTTAATGATGTTCCAATAGTGTTGAAAGAAGAAAGCTCCAAACCCATCAGGGCCAGGAGCACTGTCTTTGTTTAGAGCAAAAATAACAGCTTTAATCTCCTGATGTGAAGGTAACATAATTAGCATGGAATTGACTTCATCAATGACAATTTGAGGGATAACTTCATTAGCAAGCAACTGTTCATGCAAAACAAAGTTAGTACAAAAAAGATTCCTATAATAATCTACTATATGATTAGCAATCTGAGATTTCTCTGTCAACACATGTTCACCATCTTGTAGGGTGGTAATGAGTTTTGTGGAGATTTTGATTTTAGCTGTCCTATGGAAGAATTTAGTATTTTTGTCACCATGTAAATGCCAGTTTAATCTAGATTTTTCTTGCCCAAAAATCTCTTCTCTATTAAGGGCATCTTCAAAATTCTTGTGAGCTTCTTTCTCTTAATTCATTAATGTATCATTGTGGCCAAGAATTTGAATCTGTTCTTGAATCATTTTGAGTTTGAGCCCAGCTTACTTCACATTTTCATGTACATTACCAAAAACTGAACTGTTCCAATCTTTAAGGTTTCCTTTCACAATTTTTAACTTTTTGTTGAGAACAAACATGGGGCAGCCAACCACACTTACATTCCAACTGTCTTTCACAATCTTCTCACAATTAGAATGAGTGGACCACATTCTCATAAATTTGAAGCTTGACTTGAAAGAGGTGTTGTTGAGTTGTAAATCAAGCAGTAGTGAATAATGATCAGATTTGTGCTTAACTAGAGTTGTAACTGATACAGAAGTAAACAAATCTATACAAGATTTATTGCAAAAAGCTCTATCAAGCCTTCTTTCTGTATATCTATTTCCTTATTTACAAGATCTATACAAGATTGATTGCAAAAAGCTCTACCAAGTGAATTATGCTCCTCTAGTGGGGATAAGGATGAGTGTAACACGCCAAAAATAAACGTATTCGTTCATTCAAATTGATAGAGTACATCGATACAATACAAATTCAAATTCGCTAAAAACTAAAAGGATGAATCTGTGAACAAACTCACAACATCCATGTTAATAGCATAAAACGGCAAAGTATCTATGCCTACAAATATGACTATATTCAAGTCTCCAGATACTTATGTCTCCGGATCTGCAACGTTGACGACGCCAAAATCATTGTCATTGATCGGATCTGCACTTGCTCAAAGCTAATCTTTCAAGTTGAATCAGATAAACACCGCACTAAGACGGGAAATCAAAACAAACAAAGTCGTTCAGAGATGACGAAATCACAAAAACAAACAAAAGAAAATAGAAAATATGTGAAATCACTTATTCAATTAGGATAGAAGAAAAAACAAGAAAAAGAAGAAGAAAAGAGCAACGAATATGGTTTGAGAAGGAGAGAAGAGAGAGGCGCTAACGGAAAAAAAATAAAATAAAAATTCGGTGGGTTTAATTATATAATATAATAAAAAATAAATTTATTTAATATATAATATTAAAAAAATAAAAAATCATCGGCAATTACATTGAATCTCTTTCTCGAGAGAGGATCTCCCCTGACGTCTTTACTTGTTACAATAAGCAAAAGCAGCACTGCAGTAGCCTCCCTCCCCTAGAGAGACAGTTATGGAGAATTCTCCCCAAGATCATCATTCACTCCCTCCCCCTCCCCCTCCCGGTGTTGTTCATAATTATTCTCTCAATGTTCCTTATCAACAACAAGGAACCACCCTTACTACTGCTACTCAGGATGCTCTTTTGCGGGAACAAGTAAGTAATTAACAATAACAACCCTCTCCATATTCTCTCTTTTCTTTTTCTTCGATTAATCATTCACATATTATCATAGGAACTTGCTACCCAAAATATCATTAGGACTCAAAGAGAGATGGCGGCAATGGCATCACCTTCTACTTCTACCAAGGATTTTGATAATTTAGACATATTCTCCCAACGTCATCACCCCAATGCTTTGAAGGAACATCTCTTGAATATGGCCACTGACCATAGGGCTCAAATCGCTGTTAAGCGTCCAAACCCGACACATCCACAACAAGGTATCTATCATTTCTTTTTCAATTGGATGATATGGATTGGATAGTCTAGTCGAAGTTGAAAATAAGTTAATTCAAACTGCCTTTAGCCCATGAAACACAGCGTGGATGATTCTGCTATTCCGAGTCAGCTGCAATTTATAAGCTGCTGCTAAAATTTTGTCTGGAAATTGGATTGCACCATAATCCACGAGATAGCTTCTCATTTCGGCTAAGGAAATAAGTCTGTATAGTATATGGCTCTGTGCCTGTGTCTATAGGTAGGTTTACTCAATATCCTGCACGAAATTATATTTCTCTGTATTGTTCGTCTGCTTGATGTTTGGTGCGGTGCTGTGGCTACTGCCCATAGCAAATTGCTCTCTGCTTCATCTGAGATATAACTCGTTTTCTCTGTCGACAAAGAAACCACTTCTACTTTGGATGGAAATGTCCCATGTCCTGGCATGAATAATTGTCAATCACTGGGGCTACACTGTGTTAAATAGTCCTCCAAGCATCTATTTACAACCTCAATCTGCAGGGAGGTTTCTAAGAGGCCTGTTTTCCTGCATAGACTGGCACATATTAAAAAATAGTGGCACAAATTTCTTAAATAAGGCCACACCTTATTTCATAGATTGGCACCTATGCCTCTACTCAACTAATACAACAACAACAACAACAACCAAGCCTTATCCCACTAAGTGGGGTCAGCTACATGAATTAAACGATACGATAGTGTTCTATCAAAAACCATGTCTTTCTCCAACTCATTACTCTTTATATTCTTCTTAATAGTTTCTCTTATAGTTTTTCTAGGTCTTCTCCTACCTCCAATGATTTGACTCCCCTCCATCTGATCTACTTTCCTTACTACAAAATCCATAGGTCTTCTCTCTACATGCGCAAACCACCTAAGTCTAGTTTCTACTATCTTTTCTAATATTGGCGCTACCCCAACTCTTTCTCTAATGCTGCCATTTCTAATTCTATCCCGTCTATTCTTACATAAAAAAGATAAAAAAAAAGAAGAGGCAAAAGGTGGTGATGCATAGGAAGTATCTGTTAACTGGAAGAGAACATAAACAATGCAATAATAAACCTAGGACTGAAATATTGGTTTTGAATGATAACAAATATAATGTAAAAAAACAAGGGGAGAAAACATCTGAATCAAATGAAGAAAATAAAGGAAGCTATGTATGGATGAGCCTTGTGAACTCGACATAATTGAAAGAAAATCTCTCCTCAAAGTGAACCTTTCCACCTTGGGGTTTATAGTTTTTTAAAAGATAAAGCAAGAAATTCGACTAACATGTCTAGACTCTTAAGGGCTACAGATATTATTCTATGGCTTTAGTCTAGACCACAATTTGTTTTATATTTTTCCCATAATTATTACTAGTTCACTGTTATTGGTTAATTTCTTCTATAATTGTATTACACATATAAAGAGTCCATGTGATTTATATGCCTTTATTTCTATATCAGGCAACACAGAAATCGGTAATGGATATGGTGTACCTGGTGGAGGTGCCTATAATGACGTTCCCAAGCTTAACGCTGATGATGCTGGTAAATTTCATTCCAAAATTATCTTAGTCATCCGCTGCATCCCTTGGACATTGCTGTAACTGAACTAGTAAGTTTACATTAACTTTGTTGCTTCCAAAACTGTGGAGTAGGTAACAATGCATCTGGTCAGCCTGAATCTAAACTTGATGGATGTTCAGAGCAGAAACCTGCAGCTAAAGAACTGCCAGAGTACCTCAAGCAGAAGTTAAAAGCTCGGGGTATTCTTAAAGATGATAGACATACCGAAGATCCTGTAAGAATATTGGTTTTAGCTTAACTTTGTTATTGTGATTCTATTTCCCATCTTCTCCACCAGCTTTTTTAGTTTTGTTATTTCTATTTAATTTATATATTTTTGCCTTCTTTGGGGGTTGGGGTGATGTTCAAACTTTTAAAAATATTACGCTGCAATTTTAATTAGAATTTGATGTTCAGTTCTCATATTTTATAGATGTTTTATGGTATGTTATTTTCAACCTGATAATTTATCTTACAACTTACCTGATTTTTAATTTCAGAAAGCCACTTCAGCTGAATTTATGGGAAATGAAAAGTTGCCTCCAGGATGGGTATGTATCACTTATTATAAACGTTTTCCTTAGATATAAAATTTCTCTTCACGTGTTAGGACCCCAAATGTGAATGTGGGTTCAAATGGGCTGATACCATATTAGCTGCCCAAGCCCACAGGGTGGGGAATTTATGTTAAGAAAAAGAAGAAGAGGAAAAGAGAGAATGCTGATGTGCAAGTGGGATGGATTAGCTGTGTGGTGAATGCTGTTATATTGAGACTGAAGGGTAGTGAGAGGGTATCTTGGAAGTCATTGGTGAGTTAGAGCAGAGAGTATTCTTATCGGTAGGATCGTAGCCGACGGAAGTGTGAATATTATTCCACAGTCACGATTTTCCATTCCCATGAATAATTACTGATGCATTCCCAATTACCGCCCTTTATTCACTGTTTTATCCATTAATGGCTTAATTTTCTGTTCTAGTTCTTATCATCATGTCTTGTAAACAGCTATCCTAAATCTAATTAGTATGAACTTTTTATAAATGATTTGGGTATCATCGCAGCCCCTTGTTTAGTAATCACTGCAATCTTGTATATAATTGTTTGAAAAACCAAAAAGGTATATAGATTCTTATTGACTATGAAAATTTGGTATTTATATGGATTACGATGAATATAACCCCATCATATATTTGAAAGAGGATGAGTTAGATGTCGGTTTCCACTCTGATAATGAAATTTTGCATTTTAAGAATGAAGTTCATGATTAGGTCTAAAGGTATATAATTGCTGACAGTTCATCTCCCATTCTGAGCGTAAATTACAAGACTTTTATCATTTTCTAACTCTTTAGGATTTTTTATTTTATTCGTACCCTACTGTTTACTATCACATATTAATCACTAATTTGTCATGTAGGTGGAAGCAAAAGATCCGGGAAGTGGTGCATTTTATTATTATAATGAAAGTACCGGGAAGAGTCAATGGGAAAAACCCGGTGAAGCATCCTTAACCGAGCAATCAACAACGGTTTTGTGTCTTTCAGATAGTTGGGTGGAGGCATTGGACGAAACAACAGGTTCATCACATAAATATCCTGCTATTGCATTTGATCATTTATGAGTTTCATTTGGTATATGTTTCTAACATAAAAGTAAGCGTAACAACTATACTCTTGATTAAGATCAGTACTTCAATTAAGTATTTTCTCTGATTGTTTAGTAGGAATTCCTGCCTACGAGAGTTGTTACTGTTATCATTTTATTTTTATCAAGTATGATCAATTTTGCACCTTAAATAATGGCTTTAAATTCTGGTTAGCAAATGGGATTTCTTCTGTATCATGGATTTCTTCTCAAGCTTTTCTGCAATTGCCGCTTCAAAAATAAAGCTATCGTCCGGAGATCTTATTCCTAGAAAGAAAATGAATTTACACAGACACATCTATATTTGGTTACTGTTACACTTGAAAGAAATCTAACCTTGGTAGTGGAAAAATTTAGTGCCTTGCTACTTTAAATTTTAAGACTTGTTCCAGTTCTTTCTTCCTTCTGATCTTTACTCTCCCTTTTATCTGGAACACTTGATTGAACGTAGAAAATCAAGAATATGGATAATGCAACCTCTTATCTTAAAATCAACATAAGAATGCAAACAACAATGAATCGTAGAAGGAAAAACACATCGATGGAGGCACATCACACAATTCTGCTTCTATTTGGGAAGGAATCTCCATTATGGTGACCGTTGTCTAAACATTGTTGTTAACATATTAAATATAATTGTTGACAATTCTGATATCCTAATTTGGTTAGTCTAGAAAAAACACCACGCGACAGTTGTTTACTCCTTAGTCTTTATAAATACCAAAACTCCAACAGTTAATCAGTAAAATCTGTTCCACACAAGCAGGACTGGACAAAACCTAGATTCACTGCAAATTATTTAGTTTCTTCTAATGCATCATGCAGTTGGGCATTGTAAAATTGAAATTACTAGTCTTTATTATGCCCACTACATGTTGTAATATCTCTTAATTTAGGTGAGCGTATACAAGAAAAAGAATAATAACAATGTCAAGGACTGGCTTGTTGTGACTTGTGAAGGTATATTACCTTTTTTAATGAAATAAAGTGTGGGTCAATAGGTATGACCCTCATTGTAGGTGATAATTAAACCACGTCCACTATGTCAGCAGTTGTTAAGTTTAAGTGAGAAGTTATAATAAATATACACTATCTCAATCCTAGTGTTACATAGGTTGTCAGATATTTCCACCCCTCCATCTTGGTTGAGGATCAGCTGTATTTGCAGTTTGCAAATAGAATTGGTCACCAGTAGGGGCCCATAGAAAAGGAGGCACAATCCTGCTAAAAAAATAGCATACTAGAAAACACAATTAACTAATTTTTTTGAACAAGCCAAAATAAAAACACAATTAACTTGTTGAATCTCTTACTGCCAAATTACTTGACCAAACTAGTGTCTGTAAAGTTTAATAAAAAGGTATACTCAACAAGTTTAAGGGAAAAAAATGACAGACAAACTAATCTCAAATGTTCTGATGTTCAACTTTTTATTTGTTTGTCCTTTTTGCATGTATTTCGGTTATGCAACTATTAAATATACTTTATTCCCATCCAAATTCACTTGGTGAAAACATTACAATTTTTGTTTTTGTAACAACCACATAATATTTGTAATTGGGTTATGTATATATTCCTGTTTGTACTCAAGATAAAATAAAATATTTGAACACATGGCAATGGTCTAAGGCTCTTTGGAGTAGTTGGGTCAGTTTAGCCATGGCTTGATTACAGTTTGCAAAAATGTGTAAAACTCTGTGTCTATAATGAGATCACACTCGTATTTATAATGGTTTTACTATAAATACATTGAATGCTTATTTAGTAAGCAGTAGCCTAGGATGTTCTATACTCTAGGAGTAATATTAATCAAACTAGGAAGTTGTACAATTAAAGGAATATCTGAAGATTCTTAATTTTAACATGGTTGTTTAACAAATATTAGAAGCATAATACACTTTTAAATTCTCTTCTCTCCCTTTTCCCCCATTTTTATGAATTTTGTAAGTTATCTTATTTACTTTTTATTTTTGCTCAAGGTCATAAATATTACTACAATACAAAAACTAAGGTATCACAATGGAAGCATCCTAATTCTACTCAGAAAGTTGTGACGGATCAGTTGGTCTCGTCAGTTGGTCATGTGGATGGCCAATCATCTAATTTACCAAGGTGCATGGGGTGTGGTGGTTGGGGTGTAGGCCTTGTGCAAGCATGGAGTTACTGCAGTCACTGCACAAGGTAGATAGTTGCGACTCTTACTTACATAGGATTTGTTTTGGATAATTCCTCATCTTACACTATTTCTGCCATTGATATACATATATTGTTTGGCTTCATGTTTATACTGAAGTTACCTTGATTATACGTTGATAGGTATCCTTCATAATCATGTAGCGTCTACCTCGTTAGTTGTGATCCAATTTTGTATAGAAGAGTTATGCTAGCAACACCCTATTTAACACACCCTCTCTAATTAGTTGAAATTCAAATGGGTCCCACTAAATTTAGGACCCATTTGAATTTTAACCAATCAAAGAGTGTGTGTTGAGAAGAGTGTGTTGATAGCACTCCTCTTTTATAGAATCGCGAGCTTTAATATTGATCTCTAATATTTCTATTGGTTTCTATCGTATAAAAAATGACAAATGCAGAGTTCTCAATCTTCCACAATGTCAGTATTTGTCCTCGAATTTGAATAATCAGCAAAGCAGTGCTGCACATCCCAGGGAAAATTCTGATAAAATGGCTAGCAAACAGAGGTATGGTTTTTGCATGAAATACACAGTTCTGTTAAACTGTTCCTGAAAAACTATTGCTTTTCAATGACTGATTCTAAGCAATTTAATATTTGCCATGCTTGGGGCATGAACTCTCTAACATAAATTTCGATTGTAACTTTCCATCCTTTAGAATATCTCCTCTTTTATATTGTACTCTCTTGGAAATTCTATCATCTGTCTGTGATTAAATATCTTGTATTACAAGTCTATTTTTCTTTGAGTAAGAAAGAATTCCTACAACTATGTGGAAAAACGAATTCATCTATCATCTGTCTGTGATTAAATATCTTGTATGACAAGTCTATTTTTCTTTGAGTAAGAAAGAATTCCTACAACTATGTGGAAAAACGAATTCAAAAGATAGGTTTGCAAAAATACGGAAGGATTTTCTTTATTTCCGAGGGGATAATTAAAAGGAATATTAGTAAAAATAAAATAAAATAGTAATCAAACACTTTATTTCCATTACAATATATGTTGTATCGAATCAAACACTGGTGGTGCTAGCTCATTGGTAAGAGTTTAGTCTTGTAACCTCAAGTTAGTGAGTTCGAATTACCTTGGACATGGTTGTAAAATGGCCGTTGGTGTCACTTTAATTAATAAAAATTTCCCCTTCCCCAATTTAAAAGGGTAGCCCGGTGCACTAATGCCCCCACATACGCAAGGTCCGGGAAGGGTCTCACCATTTTGGTGTATTGTATGCAACCTTACCCTGTTTTTACACAAAAGGCTGTTTCCAGGACTTGAACCCGTGACCTTTTAGTCACGTGACAACAACTTTACCGTTGCACTAAGGCTCCTCATTTCCCCTTCCCCAATTTAAAAAATAAAATCAGAGGAGATATCTTCATACAGTGATTCTAATGATGAAATATGACATTTAAATGGAAAATGGAATGGAATGACACTCCTTACTTTTACACCGAATGATGTCCAATATGCCAAAAAAACTCCCTCTAGTAGTTACCGACACCGTCCTCGTCATCGCGACTCTGTACTATTCCTCCACATTCTCTCTCTCTCTCTCTCCCATTCTGTTTTATATCCTTCCCCACATTAATAACGGGCCTATTACCAAATAGTAGCGGGCCTAACATTATTCTTTCAAAGCTATAGAGAAAAACTGATCCTCATTTGTCTATCCAGGGCTAGCTGGAAACCTCCAATTGATAAGGGAAATAAAAAAATGGGCAAGAAGCGCGCTCATGAAGAGGATGATGAGTTGGATCCTATGGACCCCAGCTCCTATTCAGATGCTCCTCGTGGTGGCTGGTATGGATGTATTCACAGACTCAGATGAATTTATTTTAGTGATAAACTTGGTGTTTTGATGGAAAATCCTGATTAGTAAACACAAATTTACAATTTATTTCAGGGTGGTGGGTCTGAAAGGCGTGCAGCCACGGGCAGCTGACACAACAGCAACCGTACGTACATTCTTTCCTTTTCTTTTCAGAAGCTCTATTCTATGTTCCTATCTTCTTGTTAGTTTGTTTCTTAATAGTGCATTTCATATCTCTATTTTCTTTATGCCTTTTCAACTAAAAGAATGCATCCAACCTGGTATCCATAGATTTTTCAATATATCCTCAAAATGATTTTATGGTTTGCTTTTGTTATCAAAATGTCAAGGTCATGTAAATTATTACAAAGTTTGCGAAAGTATTGTGAGAATGAAAGTTGATGGGTAGAATTGGTGGACATTTAGCTTCCATTTGATGCAAAACTAGCCTCTAGTGTTGTTGGTATCAAGCGCCATTGGCTGTTATGACTTCTGTTCAGAAGCATAGGAAATGCATGCTGAAATATGTCTGTCATAATTATAGTTTTGGTTTCAGTTTGACCTTTCTCAAGGCTCAACATGGCGTATAAACTCTCTTACTTGATCAATTTCAGGGTCCTCTGTTTCAACAACGACCATATCCATCACCTGGAGCCGTTTTACGAAAGAACGCTGAAGTTGCCTCTCAGAAAAAGAAACCAAATTCAAATTTTACTCCCATATCCAAGAGGGGCGATGGCAGTGATGGGCTTGGTGATGCAGATTAGGACCATCGTATCACAACACAAACATGTTCACCTCTGTCATGCTATTTTTGCCAAGTTGAGGGAATGTATCAAGTACATTTTACTCTAATATCTGTAAGTTAGCTTAGGATGCATTTGGTTGGCGAAACCAGCTTTGCTGTTGTGCATTAATATTGTGTGACTTTTACTGCAAATACTGGAGAAAGCAATCAAGCGACTGGACAGAAGTTATCTTTATACGAGATAACTGGTTTTGATAATCTTGAAGCATTTGACAAGTGATGGTAAAACTTGCAATTAGCTTACCATTCATGAGCTGACCCGAGACCGATATGATTTTTCATGAATTGAAAGTTCAAGAGGACTTGAAAGATTGGGGAAAAAAAAAGTAAATTCTGCAACTTACAGAATTTTCAATGCTCTTTTCTTTTTGACCATCTTTGTGTTTTCATGTTAATCATATTATGCAAGAAATATATTGTTCATGGGTTTTATGATGTAGTCCTAAACTTTTTTTTTGCTTTTTGAGATACCTGAATAACCTATTTCACTTCTGGGAATTTGGAGAGCTTTTGGTTAAGGATCTCTAGAGATTTGATATTTTGTTTTATATAGACGTGACATATCTCATATTTATCTATGGTGATGAGGTCCTTGAAAAAAAAATCTACGGTGATGCGGCATTGAGTATTACTCACGAATACAAATATCCTCTAAATTTTGACTTTATGATAAATTTAATTTTATTAATCAAACAAATGTTAGACTATGAAGAAAGTTGCAATTTCTTTTTCGAATACATTTATCAAGTTAAAATAAAAATTTAGAAGACTATGGAAATTTGAAGATGAGGAAAAATGAAGTGAATGTTGATAGCTACTCTAAAGTTTTTCTTTTATAGGCAAATATTAGTGGTTAGTGATTAGCTGTTAGTATATTACTACCAATTCTCATTCTTCTAGATTTAAACCTCAGATCTTTTGACTCTTTCTATCCTTAGTTCAAATTAGTTGAGTTATCCAATCCTTAGAATCTATTTACTATTTTTTTTGTTGTTGATAGAATAGTAGAATTGAAGTTAAAAAAAAAAAAAAACTACGATGGTCTCCTCCTTATTTGAAATTCTCTTCACAACTATTTTTTGAAAAGTTTCTTAATGTAATTTTAAATATATAAGATAAGCTAAATTTTTAATTGAGAACTTTTTAAAAATAAGGAAATGAGAAATGAAAAATAAGTCTGACTAAAAATACTCTTATGATCCTTGAATAATATTAACCTATATTGTATTTGTAATTATGTATGATTATTGTTTTAAGATGTATTTAATAATATTTCATATTTAATCATAAAAAATTTTCATTAGAAATGAGATTGTAAGGTCTTTTGTTATCACCAACTTCGAGAGTGAAATTACTATTGTTGTGTGCCTGCACACACTCAGACGATAAAGTAAAATGTCGTGGGTGTGATGTTTTTAGGATTAGGAATTGTGTCCATGGATCTAAGCCATTAACTAGGGTTTATAGTGGAAGGATTTGAGCAATTATCTCAATGGATAGTTGTAGATATAACATAATGAGATCATGATCAAATCATATTATTTGATCATCGAAACTGTTTGAATATGTATTTAAAACGTGTCCATCGTATAATCCGTTCTAACACTTGCGACTTAGGATGACCAGATTCATTATTGGATTGAACTTGACTCAATTCAAAACAATAATATGTAAAAATAATATCACAAGAGATTAATTTATTCTAGTATTAGTAGAATTTAAATTCAAATAATTAACTGAAATTCAATGAAAAATGGGATGGAAAAAAGTTATTAAAAAATGACTAATATAATTTTGTAACATTTATCTATGTATCTATCTATTTTCCGTCCGGTGACTTGACTGGTTAATCCTAATAGCAATGATATTTGAACAACGATTTGGTACAACTTTTATAACAATCTTCTTTTTCTCTCTTCTTCTTATTGGTCAAAAATAAAGAAGAAAGAAAAATGATGAGAGAGAGTAAGAATATAATGTGAATACGAGACATTTCTGTGATCCTAATTCCAATTGCAATTCGAATCGATTAATCAATGGGAATAGAAGAGGTAGAGCTAGAGCCATGGCATAAGCTAGACGACAAAGTGGTGTTGGTAACCGGCGCATCCTCCGGCCTCGGATACGACTTCTGTCTCGATCTCGCTAAAGCCGGCTGCAGAATCGTTGCCGCTGCTCGCCGTCTCGACCGCCTCCACTCCCTCTGCCATCAAATCAACCATCTATACGGTAACGGAAACCTCAACCTCCGCGCCGTAGCCGTTGAACTCGACGTATCCGCGGACGGCGCTGCCATCGACAAGTCCGTGCAGAAGGCGTGGGAAGCATTTGGGCATATTGATACATTGATTAACAATGCTGGTGTGAGAGGGAGTGTTAAATCTCCTTTGGATTTGTCTGAAGATGAGTGGAATCATGTTTTTAAAACTAACTTAACTGGTTCTTGGTTGGTTTCAAAATGTGTATGTAAACGTATGTGTGATGCACACATAAAGGGATCTGTTATTAATATTTCTTCAACTTCTGGTTTAAATCGGGGAAACCTCTCTGGTGCTGTTGCTTATGCATCTTCAAAGGCTGGCCTCAACATGCTCACAAAGGTAATCGTTTTTCTTTACAATTCATCGTATTCGAACAAAATTAACACTATGCTATGATAGGATGTAATTTTTTTTTTTTGTTTACAATAATGCAATCAAGTATTGGGTTTGGCTGAGAGTTAACACTATATTGTACAGATGACCAAAATCAAGGTTGAGTTTAGTTTAGCTGAGTGTTACGACTAATATTGTATACCGATTTTGGAAATAGAAATGCAGGTGTTGGCTTTGGCAAAAGAACCACACCTTGTGTTCAAATTGGATAGCGACAATGTTGTCAATTTGTCATGGCAAGTAGAGAAGGATCCGTAATTTATAACTTGCCCACATATTGTTGAAGTAATGGAATTAATAAATAAGGAGTTAGACCCATACATTTAGTTTAATGTCTTAGAAATTTGAGTGAAGATTCAGTGCCATGTTCTTAGTGTTTTGTTGCTTGGTCCATTGGTGTAGGTCTAATTTGCTTTTAGGCTCCCCCAAACCCCCCCAACAAGTGGTATCAAAGTTGATGGCTTGGCTGCTGAGTAACTTGAAGATTGTGGTTGGTGTGGGTTTGCTGCTAACCTAGGGTTTTGGAACCATGTTAGGCATTTTGGCTCTTTGAACCTCTTGTCACGTTGTGAAGCAATTCGCCTCTTTGTTACTAATCTTGTTGATACTTAAAGAGACTTTCACATGATTGGTATCATAATAACGTGGGGACTCACATTTTAAGGGAGGAGAATGTTGGGAACTTAGGACGCCAAATGTAAGTTTTCACAACCTTCATCTGCACATCAGTCTGTTACATAAAATGTGTAGGCTTCTCCACTGTATACACCGCCACCAAAGTCAACCAACTGTGTTTGCGTTTGCAGGAAAGACGGAAGAGTGAACAGTTTCCTTTATATTTTTTTTCTTTTTTTTAATTAAAAAACGCTTAATTTTCAATTTTTAATATCATCCCTTGGATGTTTTTTTGCCGCGGGTTGTGCATTCATACATCTAAATGGACAACACCCTAAATGGAGCAGATCTGAACTCGGAAATGTCATATACACTTGGTGGTTTGTTCCTAGACCCACTGGTGCAAATCCTCCCTTGACCCCGACACTTACATGGCATATGTTAGAACATGAAAGTTTGGGAAGCTATCTAACAGATCTAGTAACATGTGGGATTTGGATTAGATATCAAAACTTCCCGCAGCCACTGTAGTCTGCACATCTTGGTTGTTGGATTAAGATCAGACGATTTGTATTCGTAATTTTAATTAGAATCTAATTTGGTGAAGTCTGAATACAAATGATCCAATCTTGATTCAACACATGAGATCTTTGACGGCACTGTAGTCACTACAGTTTTCTCAACTTGGTTGTTGCATTAAGACCAGACCGTTGGGATTATGAGTTTAATTTGAAATCTTATTTGGTGAAGTCGGAATATAAACTGTCCGATCATGATGCAACAATTGAATCGATGACTGCAGTTACTGCTGACATCTTAGATCCAAATATGACATAGGTAGTTACTTGAAGTTTCTATAGATAAGGCTTCTTGTCAAGGTGTTAAGGATGCCCGGTTTCACTTCATTCAGACAAGCTAAAATTGACTGATTTTCATCAAGTCACTCCATGGAATTTGTTTTTCCAAGTTCATTTATCGACGATTATAATCATTGTCCTTTTCATCAATCTACAAACTCTCATATACTTTTACATTTAGGTACTTTAAATCTCGTTAATTCAACTGATTCACGCTTATCTTCCTTGCCATTTTCGTGTTAGCAATTTTTATCTCTTGCAATTTTTAATTCAACTGTTGCACGCTTATCTTCCTTGCCATTTTCGTGTTAGCAATTTTTATCTCATGCAAATTTTCATTTTGCATCTTCATTCGGTGCCCTTTTTATTCTTCCCTATTTGCTGTTAACATTTTAATGCCATTGCATCTTTACATTTGTTGTCAATTACTTTCAGTTCTTTATAATTTCTGCACTTGTCAATTGCTGCAGTGTTAAGTTTCTGCACTTAACATCCCCAAACATGTCCAAATTAGCCCTTTTAATTGCTAGTAAATGCTGTATTAATCAAGAAAAAACAAAATGATAATCAATAGCCAAGGAGAAAAATATATTTCGTGATCTTATGTTGGCATGCCTTAAGCAACTGTGAAATGGAGGAGTTGAACACTATGTAAATCAATTCTAAGTGTTAAATTTCTTCTAAATTTGTTTTGGTCTTAACCCTTTGGTTCCTAAGGAAAAGAAAGAGGCCTAGTGATTAAGTGTTTGGCTGGGAGGTAAATAAAGTCTCGTTTAATATTGTTCCATTAAAAAACTTATCTATTAATTATTACAGGGTTTAGAGTTTAGAAGTTCACATGTTATTTCATAGACAAAAGTAAAAAACAACTAACTTATAGCTCTGTAAAATATTCAATGAGTCATTTACTGATTATATTCATAATGATTAAATAGCAGCATATTAAAATCATTTTGTCCAATGATGTTTGACAGGTCATGGCTTTGGAATTGGGTGGACACAAAATTAGAGTGAATTCAATATCTCCTGGAATTTTCAAATCTGAAATCACCGAAAAATTAGTACAAAAAGCTTGGCTAAATAATGTGATCACGAAAATAAACCCTTTGAGAAGTTTGGTTGCTTCGGATCCTTCATTGACATCTCTGGCTCGTTACCTAATTCATGATTCTTCTGAATATGTCACGGGTAACAATTTTATTGTTGATGGTGGAGCAACCTTACCTGGTGTACCGATTTATTCTTCTTTGTAAAGAATGTATACATTGTGCACTCCCCAAAAATAACTTTGATCAGCTTTTTTTGTTACATGTATTAGTAGTGTATAATATATATTTGATCTTGTGATCATAGAAGAAGACCTCCTAATATAATTGCTTCAGAGAGTTATTGATTGTGAAACACATCATGTAGTGGTTAGAATAATTATCCTGTTCATAGAATACCCATCAAATCAGGTTGAAAACCGTATGCAAACAATCGAGAAACTCTAAATTGCGTCTTTGTTCAATTTGATCATTTTTCTCCCATTGGTGTTGTTTCATATGTTCCTAGTTAATCTTATTAACCTTTGTGAATTTATCCAAAGTTGAGACAAGTTTATGCCTCGTATCTTATTAAACCAACTCAAATGATCAACCTAGTGGCGGAAGCCACTAAATTTTGTTTCCTTTCTAAACATATGTATATTTTTTTTGGTTACAAACATATTTAATCTCTCTCAATTTTTTTGTTTGATAATTTAATCTCTTTTAAGTCTTCAAATTTGTTTTTAATCTCTTTAAATGATTGCAATTAAGATGTAAACAAAATTCTTAATTATCATTAATAAATACTCTCTTCGGTTTTATTTATAAGAGACATTTATGTCAACAAAATTGATGTATTTGGTTAGACTTTGAAACAAATACATCAATTTTTATTGACTAAAATATCTCTTATAAATATGACTAGAGGGAATATATGTCTCTTATAAAATGTTTGCATATTTGAGTAGGGGAGAATGTTTCATAGATGTTCAAATTCAAACTCCAAGAGAAATAGAAATAAAATGTATTATTGCTTTCAAAAACAAAGGTAAATAAGAGTTAACCATTAGCTATCTTTATCAACCCTTAGATAGTTTTATTTAGGCCGAGTTTCTTTTCATAAATTTAACCATTAAAGATACACACATCCAACAAGTTGATCAAGAGAACAATTAAATTGAGATGAAAGAATGGTATTGCATTAATCATATGTGCATAATGTCTACATTTATGAACAATTTTTATTCCTCCATCCGTTTCTTTTCATCATGTTGTATTGTATCCCTTATATATTACACATGAAGTATGAACAAAAGCAAACTAGATGATCATCACTATCCAAAACAATTTGATATATACAATATGTAAATATATATTAGATACCAACATATAATTTATTAACTCGAATTTGTCATCTCTTGTTGATCCACTGCTTCACCCTTTGATTGCATTTGTCTTCTATGTACACTTCCTTTGAATCAAGATCAATAAGCAACAGCCGGAACATGGCAATCAAATCCTACCACTCTAACCTTTGCCGATCTAACTCCAAACTTCATTCTAACACAACCACCTTTCCGAAACGGCGAAGATGGAGAGGATAAACCAGATGATGCAGAAGAAGATGATAAACCTGGTGATGATGAAACTACAGGTGTTGATTGAGGAATGCGTTCCTCCCATTTAAATTGCTCATCTTGGACCAAAGGATTAGAAGCTCTAACAGGAGGAGAGCCAAGAAAATAAGGTGGTGATGATGAAACTTTCTTGTTTTGAATGATATCTAGAAGCTCTGTTCCTACATTTGAATCATACCCTTCATTTTCTTGGCAAAATTTCCATCCTAATTGCCTTGTTGGAATTGGTTTGGGACAAAAGAACGTACCCTTCTGGTCAAAACTAACATCTTCTGGGGTTGCATAAGAATTGTGTTGAAGAACAAAATGATTCATCTTTGCATCAATTTAGGTTCCTTAGGTGATGATGTAATCCCTTGAATAAACATTAAAAACTTTTTCTGGGACGTCAAATAGCTAGGGCTAATGATTACAACTCAGAACAACAAACTTTTTGAGTAAATTAGATTAACAGAACACCAAATAGCTTGCGTGATGTATGGTCTTGTGTGGAAGATATAGCTGTTTTTCCAATGTTTAAGCAAACTTTTGTATCTAAAATTAGAAGATGACTAGTGGTTATTAATTAATTTATAGTAAAAAAGTACAAATCAGATGATATCTCTGGAAGGAAATTTGAGAGCTTTTCTCTTACGTGCCTACAAAAAGGATTATCGTTAAATATTCAGTTCTAGACTTTTGAGCTAGCATTGTATATTTATGGCTCAAACTATGATTTTAAATTTCGATTGTGGTCTAAACTTCTTTTGTACATTTACATAAAATACATAAATATATTTTTTAACGGGCACTATCACATGCAAATTTCGTATAAACATGTCCAAGCAAAATTAATCTCGTTCATATGAACTCATAATTTAGTAGATACTTTTGATGAATATCAATTAAATTTCGTAAGTAAATTGTTCCCGGTTGCTCAATCATTTGATAACCAGAGTTATTCTTTGATAAACGATCACTATTCGTCAGACT
>Ga0228711_1000921_pt1 | contig 40561 bp, 19 predicted proteins | sample MedpolnodulmetaG_2_FD_177996 | JGI IMG/M metagenome (GOLD analysis project Ga0228711, IMG submission 177996) | Root nodule microbial communities from Medicago polymorpha collected in Santa Monica, California, United States - brown nodules | ecosystem: Host-associated > Plants > Roots > Nodule...
CACTCTCTCTAACACTCACTCTTTTATTGGTTTAAATCATTGTGAGTATACACTTTGGAAATAGAACCCACACAAAGTGGTGGGACATGCATGAATTTCATCCAATAAAAGAGTGAGTGTTAGAGAGTGTTCAAAAGAGAGTGTTGCTAGCATTCCTCTTGTTAGGAAAATCAAACAGCATGTTACAAATAACAGATTAAATTATTAAATTTAACCAAACATTAATTAAGTTTTCTCATTGTTGCCTTTTTATGGAACTATCTTGAATGGGTTTACAGAAAGTGTCATCCATGGCAGAATGATTGGGAGTAATTGTAGAATATATGTGATGTATTTGAGGCTGAATGTTATCATTAGTCTTTGATTGAAGAAAGAAACTATCAACGCTGAACTTGACCTTACAAACCAGGTAAGATATTGCTAAATTATTGATTTGGGATGAAATCCACAATACAACTATCCAAATCACCATCACAACATTGAAAGGTGTCATATTATACACTTACCGAAGTCGTGATCAAGCACAATTGCCGAAAAAAGTCAAACTCTAGAACGAATATTCAGAATTGGCAATTAGAAAAATATCAAATCATTAAGACGAGATGACCACGTGCAACCTTTCAATCAGGTTCTGACATTAAAGATTACATAACAATAGTGCATTGTGGTTCTACAGCAAGCCAAAATAAATAAAATAAAGACAAAATACCTTTGCAGGTGTTTCTCCAAAAGATTTGCTAGGGGTTGCTTTTCTAGCTCGCTTCTTACCTTTCTGTTAACATAAAAGCAAACTTCAAAAAAACTAATAGCATGAAAAATAGTATTTATATATGTAACAAATAAATACAAAGTTCTAAATACATGAAACAGAATCAATTGTTTAATTTGTTAATATCAATTTTAGAATACTTGGTTGAACAAAGCAAGTTCAAAATTCCAATAAAAAAGATGATTTGACTGGTGTGCACTTCATCAATCAGTTGTGACAAAGGAATGATACTCAATGATGTAGAATATTTGCTTTCTTTTCACAATAAATCATACATTGTTTACTGCAAATAAAAGTGTCAAATGATATTAACACATTTATAATAAATAACAAACCTGTTCTTTTTCAGCAAGCAGAACATCAGTAGTAGCATGTGGGGACTCCAGAAATTCCAATAGCTTTGCAGACAGTTCCTCCTGAAAACATGTTTTGTTAGAAAATTTATTTTCCATTTTAGAAGTGGTACTTGAATTCCTTTGGATTCAAAAATGATATATGAATGTGTACCTTCTTCACACTACTCTTGTTTATTGGAATATTAAGAACATCGCAGAAGACAATCAATTTTTCTTTCACACATTTGTCAATCCTCTCCTTTACCCTTGTTCTCTGTTTTTCCTGCCAATCATTGTGATGATGTAGATTTAGTTGCAGGTTAATATCAGCCATGCGGATCAATTAATCATGTTTTTAATGAAAGATAACATGAACACAAAACCCCTCGCAAAGATTCATATCTATTGTTATGAATATAATACAAGAACAGTATAACAGAAAAGTACCTCATTTTCAGCCCACACATAACCAGAAAACTGGCCTATATTCCTCTTTAGATTGTTAACCTGACCACCATTCAGGAATAGCAAAGGTGTTAGAGGATTACTGTACCTTTAAATAAATGAAATAAATCTTTGCCATGGCCAGAAATGGTAGTCGCCAAAAACAAACAATATGTCAGCAACATCACCTTTGTTTTCTTCCCAAACAGTATACTATGGAGCATATGCAGGTTGTCATCAGGTTTTCTCTTTGACAACTTGAAAGCCACTGAAACAGTTTATACATTAATAACTATATTAGACAATACTAAAAGTAAAAAATAAATCTATTGCTACTAATACCATACACATAACACGCCAAAAGATTAGCAATTTTTATATCTGTAAGGATAAAATTCGATGGCCACTAGTACCATAGACATCACACGCCAAAAGATTAATGAAAATCAGTGTTTCAATAACCAAAATGGTATGAAGGACATACAAGTTAATTTTACAATAGCTTGACAAGTATTCTGCATGTACGGAAAAACAAAAATAAACATGTGGGCTATAAGTAATTCATTTCAATAAAAGGTTGCTTATATGTTGGAGAAAGCAAATAGGTCTAGAAAACTAACAATCTTGAAATAAAATTTTATGACCATAAGTCCACAGGTAGAGTCAATTAGATATGAGAATCCCCTAGAATTATAAGTCACACTTATTGGGTGAACCACTTGTGTGTAACTCATAAAAATGCACACAATTTGAGATCCATTGTTCTTAACAGCTGCATTCCATGATACTTCCAAATACTGGTCATGTGAGTATGTTATTGTTGTTTACATGTCTGATCAACATGAACTGAAAATCTGAGTATAGGAAACACCATAATGAAAAAGACAGCTGTCTAAAAACCCTACAACAGATGTATGCATGTGAAATTAAAATAACTGAAACAAGAAATAACTGAATTGTCATCAAATCTAGGGAAATCTTGGGAATGAAATAAACTAGTAAAAAAAACATATTGTAAAAGAAAATACAAAAAAGAGAGACAAAAACAGTCATCTAGAAGTAACACGCGGCAGCACTCGAAAATGCAAAATTGTTAAAATCCTTTAATTAAAGCACCGACGCAGACACAAACATGTCAACACCAATAAAAAATTGAGAAAAAATGAAATAAGTGAACATAATCATATATGTTGGTGTCAGTATCAAACACAAATATGTGTCACCAGTATGGCGAGTTCGGTGTGTGACGCATATTGGGGATTACAATTAAAATCATCCATATAGAAAATGCAGAGAGAGAGATCTAGATCAACTGTAATTCGATTCCAATGAACAGACACACACGATCCCTAAATTCACATGATATTTTCAACAAAATTTACTCAAAGTAACTATGTAAGGGAATTAGACATACCATTAGGAATATCCTTAAGCTGAGTACCACGTCCCTGAAAAATAACCAAAATCAAATTAATCAAAAACACAATTCATACCTCAAAAACCAAAATTGAGAAAAAAATATGCATACCTTTTCAATTATTAGTCCTTTACTGGAAGAAGACCTTCCAAACTTCGAAGGTGAAGGTTCAGAGTATCGCTCCACCGTTTTCCTTTCCCTAGTTGGCCTATCACTGGTCGGCGTAACCGGACTCTTCTTCTCCGACGACGCTTCTTTCTTCACACCCTTCTTCTCCTTCTCCTCGCCAGCATCTTCCTCCTCCTCATCATCAGCATCAGCATCAGCATCGTCTTCGTCTCCACCTTCATCTTCGTCATCTTTCTCGGAATCTTCATGTTCATCGATCTCTTTCTTCTCGTCAGATTCAGCAATTTCCGCGTCTTGCTCAGTTACTTCAACTTCTTCTTTTGGTTTGGGTTCATCTTTGGCTTCGTTTTCGACTTGTTTTGGTTTGGTATCATCTAGGGTTTCGGTAGCCATGGATGAAGAAAAGGGAGAAAAAGAGAGAAAAGATTGAAAACCCTAGCGGAAGAGAAACCCTAGAATTAGAAGAAGAATAGGAAAGTTGAGATTTGGAATTGGGATATAGAGAGAGAAATAAAAAAGGGGGGAATCGCGAAAATGAAAATTTAGTTGAAGCGCGCTTAAGATGAAATTGTGAAAATGTTTCAAAATTTGTCTCTCTTTCTTCTTTTTTTTCTTTCTCCCGGCAAAACTAAAAACCAAAAATAAAAAATAAAATCAAAAATACTTGAGACGAAAACGGAGAGAGAGATCTTAGATCTCGTTCTGAAATTTCGTTACTTAATTAATGATTGAAATCTGTGTGCGTACGTACGATCTAAAATTGGAATTTCAACTTTCAAAGCTTTTTCTTTACGGGCCTGCTTATGTGATGTGGGCCTTGAGACTCTTCAATAAGGATGGAAATTGCTATGTAGCATCTCCTAATTTATCAGAGGTCCCCCTAAATTCTGAAAAATATAATTTCTTTTAACGATTGGAAATTATTGATCCGGTGCTATCGGAAGATATCTTTCGATGGTATGTTTATTATATTTCATGTGAATGGAAAATTACAAGGTTCTCAATGTTCAATATTAATTGCAGTGTAGTTTCTGGTTTTTTTTTTTAAGGCTGTAGTTTCTAATTGTTGGTTCTTATGTTTTTGTAACCATCGAAGGTACTTTTATTGGAACGGGAAACTACTTTTGTAACATTTTTTCAGATGCTCAAATTTTACAAAGGTTTTGTGAGGAGTCGTGTTTGAAACGAGATGAGTTGATTGGAACTATAAAAACATAAGAAGTCCTAATTTTTTGAGGCACATAGTAATAAATGAAGAGAGAGAGAGAGATGTGGAGGTGTAGTTCAATTGTAAATTAAATTACCAACACGCTGCGTGCAAAAAGTGTGGTGAATAGTCGGTCCTAATTTTATAAGAGATACAAACTTCACATTCTCTCAAAGTTATCTTCCTCTTTTTCTCAAAAGGGAGGGGTTGTATTATATCGTTTGTTGGTCTAAAATCACATTTCTACACCAATTCTTTTCCCTTCTAGGTCATGTTTTATGTCATTTTTTTCTACAATTGGTTAAAAAAAAGTCTTAATCATTTGGTTATCCCTACTATTGAACTTATTTACTTTTGTGTCATATCCTGCCCAACCGCAACCACAAACACTGTCTCATTTGGTTAGAGTTTCAAGCTGTCGTCTAAACTAGTCCACACGTGGATAAGGTAATGGATATGTATATTAACTTTTCAATTTGTTATTTTTTGCCATACATCCTAGTAGCTAGCGGTGGGCATCGGTTCAGGTTCGGGTTTGGGTCCAAACCCCTAATTTGAGTCAACCCCCAGGTTGTGAACTAAGACTCTAACATGACTTATTAAAATTTCAATTTTCTCGGGTCGACGGGTTCACTAGTTCGGTTTCCAAGTTAGATGTTACTGTATTTTTTAACTTTGATCCAAATCACTTTTTTTCCAGTGTTATTTCTCATATTTTGGTCCATATCCAACTAAAATTGCTCGCCTTTATTTTTGCATTATACTATTTCCAAGTTTATTGTTGCAGATGAATATATATGCATATTATAATTTAATTTTATAATAAATAGAAAATAAAAGAAAAACAGGAAAATAAATTTCAAAGATTGGTTTCTTTGCCTTCTTCTAAGAGCACAAGGCTTGAAAGAAATGGTTTTGAGGGATGAAGCTATGCTTTTGAGAAAAATTATACAACTTAGAGGATAAATATGGTTTCGAGAAATGTAAGATGAAGATTGAGAGGAAAAAATGACAAGGTAAAAAACGAGACCTGAAGCTTGAGTAAAGAGATGGGTTTGAAAAATGAAGATACGATTTTAGGAGAGAATGATTTTTCTTGCGGCTGCTACTAGGGTTTGTGAAATGACTTGGTGTTGTTTAACCTTGCTTTTACATAACAGATTTGGGCCAAGGGAGAATTGGGCTTAGGATAACAGATCTGGGCTATGAGAACATAATGAAAATTAGGGTTGGTCGGGTTAGTTCTAGTTTCGACGGGTCCAAAATAACCACCCGAACCGAACAAGATATACCCATAACAACCCATAAATTTTACCCGACCATCCCATGGTCTGTTTTCACCCGAACTATATGTGTAAATCCGCATCGGGTTGGTCGGGGAAATTCAGGTCAGCCCGTAATTACCCACCCCTACTAGTAGCTAGATTCATACACTTGACAGGGAATTGGTAATTGAACATCGGTCCATGCATGTTACTGTATCTACACCTACCAACTGAATCGTACTTGTATGATTTGACATTTTAATTTTTGTTACATTATATATTAGTTTTGATAACTATTAATTTTTAAAAACCGTTGACATGCTTTTTATTTTACAGCTCGTCGCACTCTCTCGTTCTTATACACATGTTATGTCTCATGCTTTAGTTTAATTAATGAACTTAATACTTTCATACGTTATTTCAACTATTTGTGCAATTATTCTAGTAATATACTAAACAAGCAAGTTTAATATATGCGCTCAACCTTCCATCCAACATGAGGGACAAATAAATCAAATAACATGAAGAAAATAATATAACAAATGAAAATTGCATAAACATGAAGGAAAAACAACTATAAAATTCACTTACGCTTTGTTTGGTAGAAGAGAAATGCTGAAGAGAGAGATATGAAAGAGAGGGATAGCAAATAAACTAGCATCTTCTCTTGTTTGACACATGCAAGAAAGAGAGAAGAGAGACAAATACGAGGTGGGGCCCACGTGTTTTGTCTTCTCTCTAGGACAGCAGAGAAAGGCGTGGGAAGTTGCTCATTTTGGTATTTTTACTTTTCTGCCCTTTAATTTGTGATGTAGCCCAACACACATTCTCTTGTCTTATACTCCTATGTTGTTGTTATTATATAATCATGTGACTTTTTTTTTCTTGGCTTCATTTAGTTAATATTAATAAATCATTAATAATCTTATTGATTAAATTAAAATTAAGTAAAGAAATCCAGTTTGATAATTGAGGCATTTTAATTAGTTAATTGAATTAAAATAAAAAATAATAATTTGATGAGAGGATTTTTTCAAGGACATTCTTGTACTTTCAAAAATAATCAACACTTCTCTCTTCTCTCTCACTTGTACCAAACAATACCTCAGATCTACTATATTTCTCACCTCTTTTTCTCTTCCCTTACTCTCTCTCTGTTTTTATTTTCTTCTCACAACCAAACACACCTTTAGCTATCAAAGACCGCAAAGGGTTCGAGCATTGGAATGGCAAGAGTTCATCCAAGACGGACATGACAAGTCAACGAGAATACTTGGGTTTATGTTAGGGCTGGACAAGATTTGTGTAACCCGCCCAAACCGGCCGACCCAACAGGCCCGTAGACAAGCGGGTGGGTCCCTTCGGGTTGTACGGGACATTCGGGTTGAAGAAAACGGTTATGGACAGGTTATATTGGTCGATCTCGGATGGGTTAAATCCACCCATCGAAACCCATAAGCAACCGATAAAATAGCTTTATTTATTATTTTCCTAGTGTTTGGCTGGCAGGTTTGGTAACATAAATAAAGTAAAAAAAAAATAGGTAACATAAAACCCTTGTTTTTCTCATTTCTTTACATCCCATTCTCTCTCTAGAAACATCATCGCTTCCACTTCTCTCTACCAAAATCATCTATCTTCCTATCTTCTTCTCCCATCCTCTCTTCTTAATCTTCCCCTTTTCTCTTATACTTTGATCAGACTTCCTTCATCTTCATAGTTGCATAGCCAACACTTAAAAGTTCTTCATAAATTTTCAACTTCTAGAACCATTGTCTGTTGGTGAACTGGATCTTGATAGTGTGTGAAAGATACATGCAATTGATTTGTTATTCAAGCTTCTAACATTGTTGATTTGTTATTCATTCATAGCTACATCTCTGATCTTCTTTTGAAGCTCCAAATCTTGAAGCACTGATTTGTTTTCATAACTTTATCCCCATTGATTTTTTATTCTGTATCTAAGATTTGTATTGGTTTATTAAGGCTGTAATTGTGAAGTTATGAAAAGTTGTTCTTTGTTATGTATGAGATATATGAAAAAAGTTGAATTTTTTGTAGCTGGATTTTTTTAAAGCGTTTGTTCTTTCGCGTTTGAAGCTCGCATCTAAACCGTTACAACCCACCCGAGCAACCAACAAACCGAAACCGATCAAACCGAGTGCAGAAAGTGGATGGAGATGGGTATGATTTTCTCACCCGTCGGTCACCTCAGATTGGGAATTTTCACCCGAAAATCGTCCGAGGCCGACCGATGTCCACCCCTAGTTTATGTACTAATAAATTGTCTGGTCCGTTGGAGTGAAAGTAAGATGAACGAATTTAAAGGAATGAGAATCACTGATTTCAATAAACTTTCCACTGTCTTATTCAAAAAAAAAAAAACCTTCCATTGTCATATTGTAATAGAAAAGGGGAAAGAAAAAACAATATACTCGTGAGGCCCACTAAAATTGTACAAGTCCCCTAACAAATGAGAAGAAAGCTTTAGACCTATGAATTTTTTGATATTGTTCTAAATTTGCCTTTTTGTTGCGTGAACATGTGTTAAATGTTCTTCTAATTGTTTTTGTAAATGTGATATCTAGTTGTGCATTTTTTTTTGTGATTTTTTTCCAACATTTTATTCATCACAATGAACATAGTATCAATCTAAACAACACTGGGTCGTCTTAAATTTACGCGTCGTAACGCACATGTTTATCAAATTATACTCATTTTCATTCCTTCCTCTTACTTTATTTCTTAAACTTTATTTTACAATCCAAACAAAACACGGGTTGTCGTGCGCGAGGCGGATATATCTCGCACCGTGCATGACCACTTTCTTGTAAGCACATGATACCCCTGCATGCACCATATCATTTCCATGTCCCCTTTTTTGTTCTAACTTTCGTCGCATTTAGTGCAACTGGTCGTTGATCGACCACTATCGTAGATCAACCGCCATTATATTATTTTCCTTTCTCACTCTGTACCCGTTTCCAAACTTACACACAACCACATGTTTGGATTTCCACTCATGCTCAACATGCACAAGTTCATCTTTGTGCGCCGAGTCAATCACCTTGACAGCTTCTCCGACCTTAAAATTGCTACTTGTGGCCTCAACAAAGCTTTCTCTTGGCTCCAATTTTTGTTCCTTTCTATAAAGGCATCGTTATACATCACTTTCATTGTTCCCAAATTGATGTTGGCAATAACCCAATCAATAAAAAATGGAAAATTACTGAGTTTTTTAAAACCAATAAAGAAAGTATTTTGTCGAGTTTTCATTTTTTATGCCGGCAATAACCCAGTAGCAACATGACCTATTTTTGTAAAGGGGGGTATCTTTATGGTGGGTTATTATCATTTTTTCCTTAAATTTATAATTTTAAGTGCATTAAGAGTGAATTAAAAAAGTGAAATTGGTTGGGGTAATAAGCTTAGTGGAGTTTTCCAGTCGCAATTCTTCATTTTATGCAGGTCTAGGTGTTGTTTTTAATAAAGGAGTAACATGTTTTTGATCTTTTAAGATTATACTTTTGGGTCTGGTGTGTTCCCATGTTACTAGTGGTGTTTTTACGTAATGCAAAAGTCTATTGTAATCTTCTTCCCTAATCTGTTAGTGCTTGAAATTCACTCACTTTTACCATTGCAAAAATAAAATAAAGTCTAGAGGAAAGTCTGATGTGGTGGTTGTATATAAAATAAAGTAGAGAGAGACGCCAAATGTTTTGGTTTTGTCTGTCATTGATGAAAGATCACAAGAGGGAGACAAATGTAACTAGACGAATGAAAAATTATCAATTATAGTTGGTTTATAAATATAATATGATGCACTATATCAATTTAACGTCTATAAAAGATGATAAATGGTAGGAGACCTACCAAGGTTGCTGATAAGTGTCAAAAAGGAGTTAAATAGACTATATATTTTAGGCACTTTGATTACTTGGTATGCAAGTTATCATGCGAAAAGCTCACAAATATTGAAGAATCATTCAATTATGCTTTTCACATCTAATGCCAACTCTTTGTAGGAAAATGCACGCCTGGACACTTTAGAAGCAAGAAAACATGAAGAAATGCAAAGGACAACTCGCCACGGCAAGCTCAAAGGCGAGCTGAGGCAGAAAGTTGAAGTTACTCGCCTCCAACTCGCCATTGCGAGTAGCATCAGCAAGAAATAGGCAGAAGTACATGTTTACTCGCCATGGCGAGTGAAATTACTCGGGAGGCGAGTAAGGCGGTCTAACCCCTTCAGAGCTGACGTGACAGAAACCCACTGGGGAAGAAAGCTCAGCTCGCCATGGCGAACACACCTACTCGCGAGGCGAGTTGAGTCAGAGAAAAAAGTATAAAAGGCCTTTTCAATCAGATCAGAAGGGATCTGAGACCACCATCTGATGTCACTTTAGGAGGATAGAAAACAGGGGAAAACATAGAGAGAACCTAAAGAGCAAGGAGCACAAGGATTGAAGGAAGACACAAGATCATTGAGACATCATGGCTTGGTTCCATTCCATCTCTTCTTTTCTCCTTGTAAGGTTACCATGACAATGAGTAACTAAATTCTTTTTGTTAGGATTAAATGTAGTTAACTCTATTAGCATGTATTCCCTTTGATTGAGATGTTGTGTGATTCTAACTTATCTTATGATATTGATGTTATTCTTGCTTTCCATGTTTGATCTTATGGATTCGAATGGTGATTGAAAAATACCTTTTGAATCTAGGTTAGAATAATCTTCTATCAATACTTTTGTTCTAGACATGGAACTTAGGTTGGTAATCACTTTGGATGTTGGAATTTAAAGCTTTTGTATCATTGTATAGTGCGAGACATCGACGATACAACGATACAATCAACTATTGGACCGTTTAATAGTGCGAGACATCGACAATTAAACGATCCAATAGAAATCACGATATCATTTGGACACGAATGATGTTGTTGAGCAATACGTGATAATATCGATTGATAATTAGAATCCACAACCCAAATCCGAGAATACGTACGAGTAGGTTAATGAAGTTTAATCCCAGCATACTTATTTCCCTGTTAACTCTCATCCCATTTATAAATTCTTAGTTTGGTAGTTTATGGAACAACAAAATACCTGACAATCCTAGCTCAGAACGATATCGATTGTTGAACGGCTTAGAATATCGCACCAATCCCTGTGGAGACGATAACATAAATACTTACTTACTTTTGAAATTACATCAGTCGCCTACACTAAGTTACCCCTTTCGAGAAATCGATGAAGATCAAATTTGTTATCAACGAAAGAATATGTGTTTTACTACGAACCACCACTTTCATGTTGGACGCGGTACTAATACGGGCAATTATAATCAAGGATTATTTTATTAATATCGGTATTAAGGGGGAGTGTATTGGATTAGGATTTTAAAGGACAATTTTTGCTTAAAAAAGTCTCCATGATTTTAAAAGATTTTGTAGGACTTTAATGACTTTCATGATTTTAAAAGACTATCAGAAATTTCAATTTGGATTTCAATGGATTTACATCATAAAATTTTAAAGGATTTTATTGATTTGTAAGATTTCAAAAGATTTTATGAATTTTAAGGACTCATTGAAAAGAAATGATTACAACACACTCTCTATCACAATATTTTCAATACATACTTTAATTTTTTATTTTATTTTTATGAGAGATAGAGAGAGAGGGAGGAAGAGAGGAGGGAGAGAAAGGAGAAAAGAGAGGAGAGAGAGAGAAGGGGGAGAGAGAGAAGGGAGAAAAGAGAGGAGAGAGAGAAAGGAGAAGAGAGAGAGAGAGACGAAGAGAGAAGGGAGAGAGAGGAGGGAGATAAGAGATGAGAGAGAGGAGGGAAAAGGATAAGAAAGAGACGAAAGACTTTTAAAGAAAAACAATCCCAAGAAATCTTATGTCTTCATGAAAGACTTTTTCTTGTTAAAATTTCATTAGAAAATCTCACAAAATCCATCAAAATCTAATTTATAAAACAATCATTTGAAATTTGAATGATTTTGAATACCATGAGACTTTTTTAAGTGATGGAAAGTCCTAATTGAATACCTCAAAACTTTTTTTAAAATGACAAAGAATTTTGATTGAATACCACAGAGATTTTTCTAAATTGTAAAGAGTGTTGATTGAATATTACAAGATTTGTTTATAATTAAAAAGTGTTTTAAAATCCGTTAGAATCCTTTCGAAAAGAAAAAAATAAAAATAGAATAAGGGTTCAATTTATTATACTGTCCGTATGAGAAAAGGGTTTCTGGATTAAATAAAGTTAACGAGAAAGAAAAACGATTCTCACTGACTTGGACCAACAACAACTACGATTAAGGTTAGTTCACTGACTCTTGTTCATAAACTTCTACTTCCATCAATCCACTCTGGTTTTATGCTTCGTTTTTCTCTATATCTCTGTCTGTAGATCAACATCATTCCCCTCCGGCGCATTTTAGCATGGAAGCCTCAAAAGACCCAAACTCAGATTCAGAACTCGAACTCTACACCATCCCAAGCTCTTCAAGTAAGCACTCACTCTATCCCAAAACCCTAACTCCGTTAACTAACACATTACAATTTAAACGGTGTCGTTTTTTGCAGAATGGTTCGCGTGGGACGAAATTCACGAAACAGAGAAAACCGCATTCAAAGAGTATTTCGACGGAACTTCAATAACACGAACACCGAAAATCTACAAAGAATATAGAGACTTCATCATCAACAAATATCGCGAAGAACCTTCTAGAAGGTTAACATTCACCGAGGTACGAAAATCACTCGTCGGTGACGTCACTTTCTTGAACAAGGTTTTCCTTTTCTTGGAGCGTTGGGGTTTGATTAACTACGGTGCGCCTTCTGCTGGTGACGGTGGGGAAGCCGAGAAGGAACATGAAGAGGAGAGGTGTAAGTTGAAGGTTGAGGAAGGTGCTCCTAATGGGATTCGTGTTGTTGCTACACCGAATTCATTGAAGCCGATTTCGTTGCCTCGGGATACGAAGATTGCTGATGGTGTTGGTGATGGTAGTGGGGTTGGTGTTAAAATTGCACCATTGGCGTCGTATTCAGATGTCTACAGTGATTTGATTCGACGTAAAGAGGTCAATTGTGGGAATTGTGGCGATAAATGTGCTTCTGGACATTACCGAAGTACCAAGGTTGATTTTTTATATGATTTTATATGTTAATATATGTTATGGTATTTCTCTTTTAGTTTTATTGTTCATAATTATTGTTTAATAAAATGATTTTGTTATCATTTATCAGCAACAACAGTAATCAAAGTAATTTTTTAATTGGGCGGGGTTATATAGATCAAATGACGTCACATTGTTTCGATGATTATGCCATCGATAAAAAAATTGTTCATTTGGACTTAGCTCTGGCAGGGTTTATGGTAATGGAATGAGGCTCTGGGTTCAACTTGTGGTGATGGCTTTAAACAAAACCTTTCAAATCATGCGAGCTTAGCATAGTGTTTGGGTTGGAAAAATGGAGGGAGGAGGGGATTGTTTTGAATCTATGTTGTTTGGTTAAATGATTTAAAGGGAATGGGAGTGAAATGGAGGCGAGCGACATTTATTCTACTCAAATTTGGCTCCTCTCCCTTATTGGGGGTGATTTGCAGGTGATAGAAGATGTATCTTAATTATTTTAGATACATTTTCTTAAATTTTCTTACATAAGCTGTAACAAGAAAGGTTAAAGTTATAAGAGAGTAGTTTAAAGTTATAAGAGAGTAAAAAAGTAGATTAGTTTTTCCCCCATTAAAATCATCTCTACTTTCGAACCCAAACAGGGAGAGGGTTATCGCCCCTCCTCTCATCCCTTTCCCTTCCACCCTTTCATTTGAACCAAACACTGTTATTGTTCGTTAAAGTGAATTAGGGTGTGATTTCAAGGATTGAGCGATATTCTTCTAGTTGAAAAACTCACAAATTAGTTTTTTTTTATTTTTTAAATTCCATCTTCCCGACCAAACATGGTGTAGGTTGAATAGGTGAAAAATGAGGTGTTAAGAATGAAAATAAATTTGCATTTGCTTGGTGAAACAAAATTACGAAGAAATAGAAAATACAATGTTAAGTTTTTTTTTCTCTGGGATGTCAATTTCAAAACCATTTTCACCCTCTTCATTTTCCTTGCAATCAGTAAATGCCATTGGTATGTTCAGTTCAGCTGTCCAACTAGTGTTTTTTCTCATACCTCTGCTTTCCTCATTTTTTCCCCGCTTCTTCATGCAATGCAAATTTATTATATTTCATGTCATTAGTTTTTCTATTTGCAAGTTTACATATCTTTCTGAAATTAAAAGTGTTGTTATTCTATCATGGCAGGATAATTTCATTGTTTGCATGAAATGTTTCAAAAACGGGAATTATGGGGAGAAAAGGTCCATGGAGGATTTTAAATTAAACGAGTCAAGTGAAATTAGTGTCAACCACAGTGCTGTCTGGACTGAGGGAGAAACTCTTCTTCTTTTAGAATCCGTTTTGAAGCATGGGGATGACTGGGAACTTGTTGCTCAAAGTGTTCGAACCAAGACTAAACTTGAATGTATTTCAAAACTCATTGAGCTTCCCTTTGGGGAACTCATGTTAGGCTCTGCTTGCCGAAATGATAACAGTAATAGTGTTACTGGCATTGTGAACAACGGAAACCAAGTTCAGGCATCTTCATCCGATCACCAAGAAACTTCAATGGCACAGGATCAATCTTTTGAGCCTAAAAATGAAATTGAGCAGAATGGAGATGCTGTGAATGAAAATCCTTCAAAAAGGCGGCGGGTTGCCACACTTTCAGATTCCAGCAGTTCACTAATGAAGCAGGTAAGAGATATTATTGAGTTTTACACCTTTATGTTATGTTCACAATTTTTCATATTTGGTTGTATTCTCCTTTTTCATGTGGATTTTATCTTACATACATATATTTGAATCTATCAAGAAGGATTTAGTGTGAATGAGTTGGATAAAGACATGGTTTTTGATAGAACACTATGACGTCGTTTCATTCATGTACTAATACGTAGAATTTGTGAAAGACTAGTGGCTATGTGTGTGCTTTGTTTTTTTATCGCATCTCTAGCATATACTGACCAGGGAATGGAACATGTAAATATTGATATCATTCTGACCTCATGTATTAATATCCGCACTTGGTTGATTGTATTCTCTTTTACCTTTTTAATATTTGAGAATAAGGGGTGTTTGCGGAAGATCGTTTTTTTCCACCTTGCTTAGTGTGATCATGAGTTCATGACGTTTTGAATCAGGTGGGACTGCTCTCAACTGTGGTTGACCCTCATATCACAGCTGCTGCAGCTAGTGCTGCTATTACAGCACTTTGTGATGAGAATTCGCTCCCAAGGGAGATATTTGATGTTGAAGAGGATAAGGCTTCAGCAAGGTGATCTATATCTGCCAGTTGTTCTTTACTTCTTTTACCTTTCAAATTTTGCTAGATGCTAACTTCCTCTTAAATTGAGCCTTTAATTTATAAAATACTTATACTTGTTATTATCTTTGTCAGGGCTCTTGAGGCTGAAGGTCTAGAGATGGTGGAGGGGTCCACTCAATCAGGTATTTTTATTTATATGTGTACGAAGATGCTATTCTGATAGTTAAGTCCCGCAAAACTTAACAATATTCTTATAGACTCATGAACAAAAAGTTTTGGCTCCCTCAAATGTGAGTTATTAAATATTTAAAAAATAATAATGATGCATGCTATCTGGTCTTGTGTGAATGAAATCTCAGGAGAAAAAGTAGGGAAAACTCCCATTGTAAAAAAACATAGCAGAGTCCTGCCTCATGTGGTTTTGGTATAGGTGGAGAATCTTTGTAGAAGTATTGGTAAGTGGATGGTAGACTAGATGAGGATAGTTCAAGTATTAGAGAAGCGAGACTAAGGAAAATTATTGGCCAAATCAAACAAGCTTTGAATTAAATGATCTATCAATAAACATGGTTTATGGTAGGACATCATGGCATTGTCTGAATAACGTCCCCTACTTCACTTGGCGGGGAAAGGTTTTAGTTGTTGTATTTTAAGCCTGCCCATGTTTTTCTTCATAAATTCTTAATATTACAACAACATCAACAACAACCAAGCCTTATTCCACTAAGTGGGGTCAGCTAAATGGATTAAATTACGCCATAATGTTCTATCCAAAACCATATTTGGATCCAAATTCTAAATATTACTTTTCTCAATACTTAGAAGATTCATCGGTCACTAAAATGAGGTTTAAGTAAGTGGACACTGTCTAGGAAACAATCTTATGGAGAGCAATAGTTTCTGAATGACGAGTTCATTTGCCATGTTAGATTGTTAGTAGAGAATTTGGGTTAGTACCTTATAGCTGTATTATTCAAATGCAACCAAAGAAGCTGTTGGATGTGCATGGCATTATCAGTAACCTGTTTTGAGGCAAGGGTTCCTTCAAATGAACCTTAAGGATGAAGTGGAAAATTACTGGGAAGTGGCAATGGAGAGGGGACCAAGTTAAAATAATAAAACCTTGGAGACACAAAAAGGGTGGATGGTGGAGAATGAAAATAGGAACAAAGAATTCAAAGGCTAAATGTGCTAATAATCTGTCCTTTTTCTGTTTTTAATACCTTTCTGTTTCCCTTTACCAATGATTTTTTATCTAGACACCTATCTGTATATTTCATGAATAAATTCATGACAAGGAAGGTTGACAAATTATAACATGAAGGATTGATTTTTTGCAAGTAATATGATAGGCATCAGATGAAAAAGGGTGATTCAGATTAGCTGTTAAAATAGAAAAAGATTACAGAAAGATGAGAGCAATCTTGCTCCTAGCCAAGTTCCACACCTTTGGCCATACGAAATGCTAAGAAAGTGATTGTAAAACATGTTCTCTCCCAAGTTCGACCTATACCACTCTACACATACTGGTTCCATATTCTTCCTTGTTGTAACTAACTTCCCTCATCTTGTCTCCCACAATGTGTTTATTAGCCTGTAACAGAGCAAGAAAATAAATAGGGGAATGGAATAATTAAATTGTGCGCTTAAAGCCCTCTTCAGTTTTATTTCATTGATGTATTTAAATTTCTGGCTTTTCAATATCTTTGATGAAAATTGGTAAAAGAAAAGTAAGAAAGAAAGGAAAAAACAAATCAATGAAGATCAATTCATATTTGCGATACAAATTGCATTGATTTGTGCATTCAAATTGAGCTTTCTGATTCTAATTGTGATTGAAAAGCTTGTAATAACTATGTTTGGGCATCATCACAACACATTGGTTATGATTCTTGTAAACTATTGCTGCATTTGACCTCTAATCTTATCTTATTCTGCAGAAGTAAAAGATGACATACCATTGACACTGCGTATAAGAGCTGCCATTGGAACCGCTCTTGGGGCTACTGCTGCACGAGCAAAGTTGTTGGCGGACCAAGAAGATAGGGAGATTGAACATTTAGTAGCAACTATAATTGAAGCTCAGGTTTCTAGCTCATGATTTTCTATATCTGTAATTTTTGACATTGTTAGAATTTCTCTGGTTCAGGTATACATCTTAGGGATTAACCAATTTTTTTTTTGCTGATTTGTTAATTAGGTTGAGAAGATGCAACAGAAGGTTAAACATTTTGATGAACTGGAGCTTTTGATGGAAAAGGAACATGCTGAAATGGAAGAGCTGAAAGATTCTATCTTAACTGAACGGATTGATGTGTTGCGGAAGACATTTAAATCTGGTGTCACTAGATGGAAGCATTATCCTTCTCTAAAATCTTAGAGACAAGTTTGGTGTATCTGTATAGTTTTGGTTCTGTGGCGTATGATTCTACTATCATTTTGATAAGTACTGTACAATTTACACAATACCATTGTACACTTGTTAAATGTTAAAGCGCTTAGAAAGTTTTTATTCGGACAAATGAAATGAATGGATTTTTTTCACAAAATCTCATTTTTTGTGAAACAAAAATGTATTTTCATTGAATATGTGTGTTTTTCTTATTAGAGTATTACATAAAGACTTCACCTTTTTCGGTGAATAAAAAGTTTAGGTGAGTTGGACTTTGTAGATTCATCAAGTCAAGGACGACTTTAAGACTCGTCGAGTCTGGATATGAGTCCAACTCCTTACCAATTGAGTCAACAATTGATGAGACAACGACTTTAGTTGAAATATATTTATCTGTCTTTTTGAGTTTTTGTTGCTTAAACAAAATTTCTTCAATAGAATATCCGAGTTTTTGTCACTTTTACAAAATTGTCAAATAGTAAATTAAATCAGTTATTTCTTTACAAATTTTGTTTTGTTTTTGATATTTTTTTCAATAACCAACAATAAATATATTGATGACAAGATAATTAATATTCTCTCTCAAATGGCAAATTTTAAAAGAATACTATCTTAAATATTTGAGACTTGTTAGTTGAAGCTACCGATTGACATTCAACTGTTAAATCAGATCATCTTTAACCCTTTTCTTAATTTAATTCTAATCACCAAAAAGTTTGGTTCATGTGTGCAAGGAGTGCAAGTACTACAAATTACAAGAACATAATGTTAGATTCTATGGATTAACCTTACTCAACAATTAAATAATAAACTATCATATCAACTATTAAATTGTAATTAAAATATTGCACTATATTCTAAATAAAAGGATATTGATTATTGGGCTGTAGTTGGAAGGAGGCCGTGATGATGTCATTAAACTGTTTCTTATGGTATGTTCGTTGGGAGGTCCCTCCCTACCTCCACTGATGAGTATATATAGTAGTTATCCCGTCATGTTAGAACATACTCACAAAAAAATACAAGCGCTCATTAGTAAGAGGTAGAAGATGCCTCTCAAGATATCATGTAACATCTATAAGACTAGGCCCTTTTTAAATTTGCACACACATTGTTTTTTTGAAGTTTAAATTTGCATACACATTGCATGTGAAATATTCATTAATGTGGATTATTTAATACAATTTTATCTTGTATTATCATGTTCTATATGTATTTACTTCTATGAATTACACATTAATGCATGTCCAATCCAAACGGTCAATGTGTCTTCTTCTCAGGTTGTTAGCCACAATTTCAAATGGTGAGGAGTTTTTTTTATCTCCTTATTGTGTTACAAAATCACTAACCGCCCTTCAACCACCAGGACCAGAGCTTCTTTAGATCCTTTATTAATTTCGTTCATCTATACGTGACAAGTTGATAATTCATGTCAGCGTTTAACATCAGACGTTATTATGTTAATTGTAAAGCTAGGTCATTTTAGCTATTTCAAACATTTTGAGGACGAAATTGAACGACCTATATAAATTCAAGCATGAAAATGCCTATTTACTCAAATGTAACGCTCGTGTGAGATTTGTCGAATGGATTGTCGCGCTATATAGCATTTCTCGTTGTTGGAATTGCTATAGAATGTAATTTAATAAAAGATATTGAGGAGTGGATAGTCAAAAAAGAAATATTCTCATTCTCTCTTGTCATGATCGGCAAAAAGCAAAAGGTAAAACAAAATTCGGTATTCCAATCTTGATGCGTGATCCATAGAATAAATTGTGGGCAATAGAAAAAACGCAAAAATCAGAGATTAAATATAGGGTGAAGTATGGAATTTGGTATATCTTCCGTGTTAGGCCAAATTGAACTAACAGCACATACAAGTGAAACATACACAAGATGAAGTGATACAATACAACGAGAGAGAGAGAGAGAGAAGAGCACACTACTAAACAACAAATATATTGTAATTTGTATAATACCATATATTAATAGGTTCTGATCACTCTTGTTACAAGTGGTGTATATTTATACATATACAGTGTGGAAATATAGTGTTCTTTTTTCCTTCATATAAATAGTGGTGCCTTTGATGGTTAAATATCCACTTCTCAGCACTGTCCTTCTCAATTCAATACGCCTCCTGATCCCCCTGTTTGCCACACAATCACAATTGAGTGAAATTTGATAAAATGAAGAAAAAGAAAGTTGAATCAATTTGATGAACTCACTTTCTTCGGAATAATAAAATCGACGAATTTCTTCTTGGTCTTGGCTCCAGCGGGTGACTTTTTGTTTTGTGGTTTTTGCTGGTGGTTCTCTGGAGGATGGTGATGGACCCGCTGGTGTTCCCTCTCTGTCACATATTTACGTATATGTTCTCTCACAAACCTCTCATACAAGTAAGCAGCTCCTTTGAACTGAGGTAACACCAACCATGCTGCCACCAATAGCTTCACATCGTACCAAATTGGTATCCTACAAGTTCCCAATTCATTTTTTTATTACATATTCCTATACTATATAAAATTAAAAATTACTTTGTAACATTAATTCTAAAGATAATTAAAAATGAGTAAATTACACTAAAATTTGAGTTAAAACTCTTACCACTCTAGAGCAGGTTGAATAAGCATCTCTCCAAGGGTGAGGAAGGAATAGATTATCCAATAAGCTAGCCATTGTTCATCATCCAGCTTTGATGGACTCTCTATTGCTACCACCGATGCATATCTATAATTTTAATCATCATAATAAACAGAAATTAATTACTTCTATAAATTATAGTTAGAACTGGGAAAAATATTAGTTAAATTAGGAGTTAGGAGTTTACGAAGACACTTACAAAGGGTACAATAATGTTAAAACCGGCCTGCAAAAAAATTAAACATATATACAAACAATTAATAATGGCAAATTTTTATTTATCCATTCTAATAATATATACAGTAGAATGAATTAGTATGTTGAATGTAAAAGAGGTTGGTTGCAGAGTGCATACCCAGCAAGGGAATGAAGCTGGGTGATCAAAGTCCACAACTTAGTCATAGTGTGTGTGACTATCAGACTATGTATCCCAAATAATTTGATTTGATTATAGCAAGAAGCAGAGACGATTTGATTTTAGATGAAGATAACAGAGAAAACGGTTAAAGGAGTGAAGTTTGTTTTGTTCAGGTTGGGGCGGTTGGCCTCAAAAAACTACCTAGGTATTTGGCGTATGCAAGTGGAATTCTTTCTAAAAGGTTCAAACTGATTGATAGAATGGTCCCTCTCTCACGACTCATATAATAATGTTTGTGAAATTGTGATGAAATGAATCGAGGGACACGTGGAAAGAGAAGAGTTGGTATTGGATTCTGCCTTGGACGTGTCATATTTAGTTTAGCACCGTCCAGATAATAATATGTCATCTTACTTACTTTGTTTAATGATTAGGTCAATTTTTATCAAAGGTTATTTGCTTCCTTGCCTAAAGCACAAGCCACGTGTACACAAAATTTAACAACACAAGCATGTTGCCGACATGTGGCGATTAATCTGCTTCATCAACCCCTATCTGATGATCATGAAAGTACATAGGTACATACATCAGTATTAGTTTTTATTTTATTTTAACAAATTTATCATTTTTGTAAAATATATGCTTTGTTATGATTGTTTATTGCAGTTAATATTAGTACTTGATAATATCGACTTTGTGACAGTACTCGGTCAGATTTTAAGGTAGTCTTGTCTTAAAGTGGTTTCTGGCAAAATCTAACCGTGTCAGTATGTTTTTTTGTCTGGTTGATCAATTTACTTGCAAAGTGTTGATCAATTTAATATCCCCATGAGCTATCTATGGATATTGGTTACAGTTGGCTTGTAGTTGCATGGACACTACTAGAATATTACTTTACTGCCCAATGGGAGATGTTTCTGGTGATTTGTGTTGCTAGGCCTGGCCAGAACACTGTATGTTGTTTTCCTTGTTCGTTTGGCATCCTTCTGGCATGCATAATGCATTATACATTATTTTTACAAAGGGAGTTGAGTCTTGCTAAATATTATAAACTCTAACAATGTGGCGAATTAAATATCGCATTTAGCTGAGAGAAGTGTTAACATTTAGTATATTGTCATGTCTCAAAAAATATAACTTTCAAGTGAACTTATAAAAAACAAAAGAAAAAAGGAGTTGCCTGTGTTTACAATCCCAGCTCCCTTGCTGCTGATTGAGTTATCAAATTATAGTCTTCGAAGGATTGGGCCGTCTCTTTTTCCAATTGAAAGCAACTCTTTTCACTTTTTGCTCTACATCCACCGCGAAAATACTAAAATATCTCCGGTGATAGTTAACTGTTGCTCGCTACAAAACATCATTTGCCATCATGGAGGTATTTTGGTGTTTTTGTCGAATGTAGAGAAAAATGGAAGTGAGAGAACAGCACTTTTCTTCCAATTTGGCTTTGAGCAGCTGTATCCCTTGACCCACAGTGGTCCTGACTGGACTTTTACTGGGCTTAAGTCCGACTTTTTTTTATCTCTTTGTTTTAAGGTTAAATTATATCAAATGTCCTTTTAGTTTGAGGTTCGTAATAGATAGGTCCTTTAAGTTTTTTTGATCACACATAAATGCTTTAAGGTTGAGGTTCGTAACAAATTGATCTTTTAAGTTATTTTGGTCACAAATAAGTCCTTTAAGTTTGTGACTAAAATAATTTTAAAGATCAATCTGTTACAAACCTTAAACTTAAAAGACTTATGTGTGACCAAAATAACTTAAAGAACTAATTTGTTACAAACCTCAAACTTAAAGGACTTGCTATGTAATTTACCCTTGTTTTAAAAATTCTCATGTTATTTTAATGGATAATGTTTCATGTATATCCTTTTTTCCATACATACATTATATCACCCTATGTGAGACTCTGTGAGAGACATAAAAAGTGAGTTTTTTTGTGTGTGCGTGTGAGGACCACGTGGACACATGTCACATAAGGTGGTCTATGTATCACTGGCCTATTTTAACTTGTATATGAAGATTTGTACGGTATAAACGGTAAAACAAAAACAATAATATTTTCAATGTTTTCTATGCAAATCTGTAGAGATAAGAAAAAAAGTTGGCACAAAAAACAAAAAAAATTGTTTCAACCTCGTCAGTTGTTCTATCAATCAAAAATTCAAAACTGTCTGCTTGAACTTAACTCAGTTGGTATAGACAATACATAAAATATGCAAGGTCTGGGGTTCGAATCCCGCCATCAAACAAGAAAATCAAAAATCTAAAACTAAATAAACTTCTGAAACAAAATATGTCCAAATATGACAACCCAATATGGTAGTTCACCAATATGATATGAGGTACAACAACTTGTTTACTTTCCCGCTAGTTAATTGACATTAATCACTTGGCCATTTAAAAACACAAAGCCATAGTTTTCCTTTTACCTGCTACTCATTAAATTAACAATGTTGCCATTCTATATTTTCATTTTTACATTCAAGTTACAATTTTTTTTCATCATAAAAAATAGGGTTAAATATGTTTTTGGTCCCTATAAAATTGAGATCTTTTAAGTTTAGTCCTTACTTAATTTTAATGGTTCTTTTAGTCCCTAAAAAAATAATTCTACACCTAGTATTAGTCCCTACTCAATTCAAATTTGTTTAATTTATGTTTAAACTCTTAAGTTTTTGAACAATTTTTTTCCAGACGAGTTAAGAACATTACTAAAAGTTCCTCCGTAAAAAAATATTGCAAAATTTGATTTCTACGTCCATATTTTGTTACTTTTATCTTTAACTTATTTTGTTTTAAAAAATTCATATTTAATTCGTTTCATGTTAAAAAATTCTAAATTTTAGTAAATGAACCTTTCATAATGTTCTAAACTTGTCTAAAAAAAACCGTTAAAAAATGTAAGAGTTTAAGGATAATTAAACAAACTTTATTTTAGCAGGGACTAAAATTATAAGTGATTTTTTTGTAGGGACTAAAAGAACTATTAAAATTAAATAAGGACTAAATTTAAAAGTTTCCAATTTTATAGGGATCAAAAACATTTTAACCCTAAAAAATAAATTATGTTTACGAACAATAAATTGGTCCAAATTGATAATGAACTTTAACTTCTTAAGCAAGTGGTTAAATGTTTAATTACAAACAAGTGCTCAAATTTTTTATTACGTATAAAAAAAAAATCAGTTACAAGATGAGAACTCATCTTTATATCAACGTATGCTACGGTAAAGATTAGTCACTGATCGTACCTATAACATGTCAACAAAATTATGTTTTTTTAAAATGTTAATTAGTGCCTCCACACTAGTTAAAGGATCTTAAATGGTAATTTTTTTATAAAAGATTGTGTAATTGATACATTAGAAATTGAAAACTTTAACATTTTTAAATAATAATTATTTAATTTAGTAGGCTTAGAGAATGCCCGAAGCACTCTTTGATGACATTTATTTTTTTCCTTCTCATTCTCATAACATCACCTATCTGTCTTTTCTCTTCCTATTTAGTTTTCTCCTCGAGGTATATACAATCTCCTAATCGTTTGAAAATGTAATTCTATTATTAAATTAATTATTTCTTTCACGAGAAATAGTTTGACGTGTAAAACGGACCTTTGATTATGTCTCCCATTTCTGAACTACTAATACTATTCTCAAGGACATGTAGACACCATTATTTTTGGCAAGAATTTCTAAACTAAAAACATATCTAGAATCACACACAATCAACACGTCTCACATTGTTCTATTTTCGCGTGCAAGTTAAGGATCTATATCTCGTTACTATTACTATGTTATGAACACAAATTCTCCTCTTTTTTTCCTATCTTAATTAATCTACTCTTACCTAAATAATTCAATAGTTGTTACAACTGCAAATTATACATAACACTTTATTCAAGGAAAAAAATAATCAATCCCTCTTCCACAAGAAACATGAGCTAGATTTATATGTAACATTACTTTTTCCACTTTTCCTATTTTTTGAATTCTAACTAGGCTTATAAAGTTTCCTTGTGATTTGCATTGTTTTATAATTCAATGGCAACAATCAGCAACATTGGCTTACAAGGGAATTGGAATGTGAGCAATGCAAAGAAGGAAAATATGATCAACACAAGGAAGGTTTTGGAGGTGAATTTTAATTCTTCTCATCAAAACAATGACACATTGAAAAACAATAAACGAAGATTTTCATTGGTGATTGCAAATTGTAATCATGGTAGTACTTTTCATAAAGTGGACACAATTAATGGAACTAAGGTGAATGGTTTACAAGTGGCAGAGGCTCCTAGAAAATTGGCAAATGAAAATACAACAGATGTTGCTCTTGTTACAAATGGGAGATTTGTTGAAGGAAGGTTTGTGTTTAGGCAGATTTTTGTTATTAGGTCCTATGAAATTGGTCCAGATAGAACTGCTACCATGGAGACACTCATGAATTTTCTTCAGGTTAGCTTCACAGTTTTAGTACCAACATGAATGTCTACAACAATATTCAAACATTGCTTTCTTTGCCACAAGTATAACATGAAACTTGATTCACATTTGATTTTTGTCATAAGTACTATTAAGTTCACCCACCTGATCAATCGTTGTGTTCTTGCGCACGTTTGAGTTTGAATTTTATTTCATTTTTTTGAGCCGGATTTGTTGTTTTAACTAACATAAAGCATGTATGAACTAAAGAAATGGAAAATATTTTTTAGGAAACTGCTTTAAATCATGTTACAAGCTCTGGGATAGGAGGAGATGGATTTGGAGCAACCCGCGAGATGAGCCTAAGGAAACTCATTTGGGTTGTTACTCGTATTCAAGTTCAAGTACAGAGATATAACAAATGGTAAATACATTCATGAGATGCTTCTAGACCCTACTTTGCATAATTATACATAATTGTTTGCGAGTTGTAAACACAAAATGATAAATTTGACAGGGGAGAAGAAATTGAAATTGATACTTGGGTGGATGCAGCAGGAAAGAATGGAATGCGAAGAGATTGGATAATCAGAGATCGTTGTACCAAGGAGATCATAACTAAGGCAACAAGGTGCATTATTTCATATACTTTTTTATGCATACAAAATATGTTATGATTTATAATACCAAATAATATGTTAATAGAAAACTTTGTGTTTGATGCAGTACATGGGTGATAATGAATAGAGAAACGAGAAGACTATCAAAGATACCTGAAGAAGTTAGAAAAGAGCTTACTCCTTTTTACCTTCATAAGATTGCTGTAGCTAGTGAAGAAAGAGATTGTGAAAAGATAGACAAGCTTACTGATGACACTGCTGAGAGAATACAATCTGGTTTGGCTGTAAGTTTATTTCATACCTAGTTGAAGTTTATTTTTCATTATCTATGAAGCACGGGCACAGGCATGGAGACTGAACTCGACACTGACACTGATTCGTCAACAACAGCAGTAATTTAAGAAAATAACATATTTGAATGTAATCGATGGTCGGAGTTGATGAACACAACCGAGGATGATGGCCGAGCTATTCAGCAAGGGTGTTGTACATGCAAACACTCTAAGTCTCTAACGCTCAAGTCAGTTTTTGAGTGAGGTGGATGAGATGTTTAACATAATGGAAGTGTACACGTTCCTCCTAGTGGCAGTGTCCTTTTATAGGTAGAGTTTCAAGAGAATTTGGCAAAAATCCGTTAAAGCCGTTGAGAGATTCTCTGTGTGGTTCGCGGATCAATGTCTTATGTTGATTATGTGCCGATTGATTGTTGGATGGATACGCTCAGGCATGCTAGCAGTGTGGTGTCCTAGCATGCGCCTCTGCAGTAGACTTCATTAAGGATTGAGCTTGGGTCCAGTCTGGAACAAAAAACTAAAGAGATAAAAATAAAACTAGAGATTCTGAATATTCTCTGCATGTTCAAACATCTTAGGTTGTAGTTTTGATGATTGTACTGACATCTCTTTTCTCTATGTAATACAGCCAAGGTGGAATGACATGGATGTTAACCAGCATGTGAACAATGTGAAATACATTGGATGGATTTTAGAGGTGCGTATGACACAACAATGCTAATTTAATTGTGACAGATATAATAGTGCTCTATATAACTGATAAAACTTGTGCAATATGACATAGAATAATTAGTGAAGATTAATTTATATAGTAAAAAGTACTAATGCTAATTGTTTTTTTGTTACAGAGTGTGCCAATAAAAGTACTAGAAGATTATAACATGACAAGCTTGACATTAGAGTTTAGGCGTGAATGTACACAGTCAAATACGTTGGAATCTTTGACATGTCCAACTGAAAGAGTGATTGGTGAATCCGATAATAATTCAATCAATAGAAAACCTGATCAGCAATTCACACATCTGCTTCGTCTACAAGATGATCAAAAAGATGTTGTTCGAGCTAGATCTGAATGGAATTTAAAGCAAAATCAACAATGATAAATACTATGGCCAAAACCAAGCTAGCATCTGCGGAAGCTTTATACATTATACCCTATTATGTTTCTTGTTTTTTCTTCCTAGGATTCTTCAATCTATGCTCTTATTAATTTTGTCAATTAATCCTTTGTAATTTTTTTCTTTGACGGGAACAATGGTTTTTGAATAATTGAGAAATCTTTTGCGAACATGAACATGTTGATTCATATAATAATGTTATTCGAACAACTAAAAATTGTTAACGTGCTCGACACTGACACTGTATCAAAATATATCATTTAATTTTTTTTTGGTCAAGTAGCCTAGTGACTAGAACTCACACAAGTAAATGTGGAGAAGTGGGGGTGTCCAGGGTTCGAACCCCGGCCCCTGCATATAATATGCAATATCCCTAGCAGCTGAGCTAAGCTCTAGGGGATAAAATAGATCATTTAGGGCCCATTTGATGGTCATGATATGATAGAAGCAGGATATGATATAAAGCTGGATAGAGATAGGATATGATAAGGACATGATAAACATTAATCCTATTATTTGTTTGATGCACACATGATAACAAACATGATATCATTATAATTAAATGAAAAAATTGTTCTCATCATTAGTTAAATATTGTAAAAATGGCATGTTATTAATTATAATAGAAAATACATGCTATCATTATTTTAAAAATGACAATATTTTAAAAATGACAGAATATCAAGATAATAAATAAGAAATGATCTTCTAATCCCATCAGGATAATTTCTAACCCAGCTTATACTCAGGATAGAAATTACAAAGGAAAGTCGGGATAGGATAGGAAAATGGTTTATTGTATCATATCCCTTTGGTACATCAAACATGAGATTTCAGGAGGATATGATTAATGTATCATATCCTGTCTCCCTATCCTGACCATCAAACGGACCCTTATAACTATTAGTTTGATGTATAAATACCCAATATTTTTACATTCTTCATACACTTTAAACTATATAATAAATCAGTTTTTCCAAAAAAAGAAAAGAACTATAATAATAGGTCTCTTCATTTCTTTTTAGAACCTTCAAGTTAAAGAAGAGTAGCACCACTCGCAAGTAGTGATCAGAAAAAAAAGAAAAAAAACTTGAAAATGACGTTACTGAATTGGATGACCTTGAAAACGCTTTGCAAGATTGTTGGTTTGCATTTCCAAGTTAACAACAAGAAAGGGTCCATAAAACAACTATATGTTGTTACAAAATGTAGATGCTTAATTTAGGACTTGTGAGCCCCCTTCTCCTTTCTACATTAATGCTGTATTTTCCATTTCTCTCATGTAATCTACAAATTGGGATTGATACAAGCCGACAAGTCTAGAAAGGATCACATAGCAAGCTATACCCATACCCATGTAACACATTTCTCTATTAGTAATTGCATTCAATCACAGTAAAGTTATATAGTACAATTGCTTTTTTCCACTAGTTAATGGCATTAAAGTGGAGTTAAAGATGACAATGTGGACATTATGTGCTTGGACCCCGTAATTTTATTAGCTAGCTTTTGACAATGAGATGTAAACCCCTTTAACAATCATAACATGATTAATCTAATCATATCAAGTTAAATCTCAAGCTAATAAGATTAATAGTAATGAGTTTTCAATTATTCCCTTTCTGATTTAACACCATACAAAATTCTCCATAGTAATATAGAGCCACTGAGATTGAGTTTCGTTTCCAGCAGAGCAAAACTATGACATCTTGGTCACATTTGTAAATAATGTAGGAAAGATGGTCCCACAAATGTATATGTCTCTTCTTAAAGTATGTTAAAATGCAGGACCGTTATATAATGCTTTCCAAGTAGATATTGGGATTTGCAAATTCCAAAGCATAGTGGTGAGAAAGAATTGCACAAGGTGGAATGGGGGCCTGGAGATGGATGCTTGTTTGCATATGATTACAAAGTTTTTCACTAACTATCAACATCATTTTTTGGGAGAGTTGTCATATATAAAATATACCTAGTTAAATAATAAATTGAAGTTCTAATGTTGTTTAGTTTCGGATATGATGAATTTTAGTCTCAAAATAAAATTTTCAAACCTCAACTAATTTAAAATAAAAAACAAAATAGCAATTCCCACTTGAACCAAAAGTATACAAATCTTACAAAATTGAAAATCATAAGGTCCATTTAGAGTATACTCTAAGTTTTGTATATTTAGCAGGAATTGAAAAATAAAAACAAAATAGGACTAGCTAATTTCCCAAATTTCCAATACAACCCTTTGATGTTTCTCACATTTGCAATTTCACATGACACTGCAAGCATTTGGATTCTCATCACTGAACATTTGTGGCGGCGGTGGCGGTGGTGCAGGGTATGCTTGATAGCAAGCAGTTGGGTATGCATGATATGCTATTGTTGGGTATGCATACATATTCATTGGTGGATTATAGTAGTGTTCATTTTTTTTCATCTCCTCCTCCACCTTAGTATCTTCTATAATAGTTGTCTCTTTCTCCTCCTCTTGTGGCTTAGCATCACCCTCTCCTTCTTTCTTCTCTATGTTTTCCTCCCCTTCTTCACTCTTCTCCTCTTTCTTCTCTTCCTCAGCTTTCACTTCTTTATCAACTTTCTCTTCCTTCACAATCACTGCATGCTTCCCAATTCTCTTGTACACGTATTCAACCAACATTGCTGAATCATACACTCCCTTCACGCTTACCTCAGAGTTTTTCAGATTAGCTTCCGCCCATTCCACTCCTGCCAATCAATTATATCAATCAACTAAATGAGATTATAAAGTCACGAATTTGATCCAACATTGTCACTTAGGGCCAACATTCTAGAACCGAACATGATATTATGTGCGTAATGATTTAATTGGTTCAATCAATTAAAATGCACAAATTCTTTCACACGACTTAGTATAGTAAAAAAAAAACATGATGTTCCGCGTATATTGGGTTCAATCAATTAAATCATACAATTTCTTTCATATGACTTATGAGTACTAGTATAGTAAAAAAAAAAGTTTTATCCAGAAGTCCTAGCTCAACTGGCAAAATGGCGAAATTGTTAGGCCGGATGCCATGACCAGGGTTCGAACCCCGGTATCTCCATTTGTGTGTGTGAGTTTATAATGGCTTTGCTATTTCGTTTATCTACCAAAAAAGTCTTAATAGCAGTTTTTGTCCCCTAACTTTCACGAAGTTGCGATTTTGGACCCCTAAAAAAAAAAATTACAAAACCGTCCCCTAAGTTTTGCAACTCACTTAGGGTACCACGTCAGCGTAGACCGAGTCAAAATTGGTCTTGGGGGCCAAAACTGCCACAGATGCAAAACTTAGGGGGCGGTTTTGTAGTTTTTTTCTTAGGGGGTCAAAATCGCAACTTTGGAAAACTTAGGGGGTTAAAACTGCTATTAAGCCAAAAAAAACTAACATGATATTCCGTGTATAATTGGTTCAATCGATTAAATCATGGAATTTCTTTCATATGACTTAGTAGTATCGTAAAAAAACTAACATGATATTCCGTGTATAATTGGTTCAATCGATTAAATCATGAAATTTCTTTCATATGATTTAGTAGTATCGTAAAAAAACTAACATGATATTCCGCGCATAATTGATTCAATCAATTAAATCACACAATTTCTTTCACGACGTGGTATAGTAAAAAAAAAACTATCATGATATTCCGCGCATAACGGAGTATTTAACTAGTTCGGTCAATTAAATCACACAACTTCTTTCACATGGCTTTGTATAGTCATCATGGTAAAAACACCGACATGATATTCCTAGTTTTGTCTGATTTTTAAAACATGCAATCAAATAGTAAAAATACAATTCCATATCATTTTGTAAATAAAAGAAGAGTTAAATATTGGACAGTACCCTTCATTTTCAGTATCCTTTTTTTGATCTCCTGTGCACAAGCTTCACAATGCATGTGAATTTTAAGAACAGTCACAATCTGAGGCTGCAAATGAGAAAAAAAGAACAACGAAAAAAAAGCATAATTCCACGGATTCAAAGGACCAAATCAATGAAAAGTAAACAAATGAAAAAGTAAAAAGTTAAGAAACAAAAACACATTTACCTCTTCTTTCTTCTTCTCTTCAGGTGCAGCCTTCTCTTCCTCAGCAATTTTTCCCTCCTCAGGAGCAATTGGGATCGGAGAAAGAAGTTCAACCTTCCTGTGACTCTTCTTCTGAATTCTCTCCAAAACCTTCAATGGCTCTGCTTTCTCTCCTTTCACAACTACCATATGAGATTTGCAATCAGTTATCACTTCTTCAACACCTGGAAAATCTTTCAACGACCGACGAACTTTCCGAGCACAGCCTTCACAATGCATGAAAACTCTCAGCAAAATCTCTGCTGGAGGCGGTGGAGGAACAACAGCTTCATCTTTTGTTTCCTCTGGTTTTTCCTCTGGCTTGGTTTCTTCTTCCCTTTTCAGTTCCTCTGTTTTGGTTTCCTCTGTTTTCTGTTCTTCCTAAATAGAATAAAAACAACAAAACAAAAGATGCCGAGAATCAGAACCAACAAAAAATGAAACTAAACAGAAACAATAAAAATACAATGATTTGAGAAACTAAGGTTAAAGGAAAAGTTATCATTTAAAACCTTTCCCATGGCTTCAAGTTTCACAAAAGGACTCTGCCTCTAAGATAAGCTTCGTGCAACTATCACTTATGCCGTCTTTGCCTTTTCTCTCTCTTTTGTGTACTACTACTCAAGTACACCTCTTTGGCACTACTGTATAAATCCTATTTATAATCTCATTTTTAGTATTATATGTTTTTTTTATTAAATATTTTTTTTAGACTAGACGAAATAACAATAGTCAATAGAAAATCTCACGCATATAAATGAAGGAGTCTGGTCGAAATCCAATTATGACGTTCGACCAAACAGTTTTAACATTTTTACCGGATGATCTAGGACATATGAACACCAAAATTATATTTTTTTCTCTAAAAAAATATATTTCATATATATGTAACACTTTCATTTTTAGTTTTTATGATAACACACCATTATAATATACACTTATGGTCCACATTTTTTTAAAGTTGTTTTTTTTAAAATTAATTTTTTGTATGAATTTTCATATGGTTATCTTCTTTCCATCGATCTAAAAAAATATATGATTTAAATTTATGAAATGTGCGGGATCTAAAAAAAATATATGATTTAAATTTATGAAATGTGCGGGCTAGTCGAATTATGAAATGAAAATATAGGCATGCTTGCCTTGTAAAATAAAAAATATAGGCATGCTTGAAATGAGAAGAGATAATAAAAAAAATCAAAAAATGTAAGAACTATATAACCACACAGAAAATGAAAGCCTTGATCTTTTATATAACAGTTTATATAGCAGTCACTGAAATATATACCATAATAAAAAGTTTAGGTACACTACATAAATTATAAGAAATGCTAACGACACACATTTTTCAACACTATTTTTGATTGGTTAAAATTCACATAGCTTCCACCAAATTTATATGGCCTCCACATGATTTGATGAGACCTATGTGAATTTTAACCAATTAAAGAGAGTGTGTTGAAAAATGTATGTTAAAATGTATGTTGATAGCATTCCTTTAAATTATAGAGTATTCTATACATGTCATATCCTATCTAGTGAAAATGTGAAACTGCTTCTTCGGCAATGTTTTCTTTAGAATTAATGGAAGTCTCATGGATGTTTGATTTCAAATTAACTATCAAGTAGAACCAGGGGCGGAGCCACCCCCCAGCTAGCCTGGGCACTAGCCCAGGCTCAGCTCCAACTTCCTTTGTCGCAAGCTCAGCCATCACTAGAACTTTTGGCTTTTCTTGCGGATTTACCTGCGGATTTTTGTGTAAATTCTGAGGGAAATACATTTCCTGCAGATTTTGCCAAGGATTTAAGTTCCCAGGTGAGGTAATACCTTAGGATTTTAGGTTCCGCAGGAAAGATATATCCGCAGGAAATGTGAAATTATTCGCAGGAAGGAAGTAACGTTTTGCGATAAATATTTTGCCCAGGCTCTATAAAATTCCTGGCTCCGCCACTGGGTAGAACAATACTTAGATTTCAAATCAACGAAAACCTCAACAATTTTTTATTTTGAATAAACGGGAGATTTAGCCATAACTATAAATAAATAAAAAACAAAACAAGAAAAACTTAACTATAAAAATATTAACAAACGAAAATGCAACAAAAAAAACTATTAAGTGTTGAATAGCATGGGGTTAAAACAATGATTTTAATGATAGGCCTAAAATGACGATTTTAGTGACCTTACCCTTTAGCCGATTCTATCCGATAACAACCTTTTCACTAACTATAAAAAATCAGTCCTTTTGAGATAGTTGTGATATTTAGTGAGCTAAATTTAGATGTGTTTGGATTTATTTATTTAAACTTATTTATTGTCATAAGTCTTGTGAGTGATTAGCAAAAGATGGCTTTTATTTTAAAAAAATTATGATTACATGAGTGATAGAAGAAAGCATAGAAATAGTTGTAAATTATTTTTGATAATCTAATAACGTTTATCTTTGAAAATAGAAAATAATATATACAACAGGAAGTATAAAAACATTAAGCATGCAAATTTATTCATAAAGAAAAAAAACAGAACTATTTTGATTGATTTTTTGGACATATTTAATCCATTCTTTTTAATAATATATCTTATCAAAAAAAAGTAATTGATCGGATCAAACTTTGAAGTCATTTGTTGATGTTATTTATTTTCAAATGAATTTTTTTTTTGTTTTGAAATTAATTGTTCATAACTCAATTATTTTGAAATAAAAAACAAAATAGCAATTCCCACTTCCAACAGAAAGTATACAAATCTTACAAAATTGAAAATTCTAAGGTCCATTTGTAGAGTATATTCTAAGTTTTGTATATTTAGAAGAAATTGAAAAAAAAAGGCAAAAACAAAATAGGACTAGCTAAATTTTCCAGATTTGCAGTACAATCTTTGATGTTTCTCAAATTTGAAATTTCACATGACGCTGCAAGCATTTGGGTTCTCATCATTGAACATTTGCGGCGCCGGTGGCGGTGGTGGAGGGTATGCTTGATAATAAGCAGCTGGGTATGCAGGATATCCAATTTCTGGGTATGCATACAAATCCAAATCCATTGATGTATTATAGTAGTATTGATATTTCTTCATCTCCTCTTCCACATTTATCTCTTCTACAGGAACTGCTTCTTTCTCCTCTTCTTGTGGCTTGGCCTCACCCTCTCCTTCTTCTTTCTTCTCCGCCACTTCTTCAACTTTCTCCTCTTTTTTCTCTTCCTCATCTTTGGCTTCCTCCTCCACTTTCTCTTCCTTCATGATCACTGCATGCTTCCCAATTCTCTTGTACACATATTCAACCAACATTGCTGGATCATACACCCCCTTCACACTTACCTCAGAGTTCTTCAGATCAGTTTCCACCAATTCCACTCCTGTCAATCAATTACATCAATAATAATTAACGGATTACTCCTACTAAATAAGATTATAAAATCACTAAAATTCAAGTGGAGTGATATTCCGCACACATGACTTAGTATAGTAAAAAACCGGACATGATATTCCGCGCGTAATGATTTAATTGGTCCAGTGATCCGGTCAATTAAATCACACAATTTCTTTCACATGACTTAAGTATAGTAAAAAAATCTGACATGATATTTCGCGCGTAATAATTACATTGGTTCAATCAAATAAATCGCGCAACTTCTTTCACATGACCTAGTATAGTAAAAAAATAACTGACATGCTATTCCGCGCTATAATTGACTTACAAAGAAAAAAACGGCTGAACCAACCACGGCTAAATCAATTTAATTCGAATCAATCATACGATAGTACAATCACAGCCAAATATTCAATCAAATAGTAAAAATACAATTCCATCCAAGTTTGTAAATAAAAAAAAGTTAAATATTTGGAATTGGATAGTAGTACCATTCATTTTCAGTATCCGTTTTTTGATCTCCTCTGCACAAGCTTCACAATGCATGTGAACTTTAAGGACAGCAATCACAATATGAGGCTGCAAATGAGAAAAAAAGCATAATTCCGAGGATTCAGAGGATCAAATCAATGAAAAGTAAACAAATGAAAGATAAAAAGTTGAAAAAAAACAATAACACAAACTTACCTCTTCTTTCTTCTCCTCTTCATGTGCAGCCTTCTCTTCCTCAGCAATTTTTCCCTCCTCAGGAGCAATTGGGATCGGAGAAAGAAGCTCAACCTTCCTGTGACTCTTCTTCTGAACTCTCTCCAAAACCTTCAATGCTTCCGCTTTCTCTCCTTTCACAACCACCATATGAGACTTTAAATCAGTTATCACTTCTTCAACACCTGGAAAATCTTTCAACGACCGACGAACTTTCTTAGCACAGTTTTCACAATGCATGAAAACTTTCAGCAAAATCTCTGCCGGAGGCGGCGGAGGAACAGCAGCTTCATCTTTTGTTTCCTCTGGCTTAGTTTCTTCTTCCTTTTTTGATTCTTCTGTTTTTTCCTCCTCTGTTTTCTTCTCTTCCTAAACAAAATATTTTTTGCTTAGAATCAGCGCTATAGATAAATGAAAGTAAACAAAACAAATGAAAAATACAATGACTAAAGCAATAAAAGAAGAGTTATCTTTCAATACCTCGCCCATTGGTGTTAGTTACTCTGCTGCTCAGATAACAGGAACTCTTTTTTTTATCTCACTTTTGTGCACTACTATTATACTATTGTATATGATATGATACGATCAATCCTATTTATAATCTCATTTTCAATATTATTATATCATTATTTATGAAATGTTTCACCTAGTCAAATAAACAGTCATAAGGCAGTTAACTCATTTAATGTAATTATAATGTGTGCCAGAAAAACTAATGTCTTTATTCTATATCTAGAACTAATAACGGGTACAAAGAAAAATATTTGATGATTACAAGATAAATTTTTATTTTGCTATGATGATTACAAGATAATCGAATGATGATTTTTGGTTTCTTATGTTTATTTTAGGTTTTAAGTAGATCTTTTAGGTTTAATTTTTTTTTTAAATTGATCTCTTATGTCACAAAGTAGATCTTTTGGTTTCTTTTAGGTTTAGTCAAATTTTCTTTTAAAACGTCGATGTGATTAATCGAGGTGCACAAAGTGATAACTTTGAAAGGTGTCACGTTGACGTTTTATATAGAGTTAGCTTAAAGTTGACGGAAATAACAACCGAACTTACGTTGACATTAATTGAGCGCGGACCAACATAAAACTTTGTAATCGTAGAGGACTATCCGGAAATTTAAGATAAATATTTTTTCTAAAATACCATTTTCAATATGTTAATGTTTTTACTAAAATACCATTTTATCTCCCTTTTCTCTCCCATTTTTATGCTATAAATCAAACTATGATAATAGGAAGAGCTAGGCATAAAATTTAGTTTAGCCTTTACACATTTTTGAAATCAATGGTCTGCAGCTTGCAGATGTACTACATTATCTATCCATTTGTTTCAAGTAAATGGAGATGATCTTTTCCCACATTTAGGAGGGTACATATATACTAGGGGGACCCGTAATTTAATTTTTTTTAATTATTTTGTTTTCTTTCAATTTTTTAAATTCTGTTTAAGGAGAAAGTTTGAGTGAATCCCCGATCTATATTTTGAATGGTAGGGTCAAGCAATTTATTTATCTAAAATTGATAAAACTCTAAAATAGTTTATGAAATTAAATATACTCAATTGCTATTGTTCTTCTGAAAAATTTGGAGAACGATTGATTGACATAAAATGACAAATATGATTGAGATTTCAATTCGACTAATCATCTTATAATTTTGTTACTTTGAGATACCAAACTGTTATATATGCCTACAATATGAAAAACTAAAAGGTTGTTTTACTCAATTTTCTACTAGAACCCATCCATGCACAATCATATTCTCTACTATAGTTCTTTTTATAGAAAAAACAAAAAAAAACACATATGGTTAGATAACAGGTTGTTTAAATCATTGAGTTGTACTAACTCTATTGGATTAGGACCACCAATCCACCATCACTCACAAGAGCTATCATCCATTCATCCTGGAAATCACATTAGGTGGTCGTGGACTATTATAAGAGGCACGTGCAAGGCATGCTTCCAACACATGATTAGTGCTCTAAAGGTTACGTTATTACTACTGTCTTGGATATATTCGGAAATAAATGGAATATGTGTTAGTACTTATTTAACTTGCTGATACTACAAACGACGTGCCTTGATCACCCTTCTCTCTTACCGTCTTACGGCTTCCGGTTTCAACAGATATACAATTATTTTGTTATTTTTCTAAACAATTTAGCTTAGACAGATAGATATAAAACTAATCAACGAAAGAACCATTTTGCATAATTTTTTTTAAAAAACTTTCATATATTTAAGAACTATTGTGACAAGCTTCACACATTTTAATCCTTCCTGTCAATGTCTTGTAACTTAAGAAATTGAAATGACTAATATTTGTAATTTAAGAGACCAATATGACTTACATTTATAAATGAAGGGATTAAAAAATAAATTAAAAAATTTAAAGAACCAAAGCGTCTAACATTTAAAATTTAAGAGACCAAAATAAAGTATAAAAATAACTTAAGGGACAAAAGTATAATTTAACCAAAATCAAAACACCCAATAAATGTGTCGTTTTTTTGAAGAAAAATAATTATTTTTTATCATTCACAACTATAATAATTAAATTTTATTTACCTAAAGCTTTGACGAAATAAAATTTAATTTTTATGAATTTTTATTACTCATAGTCATAGCAATGAATATTGATTATTTTTTATGACAAAATGTAAATTTTTTAATATGATCCTTATAAACAATGAAATGATGTTTTCTAAAATATAAATATTGACAAATATCTTTTTATTTCATAAAAATGATCGTTAATTTATAAATTTTGTGAAACAAAAGTACCGATACACTAAAATTTGTGAATGTCGTGTAGAAGTTCCCAGATCAAAATAGTTTTTTACTCTTTATCTTATTATTCTCCATTCACTGAATTGCTCTAAAAAAGAATATTATCCATTCACCGCATTGGACCCATATATTATTATATAGATTCAACCCGTTTCTTATTTTGAGGAAAAAACGAAATGTCATACCAGCAAAGCTTATCTGTCCAAGAACGTTATGGTTTGCCGTTTGCCACTGGCTATACTATACTTATCTATAGTCAGTACTATTCAGTTTGCAGTAATCAACAGTGGTGTGTTATTGAGTGGAAAACGTAAAAAAGTTTTATAAAAAAGAAACTAATGATACTTAATTTGGGAATATGTTCAAACATCAGGAATGTGAATTGTATGGTTAAACATGAGTTAGTACATGACATTCAAATCTCATAGTTCATTTGATACTAACTTAGCACACCTTTCCATTTTCATCATTATTGCTTCGCAGACATGCCAAGTGTGCAAAGACAGTAAATGTTGAAGACATTTGTTTATTACTACGTTATTGCAAATTCAATGTGTTGATTTTTTTGTAGAAGCGGCCGTAAGATATTGTGAGGAGTTTAGTTTCATGAGTCGAGGGACCTAACGCATTTGAGATTTAGGTAAAACCAAGTTGCAGATTTGCATGTGCTTCAGTAATCACTAACCAATTTCTCAATCAGCATGTCACCGTAATGCACTCATTTGTAGGTTTTTTTTTTGGTACAATTCAGTGAATAGATAATAAGATAAAGAGTAAACAATCTATATTGATTTGCTTTATACAATTTTTTTTTTTGGCACAATGCTTTATACAGCTTTAATCATCTATATATCTATTGACGCTTTTTAAAAAGTTTCCTCATAAAAAAATCAATCCGAAATGAAAAGGATTTTGCATTTGCGTTATTCTGAATTAACAATTAACAGCAAAAAATCATAGACCCCAATTGCAAACTGACATTTCAGTTCATCTCACTGGGACAAAATAGATTTTTAATTAAAAAGATATTTTATCACCTCAAAAGGAACAATATAGAGAGTAATAAGAAGAAAAAGGGGATACAAAACACTGACATTATGATGGTGCTTTTGTTTTTGAAGGTTATTATAGTGCATTTGTTGCAAGGATGTGATGGGTTGGTGAATGTCTTAATTTTTTTTCATCACGTTAATGATGAAAGTTGCTGTTTGTAATATAAGCAGATAACTTGCTTTAGGTGATTTACCTAACTCAAACGGAGTCCTTCCAAATCATGATTGTTAGTTAGAGATAGAGATTTTAATTTGTTGACAAAATTAAGATCTCAATTCTTATCTAACTTTGCCTTTTCATTAATTCTTATCTAACTTGTTTAATTTGGATTTATTTGATGGTATTAGTTTAAGATCTTAGCGTACACTTGTTTTCATTTCTTAAGTTCGATTCTTTCCTGTACTATTTTTAGTGGCTTCTTTAGTTTCAGCGAGTTACTTTAAGTTCTTAAAGAAAATTAATCGCTCTGTATTAACTTGATTGAAAATATTCTGTGATCATATATGATCACGTGGTAGCATTATTGTACTAGACCAGAGGGCATAACAAAAGGAGTAGTGATATTTGAACAACCATTTCATACAATTTTTGGTGACAACTTTTTTTTTTTTCTCTTTTCATTGGTTAAAACAATGGAGAGAGAAAAAGAAAGAGAGAGAATAAGAGGATAATGTGAGTATGAGAGAGAAAAGTTGTAAGAAAGTGGATGTACAAATATCATTTCTCAAACAAAAGATTGCCCCGAGTCAACTCTTGTGTTGGTATTTTTAGCAATGTTGCGGGCTCAAAACATATATACTGTTTTTCATGATCTCTCCATTTTTTAAATAAATGGAGATTGTCAATTACTATAGTTTTGAAGTAAATATATAATATAAATGCACATATTTCAAGAATTGAAAACATTAATATCACATATTTACTTTAAAACTATAGTAATTGACAATCTCCATTTATTTATAAAATGGAGAGGATCTTCACCCAGAAATATGTGGCTTCAACTTTACTGTGTCACGGTAACTCTACAAATTTCTCAGGAAACTTGATATCCTCAAAGTCTCTTTAAAGAAGCTCCAATTCAACCTGTCATAAGCCTTTTTTCGATCAACTTTGATAGTCATCCACATTTAGGACATTTTTTGTTTGACTTAGCTTGATTCACTGTTGTAAATAATTTATCATCCAAACCATAAGCTTCAGAGTGTATTTTGACGAGGGAATTGAAAATTCTATGGAAATTAATTAAAATTTCAAACAATTAAATATTTTAATTAAATTTTCTTTATTTTTTTTAATTTGTTTCGGATAGAGTAATCAAATAAAATTGAGTAAATTACACTCCCCTCCTCTCAAAGATGCTTGAATTACACTCCCCTCCTCTCTTATTCAAAACATATTAGAAAACTTTTCACTCTCCTCCCCTAAGAGAAGCTTGAATTACATTCCCCTCCCCCCTTATGTTGAAATCTACATTTTACTCCCTCAATATTTATTTTATATTTCTAATAATATAAAAAAATAATAATAATCTAACATACTTTGATAAAAAGAGTATTGCGGGTCTATTTTAATATAATAAAAAATTGAATACATATTTTTCGCTATTTTTTATTTACAATTTCATTAGCATGTAGTTTTAAACCTTATTATAAAATATGAAACAACCCAAAATAAAATTAAAATATATGAAAAATTACTAAAGACAATAAAACATGGTTATTTAAAAGTTAATTTTATACTCTA
>Ga0228711_1000922_pt1 | contig 40515 bp, 32 predicted proteins | sample MedpolnodulmetaG_2_FD_177996 | JGI IMG/M metagenome (GOLD analysis project Ga0228711, IMG submission 177996) | Root nodule microbial communities from Medicago polymorpha collected in Santa Monica, California, United States - brown nodules | ecosystem: Host-associated > Plants > Roots > Nodule...
CTGACTTGGGTTTGCTTTTTACTAGGGTTTTTCAGAGGATCTTAGGTTAAAGTTCGTGTTTTTCCACGAATTTCTCTTCTGGGTTTTCTCTAAATTTGAGCTTCAATTCAGAATATTTATTGATCACAAATTTCGTTGCACAAGTTTTTTCTTTCTGGGTTCTGGTTTCACTAATCTGAGAATTTGTTAGGTTCTTAATAGAAGCAAAAAAAAAATTATATTGTTTTAGGGTTAAAAAAAAAGAAGATCAGGCTTGATTGGTTTGGTGGGGTTGTGTTTCACTTTCAACTATAGCTGATAGTTTGATTTGTGAAACCCTTTTATTTGGTCTTAATTGATTGATTTCCTTTTCTGGTGGAAGAAAGTTTTATTGTGATTGAGGTATTGTTGTGTTGATAAGGAATTAAGGATTTGGTGGTGTTGATAAGATGAGTTCCAGCATCACCGGAAGTTTGGTCAATGGGAGCCAGCTACTTGTTCATATTGCTGAGAATGGACATTCCTTTGAGTTGGAATGTGATGAGAATGCGCTCGTTGAGGCTGTTATGCGGTCTATTGAATCCGTTACCGGGATCAATTTTAATGATCAGCTTGTTCTTTGTTCGGATTTGAAACTTGAGCCGCAGAGGCCGTTGTCTGCATACAAGCTTCCATCTGATGAGAAAGAAGTGTTCATTTTCAATAAAGCTAGGCTTCAAAGTAATGCGCCTCCTCCACCACCGGAGCAAGTTGATGTTCCTGAAAATTTGGAGCCTCCATCGCCTTCGTCTTCCCATGATCCACACCCTCTTGACGATGCTTTGGATCCTGCTTTAAAGGCTTTACCTTCTTATGAGAGACAATTTAGGCACCATTATCATCGGGGGCATGCAATTTATACTGGTACCTCGATGAAATATGAGCATTGTGAGAGGCTTTTGAGAGAACAGATGGTTCAAGAAAGAGCAGTGGAAGTTGCAAGGTGTAATTTGGATCAGTATTATCGAATTATTAACCAAAACTACGGGGATTTCATGAAACGTTATATGCAACAACACAGAATGCACTCTGATCTTTTGGCAAATTTTGGAAAGGATGTTGAGAAACTAAGATCCATCAAACTTCACCCTGCTTTGCAAACTGTGAATCGTAAATGCTTACTGGATTTGGTGAAGGAAGAAAACTTGAGAAAGTCGGTGGAGAATTGCACCAGCTCCCACAAGCAGTTTGAGAATAAAATGTCACAATTTAAGCAGAGTTTTGGGGAAGTGAAGCATCGTGTCGAGGACTTGTTGACCAGTGGGCCTTTCTTGGCCACCAAGAATTTGGAGCAAGCAATTAGAGAACATCACAGATATATAAATGAACAAAAAAGTATCATGCAATCTCTGAGGTTGGTTTTCTCTTATTTTCGGTGTTTATTATGTGCTCTTTAATTCTTGGTTAGGAAGCATCTAATGTTAATGTATCAACTTGACCTTGGCATGGAATCCGGTTTTGTAACTTCGTTACTTGTATCGTGAATTTAATATTCAAATTTTGGTTCTTAGCTTATATGTTGTGTTAGTGGGTCCTATCCCTACAAATATTGAACTATTTCTGCAAAGTTTTTGATCCGTTCCCTGACAATTATGAAGCTTTTACAGTTGAGACTTTCATTTTCTAGTTTTTAGGACTGATAGTTATCAATACAGCAGAGCAGTAATAAAATATGAATGTCATTTGATTCCGGATGTCACTTTCTGTAATCTGTACCCTTATTGATTACATAATTCAATTCACACTTATAATTCTCTGTTTTTATTCTTCTTTTGAACCATTTCTGCAAAGTTTTTGATCCATTCCATGACGAATACGAAGCTTTTACAGCCGAGACTTTCATTTTCTAGTTTTTAGGACTGATAGTTTCACAATACAGCAGAGAAGTAATAAAATATGAATGTCATTTGATTCTGGATGTCACTTTCTGTAATCTGTACTCATATTGATTACATAATTCAATTCGCTCTTGTAATTCTCTGTTTTTATTCTTCTCTGTCTTTTGGATACTGTCTCTATATCAAATGTTATCAGCACAACTTATAAATTACATATCTTTGGGGATTTTTGCAGCAAAGATGTTAACACTGTAAAGAAACTGGTGGATGATTGTCTGTCTTCCCAATTGTCATCCTCGCTTCGTCCTCATGATGCAGTTTCAGCCTTGGGTCCTATGTATGATGTTCACGACAAAAATCACTTGCCTAAAATGCAGGCTTGTGATCGTGCTATTTCGAAGCTACTTGAGTTTTGCAAAGAAAAGAAGAACGAAATGAACCTTTTTGTGCATGATTATATGCAAAGAATAACTTACGTTTCTTACCTCATCAAAGATCAGAAACTACAGTTCCCTGTATTTAAAGAGGCAATGGTTCGACAGGATGGTTTATTTGGGGATTTAAAATTGTTCCACAATATTGGTCCTTCGTACCGAGCTTGCCTTGCAGAAATAGTGAGAAGAAAGGCTTCTATGAAGCTGTACATGGGCATGGCTGGCCAATTGGCTGAAAGGCTTGCTACAAAACGGGAGCTTGAGGTCTCGAGACGGGACGACTTTATGAGAGTGCATGGTTCATGCATTCCCAGGGATGTGTTATCATCTATGGGGTTGTTTGATTCTCCTAACCAATGTGATGTCAACATAGCTCCATTTGATGATGGTTTGCTTAATATTGACATATCTGACGTGGATCGTTATGCTCCTGAGTATATAGCAGGGGCAACTTTCAGGCTGGAGAAGCATGGTAGCTTTAAAAGTGGATCTGGTTTGATTAGTGATAGCTCTCACTTGGCTGAGGCTGTAGATATTTCAGGTAACTCATTTGAGAAATATGATTCTGAGGACCTCCTTGATGACAGCGTGTTGGTAGAAATTGCTGGAACCTGCAAGATGGAGGTTGAGAATGCAAAACTGAAAGCTGAGCTTGCTGCTAGAATAGCTTTAATATGCTCTCTATGCCCTCAGATAGAGTACGAGTCATTGGACGATGAAAAGGTGGGGAATATACTGAAGAACGCCACAGATAAGACAGCGGAAGCCTTGCATTTGAAAGATGAATATATCAAACATGTTCAGTCCATGCTCAAGATGAAGCAGATGCAATGTGAGTCATACGAGAAACGTATTCAAGAATTGGAGCAGAAATTGTCTGATCAGTATGTGCAGGGGCAGAAGATGTCCAGTGTAAATGATGCTGCCGACTTTCCTCTTCTTGCTGGTAGCGGGAAGACAGATAATTGCAAGTCAGAATACGTGAGTGGTGAATCCAATATGCCTTCAATATCTACTACCGAGCCCATGGATGAAGTTTCATGTATTTCAAGTTCCTTTGATGCAAAACTTGGTTTGTTCACAGAACGTGCTGGTAAATCTTCAGATGGTGTGGATGAAAACATGTTGGATTCATCTGGAATGCAGAACCCGCATCTCGATTCATCTATGATGGAACCTCACCGTGAAGAAATGCAAAGCAGTGATAAAGATAAAAAAGATAAGATAACCGGACAATTGGGTTTCTCACTAACAAACAGTTCGACTGCTGAGAGCATGCCTGTGTCACATGATCTTGTACCTTGTAGCTCAGTGGTTTGTCCAGACTTGGGTTCTAAAGTTAATGATGACAAGTTGTTGGAACTACAAAGTGCACTTGCAGATAAGTCAAATCAATTGAATGAAACTGATACAAAGCTTAAAGCTGTTATGGAGGAGGTTGATGTGCTCAAAAGGGAGTTGGAAGCAAGTCGGACGCTACTTGATGAATCTCAGGTAACAATATGTGAAATTGAACAAGATACATATCATTTTAGAGTTGCAAAATTTGATTTTATAAAAAATGTTCTCAGAAAGGGCTCATTTTTTTCTGTTTACTATTTTAATGTTATTTTCCAATCTGTCACTGTTTTCCATCTTTTTTATTACACAAACTAGCATTCTACTGGCAATTCATCTGAAAAACTGTTCATTCTGCGCTTGCTATTTATATCTTAATGTACTTTTCCTCTTTTATATAGATGAACTGCGCTCACTTGGAGAATTGTTTGCACGAGGCGAGAGAGGAAGCTCAAACACAAAAAAGTTCTGCCGACAGGAGGGCCTCAGAGTATAGTTTATTGCGTGCATCTGTTATTAAGATGCGGAGCTTTTTTGAAAGACTCAAGACTTGTGTTTATGCTCCCGGTGGTGTTCCTGATTTTGCAGATTCATTGCGCAATCTGGCACAATCTTTGGCCAAGTAATTTACTAACATTATTATTACTTACATCATGAGAGAATCTGCAGGCAATTTTTTTTTAAAAAAAAATTACATCCTCTGTCCCCCGGTCGCATCCTCTCTCCATTAGAAAAGATAACTGTTTTGTTGTGGTAGTCTGGTAGCAATGAAAGTATACTTTCCTCACTCATACAGTTGAAGTAAAAACACACATTTTAGTAGTTGAGATATTCATTCTACTTTTTTTTTTGTTTCCATGGGTCCCCTTCACTAGAGGTATTCCTATTCGAGGTCCGTGGTTACCTCTCCCAACTAGGATTTGAACTTCGGTTAGCCAAGTTGTGGGAGTCTTGCCCCTTCCGCTAGATCCAACCCCCCTCAGTCATTCTAGTTCTTTTAATACTCTAATTATATCGCATGAATTGTGATAATTATGAGGTCATCAATAAGTGCATTGACTTTCAGATACTCGATCGGTCCGAGAAAGTTCGAATTTTACTTTAAAGGGAGGGGTTGTTTCGTCTTAGTGATGCCTAAAAAGTTCCTTGCTTGTTCATTATCAATTATTTATGATTGTGGCAAGAGTTCTCTATTTTCAGTTAAAAAAGCTCTTTGTTATTTGTTAAAAATAACAGTATTAGACAGCTGTGCTTTCCAGTGATGTCATTAATGAATTTATTTATTCTAACAATATTTTTGTATTTTCAGTTCTGCTAATGACAGAGATGATGATGATATTGTCGAGTTCCGAAGATGTATTCGAGTGTTGGCCGATAAAGTCGGCTTCTTATCTACGCACCGCGAAGAATTCCATGATAAATACACCAGAATGGATGCAGCTAACGAACAGCTCCGCAAAGAATTGGAGGAGAAGAGAGATCAGGTGAAGACTTACTACAATAAGCTTCAACTTGAGAAGCAGGTAATTTACTGTCCTTATGTTGGTGATGGTTTTGTGCTTGTTTCTAAACAACATATGGCAATAAATTACATATCTGTTTGGGCTTTGGGTATTACTGGGTGCCTAAGTCCCACATCAAATAATATGCAATGCTCAGTGGAGTACTTCAGTGACTTGGTTCTTCTCCCTTAACAGCTAGATTTTAAGGGAGGGTTTCCCAAGCAATGTTGTTATATAGCAGCTATAGTGGCGCTAAAACTTAGCGGAATTTAACCAACTGCTATTGTTTTGCAATAATGCAAAGTATTGTCTAATAGCGGCCATAGCAGACAACATTGCTATAGTACTGTAGCGTAACGACATTTGAACAAATAATTGTTTTCTGTGATTTGCAATTGACAACTCTGTTTGCAAGTGCTGGGGTGCTTATCAATCCTCTCCCTTTAGATATCTTTTCTTGATAGAAGTAAGGGTTTTGGTTACAGCTGCATGATGCGAGTTGCACCTGTTACATATTCTGGACTGAGATACTTACTCAGCTTATGATTTTGTTGCATTACAGGCGAATAAAGAGAGAATTTCTTTTGGTTGTCTCGAAGTTCATGAGATTGCCGCCTTTGTGCTGACTCCATCTGGACATTATGAGGCAATTACAAAAAACAGCTCTAACTACTACTATTTATCTGCTGAATCTGTGGCACTATTTACAGACCATCTTCCAAGCAGACCTAACTTTATTGTTGGACAAATTGTGCATATTGAACACCAAATTGTGAAGTCACTTCCGGAGCACGGTAGGGCAACAACCCCCGACAAAGGGACTACTGACTGGTTGACCTTGAATTCAGGATCAACTCCAAATCCATATGGTCTACCTGTTGGATGTGAATATTTTGTAGTGACAGTAGCCATGTTACCTGGTACCGCCATTCGTTCATCCTCTCCTACTTCCTGATCCTGCTTCTTCATCATGGCAGCAGCAGATTAGACGTGATGGAAGAATTTAATTGTACATAAACAACAAAATTCCAAGTCCAAATGCTCATTATGAGTTCTGAACTAGTTAATCATTTGTACAGCTATCTTTCAGTCCCTTTTGTACATATTTCTTCCTTTTTATGGTATTGTATAAATTGTGAATATTATTTACAACTTTTTTCATTTGGACTTCTGCTTTTCATCTCTTTCAAAGTTCTCTTGGTTTAGTGAAATTAGAATCTGCTGTCTCAGTTTAGAGGTTTGAGTGGGTTTAGAGAAGATCTGTATTCTATAGTGTTGGTAAATAGAGGATTTAGTGGCACAATAGTTCGGTGGCATTTAGGGTGGGTGAGGCAAAGAGTTTCCCACTATGGGAAAGTTAATTTTGATCCTTAGATCATGTAAAGAACATATTTTTATCTTGGTCTCTCAACACCATATCTAACCACTCATCTTCTACAAACTCATTTCCCTACTTTCTCCCCACCAGGTACCTCATCGCAAAAACCATTTTCATAATTAGAAAACCCATTGTACAGAGATACCCATTTTAGCAATGGTTCATGCATTGAAAACCATTTTCATAAATAGACATCAAGAAATCCAAAAGTCACCTCTTTGTGCAGAGGTGCAAGCGAAAAGCGGCCGGAACAGTGAATTAAATATACTCGCGCTACAGAACTTAATTCACATTTTGAGAGGGTTACTTTTGTTTGCATAATAATGCTGAGCATGATAATTCCAACGAAACGGGGTTTTCACCTTATTGTCCGCGGTGGTGGAGGACGGGAGGTAACTAGTTGGAGTTGGGGATGGAAAGAGAAGGTCTGGTGAGGTGGTGGGAGAAACGGGAAAGTTGTTGTAGAAGATGAGTGGTTAGATATATTGTTGTGAGTCCATGATAAAAATGTGTTCTTTACTTGATCTAAGGGTCAAAATTAACTTTCCCATAGTGGGAAACTCTTTACCTCACCCACCCTAAATGCCATCCAATAGTTCTACATTATGCAACGGATCAGAAGGTATCAATCTCCACCCATCTAGTCTGCAAATATCCTAGAATGTGCATGTTAAAGGTCAATTAGGATTTTGACATCTCCATAGTGTCTTTTTTTGTCCTACAAAATTTAAGATGAAATTGGTATTTATTAAAATAACACCGATAACTATTATATGGAAAAGGCAGGTTTGAACTCACAATCGAGTATGAGATAAACTCTTACAATTAAATTAACACGTCATGAAATATAATATTCATTTAAAAGAAATATGGACATAATCCATTAACAATATAATTGATTTTAACCAAAAATATTGCCATGTTATTTCATATTATCAATGAAATTTTAGTGTTTTTTATACAAAGATATCTGTCGAACATGTGATGAACTCATGTGGTTAATGAACTCACCCTGAAACGAATCGCTTGAAGAACGTGTAGATGAAACAATTCTTGATTAAACACAAGAAACGTATCATACAAAGTAATACGAGTATCTTCATCCAAGTATCCAATGCTTTACTAAGTAAACCATAATTTACGTAGATAGAAAAAGCAATAAAAGTAAAAATCAAGGATAGAGAGCTAAAGTACCTACAATTTCTTTTACACGGGCTGCACAGAGATTCTTAATCAAATCCTAGTGCTTCCCATGATAAAAATTGAACTATACCCCTAATTGGATATTCTGAAGTTCAAACATGAGATTAATCTTCTGACATGTTAAACAAGAGTTTTGGAAGAAAAGCAACTCGAGGAAGATTAAAGAGGAAATCTCCAAATCAGATCCTGAACATGCCTGATTCCAGATTGTCATCATACACATCTCTCCTTCCTCTTCAGCAGCCTTCATATCTATTTGGATTCCATTGCCTTGCATTGACTCAAGATCATGACCAAGTTGAATATGTTTTCCATCATTAGGTCCTTCGACATAGCTCGTGTTGTCGTATGAATTTGGCAATGCTGCAAGATCCATTTGTAGAAGACAGTAAAGAGAAGGACGGAAGTTTTATTTGATCCCAGTTACTTGGGCCTTTGGAATTATCTTCAGAGCTACATACTTCTCTTGTTGGCTGTTGCTCGTAACGTGGAAATAAAAGTCAACTTTAGATACCAAAACAAGGAATAATAAATAAGCAAAAGCATAGCATATTAAATGTACTATGTTGCATGGATAGAATGGTGGCAAATGATATGAGAAAACAACAGTGACAAATTTGTAGAACCATGATATATTTTATAACTGTACTCATATTTGACGAGTATTGGAAGAGAATTTTTATAATCTATCTATACTCATAGAATATGATGATCCTAACAGGTAGAGTAGATCTATAACAAAAACCAGCAATCCATCAGCCACTTAATTTAAAAAGAGACGCTTCATCCTTTCGTTGATAAATTTTCAAACATTAACCAGCAAGCAAAGATGAAATGTTCAAACAAAAAAAGTGCAATAAAATTTAAGCATGAAGTACAAGTGAATAACCCTTAAAGTTCCAAGTTCTTATAGTTAAATGAAAGAATAAGACAAATAACAAAGCTAATCAAAATCAGAGCAAAGTTCTTATAGTACCTGAATAAGGGAAAGGTGCATCGCATGACACAATATCTAAGGTAATGGCAGAAGGATAGCTGTGCTCAATCATAAATGATGGTGACAGAGATGAATGAGGGGATATTCCATGTTTTGAAAACGAGACATTGTTGATCATTTGCCATTGAAATGAGGTGAATCCAACATTATCTCTGGTTGTTGGCTTAAGAACTTAAGACGTTCGCTACACTGGATGAGCTGTTCAAAATGCTTGATTAAATTTCCTTGTTCACATTGCAAAAAATACTGCCTACAAGTTACAAAATCAGAAGATGGAGTTCCCAAACAAGATAGAATACAACATAAGCGACAAATATTAGAAGTATGTCTGTTTTCATTCACCTAGAAACTTGATATCACAATAAGCAAGCTAATTAATGATACAACCAGGAGCAGGGAAGAATGTTTGGTACAACAATTAGATTGATTTGAACAAATATAGCCCTATAAAACTATAAATTAAAAGATCAAAGCTCTTCTATGAATCCAATCTAATAGCTATTCAATTTTAATGTTATTGATGAGTCTGAAATTAAACATGCAATTGATGAACCTTAAAAAGACTAAACTCAACTATTTAGCAACAAATAGTTTGTTTGCTTTTGCGCTAGGGATATCTCCAAATCACTGTATTGCAAAAAGTATCTTGAAGATCTCCAACTCTATCGAATACGCAAATAATCACATGAAACAACCAATTAAACATAAATTTATGTAAAACTTTCCAAGTATCTTTCAATTATATGATAACTCTTAGATGATTAAGCTTGTCAGCACATCCAAAATATAAATTTCCCAAAACACAAAATCACATGCAGAATCTTGAATGAACCTTCCATGAACCGATTTTTAAAACTGTAGCTGGTAAGTTTGAAGCTTTGAAACCTTACTTCTTCTTCATCCGGCAATGATGTTGATTATCCCACCGGTGATTTTTTATTTCCTTCCCCCACTCTGGCTTCAACAAAGTAGGGAAGGCGACGAGGGGTAATCAATATCATTACCTGATGAAGAAGAAGAAGGCAGAGTGAAGCTATTTATCCAAACAGGTAGTGACATTGGGAGTTGAAGGTAAAAGGCTTCTTCACCATGACTATGCAATGCAGTTGACAAGCTTCCAATTTGAGTGTAATTGAAAATCAGATAAAATAAAACCCATTTTCAATGTAGTAGCCCATTAAAGAAAGCGCAAGTTTATGGATAAAAAAAAATCTTATGGATAAAAATAAATAAATGGCACAGACAGAGTATGCATCAGCACCACCTTGAGAAAATAGTAATAATAACATGTTAATTTACAAGTACAAAAAAACAAGATATTAAGAAGCAGTTACACCGTTGCTTTTTTGGTGTTTGTATTCATTGGCAACCATTAGACAGTTAAGGCGAAAACCAAAAGAAAAATGATAAGTGCTCAGGGAGAGAGAGAGATGAGAATGTGAATATAGTCGTCAAAATAGACATCGCACCATTAAATTACAATAACATCAATTGCATAAAACTTAAATAAAAATAATATATTAGTGTAATATTTCTTCCTAGTTATTATACCAACAAGAAAATATCCCCCCCTCTCCCTTTACAAATAATGCAATAACGAGTTGTGACCAAAAAGAGAATGATGCACTAATGGGTTGTACTTCGAGAAAAGATTAAATTCCTCCTCCTCCCAGGGTAAAGTTGGAGAGGGTATTGAGAGTTCAACAAGAGTAACCTCACCATTTTGAGGTATATTGGCCTTCAATTTTGCTATAGCAATAGCACGAGACAGCCCACCAATAGCATCAACCAAACCGAGAGATGTTGCGTCCTTACCAGTCCAAACCTTCCCCCTCCCCTGTGGAACCTCTTCCATTTTGTCTCTTGTCATTGATTTGGAAAAGGATTTATTATTTGGACTAAAAGAACCAACTAAGGTAAGATTTTCTGCAACAACAGCTCCTGCTCCCGTTGCTAAGTAGTATCCTGCACTTGTTGCCACATTGGATATTGAAGCAATGACGGGTTTTTCGGCAGCAAGACGTTTCATTTCTCTCCACATATAATTAGATGCCCGAAATTTACCTCCTAAACTGTCAATTCGGACAATAACAGCCTTGAATTCTGTTGATGCTCTGACCCTATATATATTCTCAACAAACTCCGTTGTACTACTGATAGACCCTGAGACTCGAATGATGGCTATTAGTTCTTCAGCCCTTGATATTCCAACAGTCGATTTTCTAACGCGGAAGTATTCTTTGAAAGAAACAAAAGGCAGTGATTTCACCCCAAGCCTTTCCTTCAAGTTGGTGATAATATCATCCTTATATAGTAAGTCCGTTATGAAACCCTCTTCTTTAAGTTCTTCTACTTCATAGACACATTCAGTTACGAAGTTTACCAAGTTTTCGACATTTACTCTTTTCTTTCCGGTGGAAGAAGATACTACATCTAGCCAATTTGAGTAAATATTATCCATTAATGCAGTTGTTGTCTCGTGGCTAAAGTCAAAGTTGTGATAAACACCCTTAATAAAACTAAATTTGTGGGTCCATACAAATGAACCTCAGCTAAAGGATGGGCATATATTTCTTTACATGCACTAGCGATGTAATACTCTTTTACTCCAATTTTAGGGACATAAGCCAGGATAAGTTTTCCTGATTTTCTGAAATTTAAGATTTGCCTTCGAATTTCATCTAGTTTAGCCCAACCAGTGTTCAAATTTTGGATGTTGAGATATACAACATAAATACGAGGATCATACATGGCTTTCAACAAATTATCGCAAATTTGAGGTAGAGATAATACCTCTGAATTGGTATGTAGGGTGTAGGATATTACGCCGGACAAATTGATTTGAAGAACACTGCCGTTTTTAACACACTCTGAGGGGAGTGCTAGTAGAGTCTTAAGTTTAACCAGATACTTCTTGAAGCCAGTGTGTGGAATGAAATCAAAATCTCCGGTTGGATAATCAATATCCTTGCCGGAAGTAGAGGAAAAGAAGTTGATCGGAGCAGAAGATATCAAGCGATCAATAATAGAAGATGATGGTGGCGGCGATATTGCCCTCGTGCTGTAGAATTTGAGGGGTTTATGAATGGTAGCAGATGATATACAGCGATCAGCCATGAGAGATGAACGCGGTTACATTTTTCTGTAAATGTTACGGAAGCAGGAAGTCATGATTGTCATTTTCAGTGTGTAGCAATTAGGGTTTGTTCATGAAGGAAAACATATATACAGGTTTATCTTTTTTTTATTCCAAAATTACCCTTTACTTTTTTCAAATGTCAAGCTCTAAAGTTGTCATCGTGTTAAAATAGTTAGGGTTTGTTTCTACATATGCTTAAAATGACAAGCTCTTAACTCTTTCTCTACATTCAAACTGTGAACTACGTCTACAGATTAGAGAATTTGTTACAGATCATTTGGCTTTAAGAGGTATTGAAGTCCATATTGAGAAGTTTCATGTAGCTGATTGTTTAGTCTCTATAAAACTTTGCTTTTGGAGTGCATGAAATGATGAAGACATTTCTGAACTCAAATCTATTTGAAAATTGGAAATAATTTATTTTCTTTGATGATACCTATATATGACAGATTGATCGATTGATGAATTTTTGGCCATGAGAATTGTGTAGACTCTACCTTATATATATGGATTAGTGGATTGAAAAATTAGGAGGGATAATGTTTTATTATATATTTATATAATTTTGCTAAATTCATATCCTACTCCATTGTATATAGTTCACTGTCCAAAATTTTTGCCAGGAATTCAATTGTACATAAACAACAAAATTCAAAGTCCAAATGCTCATTATGAGTTCTGAACTAGTTAGTCATTTGTACAGCTCTCTTTCAGTCACATTTGTATATATTTCTTCCTTTTTATGGCATTGTATAAATTGTGAATATTACTTGCAACTTTTTTCTTTGAACTTCTGGTCATCTCTTTCAAAGCTCTCTTGGTTTAGTGAAATTAGAATCTGCTGTCTTAGTTTAGAGGTTTGAGTGGGTTTAGAGAAGATCTGTATTCTAGAATGTGCATGTTCTCTGAAAGGTCAATTAGAGTATTGTTTTTCCTTCTAAAAGTTTTTAGAAGATGAAATTAGTATTTTTTTAAATAACTCCGATAACTATTATAACGGCACGGATAGATTTGAACTCACTCTCGAGTATAAGATAAACTCTTACAATTGAATTAACACGTCATGAATATTACATTCATTTAAAAGGAATATATATGGACATAACAAATTACTCCCTCCATTCCACGATATATAATTTATATTAACAAAAATTACTGTTATTTTATACCATCAATGAAATTTTAATTTTTGTTCTTTATATAAAAAAATGTGGCTGAGCAAGTGATCAACTCATGTGGTTAAATGAGCTCCCCTAGAACGAATTGTTTTAAAGAACCATAGTTTGATTTTTGGATAAAAACAATTCTTTATTATACTTTACCTATGAAGCCCGGTGATGACAGTAGTCATTACGTTATTTTTAGTGTCATTTTCATGATGTTTTGAGTTCACAAGCAAGCTTAAACAACAAGGAAAGGAAGAAAAATAGAAGAATTTGGATTTCCAACAGAGTCCAATTCGGGCCCCGAACCCAAGCATTCGGGCCCCAAGTTTCAGCCACAGGATGACCTTTTTTAATACGAAATAAATCGCGCCCCGAACTCTCACATTCGGGCGCCGATTTTCACAGTGTTGAGTACATGTTTTTGCAACTTAAAGACATTCGGGCACCAATTTTTATAGCTCGGGGGCCGATTTTCACTGGCCTATATATAGAAAAGTCCGTTTTTGGAATAAGGGTTCACAATTTTAGAGAGAAAATGCATAGTTTGGAGCAGAGACTTTGCAGTTCTGGTGGGAGACCATCAAAATTCATAGTCAATCATCCAATACTCGTATGAATCCTTGTTTTTATGTTAGTTATCTTGTACTTTAGCTATGAGTAACTAATCTCTTTGTGGTTGAGACTTAGATAAATCTGATGTAATCTTATGGGAACCCTAATTTGTTGAACTCCTTTGAATATCAATGAAAGTCTAGTTTTAATTCATATTACTTTATGTTTAATGCTTTTTGTATGTTTATCATCGACTACTAACCCTAACTTTATGAATACGCAAATTGATCTTAGAGATTGAATGACCACTAACCCTGGCTTTTGACTCTGATCTAGGTAATAGGTTTAACCTAAGTAATCAAGTTAGAAATAGATCATTATTAGGTTATGGCATAGGGATTAACGTTCTTTTAATACCTCCAACGGTTTCGAATTCACTTAAGAGATTAAGGGGTTGACACTTGCGGGGAGAATTCTAGGTCAAGAGCTTGGGTAGAATTATTTTGTTAATCTGTCGTTAAACTAGATAATCATTGCTTGAATTAGGAGTGCAAATTACCATAGGAGAGCTTCAGAGGATTCGAAGGTCTTAACCATACTTCTCGCTAATATTCTTAAAACCAACTTTTATTGTTTCATTTACGTTTACTTTATAAAAACCAATCCAACTGCCTAGGGCAACCTGAATTTAATACATCCCTTATTCTAACGGTTTTGCCGAGTAGAAATTGAAACAATCACTATGGATACGAACTTATAAATTTTATTACTTTGATATATTTTTAGTACACTTGCTAAAAGTTTATCACCCGGATCTAGATACAATACGGCACCGATACAAAAAAAAAAAATCAAGGATTATTTAGTATATTTTTTTAGTTTCTGAACTAAATCGAAGAGAAAATAATACTTTAGAAACTAAATTGATAACTTATTGAAAAATCTCTGAGTAAAATCGAGGTATCGTTTAAGAAATAAACCATTAAACACAAGAAAAGTATGATCCTTAGCAAAGCAATATGAGTATTTACATCTAAGTATCAATGTTCTACTAAGTAAACCATAATTTACATAGATAGCAAAAAAGCAATAAAAAAAAAAAGAAGCACGAATAGAGAGCTAAAGTACCTACAATTTTTTTACACGGGCTGCACCAACATTCTTAATTAAATCCTAGTGCTTCCCATCAGAAAAATCGAACTATACGTACTTTGGATATTCTGAAATGTCAGACATTAGATTATTCTTGTGACATGTTAAACTAGAACTTTGGAAGAGATGCAATTCGAGGAAGATTAAAAAGCAAATCTCCAAATGAGTCAATGCTGAACATGCCGGATTCCAGATTGTCATCATACACATCTCTCCACTCCTCTTCAGCAGCCTTCATATCTATTTGGATTCCATTGCCTTGCATTGACTCAAGATCATAAGTTGAATATGTTTTCCATCATTAGGTCCTTCGACATAGCTCGTGATGTTGTGTGAATTCGACGCTGCTGCATGATTCATTTGTTGAAGACATTCAAGAGAATTGACCATTGGCATAAGTGATATTTCGCCATAAGCAACTTGATTGTCATCAAGCAACATATCTTCCAGCATTTTTTCACACTCCAATCCTCCCATAAATACGAATGAACTCCCTGAGCCCATTTCTTCACACTCCAATCCTCCCACAAATTCATTGTTGGACCGTTGTCTTGCGTTGAGCATCCTATCGGAGTGGGGGCGAAGGGGGAAATATTCTTCATAAGAAAAGATAAAGAAGTAGTTTGGTTTGATTTGTGTAGCCAAATGATTGTGGAGCTTGGTCATAAAGTGATGTTTCCTCAATGTCATCGGATCACAATTTACAAGGAAAGTATTAGTCCTATTGGAGGAATAAGTTGTTAATTGTTTTTCTTGTTTACACAAAAAATTATATGATTGTGGTTATTTGGGGTATTACCTTGTAGACAAAGTGACTTGTCAATTGCGTTTATCACAATTAATTTCAATTGAACTAAGAAACTACTTGATCTTGCTTTTGCATTTTTATTTTGAATTGTTACTCTCATTTTATTTGCAAACTTACGTGGTTTCTATATCAAAAGAATTTAACTTTTGCCTTGTGAGCAACAAATTTCTACATTAACTTTATTTACATTCTGCCAGTGATATCTCTATTCTTGTAGCTGAATTTCTGTTACCAACAAATGGCTTGTTATTGTATAGGTTAAAGAGAACTATTTGTGCTTGGCTGAGATCACAAAAACTTGAACTTAATACAAGCCATATATAGCTTTGATGAAATATGATAATGCATGCATCTCCAAAATGCACATCCAATTACACAGTTATTAGTTATTACGGAATGAAATATAAGCAAAAGTGGTATATATGTGAAAAGTTGATGTATGTGATTTAAAATTAAGAACATATACTTTTTAGATACCCTATTTGCATATATTTCATTTCGGAGGGAGTAGAGTACTTTCCTAATTCTTAATAATGCAAATTTCTATGTGCCAATTGGAGCCTTTTTTTATTCCCAAATTATATTATGCCTCAAACATGGTTTCGGTTTTAAGAATGACTGGCTTTATACATTGAGTGGATAGTTTTGAATTTTGATTGATGAACTGGAAGGAATGACACAATCTTGTTCGTTGAGAGGATAGTTTGAGTTATGAATTGGGATCGATAATTGCCCTTTAGTTTGACTAGTTTCTGATTCATAGGAGCAATATGTTCTGATTTTGATTTAATTTTCAGTTTTAATTTGCTTATAAGTTGTTAGATTTGAAATGTCTGTTTAGATTCTCTGTGGTTACTGTAGAATTCAAACTGTTTTACGCTTAAATCCAATGGCTCTGCTGTGGCTGCTTGAAATAATTTTCATTGGGTGATCTTACAATACATAGCATAGAATGAACATTATTCTGTTTTTAGTGTAGTACAGATAAATATTTATCTCCATCCTACTTAGTTAAATCCACTCAACCTTGTCATATGAAAATCTAACACGTGAGTATCCATTCTCGGTGTGACTTACCAGTTATGAGATGTAAGAAACAACTCATGAGCTTGATTTCTATATATACATTCGGTGATCGGTGGTAAATGATACATTACTCGCATGATATTTTACTTTCGTTCAAGATAAAAGAAGATAGAAACATTTAAAGTTTGTTGATTACTTTGAATGAAGTTATTATAGATAAATTGATATTGCTTGTTTTGTTTCCTACTAGAATATGCCTGTATCGTGGAAGTTGTATGATATTGTTTGTTTGAATCAAAGTTTGTTGGTTTCTTTGAAACTCGTTGTGTCTGCCCTTCAGTTTCTGGTGCATGAGAGTTTATGTGCAGGATTTTCTCTCTTTCTTTGCTGAGTTGGTTCAGCGCTGTGGTTGTATTTTCAGTCGGCAGCGGCAGTTTCTTGCGTCTTCTTCTGTATTTTGGGGCTGTTTGTAGCTGTGTTTTAGCAGATTTTGCTCTTGGTCTGTTACCTTTTGCAGTGTCCAAGAATCTAATGTACTAAAATTATGTATTTGGACGCTCACTAATTTTAAGGTTCTCAACGATACACATTTATAACCTTCATGAATATTGGACAACATTCATGAAAAATTTAACCACCTAGAGATGAATTTTTGGATGTTACAGGAAACCTATGGAAAACCAAAAATAATAGAGATCCTCTATTGAATACTTCAAAATCTCTTTTCTTTCAGTTTTTTTGGCACACATGCCTTTGTGCTGTCAGGTTCTGCAGAGTAGTATGATGTTTCTTTACATCTGTGCTGTCAAATCCTGCAAATCATACAATGACTTTTGCAGCTCTTTTTCCCTCATCCTCTAACTCATTGATTCTTCCTCTTCACCTTTGATCTTCAAAGCCTTCTTCCTAGACAAACGGATCTGTGCCTTTGATTTATTCAAATGCTCAATCATCCTGAAACTTCGGTATCCAATAAGTCAACACAAGCAGCCTCCATTGACAACATGTTTTAGATTTCACCTTAAGGAGATTCTTGCTCTTTCATCTTCCATAGAAGCAAGGTTGTGACGACTCTTCATGTTTATGCTTCTGCTGGGATGTTTTCAGGTGACTTGGCTTTCATTTGTTGATAAAGAAGATTGGTTTAAATAGGCTTTTCTTTGCCATGACCAAAGCAAGGATGAATCATGAAACCAGCTAAAGCAACTGCCATAGGAAGATCAGCTTTGAGGATTATTGGCTTTAAAAGCCAAGGCTTTGATGTTGTGCTTTCCAACCTGCAGAGAGCACAAATTACAACAATTTCTGGAGAAATAGACAATTTTCACTGAAGTTACGAATGGAACCATCAAGTATTTTGATTGTTCCAACATATTGACCTATTTGATTGTTTTTTCCCACAATCTTGGCTCAGATTGTTAGCTTTTGCCCCAAATATACATTAGATGCAACATCCATGTTATGCAAATTTGTGTCTTTAGAATTTGTAAATACCCAAGTAAAATAATATGCATCCATCGTTAAGCTAACTTTTTTCTTTTTGGAAAAGGAAAAATATTTTATTAGTAAAGAAGCACCACTGGTGCTTAGACAAACAATGTCAGCAAAAACTACTGAAATCTCAGCATTCCATTCCCACCCCTTCAATATTATAACAGATCCTCTGTTACTCAATTCTAACTGTTACTTAATTCTAATTATTATACAATTAAGTTCAAGCAGATATTATATATTTCCACAATCAATAAGCACCTTAATCATCCCACAAACACAATCAGCACAAGTGTTGCCTGATATAATGATGCATAGATTTAATTTGGAGAATAGCTGAGCATTATGAAAAGTTGCTCGATTTTTTAACCTAACTAAATGGTCCATTACAGTTAAGAAAGACACATGTGAAATGAAGTGCTTCCCAAACTAAAGTGGAAAGATTACAGGGCGTTAGAACTATGCCTTGACATTCTAAAATAATTTGTGGGAAGGGAATGAACTATGGAGTAAGTTCCAACAAAAGTATTCTAAAATCTCAGGAATTGCATAGTGAATCAGATTGATGTTTGTGAGGCGTACCATCATTGATAAAAAGGCTTCTGATTTTGGCTTGAATTGGTGCTGGAATTTGTCTTGCCAGATAACTACAGGTCCTACAAATTCCATTGTGGAAAAGATCTTTAAGCATGAGTTGGGATTCACTTATGTGAACATAAGGATCCAAGGAACAAAAAGGACATCATACCAAAAAGAGAAATTTCCACATCCAATTCCGATCTTGAAGCCAGGTTGCAGGGTCTCCACAGTTTTGATAATGGCTTGCCAAATACAAGAGGCACCAGTAGACATAGATATATGAAGAATATGCCTTGAGGAATCCAAAGATTTTGCATAGAATCAGAAGACATGGCAGTGCTAGTAACTACAGATTGAGCCAAAGTGACCCTTCCCGCCTTGCCATCTAACCTGTTGTTAATCCTCTCCATGATAAATGCAAAATCTGAATATTTTACTCTTCTTGATAACATACCACATTCATTTATACATACCGCATTAATTTATATTATTTGTACACCTACCTATAGTAGTAAATTGCAGTATATCATTATATTATATACGACGTTGGTCAACGATGATAAGGAAATTATAGCCATGGCAGTTACATTGTCTTTACTAGTTAATAATTATATAAAGCTACCCTGCTTGTAGAAGCAATGAAATACATAATTTCAGTAAAAGCAGAGCATAGCATTAGATTTTTTGACATGATATCCACTTGGTACAACAATTGGAAACAAACCAAAACATAGTGATAAATATCAATCAATCAAACCCGTATGAAGCACTACATTAAATGGAATCCCTAAAAACTCTTCCTCCATAGTGTTCAACAAGCTCCTATCTACAACCATATCAGGCACCATTTCATATCAAAAGAAACCCGCAAGTGATTTTACAGTTCAAATACAAAGCATAAAAAAATGGATAAACCAAATAATTGCTTGAACTAGATATAAACCAAAAATGGATAAACCCGCAAGTGATTTTACAGTTCAAATCTCTTTAGCCTTGAGAGTTGAGACATCAAAATCCTCAAATCATAGGAGTCTGAGATCTGTTTTAGTGTGCTTGAGCATGATACAACCATATTTCTTCTATTCCCAACAGACTGTTATAATAGAAACTGGTACCAAACATAGAGATTTAACAGTAATAATTGACTTTTATTGTTGATAGAATTGGATTACACAAGAAATTCGAGAGTCTTGGTTCTCTCCCCTCCAAGAATTCGAGAGCTTGGTCTCTACCTCCCAAATAACCACTTTCTAATTTTCAGAATAACCCATAACAGCCCGTGGTTTCCCTTTTATTCACATACAATACATAACTATCTTAGTAACTACTTATTACATAATAACTTACACAATAACTGTCATAACTGCTATTATAAAATACAGTATTTGCTTAATAATAATAAATAGTCTAACACATTATTTCATAGTTTAATGCTCTCACCATCACGGCTCCAGTCTCCATCAATGCAGCTTGCAGCAAAGCACTGTTTCCGCCTCAGCCTGCAAGGATGCGAATATTGTGTCTTCTATCAGTATGTGACTGCTCACCTCTCAGTACCTGTAACAATAATGTTCCTGCAACAGAACCATATCCCACGTATCCACCATATATCTTCACAATCATTCAGCACCTTAACAGCAACCCTTGTCTTCCCCATAAAAAAATAAGCACAGTTATGTTCTTATTTCCATTCACCCCTTTACATTTTCCATACCCCCATAACCATGATTTTTGCTTGAGACATCACAATCCTTGAATCATAAAAATCTGAGATCTGCTAAAGTGTGCTTGAGGGTGATACCACTTTCATAAATTCAACTCAATCAATTTGAAAAGGAATACTCAAATTATGTTATTGCTTGGATAAAAAATTTGCCATGTGATTCTTAAAAAACTTGTACAAAAAAGTAGATCAAGCTCAATTATGACAAAAATTTAAACAATATGCCTCGAAATAGAACACCAACTAACCAAAGTAATATACAAGGTGAATTGAAATCATGCCAATCAAAACTGACACTCATAAAATTGAAGTCAAACTATCCACTACCATAACAGTAGCCAAACCCAAACTACAAACTTAACAGAAGGTGTCAAATATATATACTCGCCAAACCCAAACTAATAACTTTTGTTGGCAGAATAAAATGAAAATTCGAATATAGATTTGTAGCTCAACGAATTATTAATTTTCTGATATATATATATATATATATATATATATATTACTTCTACATAAAACTAGAGGTCATTTGCTAAAGACCAAAGATCATTCTTTTCATTGATATAGAAGTCAGACTAGTTTGCAAATGGAAAGAGACTACACATTCAAAATTTAATTAATAAAGCGAGATCAAATGATTTCTTAATATACTTACAATAATTGTGATATGCACAATTGACAAGCCACCTTGTATACAAGGTAATATCCCAATCATGTACCTCTTGAGACAACAAGAAAAACAATTAATTACATTCCTCCAATGGGAAGAATGTTTTCCTTGTATATTATTACCCGAGTAGTAGGACCCCCTCCTTTATAACCAAGTTCCTCAATCATTTGGGTACTTAAATCAAGCCAAACTAGTTCTTCATCTTTCCGAATGAAGAATAATTCTCCTTTCATCCCCACTCCAATAGGATGTGCAACACAAGGCAACGGTCCAACAATGAAGAGTTTGGTCCATGATTCCTTCACACCGAGTTCACCCAAAATTGATATGTGAAAAATAGCCCTCTCTTCGTGAAATGAGATCAAGGCAATGGACCCATTCAACACAGCCAAGTTTATCCACCGTTGTTGAATATCAATATAATCATCTTCGTCTGTGGGTATGTGTGTTGTTAAGAACACCTCATTGCACAAGTAAAATGATACCAAACATGGTCCAAGATCACTATCATATTCTTCACACAACCAATGACACACTCCATCCATGTAGACTTGGGTGCCCTCAAAACAATCCAAAGAATAAGGCATGTCAACATCAAGGTTTCCTCCACGAGTTACTCCTTAGGCTATATATCTCCCATAAGGAGTCAAATGATGTATCTCCCGTTAAGGAGTCAACCAAATTTTGTTCCAATGGCGAATTGTGGACATCATATACAAAACATACATAACGAATTAACTTATAGTCATCTATAACAGTCATACCCAAATCCTTGAAGATAAGAAACAACGCTAAAAGTAACAAAATCCTCAAGAATATCTGGGACAAGAGACTCGATTGACTCAAACGGATTGCGAGGAATGACCTTAAATTTGTGGGTAGCTGGGTTCCACAATACATGTTTGTCATCAACACAACATTCATGGAGACAAAATGTGTCATTAATGCTACCAAGACCAAAAATAGGAAAATAGGCGTCGTATGTAAATGGATTTGACCAATCTAATTTTAGTTTATTCTCAAACCTTTCACCGGAAAGAAAATACTTTATTAGGTTCAGCCAACTTTATGAGTAGAGATGGTTGGTTAAGATGAGAGTTAGATTTAGATACGAAACTGTAGCGGAACATGTTGATGAAGTGATGGTTTTGAAACAAGAGAGACCATGATTTTGCGAATGCATTCAAATAGCTTAAAAAATTTAAGAGGTGGTTTTGATTAAATAGAGAAGGCAATATCATTAGATATAAAGATGATGCTCACCTTTTCACTTGTTGCGGCCATTGAGACGAGACGAGACAAGCTTAAGCTAGAATTAGAATTAGAATAGCAATGGTGAGAAGCAGAAGTGTTAGGGTTTTGGTCGCCAGATCAGTCGGTGAAATAAGAGGGTAAATTTGTAATGCCAAAGGAGAGGTTTTTTGTTGTGGATTTAAATTTAAATAAAACAAAACTGATTTTAACATTTAGTAATAAAAATTAGTTTTTTAAAAATAATTTAATTTGTTTATGTAAAAGATTTTTTAACACGCGCAATATTTTTTAGATAGTATATGTACATAACAAATTAATCTTTCATACCACAATATTGCAATTTGAGATGTCATTTTAAATTATCAATGAAACAATTGTGTTAATTAATTTTATGAGTTATGATATTTGTACGGCTATTTTCAGACAATTTTTGTACAAAGGAGAAAAAAAAGTTTGTCAAATTATCACAAAATGACCGAACAAATAACATTCCTCTATTTTTATTATTTCTTTGCCTATTTTTTTTTTTAAGCATTCTTTGCCCATTTATTAGTCTCTTTTACCAATGGTTTTCTAACAATTGCCGAAATTTTTTATTGACACAATCTTACCAACCGTTGTAAATTTGTAATATGTCTTTTTTTATACTACCAATTATAAATTGAATTAATAAATAAGAATTCTAAAAGTTGAACCATAATTTTTATAAAACCAACAAAATTAAGTATATTATTTTTTATCCATAAACGAAATGGTAAACATAACTGAAACTCACACATGAGGTCCTATATTCAAACCCAAATGAAGGTGCTCAACCTATCAAATCCTCAAACCAAGTATATTTTTAACTCGCGCTATTCACTAAAATAAATTAGATTGTGGGACAAAGGGAAATTTTACTCATATTGTTAACATTACGTAGAACTGGAAGGGAAAAAAAACAATCAAATTGAAGCTCCCATATCTGACTTTAAAACAGCCCATTGCACACAAGAAAAGTGCCATCCTTAACATTACCAATAATAAAAGTTAAAAAACAATGTCATCCTTAACAAAGCAATACGAGTATCTAAATCCACATACCCGGATGTTTAACAAGGTAAACATAGTTTACTTGAAGGTAGACAACTATCAATGAGACTCAAAATGGAAAAGCAAAAAATAGAGAAATAAAGCACCTAGAAATGTTTTTACACGGGCTGCACCAAGATTCTTCATTAAAATAATTTCCAAATGCTAGTGCCTCCTATGAAAAAATAATTAAGCTTTTTATACACTACTTGAACATTCTGAAATTCCCAAATCGGGACTAATCTTCTGATATGTCAAACAAGAATTTTGGAAGAGATGCAATTCGAGGAAGACTAAGAAGCAAATCTCCAAATGAGTCTTTCCTCGACATGCCTGGTGCCGGATTGCCACCATAAACATCTCTCGAGTCCTCTTCAGTAGCCTTGATATCTATGTTGATCTTTGCATCATTAGGTCCTTCAATAGAGCCCGTGTTGTCATGTGAATTGGGGACTGTTGGGGGATCCATTTGTAAGAGACAGCGTAGAGAATTGACCCTTGACATAAGTGATTTTTCATCGGAGTCTGTGGTAACTTGATTGTCGTTAAGCAGATGTTGTGTAATGCCATCCATCATTTCCTGGTACTCCAATCTTTCAGCAGAAAAGGAAGGATCCCCTGAAGCCATTTCTTTGGAAATATGATGCTCAATGTGACCAAGAAAATCGCTCATTGACATAGAAGGACGGAGCCCAGGCAGTTTTATTTGATCCCAGTTTCTTGATCCCTTTGAATCAGCTTCAGAATTATACATCGCTTCTGTTGCATGTGGAAATAAAAGTCAACTTTAGAAACAAAAACACATTAATAAATAAGGCAAAAAAAAATGAACAGTTAGTTTGATTTCATTATTATGAAGCCATGTAGATGCTGCACGGACAAAACTTCTACTGATGAAAAACGATATTCAACAAGTTAAGCATATTGAATTATTGATGAAATTAACATGTCAAAACAACAGTGACAGATTTGTAGAGTCATCATAGTTTTTATGATTATACTCATTTGACAAATCTTAGAAGAGAATTTCATAATCTATCCTTCTTGGAACACAAATCATGTTGTTTTATAATTTACTGATATTTTACTTGGAATTAACAAATTGATAATATTAGTTCAGTTGAAGTTTATGGCTTTCAACATTAAACATGATGACCCTAAGAGGCAGATCTATAACAAGAAATAGTATAGCATCTACTACTTGATTTTCAAAGTAATACCTCATCCTTCCATTGATAAATTTTCAATCATTAACCAACAAGCAAAGAAGAAATGTTCAAAAGAAAGTGCATTAAAATTTAAAATTTAAGCATGAAACACAAGTGAATACAATTACCCCTTATGTAACACAATCAAAATCAGAGCCAAGTTCTTATATTACCTGAACTGGAGGAAGGTGCTTCGCAGGGCACACTATCTAAGGTAATAGCAGAAGGATCACTGTGCTCGGTCGTAAATGATGGTGACAGGGATGAATGAGGAGATCCCATGTTCTGAAAACGAGAGGCAGCTGATCCATTGCCCTTGCCTTGATGCAAATCACAATCTTTTAGATTGTGAGGGTTCTCGATAGCAGCAGATCGTGGATCAAAATGAGGTGAATCAACCATTATCTCTGACTGTTGGCTTAAGAACTTAAGACGATCGTTACACTGGACGAGCTTTTCATAATGCTTGATCAACAGTCCTTGTTCACATTGCAAAACATGCCGCCTAGAAGTTATAAAATCACAAAATGGAGTTCCCAAACAAGATGGAACAGGACATAAAACATACAAATATTAGAAATGTGTCTGCTTTCAATCACTAAAAACTTGATAATCACAATACGCAAGCTAATTAATGATACAACCAGCAGCAGGGAAGAATGTATCATACAACAATATGATTCATTTGAACGACCATAACCCTATTAAACTATAAATAAAAAGATCAAATCTCTTCTATGAATCTAAAAAGACTAAACTGAGATAGCTATTCCGTTTTAATGTTACTGATGACTCTAAAATTAAACATGCAATTAATGAACCTTAAAAAGACTAAACTCAGCTAGTTAGCAACAAATAGTTTGTTTGCTTTTGAGTTAGGGATCTCTCCAAATCATTGTATTGCAAAAACTATTTTGAAGATTTCTACCAAATACGCAAATAATCATGTGACAAACAACCATTTAAACATAAATGAGTAAATTTGGCCTAGTACCTTTGAATTTTATTAGAAACTCTTTGATAATCATGCTTGCACCGCATTAAAAGTATTATCAATTAAATCCAGCAGCTATTTTACTTCAAATCAAGGCAGAAGCAAAAAATTCATGGAAAGAAATGACACTGCTAAAATCAAATCCTGATAATTTCTTCGAAAACAAATATTGACCCAAATTTTTCTATTAATAATTTCTTCGAAAACAAATTTTGACCCAATTTTTTCTAGGAAGAGCAAAGCAGATAGCAACACGTCACTTTCGAAATATGTTTCTCTACACTAAACAAATGGAATCGGACATAAATGTAACTGAACAAGAGCCAAACAAGATGGAATAGGACATAAACATACAATGCCAAACAATTGCAAAGTAAAATATAATAAACTTGACCAAATAAATCTTAATAGAATAATTCAGAAATGCTTGTGTACAAAAAAGGAGTCGCCTAAATTCCACAGATACTATAAGCAAATTAAAACCTGACCACTCCTCCTCAACGATTTCAACAAGTTATATTGCTGTTATTTGACAACATTCTCTCAATATCCCATTTGAAAATCAATCTCTAATATTTTACATAGGGGTCAAATGCTGATTCTCCTACTCAGTTTATGACAAACCAACAAAATTAATGTACATTTAAATCTATATGATTATGAATGGATGATAGTTGAGCAAACATCCACATATCAGAGGACAGCTGTAAAAAGAATATACCTATGTATGCTGGCCTGTCCACCAGTAAAATCTGTCGTTGATTGCCACAATGTGTGCTTTCTAGGTTGAGGATTAGTCTCCCGGAAGAAAAGCGGCTGTCTGGCAACCTGCAATTCACAATATCATTCATAAATCATTGAACACGGGACAATTATCCACGCATAATTACGTGTGTGTTTAGAGAATTAAATTACCACTAAGGTCAATGTGCTAGGTCCATCATCAGGACAATTGGCTTTAAGTTGACTGATGTCGGACCATTGAATTTCTATTTTACTTTTCAGCTCACCCTCAAGAACTTCCCAAACAAGCTTCTGTTTGGCAAAGTAACACTTAGCCACTAAGTCGCCTTCATATTTTGATTTATACTGCAATAAAGACAACATTGACATGACTTAAATTCATAGAAAAACTTAAATTTCCCAAAACACAACCACACGCAGAATCTCGAACGTACCTCCCATGAACCAATTTTTAAATGTGTAGCTGGAAAATTTGAAGCCTTCAGCTTTTCAACTGAAGCCCGACCGTCCTTGTTCGCTTTAGAGTTCAAATTATCATTTGTGGTATTTGCATTAACCGAATTTTCTTGACAAAGCGTCATTTGTATCAAATCTAAGAGCGAAGGGCTCTTCCTGAGACTTAAACCCAAAGGGCTTGGCTCATTAAGTATATCATTTGTAGCCTAAACAAAACGCAAAACCATAATGAGAAAAAGAAGTCCCAAAATAAAAGTAAACATTATTAAGTGCGTGTTTAGCTGAAAAATATGATTTTGAATGAACTGATTCTACAAAATTTATGTGTTGAATAAAAAATAAAAAAATTCTAAATTGCAAAGTAAATTCAACTCGAAGATTCAAACATATCAAAATTGAAAACCAATTTTAGAAGTCTAGAATCAATTACGACTCATAAAAATAATTGAAAGAATATAATATGTTTAGAGAGAGATGACGAACTTTGTGACGCTTGTTGAGAGGAGCATGTTGATCTTGAATGGGATCCTCGATCTCAAATTTAGGCGAAATGGAGGAAGTAGCAGAAGACGATTCCCATTCAGAACGGGGATTCTTAGAACCCATAAATCGAACCATCAAAATTTAGAGTCAACGGAGAAGAAATCGAAGGAATAACAGAACGCAAAACCCTAACGGAAAAGGACGTAATGAGAAGAAAGAGGGCGAAGGAGAAGGGTTAATGTTAATGTTAATGTGTTATGAAAGCGAACGCGTAAGAAATTAATTGAAAGGAAAAGCATGAATGGGTCCCATCACGAAATATTTTACTGCTGTCTTGTGCGTGTGTTGGCAGACACCTGTCCTGTATATTCAATGGATATTTGTGGGCTCATTCTCATTCCTTCTTTTTCTTTCTGCAAGGAATCAGCTTTTAAGGATTCTTAATTAACACTGTTTTTTATTTTATTTTTTATGATTATAATAGTTGATAACTTAATTTTAAAAATTTTGTATGATTTTAGTCAAAAACACGTATGATTTTGTCACAAGGGTAATACTGTAATTGAGATAATATAAAAAATTAAAACCTTTTAAAATTAGAATAATTATATATAAAAAATAATTAATAAAATTTACAAAATTATGAATATTAATTTTTTAAAAAAATTAAATATGATATTCTTGCTAGGCTAATTTGTTATTGGCAAATTACAAATTATATCATACAATTATTTAGTTTTTTTATTGGCAAACGTTAGTAGTTAGTTTTAAAAAATTATTTAGTTTTTTTTTTTACTGAAAGCAACTTAAGTGGAATCGTTAATTAAGAAAAGTCCAATAAAAAAATGATAAATCTCAAAAGAATAAAAATGGTGACTAGACCAAGAACAGGTCACCCTGTCAAACTTACGAACAACCATGTTCATTTGTCGTCAAGTACATTTCACCTTGAAGTTATAATGTAAAGATAATATAGAAATAATAGATGAAACTATAACATTAAATTTGAAGGTTCCTTATCTGCATGATGAAATATAATCGGCCAAATTAAATGAATCTATCTCTAAAATCACATGCGTCCATCCTTTATTAATAGATAAACAGATGTCTTCCATAAGTGTCATGGCTTCTCCTTCAAGAACAGTCATTTGAGAGGTAGTCCAGGAGGTTTGAACCAGGAAGAATTCTCCAACCTCATTTCGCACACATCACCCAACACATGTAAGATTTGTATAGTCATGGAATGTTGCATCAACATTGCACTTCAACCATCCTATGACAGACTTCACCCACCGCACTTCAGATCTATTGACGGGAGTTGTACTCCTTCAAGAACTAGGAACAATCTCCGCTGCATTCTACTGCTGCCAATTACTTAATGCTTGTCATTCAATGTTGGTCGCGATGCCTGAACATCGCTCCACACCAAATCATTACGCGCCGCCCAAACCTGTCATGCTAGAGATGCCACTCTCCGCCATATCTAGACTTTCATTGATGCAATTATGAACTCGCCCAATCTGAAACAATATAGTGATCGATGAACCAACAAGGAACCAACTTTCCTTGACCATATTACATCCAGCAAAAACATGTCAAGCATCCTCAACTTCATCTTCACACCAAGGACAATGTAAGAGACATTGGATGTGTCTTTGAGCTAGCTTAACACGCGTCAGCACACATCCCCGACAAATACGCCATACCAAGTTGCGCACCTTGCGTGGAGCATTTATTTTCTATAGGCTATTCCAGTCACCCGACCCGACACATGAGATTTGAATCGATGGAATAATGTCTCTCATAACTATACGGTATCCAGACTTCACTGTGTACTCTCCATGTGTTTCAGAGTAGCAGCTGGGATTATTTAGTTTATGTAACATATATAACAGAATTATTTAGTTACTCGTGATTTTATTTATTCAGTAGTGTCAATGATTATTTTTTAATAAAATCACCTAACGAAATAGATTACAACGACCACATGGTTCACCACAAAAAGTTCATACGAAAAAATAAAGTTCATAAGATTATGATGACCACATGATTTACAACAAAAAGTCCATAAGGAAAAAAATTGATTTACCACAAAGACATATGTAATGCTAAATAGGAAGATGGTAAATGTGAATTGTAGAAATGGAAATGAAGTAAATATAATTGTTATTACATAATACACGAAGGACAACATTTTCACGAGTCACTGTTATTTCAAGTGGCAAAAACTACCTCAATTCATTTGTAAAATAAAACAACTTTCAAATGGTGTAAAAGCATATTGGAGACTTCACAAATCCTTAGACAGGACCATGCTAGATTCATAATTCAGATTTGCAAACACAACATTTAGGTAGCTTTTCTGTTTACTTTCAGATATGGCAAAGCTCCAATTACATTGTCATAGTCACTTCTGTTGACTTGAATCTGTGTACGACAATAAACAAAAGTTAGAGATGAAAAAATTGATTCCATAACTAACTTATATGTTGGTGTGTATTTCAAAACAGAATCAGAAAATGTTCGGTAAAAATAACTTCAACCAAAATGCCACATTTCAGGTGAATCCAAGCCAGACACTTGAGCTTCTCCACAGTATATCAAATATCATTCTAGTTCTAGGAATCCAAGTGTTGTCAAGATGGATGTGGGTTTGGTATAAGTACAAAAGTCAAGATGAGATGAAATTCCTTCTAAGTGATAGAATTCTATACTGTGAGTAATATTCAATTTGTGTCTCACAAAAGAATCAACTTAAACACCACTACAATTCAGTTCCATTGATAATTTCAATCAATTTATCAAGTACAAAGACTTTATTTTGGTCCTGACTTTATTTTGGTCCTCACATTCCATAGAAGGTTGTAATTTATCACTTCACATAAATTTGCAGATAAATTTCAGCAATAAATATTTGCGGACAGTAGAACAGAAAATTGTGGATGTTTTTCTTAAGATTATTAAATAAAAATTGAAAAGAGCAACTTGGAATACACCCATCAAGGCATTTTCTTAAGATTTGCAGACAAGTCCTAATTCACAATTTTTTTATTTAAATGATATGATCTGAATACAAGTGTCATAATAAGACTGCTTTTTACGCATATCCAGTTCAAACCCATGATTTCATAGCTAATTTAGAGTATCTACAATATAGATCATTCAAGGACAACGATAGCAACTGAAATGTTAACATAGAAAATAAGTAACAATTCCCTTGAATCCAAACAAACAGCAGAGATTTGAGGCCACCCTCCCAAATTCCTAAAGCCCCCTACTCCTTCCATTTGACAAGATAGGTCACTCTCTAAGGCTCCCCTCTTATTAACAAACAACATGACTTATGTCCTAGTTAGCCAACTTACTAATTAACAATATCCGCTATTGAGCGATGAAAACTTGGTATTTGGTTTAATTTTAATAGTAGAATCACACAAAATAAAAAATCATCAAGAGAGAAAAAAAAGATTAAGGACCAAACTCAATCGTGTGATAAGTTGATAATTCATAAGATAGGCAGGTAAAGGCAAACTCTTTTCGAGTTTGTTGTAAGACATCTCTACTCATACTTGATGCATAATATCAAAACGGTTTTAAGGGCATCATCCTATATGGACATGGAAATCGGAAAGCAATATATGTTACCTACTTGAGCTACATAATGTATATTAACTACACCACACATTGTAGATATTTTGTTTGGTGCACAATGAAGTGTTTTAGTTTCATAAACTTTGCTTTATCCTCATGACACATGAAAAATCGAGAGAAGGCAGGGAAACAAAATTTATGTTCCATCCATTCCCATTTCCTAAAAATCACCCTCTTCCAGTAATCTCACAACCCAGCCCCAAGAAAAAGTCACCAAAAAGGTATGAGACTAATATACTTCGCTGTGAAAGTAGTTCATTTTCCAAATAACGCACCAAAAAGTAAACAAATACTGAATACAGTTGTAAGCAATGAATAGGTTTAAATTAACAATCCAATGAAGAATGATGATAATAATCTAATATAACTAATGAGCAAAGATTAAACAAACCATTTTAGAGAGTCTCAATTTCCTCTTTTTATTCTTTTTGTAGAGCAAATGTTGCTTTCCGGCTCTCCTACGCACAATTTTTCCGGCACCAGTAACCCTAAATCGTTTTGCTGATGCCTGTGAAAAATGAAATTCAATTAAAACAATGATACATAGTTAAAATTGAAGTGGATTTGAAAGAGGATAGAACCTTGTGGGTTTTCAATTTGTAGCCTTTAGCAGATACGATAGTGAGAGAGCGAGGAGAAGTAGTAACCATGGAATGGTTTTGGCTAAGAATTGGAGCGGAAATGCTACTAGACCAATTGAGTTTGAGGGAATTGACATTGTTTGAGAAAGGTAATTTAACTGAACTGAGAGAGACACGGGAAGAAGACGGTGTTGAAAGTCTCAAGGCGGCAAAGGAGGAGACTGTGGCTGTTGCAGAAGCCAACGCCATGTTAATGTTAAGAGTGTGTTTGTGGTTCTTGTAAATTGTGTGTCTATCTCGTTATTTTGTTAAGATAGATTGAATAAGATTACCCCGCGGTTGTGGATAAAGAAGATACATAGATTGATTACGTTTCAATCAAGTGGTCGTCATCAACTCATCATGTTTTCTGGATACTGGTAAACCGGCTCAGACGGTTTCTTATGTTTTAGTTTTGGGCCTTGAAATTGCTGTGCTGTCCTGCTCTCGTATTATATATATTATGCATTGTCCATACCAACTGAGTTAAGCTCACGAGGGCACACTATTTTTCTTTTGTCTCTTTGAAATATTTTTATTTATTTGATTTTATTAAAAAAATTGAAGAGGTCAGACTAAGTCGTCCATAACAAAAAATATTTTCAGAAAACTCAGATCCAGAACTTCAATAACACTCAAATGTGAATTTTCCTTGATGAATTATTTACAATGTCGTTCTGTTCAAATGACAAGGTAAAGTAGAGAGAGAGTGTGTGGCGAGGATGAATTATGTTGACTAAGATGAAGGACGGAGGGGAATACATGTAGAGAAGCAGAAAATAAGATGTCACTTTAATAGATAGTAATAGGATAAATTAAATTTGAGCTTTCATGATTTTGGAATGGAAAAAGCTAAAGTGCACGATACAAATAGTCGTCAAAATTGGACGAATTAGTTGTTTGTAATGTTTTGAGTGCATTTGAGTTCTCCTTTAATATGGATTTTACTCCAAATGATCGATCTAGTCTAGCAGATGTTTGTTTATGAGAAATAACAAACATTTTTCTCCATATCACTGTAGCATGCAGTGAGTCGCTGATCACCATTGACCGTCAAATGTGAAATATGTGCCGGCAACACAGTGTTTCACCACACAAAGCTAAATACCACATTTTCTCTTCTCTGATGTTTATATAATAACTAGATTCATGTTTTATTTAAAAATATTATAAGCTAGCACCATAAAAAGAGATAACCACTCGTTGATGAAGGTGTCCAGCAGATTCTTGTGCTAAGAATGTCGTGTCGTATAGCATTCCTCTTTTGGAATGAGCATTTCTATTTGTCACGAACAACAAATCCACGAAGGTATCGCGAATGCATTTCTACTGTTAGATGTTCCATTCATGGAATACTTGAGTCGTTGGATTTAAATTAGAGCTTTTGCTACAATACACGGATGCCATGTCGTGACATCATTGTGAGAAAGAACTCGCTACATACACCATTTCCCATTTAGAATATTCAAGAAGGGTAAATGTGGTTTTTGAAAAAATGTGGGTGGGGGTAGAGAAAAGTGCAGTCAACTTGAAACCGTAGCCTTGTGTTTTTCAAATGCTTTTTACTTGCAGTTGAAACATGCCATTCTAGCTTACAACAAGTAGATGAAGTGAAAATAAAAATTAAGCTCGTCCATAATGTTCTTTGGAAAGTTCCTTTTTCTAGCAACTCACCTTACACCTCAATGATCAGTGACTACTCTCTTCTCTTTAATTGTTCTCCAACTCCTTGAACAGTAGATCTTCTTGACTGTCGAGTTGCACTCTGGTCATCATTAAGAATGGGATCTAATAGACCCAGACAATCTGTTGTAATGTGCACCTAGACATTGGGATAGATTTAAAAAAGTACTATATATCCATACAAAATTACGGTTGGAAAATACGTGACATGAATCTGTCCAAATTCCAAAAGAGGGCAAAACCAAATGTCTGCTGTTTCTAGTCTTAGCATGCACAAAGACACAGAATCCGCAGACAGGGAACAGTTGAGGGGAAAAAAAAAACCTTCGTAGAATATTCTAATATCAAATACAATAAAATTATCAGGGGAAACCCCATTCAATTGTTATGAAAACACTTTTCAAAGTTTTAAAGCAATGAGGCTCCATCCATTCTCATGCAGTCAAAAACTCTGCGCTCTCCCCGTGCAACAAACACAAGATGATAGTAATATATAGTACTAGCATAGTTATCATGTGCCTTTTCAACCAAAACAGCAAAATTAAGTTAATAAGAGTCACTAATAATTAAATGGAGAAAACAATAATAAAGGAACTGGCTCCTCGGACTTGAACATTCTTAAAGAAACTGATCATCATCCATACAATCTATATGAGGTCTTCGAGCTCATCTTCACTGTGCCTCCACAATTTTGATTCTGATAGGTATGCATACTGCAGGATATCCTCCTCCTTTTTAGTAGAGATAGACTAGACATAATGTGTTGTTAAAGATAGCAAGCTTTCCATCTATGATACATATTGTATTCACTAAGTGAAAAACAAACAGGATTAATAAAAATTAAAAGGGGGAGACCGGGAGTACATAAGGCTCGTTGGTTACAACAAAAGCATAAAAATTACAGGAATAAATTAACTGGAATTAGGCTACAGCATTTTGTAGGGAGAGTAATTGTGACTCTAGAGTGTAAAAGATGATGACTCTAACTCCTCAGGTGTCACAGGAGTATGCAGCTGCAAAAAATAAAAGAAAGCAAATATCTAATTAGGTAACCTCAATGATGCAAACACAAGTCTCATTGTCCTCGTCAACACTTGTTCCATTTCATTTTAAAACTTTGAATGGATTAATCAGAACCAGAGGAAAATACATCAGGAACAGATAGATTTCTTGCTTCTGACAACACATCCCCTACTCAACAAGAATATCCATGACCATGCCTAAACCCTAACCGAAAGAGAACAAGCAGGCAATACACAGGCTACCTTGTTCCCCTGGTTCCTAATATGCAAGCAATTGAAATGTCTAATAAAAGAAAGATAATATAATTGAAAATTAGTATGGTAATCATCAGCCAAGCATATTCTCCAGTACAGAATATGATTTACTGAGAAAAAAGAATAGAGAAATTGCTTCTTACTTACAGTATGCATCCTCCAAGATGCATACCTCGTCAACATTAACATAATGTGAACAAACATTACACTCGACAAGATTTGGGCAAATACCAACGCCCTATTTAGATAAACCACTCAATTAAGCGCTTATAGCATTAACATACACACTTATCAGATAAGTATTTGTGTATAAACTACTTCTATAACAAAAGTAAAAATAAAGTAAACTATTTACATACAAGTTAATAAGTTGTTTTCATAAGCTATCCTAAAGAGCTAAGCTGAAAATAACTTACGAACATGTCATAAGCTGTTTCTGTAAGTTCTCGCTAACAGTCTCTTAAGTGTTTATGTCACTAGATAAGTTCAAATAAGTCAATCTAAATAGACCCTGAACATAATTCTAGTCCACAACCTAATTCATCTTTGAGTAGCAGCAGAAGTAACAATGTGGGAGACAAATACATACGAATGAACATGTCTAGTAAATAACTCAAAATCATAATATAGTAAATCGCATTCACAAACAAGTAACTAATAATAATAATAAAGCGAGAAACAACTTACAGCTTGTGCAACAGTGATCCAATGAAAAGCACGGGAAAAATCATCATTGTTTGAAGGAACGCAGTCGTGGTTCCAATACGTGATATCATTAAACGTCGCACTGGTCTCCCACGAATTAGAGCTTTCACCGGATTTTTTCTTTCCCAAAACAAAACCTACAAAGCATAGCAATCAAGAGTCACCATCACATTCAGAAAGAAAGAGAGAAGAAGAAACAAGTTTGGTTACCAGAGTAGTTATGAGGAAGAGGGAGAGTAGTTCCTTCGAGTAACCTTCCTCGAAAATGCGATTGCTGTAATGGTAAACCGTCTTCTCCAACGACACCGGTGGGTTTAGGTTTGAAATAGTGGGAAACTTCGGTAGGACCATCGTGCTTGATGCAGCAAGGAAGTAGATGAACACGCCCACTCAGATCCTCGATACCGTCTCGCTTTAGGTCTATCTTCGCCTCCCCGCCCTTTTCCATCTCTCTCGCCGCCCCCGCTTCTTCTTTCTTCACTCCAGCCTTCCCTCCCAAATTATATCCAATCTCACTTTCAATTTTAGCCTCCCTCCGAGGAGTGATATTTGTACATCCAATTGATGATAAATTTGATGACAATTTTGTTTTTCTCTCTTTTTTTATCGGTCAAATAGAATGAAGAGAAAGAAAAGAAAGAAAAAAAAATAAGAATGGTTGTACAAATATCATTACTCATATTATATAGCGTTCAAGTTTAGTTTCCTTCTTTTTTTTTACAATGAAGACAAAATCCGCATTAGTCTCTAATTTTATAGAATATTCACGATTTTATGAAATATTTCAAAAATGACTCTCACTCTTTTATAATATTATTTCTTCAAATACTATGTTAGGGACTAATTTATACCTAAGCTGTTGAAATAATAAGATGACTAAATTAAATTTAAGTGATTAAATATAGGGACTAATTTAAGAGTTTAATAGAGTAAGAAACTTTTCTGAAATATTCATAAAGTCAGTGACCTGTTTACTCGATAAAACCCATTTGACAAAATATTTTTTTTAAAGAAGTACCATGTACCATTGAATAAACAATTATGCTCATTTTAAATTTTAAGATATTCAATCTAACAATATCATCATTGACAGTTGAGCTGTATTTTCCATAATTATCTTAAAAAAAGTTTTTTTAAAGATATTAATTAATCATTCAAATTTGTATACTGCTTTTTCTCTTCAACAATATGGTTCTCTAAAGACGGGGAAGTAAATTAATCTTATTTTCGGAAAGAGTGCATCATTTTGGGGCATTATTATGTTATACACACACAGCTCTCTCTTTTGTGGAAATAAAACCTTTCCATTTCTTATTCTCACTAGTTTATCCCCCATCATGGTTTTGGCTGCATAAATTGATAATGTGACATAAACATTGTTCAAATATCTTCTATACACCACAAAACTTTAAGTAATATTAATAAATACGAGAACCCGAGAAAGAAAATGGAGAGGATTAACTCTCCAACTAGAAGAATATGTGAGTTGTCTTGTTTGTGGGTTTCTCACCCTAGAACTAGTAAATAAAAATCAGTTATGCTTAGGATCAATTTCAAACTTATACAAAATAGGACTCTACAAGACTTGAAGGCACGACAATATCAACTATGTTTTCTTGTGAGAAATATCAACTATGTGACTATAAGTGATCTCGTTAAATCAATATGGAAATCAAGCAGTTGAGATGAAGATACAATGACATTCAGGATATAGAACCCACCCAAATTTGCAAATAAATGCAATTGTAGTTTAAACGCCTCCTTTCACACATGCTGCATATTTTGCAATCAGCCAATCCCTAACTCCATTTTCAAACAAATGACTTTACAAAAGAACATTACATTTGGTCATAAAGAAGTACAAATAACGAGTTAAAAGCTCCAGTTCTTCCATCAGCTACAAAATGCTACCCCTTTCAAAATTCTCAATTTCAAGCAAATACAGTGCAAACAAGACTGTTAATGTTATTGTCTTGTCAATATGGCTACTGATTCCCACTCTAAACTACATATCACATCCTGCATGGAACAATAACATCATCAGAAAGGAATTTTCCACCTTCATCTTGTTACCACTTTTTTCTCTCTATCATTTTCATTTTGTTAATTTTTAATAACTTAGTAACGATGTAAAAACACCGGTACAGAAAAACCGTCCTAAGGTAACATGTTTTCCATAAAATCGTTCTTTTACTAGTATTTAATAGATAAACCATTTGGTGATTATAATTCATATTTTATAAAATGAACTATAAGTAAACACCACCAAATCAGTCCCATACAATATAAAGAATATTAGCTGCCCCCACTTACCAATGGATTATGTCGATCAATATCAAAGCTATTGATGGCGCAAGGTTCTGCCAGCAGCTCAATAGGTTCCTCACCTAGGCAATGTAAGAACACACCATCAGATTCACCAAATATATTCCTGATGAACTGACATTTTTAACATGTAAATTGCAATGAACATATATACCTTGCTCAATCACGCCAAGAATTCCATCCTCCGAACATATCATGGCAGGTAAAATCCGGCTAGATGAAGTGTTTGATTTTATGCAACGATCATACTGAACCTCCCAAACCTCACTTTCAGATATTGACTGAACGGCAGTTTTGCAAGCCCCATCGCCTGCTCCTGTTCCTGAAAGTATAATCGGTTGTTGTTGCATCCTAAGATCCCAAGCCAAAACAGTACCTAAGGAGCCAGCAGCCTGAGAGGGAACATCAATAATTAAGAAACGGCTGAAGCATACAAGTAAACATTGGTGTGAATTCGGACTCAAAATCACATCAATACAAACTATGATGTGTGGAGCAAAGGAAAGTAGTAATCAATATCAAAGTAAACACAAGCAATAACAACAATAACATCACCTAGATCTAATCTAGGAATCAAAGTGAAAAGCACAAAACAACAAGCAAAAGATAAAGAGAGAAGAGAAACAAAAACACCAAAGATTGTTGACCCAGTTCGGTCCAACTTGACCTACTCTGGGGGAGAGATTGATCTCTCCAATCCACTATCAATGAGTTCTTACAAAATGATACAAATGGGTTACAAGAAATTAGCTTAAACAAGCTCACAAAGAACAAACCTAATTTCTACCAATTTTCCCAATCTCAAAAATGAACAAGACACTCAATGATTTTCACTCACCCAAGGTGTTTACAATGTTTCCCAACCAAAGAGAACTCTAATCAAAGACCCTCAACCCTAAAGTTATCTCCTTTGATTTTCCAAGTTTTTCTCTCTTGAAGCTCTCTTCTCTTTCTCTTTCAAAAATGAGCTGAAACACTTAAATAGTACACAGTGACAGACAAAATCGCGCCGCACCTGTGAAAATCGCGCCACGGTTGAAGCGTACGACCCAAGGTACGACAACCTTATCCAGAAATCGCGTCACGCCTGCACAAATCGCGCCACGATTTTGCCTTCAGCAGAAACCATACATTCTACCAGCAAAATCGCAGCACGATTTTGGGTTTCACAACATCACAAATTTGAAGGCAATTTCAACATTTCTCCACCTTGACTTTAAATTGGTGATGATGTCAATTTAACCATCAACCACCATTTCCCTTTTTCTTTTCCCTTGCATCCAACTACACCAAGTAGCTCCACAAGTATACCCCAAACCCTCTTCAACCACGGAACGTCTCCGGCTTCCTTGAAGATCACCTTGCATCCAATCACCCTTGGTCTTTTAGGTAATCACACAAGCAACGCCATACATTCTTCAAACCCCGAAATGCCTTCCGTCCTCATGAAGAATTCTCATGCTCACAACTAGAGCATAACACCCAAGGCCTCCATAGTCGTACCATTCCCGGTGTCACTAACTCCACCTCAAATTGAGCTTTCTCTACCTCAACTTCCAAATGTGTACACACACTATGCTTTCACCTTGCCACTCCACCTCAAAGGTTGATCACGAGCATTCTTCACACCGCCTCTCTAGGCTAACCATGAGTATTCTTCCCACCGCCTCTCCAGGCTAATGTTGAGTGTTTAACGTCTCTATAGACGAACACCGCTCTACAAGGAATCAATACCAAGGTGAGAAACCTCACCTTATTCCTCCCAACAATTCACCACCAAAGCACCCGCATCCTCATACTCCTCGGACACAACTTGCGCGGAGTTCTCATTGTCCTCCGGACAATCCCTCATGAAGTGACCAACCTTGTGACACTTAAAACACTTATACTTTTCCTTGTTACCGCTCTTTGAGCTTCCTCGGTTACCTCTACCTCCACCATTTCCTCTTGAAACACTAAGGCCTTCACTGTTTTCATCCGCTCTCAAGTCCTTGGACTTGGTCAACTCCTTGGTTCTCAAAGCCGTTTGAACTTCTTCCAAGGTGACAGTGCCTTCTTTGCCATAGAGTGTGGTATCCTTGAAGGACTCAAATGATCTTGGTAGAGCACACAACAAGAGTATTGCTTTGTCTTCGTCCTCAAGTTTCACCTCAATGTTCTCCAAATCATCAAGGATTTTGTTGAACTCCGTCAATTGCTCCGTCACGGTCTTTGACTCCACCATCTTGAATGAGTAGAGTTGTTGCTTAAGGAATTGCCTATGAGCCAAAAACTTGGTCATGTACAATGACTCCAACTTTGACCACATCGACGCCACGGTAGGTTCCTTCGCGACATCCCTCAAAACTTTATCCCCGAGGCACAAGACAATGGCACTTCTAGCCTTGTCCACCATCTCGGTCTTCTCCGCTTGTGACATGGTGCCCGGCAACGCACCTTCACCCTTCAAAGCTTTCTCACACTTTTGTTGTATCAACACCGCTTGCATCTTCACCTTCCATAACCCAAAATCGTTACTTCCGGTAAACTTCTCAATATCCCACTTTGAACCCATGGTACTCACTAAACCAATTCAATACTATGCCCCACGGTGGACGCCAATTGTTGTGAATTCGGACTCAAAATCACACCAATACAAACTATGATGTGTGGAGCAAAGGAAAGTAGTAACCAATATCAAAGTAAACACAAGCAATAACAACAATAACAATACCTAGATCTAATCTAGGAATCAAAGTGAAAAGCACAAAACAACAAGCAAAATATAAAGAGAGAAGAGAAACAAACACACCAAAGATTGTTGACCCAGTTCGGTCCAACTTGACCTACTATGGGGGAGAGATTGATCTCTCCAATCCACTATCAATGAGTTCTTACAAAGTGATACAAATGGGTTACAAGAAATTAGCTTAAACAAGCTCACAAAGAACAAACCTAATTTCTACCCATTTTCCCAATCTCACAAATGAGCAAGACACTCAATGATTTTCACTCACCCAATGTGTTTACAATGTTTCCCAACCCAAGAGA
>Ga0228711_1000923_pt1 | contig 40492 bp, 16 predicted proteins | sample MedpolnodulmetaG_2_FD_177996 | JGI IMG/M metagenome (GOLD analysis project Ga0228711, IMG submission 177996) | Root nodule microbial communities from Medicago polymorpha collected in Santa Monica, California, United States - brown nodules | ecosystem: Host-associated > Plants > Roots > Nodule...
TATGAATGTTACAATGAGCTCTATTTATAGGGAAATAGAGTAGCATATAAACTAAGCCCAATAACCTAGTGGTATGGCCCATTAACCCGTTTGCTATTTGGACATCCACTATTAATATTTATAACAAATATCATATAATATAAATTCAATGACACCAAAAATATGGTATTCTTATAACAAAATTTGTAACACAGTATAATTGAAAAAGAAGAAACAAACTATACATAATATTTTAAACATTTTTTTATTTATTATGTTAATTCATAATAAATTCAAAGTTTTGTCATCGTGAGCTTAGCTCAGTTGATATAGACAATGCATAATTATATGCAAGGTCCTGGGTTCAAACCCCGTACACCACCAAAAAAATAATAAATTCAAAGTTTTGTACAATATTTTGTCAAACATCTTTTAACTTAAAAATAACTTTAAAACTAAAAAAAATAAAGAAACCAAACAGCTTTAACTTTTTTCTTAAAGAACTTTATTTTAACTTTGTTTTAAAGTAGCTTTTAGACCGGAAAAAAACCTGGCCAAACGGTACCTTATACTTAAATAGGAGTATTGTTCAAAACATGAAGAATTTATATTGATTTATATTGTAGATTCGTGTAAATATATGGATAAATAATATAGTTTTTGGTGGATCCTATAATATTTAATAAGTTTAAAGACATGTATCATAGCTTATCTTAATGCAATCATATAAGAAAATTCATTTATGATATCGTAGTGGTGTAATAATATGTTACTTGTTTTTTTTATTTTTTTATTTTTATCTTGGAATCTCACATTCTTTTCTATTAGAGTTAGAGTCATTCATATTTGATGTGAATAATATTCATAAGAAAGGTTGCAATAAGTTCAAGTTAGGATATGTCTTTTTCATCTTTTGACCATATTCTTTGAAATTACGCAACATAACGTAACTATTTACTTTTACGTTCCTATTTCTCATTTAAAGTCTCCTATATTCATTGAAAAGATTATCCTTATGGTGATAAATTAACTTATTTTAAACTTTCCTATCAAACCTCTATTTATGAAATTCTATTCTAACTTTTATTGGTCCAAATTATTTTACCCAACGGTTTGACAACACCTTTACATATGGGAGAGGGAGAGGGAGAGGGGGAGAGAGAGAGAGGGAGAGGGAGAGAGACCAGTTGAGGCCACAATCCCCCGTTGTCATTCACATTCACCGCATTAACAATTTTCAATAACTTATTGTTTCCCTACAGGGACAAAAATAACTAAAGGGAATGCATGGTAAAATATTAGTTTGTGTTTTGGTTTGAATTAGGGACTAAATTGACAGCATCTTTACATATCAAGGAGGGAGCTAGAAGGTGGACCGAGAGAGACCACAGTTCACCCCTCCACACACACACACCCCACCCCCCAAAGAATTTATTTTAAATTATTTTTATACCAGTATGTTATTATATTTTTTGTGAACTTTATAGTCGGCCTTTTGACAAATTTTTTGAGAACCAAATGCTCAAAATAAACTAGAAACCTCTAGGGATAGAAATTCAAATGTAATCAACATTGACGAGCAAATACATGATATCTGTAACTAAAGTAAACATATTTAAAGGAACTCATTAAACCATACTTGGAAAGGCTAGCAACTTGATTAGCTTCATGATAAATATGTTGCTAACAAATAACAGACAACATAGAACATAAATATGAGACAAAAAAATGATGAAAAACACTTCAAACACTCGCATCATCTTCAATTATTTTAACGGCAGAGAGAATCCCCCTCTACAATGATTTAATGATATCCATGTTGCTTGGTGATGACAAAATTACTAGCAAATAAACTAGTGTGTCGTCAAGTACTAATATTTATAGGGAAAAAAAAGTTCGTCTCCATATTGATTGTCTAGTTTCGACTTAACTATTGCGATTATGATTAGGATAATTGTAACAAATGAGGGGGGGTTTCACGTGGAAAAGTGGTTGGTTTTAATTCCTTACGAAAGAGAGTGAGAAAGCGGCTAGGTCATTTTAGATTTCCTTCAAAAAAAATCATTTGAGTTACCACAAACTATGAATACAGTGTTGTTGATCACTTGATTTTAAAATCTTTGAACAAAATAGTTAGGATAACTTTTCGCTCAATAACTCTCTTCAATGGTTATTCTCCCTAATGTCTTAGATGAGTATAACCATTGAAGGTTTAAGAATTTCAATGTAAGTAACAATTATATAATTAGTTTTATGCCTAAACCTAATCAATAATTGAACGGTTAAAATAGGGTAAATCTCAAAATTAGGTTTAATAATCCTTGTTGATCTAAAATTGTATTATGGACAAAGTTAGGGTTAATAATCATTAAACACGTAAAAAGCATTAAGAATAAGATTAACCGAATAAAATAACTAAGTAATTGACTAGAATTCAAAGAATCGTTTAAAGCTACATGAACAAATAATTAAGGAAAGTTCCTCTTCCATGACTTAACCTAGCGAGGATTTATCTACTCATGATTTCTAAACACAAATATATATATAGGGGGTTGCTAACTTACACCCACCTAAAAACACTAAGGTGCAAGTTAGCAAGCTACACCCACCTAAAATTATTAAGGTGCAAGTTAGCAACCTTCACTAATTTACACCCACTTTCATCATTTCAAATATTGTTTCCTTAAAAGTTTGTCTTTATTACATGTGTTTGTACCTTATGCATGTCATTGTCTTTTTTGTTTCTTTTTTTAAGGATCTTTTTTAAGCTAGTTACAAAATTGCCCTTCTATTTAAAATTAATTAGAATATAAACAAAAGAGTGTTTTAGTAAATTATAAGTGGGTGCAGCTTGCTAACTTGCACCTTAGTGTTTTTAGGTGGGTGTAAGTTAGTGCGCGCGCGCGCACACACACACACACAAATAAAATAACACAGAAAAGGATCATCTGTTGATGATTCCTTGGCTCCCGAATTGTTACGGTCACTTCAATCCTTCTAAAATCATGTTTCTACCTTTGTATGCTCGTCAAAAGGTGTTTTTCTAGTAACTTATGGGTTCGTTTTTTTTTATAGGCATCAAATTTCCCAAGTTTTAGGGAAATTGGTTCCCGATACAAGTATATTCCTCGCGATATGAGGCAGGCAATGAGCATCCCTTTTTGGCATGTCACTCTATCTCGCGATGTGGGGCTCACAACCCGCGATGCGAGATAGACAATAGCGATCACCTTGGTTTCCAATCGTATTCTCGCGATGCAGGGCTCATAGCTCGCGATGTGAGTTAGGCAGAAGTTGATTCCTTGATTTCTTTATTCCTTACTTCATTTCTTCTTGCCAAAACGTCCCTAACGAATATACCCCAAACTTAATCAACGATAAACTTATAATTTTATTTTTATCCTACTAAGTTATAATTTCTAAATTGGTCCCCCAAACTTGATTTCGGGCTCCGTCCCTCTTGCAGATCAAAATGGTGGTTTATATATATTGGAAAGTTCCTAAATTGCTGGATTGCATGAGCATGGTCCATGCCGCAGTGGAACCTCATCAAGGCCAGTGTTCTTTTTCCCCTTATATTAGCAACAAACAAAGAGTGTGAACACATTGCATAAATAGGATATGCTTGATAGTTAATTCCACCTTCTCATTCTACACAAAGTATGAAAAGAACCAATTGAACTTGAGATGCCGTTTACGTTCATTTCCAATTTCCATCTATTTTATTATTAAACAGGAATGGCAACTTCCAGGTGCTTGAAAGTCCATCACCTAAAATTGACAATTGTTTACTACTTATATCTGTCACTTTTTTAATAATATTTGTGACTATCTATTTGGGTTGTCCTAGTGGTTGACTTGGAATCTTGGAGTGTGCTCCTCTCAAGGTTTCAGGTTCGATTCCCTCTGGTGTCAATTTCGGTGGGCAAGTCCATAAGCTCTGGCTTAGAATGGGGCCTCCGCAAGTGGGTGGTGAGATTGGTCCCCTCAGATTAGTCGGACCTTGGATCAGATACTGAGTTTTTGATAAAATAATATTTGTGACTCCACACATACCTTTGTAATATATACAATTTATATCATTTCAATATTAATTGTCTGTGTCGTCCACGGGACATTAGACTGGTAATATTATATAATTTAAGTCTTTCTATGGTGTATACTATATAATTTAAATCTTTGTTTTTTATTTTGAAATTAAATCATCTTTGAAATTTATAACTCGCAAAAACTTGTAAAACATAAGTTTTATGATGATATACTTAAACGTGATATAAGAATTAAAACATAACCAGTAAAAATTAATTAGATTCATATTTTTTTCTTAGGGATGATTAAAATTCATCTTAAATTGGATTTCTCGGAAACATAATATTAGAGGTACGAATATATTAAAAATAGTGTCAAATAATGAATATACATCCTTGTACCTAAATAATAATGAATATAATTAACTAAAAAAATAATGAGTATACATCCTCCATCAAAAGAGAATGAATATACACCATAGCTTCGAGGTAGAATTAATTCTTGAGACAAAATAAATTTTAACTTCGTATATAATCTATAAAGAAAACAAGATTTCTTATATCTATCCAATTTTTTTCTTATATAAAATCAAACCCTTTTTTTTTGACAAAAGAAAAAAATCAAACTTAACAATGGGTACTCCCCCTAATATACACCCATCGTTTCGTGATCCACACACTAAATACGAATTGAAAGATATATAATTTTATATATAAAATTTAGCCTCATGAGAAAATTTCAATTAAAATATGTTGCTCAATAATAGTTAGACAGTGACGTAAATACATTTGAACCAAATTAATTTTTTTTAACCAAGGATGCACGCAACTGAGGAGATTGATCCTTCACATATTTACGTAGGGTGTGTTTGGATGGAGGGTTTAGGAGGGGAAGGGAGGGGGGTTTACTTTTCATTTTTAAATTACGAACACTATGAAATGTTTTTTTTAAAAAGTTAACATATTAACATGATAAACAATCATATAATACGTCAATTACACTTAATTTATTTTAAAAAAAGATGTTATATAGTCTATAGTTTAAAAAAGAAAAGTGAATCCTCCCCTTCCTTATCCTCCTAAACCCTCAATCCAAACACACCTCTTCTAATATACTCCCTCCGGTCTCAAATATAAGAAAATATTCTTTTTTTAGGTTCATTGAATAATTAATGTATCTGCTTTACAATGTAGACCAAATACATTAACTACTCAATGAACCTAAAAAATGAATCTTTTCTTATATTTGAGACCGGAGGGAGTATATGTTTTCATATACACGAGTCAGAGAACGAACTTTATACACACAAAAAAATTGTATATGTATGTTGAGAAATAATTATATTTAAATAGTCAAATCTAATTGAATTTTTGTGAAAGTAAAATTCACTTTAAATTTCTTTTTTGAGAGGGCATTGTCAGTTAACATTGTTATCGCAAACAAATTACACTCTTAAAATAATTAGAAATTTTAAAACTGATCATTGAATGTATATTTTTTTACAATCATAACCCTTTTGCTTTTTACAACAAATTAAACAAATAAATTTAAAATAATAATATCAAGCTATCATTGTCTTGTGTAGGGGTGACCCAATAAGATTACATTTTTAATTAATCTTGGAAGGCATGAAACACCATGCTTTTCTATTGACCATTAGAGATTTCAGAATGCAACCTAACATTCGAACAATAATTGCATGTTTTTCCAAGCCCATGCAACAACTATAAATAGTTAAAGCCTTCTCTCATTTTTCCACAAGCAAAACACCAATCGTGTATTCCATTCTATCTTTCATTCTCTCAAACTTCTACTAAAATTACTTCAATTCAATCCAATGGCATCTTTCCAATCCTTCAACTTTGAAGCTGAAATCCCACAAGAGCTTCTCATATCTCAAATCATGCAAATTCATGCAACAATTTCTAAGCTAGAATCTCTTAGGCCTTCAAAACAAGTCAACACCCTTTTGACTCACTTGGTCAAACTTTGCATCCTCCCTTCATCCATAGAGATTGAAGCCTTGCCACAAGAGGTTAAGACAATGCGTGAAAGCCTCATTCCCCTTTGTGGCAAAGCTGAAGGACTTTTAGAGCTTGAATTCTCAACTTTCATTAGCCAAACACCAAATCCAGTGAAAAATTTAACACTTTTCCCTTACTATGGAAACTATGTTAAACTAGCAAACTATGAAAACAAAATCCTCAAAGAAAATGGTGTGGAGAATGCAAAAATAGTAGCTTTTATAGGATCTGGTCCAATGCCTCTAAGTTCAATTATATTGGCAACTCATCACATGGAATCAACTCACTTTGATAATTTTGATATTGATGAGAAGGCTAATGAGGTTGCTAGCAAGATTGTGGCTTCGGATAAAGCACTCGAAAAGAGGATGAAATTCGTGACACAAGATATAATGGAAGCTAAGGAGAGATTGGGGCAATATGATTGCATTTTTTTGGCTGCACTTGTTGGTATGCGTAGAAGTGAAAAAGTGAAGATTTTGGGACATATAAGTAAGTATATGAAGGAAGGTAGTGTTTTGCTTGTAAGAAGTGCAAAAGGGAGTAGAGCTTTTTTGTATCCTATTGTTGAGGAGAATGATATGGTAAATTTTGAGGTGCTTACAATTTTTCATCCAACGGATGATGTTATCAACTCGGTTGTTCTTCTTCGCAAGCCTAAAGCTTGATCAATAAGTTAAGTTACCAAATAAGTTGAATTTCTACTTGAAGAAGAATCTATTTATAGTGTAGATTCAAATGTGTGTTGTTCTTGATTGAAAGTGTTTCTTTTCCTATGATATACTTTGTATAATTAGTGAGGTTTAGTGTTATGTTCTAGTGCTTGCCTCATTCATCTTACTTCATAAGATGATTGAAGATTATGTATTGTACTTCCAAATATTGTCATAAATGTGATTTTCCTATAATAAACGAACAAGCTTTGTGTTTATTTTTATTTTATTTTATTTTATTTTTTAGAAAAGAATGTGCTAATCCCCAAAGACTACAAAGGAACAACCCTGGGAGTAGAAACTCCCACTAAATCAAAAAGAAAAACCTGAGAGATTTGATTCAAAGGTTGATCAAAAACCTTCATCGATGTAACTTCACACGTCATAAGCATCTGCTACCTTGTTTGCTTCACAATACACATAGCAAATACTCATCCTCAAATATCTTTAAGGAAACATTTTGATACGTTGAATCAAATTAAAACCAAATCTACCACTATTTAGATCCCGTTCAAGGTATTAACACCCACTTGAGCGTCAATTCGAAACTCAATCATCTGGAACCCTGCACTTCGTGTAATTTAAGTTAATATAGAGGATGCTATACTCTTCATGATCATGCCACATCAATGACAATTTATAAATGTAAATAAAGGACAAAAGGCATAGAACTTGCAAAAAAAATAATTATTTCAAACATGAATAAAAAGAGGAACCAAATTAAAACATACTAAAAATTAGTAGCATGCTGAGCAAGTTTGTCATATATTATAGTATTTCTAGGTAAAATAACACATGATATCTCTAGGTAAAAACTTTTTTAAAAAAAATGATATTTTCTCTCGATTGTATTTACTAACAAGAAAGAGATAAGGAAAGTTGTCACAAAAATTGTCATTTGATGGTGTTAAAGAATTATCATAGTAAGCATTTGAAAAAAGAGATTAATTTTTATGCATAAGCGGTGTAAAAGAATTCACACTACATCCAATCAAATCCTGCCAGCTACATAATCTTAAAAATAGAGAACTTACCTAAAAATGCATTTGCCTCAAATCCTCGAGAGGAAGTTAAATAATTAATTCAACAATGCTTTCCTTTCAACAAACCTATTTTCGTAAAAGCAATTTAAATCATATTACTTTAAAGAATCAAATAAGATTAACACTTTTTTTAAAGTGAGGTTTTTCTATCGTACAAACTTTATATAAATGTTTTAAAATGAGTAATACCTCAAATTCGTCCTTGAATTTTCAAAAATCAGCCAAATTCGTTCCTGAATTTTGCGAAATATCTATTTAGTCTCCAAATTTACAAAATGTCAATCAAATCAGTCCCTCCGTTAAGTTGGTCTGTTAACGGAGGTGACGTGTACCGTTAATCTCTTACAAGGCTTACCACGTCAGATGCCACGCAAGCAGGGACCAAATTGATTGATTTACAGAAAATTGCCAAGGACCAAATTGATTGATTTTCAGAAAATTGCCAAGGACCAAATTGATTGATTTTCAGAAAATTGTAAAATTCCCAACGACCCTTTCTCCTCTTTCTCATGAACGGCGTTTTCTTCCCCAAATATATAAATTTGGAACCCTAATGTTATAATTTGTCACCTAGAGTTCAAAATCCCCAAAATTTCTTCCATGAATTGATGCCAAAATTCTTCCCCAATTCAAAAACTTAAACCCTAATTTTTTTTATTCAATTCGAAATTCAAAAATCGGTGGTCATTGTTGGAGATTTGGTGTTCAGAAATGATGGGTGGTGGGCGTATGGACAAAAATAGCTACAACAGTCGGTCTTCATCTTCAAGCTCTATGTACAATGATGATGTGAGAGAGCTTCAATGTTGGTGTCCTAGAATTTGTGTTGTAAGAAAATCCAACACTATCAATAACCCATGAAGGCTTTTCTATGTCTGCCCTCTGCCAAAGGTTTGTTTAACAATGGTTATGTGATGTGTGAATGGTTTGTTAAAATAGCACTGATTTTGTCTTTTGATTGTATAGGATGATGGTGAAAATTGTAAAATTTTTGTGTGGGTTGATGAAGCTGAAGAACTAGGTTATTTTAAAAACAATGGTGTTGGTCATGGAAGAAATGCAAGGTTGATGGAGAAGCCAAAAGATAGTGTCAGAGAAGAGGTTTGGAGGGCAAGATTGATGGATAAAGTTGATTGTGTAGGAAGTGAGCTTAGGTTGATCAATATATTGATAGGAGTAATTTGTTTGATTGAGTAGTTTAAAATGTTATTGTATTGTGCCAAGTCTGTGTAATGTTGTAATGAAAAGAGGTTGTCAATGAATGAATTCAACCCTTTTGTCAAAAAAATTCAATCAAATTGGTCCTTCTATTGTATGTTTATCCATCATATCGATCCCCAAATTAGTGAAAATACAATCAAATAAGTCCTTGAATTTTCACAACATACATCACTGTGATCCTTGATACATACATTTGCTGAACAAAGTAAAAAGTAAAAGACAGACACTTTGATTATAAAAAGACAGACATTTGCATACCATCATAAGTCATACATTTGATGTTCATAAGTCATTACATAGCCAAAAAAAGAACATTACATAGTCACCAAGTCATTTGATGTTCTTAAGTCATTACATATCAAAAAAGCATAAATTAAACAAGTCCAAAAAACATTAATTAAACTAGTCCAAAAACATAATTTAAACAAGCATCACTGCTTTGGAAATCCCGGGGTTGGGATAAACTCCATGTATTGGTGTTAAGTAGAAGCGGGTGGCCCGTAATTTGAATTTGGAACTCTAATAACTCCAGGAGCAGTTGGATATTGTGGAGCAGGACTGCTCAGTGCTGTTTGTTTATGCATGTCATTTGAAATCACTGGTCATCTCATGTCATATCTCCTTGTATCCATTACCTGAAATAAAATCAATCACATCAGCGCTTAAATTATAACAATATCCATCAAATTAGTCCTTATATTATGACATTAAGTCTCAGATCGATCCTTAATAGAGGGGTATAATTGAAAACACATGAAAAATTACACTTAAAAGTTAAATCTCGAATTTTTATCATTTCCATCAAATTAGTCCTTGTACACGTGGCTGCCTTGTTGACACGTGTACATGACAACACAACATGCAAGAGGACACATCATCACCGCTAACGGAGCTTTTAGACGGAGGGACCATTTTGATGGACGTTTGTAAAATTCAGGGAGTAAATAGATATTTCGCAAAATTCAGGGACGAATTTGGCTGATTTTTGAAAATTCAAGAACGAATCTGAGGTATTACTCGTTTTAAAATATCTTGATAAAAAAAAGGGAAATGTTAACTTGTATCCTTAAGATACAAGTTAATGAATCAAATATAGAAATAGTTTATTGAAGTATGTGCATTACATTTAATTTTTTATTTTTTAATTAATTGAATGCACACAATTTTAGAGAACATTTTTTCTTTTAGATTTCTTAACATATGCCCTAAGCACAAGTTAACACTACCAAAAAAAATAAAAAAATGTTTAAACTCTTGACATTAAAGCGTCTGCGACTCTTATATTAGGCTCTCTTTTTTTCTTCTTTGAGGGGTTATATTAGGCTGTGTTGTACCGAGGACATATCAGAGGACTTTTTATAATGCGAGGACATATCTTTCGTTTCTCATGTTCTAGGTCTTTTTGTTTGTGTGTTTGCCACTTTATTCCAGATTTGGCTTCATTGTTCAAGATCTTCGTTTTTTCATTTTTTCGTCTGTTTGGTAATTTGCTTGTTTGGGGTATCTAATTTGTTGGTTGGATTATGCAGCTAAAATCTAATTTGTTGGTTGGATTAAGTAGCTAAAATTTGATTTTTTTTTTTTCCACAAAAATTTGAATGGATATAATAATCTCCCATTTTTCGAATTCGGTAATGATTGAGCCAAGCAGGAATAACGATTCTGGAATTGGGATTTTGGGTAGATCTAAAAATTGAGTAATTTTCAGTGAACATGATTTAAATGTGAATTTGCTACAGCAGCAAATCCAGATCCTTTTTCTTTTCCTGAGAAGAAAGGATGAAAGAAGAAAATATACTTTCTTGTTTCCATAAAATCAGAAGTTGCAGTGTCAAGAGGAAGATGACAAAACAGAACGTGTGTGTGTAAAGGAAGACCAGATACCACGTGCCCCTTTTAATGAGTGTTTTAATCTCCACCTTTGTTATAATCCAAAGGTTGATATTTAACGCTCTCACCTCTCATTGTAAAAACTCATCTCATTTGATACATCCTTAAAATGAACGTTGTACTTGTATCTACCAAATTGAGTGATAAACCCTTAAAATTTTGGAAATATCGTCCACTATCACGGACTAATATTGTTTCACTTGATACCAAAAACTACAATCATAAAGTCGGTAATATGTATCCACAAGCCATATACAGCCTCATCTAAGATGCAAAATTTGTAGAGCAACATTATAGAAAAATATGACTTTGCTCCAGTACACAGCTAAAACAGATTGTACAAAATGAATAGAATTCTGTATACTCTCCTCAACGATTAAATAAAACTTCGTAGCCTCCACGGAGAAAGAGAACATATAGCAAAACATGAAATCTGAACTTCTATATCAAATATGGAAGGAGCACCTACAAAATCATTACAAAGCACTGTAGAGAAGACTTGAACGATACAGTCTCTCCACGTTCTCCAGCCACTAACGCCAGCACCAGCTCAAAGAGTCAGTATGTAACAAACCCAAACTACACATCCCAGTATGGGTACCACCATTCCTACGATAATTAGTAATACAGTATACACACCAGGCATCACTGGCAAAGACAGATCAACATGCTGCAACATTTTGGGAAAAATAAAACCATCAATGGCTTTTTAATACATGAATCACTATCGGACCTAAAGGTTTATAAAATGGTAAATCAGTAGAATAAAAGTATAGATCACCTCATACCAACGAAACCGTGTGATCAAGGTCCTTTAAATTGTACTTCTTCTTGGCTAAATGATTGGAGACGTGTAATCAGATCCTTTCTCAATGACTCGGGAATCTGTGATTTGAAAGCACTCCGGGCATCTCCTATCAACTTCCTGTATGGCATGAAGTGCATATCCAAGTCAAGAATTATAACCAGAGGCAGTAAAATCTCGTTTGACATGGTTCACATAATAAGAAATGGGAAAGTAAACTTTCAGTATATATTTTTAAATTTTTTAAATAACAATGTACCCGAAAAAGCACACTATGAGAAACATTCATTATATTAATACTCAAAATTCAGCAATTGCTTTCTTTTTTCATTTTTCAATTGAGAAATGAGACTTTATATCCCATAAGAATAATACACTAAGGTCAATTGGGAAGTTGGGCTGCCATGGCGAGGTCACACTATGAGCTAACTATTCTCGCCAGCTGCACAAAGATGGCCATGAATGGATATGCAATCGCTAACCTAAAAAGAAACCTCTGCGCAATACTCACACAGGAACTACCAAATAGTTATAAATACACAAAGTTGTAAATTATTTTAATATATGATATGATAATAAAGTAATAAGTGTATGTCTAGATTTGTGCTAAGTTGGCCGTAGCCACGGTGAGCCAGTGTGATTTTGCAAAAACTACACTTTGGAGCTTCAATAAAATATTTTGTAGTTCATTATTAATATCTCTTATGGTTCTTGACTTCTAGTTATTAATAATGACCTATAAAATAACTAGAGAGATATTGATATAACTAAAATCAAGAATTTAGCTATTTATTTTATAGTTCACTAGCGTTTAGACGGGCACGCCTGATGGGTATAAATTACAAATGGTAGTTTTTATGAAATTTTGATTAAAATTAATTTGATTTTGATTAAAATCATAGGTATAGATAAAAGATATTTTGTACTTTCATATTGTAACAAACTATACTTATCTTTTTCAATGATACCAACAACATAACAAATATAATATTTTTCAAAAAAATATAACAAATATAATATTAATTCTTATCTTTTTGAATGAGACCAACAAAATAGCATTATTATGATTAAATTTGCTTAAGGGTATAGTTGGAAGGAGAAATGTCAACCCAAAACGGCCTACTTTCTTTATATATAGTATAGATAGTATAGAATAGTATAGTAGATTATTAATATCTTCATGATTATTTTATATTTGAATGTAACCCAGTTCATTATTAACTATAAGTGAAGCAAGAATTTAGCTATTTATTATATATCCATGATAGCAGGAAAAAGAACAAAAATGAGCACATACTTTGCAAGTTTATTCTATATACTTATATTTCAAATGATCCCAGAAGAAGCACACATTCTAATATCAGAAAAGAAAAGAAAAAAATCACGGACAGATAGGTTGTACTGTGATGGGTTTCAGCCAGAACAGTGAAGCAGTGACAAACAGTAGACTTGTGGAGGGGCTCCAACCTAACATTTGCAAAACAGTGACAGACAACCCACAGGCTTAATCCTGCAAACCGAAGATGCTCAAACCAAAACTCTCGCTGAGGAAGGACAGATGATTCAATGGCATAGGCAGACAGATGGGTCTTGAAAAAGTTTAGTTTGGTGAGTGGAGAATAATGGAATTAAGCCAATGAAGAATATAGCAATGTTTCTCAAAACAGGATGTCCCCGACCCAAATTGCTTGAGGTTCCAAAGCTCAACACTCATGCTACAAACCTATGTTTTTGCAATTTTGCACAGCGATCCAGAGCAAGATAGACACCTTCAGGATCAGAGTGAAGGGGAAAGTTCATTGAATCTTATGAGTTATCAGCTAACACGATGAATTTGACAATTTGGTGGACATTCATGTAGAAGCATTCCGTTACAACCTTCACACTTCTGTTCTCTAAGCCTCAACTGTTCTCACCAAACCCACATTGTCATAGAGCCTTCCTCTTCCACTTACCTTTTTGCCTCTTGTCTTGTATACTTTGTAATATGGGCCTACCAGCGGCCATGGCATATTGCAGTGACGGATTTTTTGCCACCACAGTGGCCAATTTCGGAACGATGGTGACGCCAAGGGGTGGCATAAAATAGCAGATTTTAGGCCTTCTAACCTCCAATCTCGATAACGCTGCCAAGAACGTGTTGTAGGGAGAGGGGAGGGAATGATTATTTTAAATTTTAGTGGTTTGGCTTAATTTTTTGGAGGGGGGGGGGAATGGGAAGAGAGGGGAACAAAGTCGATCCTGAGCTAATTTTAGCTCTCCTGCAAAAGCACGGGGATTTGGAGGGGCGAATGTTTAATTATCGACCTATATATCCTCATATTTTATGTGACCTTAAATATTATAACGGTGCAAAATGTAATTGTATATTTTTCCTCTATTAAAATCCCCCCTCATTATCGAACCTAACAGACCCTAAAACACTCCACCTGGAATCTAGAATTATTTAGTTAAAGAATTAAATAACACCAACAATGTAATAAAGTTTTACACAAACGTCTAATCACAATTGACCATACAACTTCTTAAAACCTACTTATCCTGTGGCAAGACAGTGAAATATAACTTAAACTGCCGTTGCATAATGATTAAACTCTAGTTTGAAATTGAATTCAATCTCATGGAAACTTAAAAAGACACGGTAAAAATGAATTACGGCTTTAACAGATTTGTGCTGCAGTCATGTTTATGGGAAATATTAATGATCCAATGCATGAACTGAAATTGAGCCAGTGTGATCAAACTAACCTTTTAACATCAATTGTTAAACACCCCGCTTCTTTTTCATGCAGCCTCTTTCTAACACGCATAAACTCATCAACCTTATCTGTCCAGCCACATGACCTCAAAACTGACTTTGCTTCTTTCTCAAGACTGAACGATGGTTTTGAAAATATAGTATCAGTATCAGGCATATGATGAACAATGAATTATTTAAAAGAAAACATTATCAAAAAATCAGACATATAATGAATAACCTAATTTTTTCTGTTCCATAATTTATCTCTTCAGTTCCTTGTCTCTTTATTCAATATCTCACATGCTAAAATATGTAAATATTATATTTTTATATGGATATCTCTTGCTTAATCATTCTGTACTTAACTCTTCATGCTGGTTGCCATCTTTTTCATGCCAAAAATTGTTTACACACTCGTTTGCCTATTTCTTAACACAATCAATTCGACACATTTACACTCTAAACATTAACTCTCTTCGACAGTCTGAACCCTACGACCAAATTCTAAACTTGTTTATGAAACGCCATCAAAAGAATGAGATACCCTTCAACATATATCAGAAAATACAAAGCATATCTAGGCATCATTGAAGAATGAAGTTTTCATTTAAGTCCAATAACAAAATAAAGGGTCATGCTAACCAGTGCCCGGGGGCACTGGTTAAGGAAGCCAAAAAAAGAAAGTTTTAAGTAGAAAATAACACTTTTTAGACTTTTGGGTTGACTGCACAACTTCCAATGTCCAGTGCCCCGGGGGCGCCGGTTAGCATTTCCCTTAAGTAAAATTAGTAAGTAAAAATTAAATAAAGATTGAGTTAAGGTATATATGATCATACATGTCTTTCATTTCTTCAACTCTAGCACGAGACTGACCATCTTGTGCAAGCAAAATGCATGGAGACTCCTGTACTTTTCTCTTATTCCCCGATATTTTAGATTTGTTCAGGACACCATTAGTTTCTTGCTTAAAGTTGGCAGGCCCTCTACCTGCTATTACCTCGCTTCTATCAATATCTTCCGGAGGATCAAGTTTTACAGAATGGGTATCAACCGTCTGAATACCGGTGTATCCATTTGTTACTGTCGACTCCTTCCGAATACCAGTGTATCCATTTGTTACCGTCGACTCCTTCCGAATACCAGTGTATCCATTTGTTACCGTCGACTCCTTCCGAATACCAGTGTATCCATTTGTTACTGTCGACTCCTTCCGTTTCGAGTTGTTAGCAACATCAACTTTAGTTTTGTCAAAGCCATTCTTGGTGGGTAATGGTAAAGAAGGATCTTTCTTACCATTCTCCAAAGAAACTGAATCTGTTGCATGCCCATTTGTTAGTAAGGGTTGATTACTAAACACATCAACTTTTCCATTGATACTTACAGGAACAGGACTTCTTTTGGAAATTGAACTCCCATTAATGCCAAACTTCACTCGCAATCCAGAAGGAACTTTACCAATCTTAGATACACTTGGCATATCTTTCCAAGAAGATTGCTCAGAATCTGATTTCGCTTGCACTGCTTTGAGTTGTACATCAACCTTAGGGGATTCAGATGCCTGACTCCCATTGGAATGATGGGGCTTTACACCATTAGATGCAAGAGAACTACTAACTGATGCTGGCCTTTGGTTAGTACGAGAGAAAAAGAGAATATAAACCTTCTCTGACAAAACTTCTTGCAGGGATGCAAGTGTTACACAAGAATCATCACAGCAATACCACCGACCCATTGCATCCTGTGAACAGAATCGAAAATTACAATAACCATAAATCAATGGATAGACTACATAATTTGCATACAGATGGACTTATAAATTCACAAACCTTTATATAAGCGTAATAGTGACCAGATTCAGGGGAGTATCCTGAATGTACAATAGTACCAAAGAGCTTATATTCTGGTTGCGGATCCTACACACACACAAAAATAAATAAAAAATAATTGTTAGAAAGAAGAGGAGCATAATATATGAATAGATCTATAATCAAATAAATATCACCACAAAGTATCTACTAGTTGATAATTAAGTAATATTGGACAGTGCATGCTCAAATAGATCTATAATCAAACTTCAAGTGCATGAAAGAGGTCAGAAGTTTTTTACGCATATATATATACACAGACACAAACACTTAGCCCAGATCCTCAAGATCTCAAATGCAAGTGCACCTTATATTGTATATATGCCATAATAACAATTTCAACTAGGATTAAACAACAAAAACCAAACGCAGTAAAGATTGAAGAATATTTAGAATTCTTCATTGATTCCAGATCCACTATCAGTAATGATTTGCATACTTCTCAGGGATTACAAAGCTCATAAAATTGCAAACTTAGTATTTTACTATCACACGAAGACGTTTGCATTCACCCATACAATAATCCTTTTGAATACCTGCACAAATTTGTCTATGATCACCAAACAAAGGACATAAAAGCAATCCTATCCTATGATCACCAAACAAGACATAATAGCAATCCTATCCGCAAAAGATCTAATGACAGATATTTCTTCTAGTTTCTTCTTCACACTTGACCACTCTGCTCCAACCAAATACAGTGAATATAACAAGCTACAACATGTCTTAATAGCAATAAAAGTATACAACACTTTTCCATACAATACCTACGGTCTCCAACCTACGATATACTGAGTTTAAAAACCCGATAAACTTCCATCTACTAGCTCTTCTTCAAATCATCATGCCTTGACAACTATCCAATTCATAATTACAGGATTTCCATTTAATATTGAAACCCCATGTACAAACAGCAGACTACACAAGGCAGGCAATAAACTTTGTAACAATAGCACCTAAAGTAGATGACCAAGAAACCTTTCAATGTCATTTATAAGAATCTTTCTGGCCAATCTCATGCAAAAGTAAATTCCAAAACCACAAATTACCCAAAAGGTTTTTCTCATTCAACCCAAAAAGCCTGTCAACTACCACTCTAGATAGCTCGCATCTCCAATAATGAGTTTTTTCATCTTCCATAAAACACTTATCATCTCATTTGACAGGCTTCTTTACAAACCAACCATTATGTGTTTAAATAATAACAGTGTGTCACCAATATTTTAATCTTATCCTCTTAACTTTTAATATCTCTTTTTCACAATTAATTCTTTTTTTATTATAATAACAATAATAATATTTAAAAAACAAAAGCAAGACAAATTTGGCTAAAACAAACACCAATATTTTAATCTTATCCTCTTATCTTTTAATCTCTTTTTCATAATTAATTCTTTTTTATTATAATAACAATAATAATAATTAATATTAACAAAACAAAAGCAAGACAAGTTTGGCTAAAACAAACATGACAAGAAACAGTAAAATCAATCATTGTTGCTTAACAAAACAAATATACTAAAATAAACATAGCAAATTACTGGAATGCTAGAGCTGAGAGATTTCCCCCTATTGTTTTGAGTTCATAATTTGGATAAGACAAGCGAGATATCAAATTTTGGTACTACAGGTTGACAATCTTAAAGGACGAAACAGTCACAAATATCTAGGTAGAATGGCTTAAACACCAACTATCATGTCAATGTGTGCCTCAATGTGCAAAACCGGACACTCTTTCGCAGTAACTAGTTCAAAACAAATACCAAACATACCTGGCTTGCTTTGCACATGAAGTTAGAAAGGACCAAAACCTCTTCAAATCCAACAGCCTTATCAATCTTGCCACCCAATATGCCCTCAAATCTCTACAAGCCATATTCATCAACACACCATCAGTACAAAAACAAAACACAACTAGTACAAGCAAATATAAAACAAAGAACAACAATATAGCCAATGTTATCAAATAGCGGTGCTATAGCACTAGGTAGCAAAATTTGAACAAATCGCTATTGTTCCGCAATACGCAATTACAATACAACCAGTGTTTTAAATAGCAGCTGTAGCACTATAGCGTAGCAAAGTTTGAACAAATTGCAGCTATAGTACACTATTGTATAGCAAATTCGAACAAATAGCTATTGTTTCGCAATAGACTATTACAATATAACCAAGTGTTTCAAATAGCGACTATAGTAATTTGAACAAATTGCGGCTATAGTGCTATTGTGTAGCACAATTTGAATAAATCGCTATTGCTCCGCAACTCTCTATTCAATGTTATCAAATAGCGGTGCTATAGCACTAAGTATATAAATTTGAACAAATTGCTATTGTTCCACAACACGCTACTACAATACAACCAGTGTTTCAAATAGCAGTTATAGCACTATAGCATAGCAAAATTTGAACAAATCACTATTGTTTCACAAGACGCTATTTAATACAGAATGTAGTCAAATAGATGCTATAGCCACACTACACCACTATAGCATAGCGTAATATGAACAAACGACTCTATTTTCTATGAAAACTGAATAGAACCAACCAACCTTGAGCTGTATCACAAGGATATTAGGTGCTTGAAGTATGGACATCTGCTTCTTTGCCGCCACCAACTTCTTACAACTGAACAATACCGAAAAATCAATCAATAAAAGCCTTGCCTAAAAATTCACATAAAAAAAAAAATCAAAATTCAAAAAAGATAAAAAAAACAGACTCACCCATCACATTTGTACTTATTATTTCCATCTAAAACCTCAGGCTGAAAAAACTTTTGCATAGAATCCCTAATCGAGTTACTATGAAAAACATCGAGATTAATATCCATAATCTCATCAACCTTATTCGATTCGTATCCGCAAGATAAACACTTAACCTGACTCTGCAAAGCACCACCAAAAATGTCCTTTACAACAGAACCTCCACCCTCACCACCACCACCACCTTTCCTTCTAAGCTTCTTCAAACGCAGACACGAATTATGACACGCATCAATAACGTATCGTAAAAACTCATGTGCGTCCTCTTGACGACCGAAACGAAAATGCTCCGCGAAGATCCGTATACAGCTTTGGATCTTCGTCGGCGCGTCGGAAGTAAGATCTAATCGGAGTAACCGCGTAATTTGTTTCTCTAATATGCAAAACGGACACGATGAACCAGAATTATCACCTGAAAAAATTAAAATCGTAAATTAGGTCAAAATACGTAAAATTAGGGTTAGGTTACAGAAATTAAAGAAAATTAGATGAAATTGAAGGAAAAATCTTACAGAGAGAGGAATGAAGAGAACGGAGACAGAAATTGGCGAGAGGAGGAGTGAAAGTGAGGCACTGAAGAACGCTATTGAGGTAACAAGAGTTACCGAGATTGCGAAGACCTAACGGAGGAGAAGTTTTGCGTTTGGGAGTGAGGAGATTAGGGTTCCAGGTCATCTGCAAAGCCATCAACGACGCAGACGGCGGAGACAGGGTGGAGCCACCACAGCATTGGACGGTGGAGAAGGGGACAATTCTGAACGCCGCCAACGCCGCCACCGTAATCGCATCGCGCGAATTCGATAGCTTTAGAGAGGTTCTTCTTTTCTTTCCCTCTCTTTGTTTCTCTGTTATTTTTTTATTTTATTTTATTTTATTTTTATTTTGTTTATTTTTTCTTCTAGCACCTTCTTAGTTCTTACTGTACAATTTTTTGACCGGTCTTAGTTCTTACAATAATTCAAAAAGAATAATGAAACAAAAATAAAAAATGGTAAGAAAGAGGAAAAAAGAGGCAGGAAGTTAATACTGTTCAGTGAACCTGACTCAGATTTTTTTTTTTAGGTGTTATTTGTTCTAGAGAGTTTTAATTATTTTTAAAAAAAATTAAATTACATTCAACTATTATATTAATTTTGTTTCTTTGACTGAAATATATTAGTTGACTATTATATTTCTTATTTTTTGTTTTCGTAAGCTTAGCTCAATTGATAAAGATAATGCATAGATTTGAGATTTGAACCCTAGACAACACAAAAAAAATATATTATATTTTTCATTTTAAAATAAAAATCAAGATTAGATCCTAGTATAAATTTATACATGCATGGGACCTGTTGAAATATGGTGGCCCTTAGGGTATGTTTGGATGGTGTGAGGAAAGAAAGTAAAAGGAAAGAATCATTAAGGAATGAAAGTGAAAGGAAAGTAAGATGATTTTTGGGTTGTTTGGAATAAGTGAAAGAGTGAAAGGAAGGAAAGATGTATATTTTGTAAATAACATAAATATCCTTATGATAAAATAAGTTATATATTTATTATGGGTCAGGATCAAATGACACCATGGTGTCAAAATTAGTTTGACATCAAATCCCATCCATTCATTTTATTTAATCTAAAGGTTTAAAACTATCACCAAATTAATTAATATACACCAAATGCTCTTTTTTTTGGTCAAGACACCAAATGCTCTCTATCGCCTAATTAAAAAACATATCTATCATCATTAATTTATAATCAAAATTCCATTTTTATTTCCCCAAATTTATAAATTTTCCCAGATTTCTATAATCATACTCAAACTTCTTTTCTAAACTTTTTTTTTATAAAATATGGTTGAACTCATATACCTATGGTTGTTTGAGTCATCATCACCATCAATGATATTTATTTGTCTTTATCTCATATACTCATATTTTTTTAATAATTAATTAAAATCTATTAAAAAAAAATCCAACAAGCTCGACTAATGATTCTTGAATGTTCATGCTAATTAGATTATTTTGTCACTCATAGGTCTATTTTTTTAGAGGACTCGTCGTGTCTCATGTTTAACTGAATTAAGATTTATCATGATTTTATACAAATTATAAAAGTAAATTACACTCCCCTCCCTTAAGAGATGCTTGAATTATACTCCCCTCCCTTCTTATGTTAAAATATACACTCCCCTCCCTTGAAAAATAAAAATTAATACTCCCCTCCCCTATAAGATGTTTGAATTACAACTTCCTCCCTTAATAATTAAATATGGACTACACTTTAATCTATTTTAACTTAAATAAATATTTTTGTAATATATATTAATTTTGAATCACCATTTAAAAAGTATAAATTCGTTTCTTTATAATTTAGAGTATAAAATTCACTTTTAAATAACCATACTTAATCGACTTTAGTAATTTTTCACATATTTTATAATAGGGTTTAAAACTATATGTTAATGAAATTGTGAATAAAAAAATAGAAAAAGATATGTATTCAAAATTTGATTATATTAAAATGAACCCACAATGCTATTTTTCTTTGAAGTGTGGTAAATTATTTTTTTGATAGATTATTAGAAATAAAAAAAAATATTGAGGGGCTAAAGCGTAGATTTTAACTTAAGAGGGGAGGGGAATGTAATTCAAGCTTCTCTCAAGGGAGGAGAGCGAAATATTTTATAATATGTTTTGAATAAGAGGGGAGGGGAGTGTATATTTTAACATAGGAGGGAAGGGGAATGTAATTCAAGCATCTTTGAGGGGAGAGGAGTGTAATTTACTCAAATTATAAAGTTTGAGTTTTTGCTTATAGCCAAAAGAAAAAAATTAGGGGAAAATAAAAAGGGTTTGAATTTACCAAAAACAAGAAGGGATTGTTTGATTATGAATTAATGATGATAGATATGTTTCTTAATCAGATGATAGAAAATATTTGGTGTATGTTAATTAATTTAGTGATAATTTTAAGTCTTTGGATTAAATGAAATGAATGGATAAGATTTGGTGTCAAACTAATTTTGACATCATGGTGTCATTTGATCCTAACCCATTTATTATTTATTTAATATGTTAAAGTATACATGAGAATGAATATTTGATCGTAGATATATTATACAATACTATACTGTTTACCACATATAATACTATACTTCTTTTAACTTTTAAGTGATATATGATATTATACATAATACCATATTATATTATTTATTCATATGAGTAAAGATGGAAATGCAGCGCTTTCCCAACCTTTCCGCAGAGAAGTGGGTGGAAACATTTTGTAGTGTGGGTCCCGTATATCTTTCTTTCCTATCTCATTGTTCCATTGAAACAAACGATGGAAGGTTTCTTGTTTTGCGTGCTTTCCGTCCTTAACCTGTCTATCCTTCTTCTTTCTTGCGAACCAAACGTACCATAAGGTTTGAGATATTATTTTCATTTGGATAATATTGTACACGAATATTTTATTAGTATTAGTTAAAGTGAGAATCTGTTAATTTCATTATTTTTTATGAATTTTCATAATTCATGTAATTTTATCCGTCTCAATTTTTTTTGACAGAATGTAATTATCCGTCTCAATAAAATTGCAAACTTTTAAAAATAAAAATAAAAAATAGACTAGATGATAATAGCGCTTGGACACTCACATACATAAATGTAGGAGTGGCGGTATTTATCTAACGATTTAAACATTTTTTTTGTTGGTTAAACTGAGGAGGTATTCTTACATGGACACAAACATAAATATACAGTGTTTGGTCCCAAACACACATCACAAATCTTTTCCTGAAACTACTAAATCACTTTATTATCAATATGTTTTTTATTATTAAAAAAATATTTTAATGTGTATGCGCCCAAACACTATTTATTTTATTTATCTTTGTGTCCATAGTAGAATACACACCAGAAAGCTTTGATTTTGGCATAAGATGAGCCCAAGTCATCAAAAACAAGAGTCAACCTTCCTAAACTCGATATTAAATCAAACAATAACGAGAGTCAACCCTCCTAAGCAGTGCACAAGAATTTCTCCATGACGAATAAACAATAACTCGATATCACAGTGTACCTTCCTTAACAAAAACCAACATTTGCATCTTCAATTGCAAAGAATAAGGAGCCGAGATAAGCCTCAATTCTATTTTAAATTTCAAGTAGACCATCAAATAGTCATTGTTCTCATGCCAGCACCACCCAGTCCAATTTCATTAGTTTTGATATAAATCATTTTTGGCAGAAGTTGTGTGTTTGATGTTATGGCTAAATTTGGTAAATGAAAATTTAGGTTAAACAGGAACAATGATCTATTAGATTGTGTTCTTAGGCATTGCGGTGCAATCATACCTCATCTCAACTGGGTTTGTATATTTTTAGGGACTGGCGCCACCTGCTAACATCGTTGCTAGATGTCAAAGAATACACTGATTGGTGGAGGATTTTGTTCGATTGTGCAACACTGCACTTGATGGAAAATTCAGTGAGTAAAAATACGAGACAAAAAATGGTGAGCGAGGGGGCCAGAGAAACTCATTGTTCTGTCCCGTAAAAGTCTAAGTATGTGCAATGTAAATCAATAACCTTGTTACTAAAAATTTAAAAAGTTAAAACCTTGTTACTATCTGCACGGGATTTGGACTGCACGGGATTTGGAGTTCAGATGTTAATTAAGCCATGTTATACTTGTGATATATGGCAACACTAGCTTTTATCACAAAGTTATAAACAGTAAATCATATAGGCAAAAAATGATCAAACAGTGATACCAAAACACAGGTATGCTTCAAACACATGTAGTATAGGAATAGAATGAAACACTCGGTTGACTTTTGATCAACACCCCTGTCTCCCCTTAGAGACTCAACAATGGAGTAGTAAACGTCTCCAACAATGAACCAATCACTATCAAAATACAGTACAAAAAATCAAAATAATCTTACAAAGTTTTTATCTGTGCGACTGAATGCAGTACAAAAACCCCTGGCACCAGCCCAAGGCCCAATCATAAAAAATGGTGCATGCCCAGAATCATAATCTTGATCATCAAATTAAAATAGTGAATCAAAATTCAAAATGCCATGGCTTCGCACCTGTGTTTGAAAGGACAAAGTTTGTGTATTACATCTACACATATTACACTTGATTTTGCGCATTACTTTCCTGACTGAAATTGTTTATAAGATTGAAGAAACTCCATAACGCTTGTTTATATCTATATCTACCACATGAACATTTGATGCATTCTTGTTACACTATCTGGGAACTGTGTTGCTATCTACTATATGTTCCCATAGGGCATGGACAACTGGAAGGTATAAAAAGAAACACTATAAGGAGAGGCAAAAATGTGGGAAGAAAAAGGATCAATTCAAGCATATATTTATACATACATTGAATACTTCAGGCTGCTGCTATCTATTTATTAAAGGCTGAGAGTTCTGCCTTTGGGTAGATTCAACAAGCTCAGAAGCATTTGAGGAGTCAGGAGACGCTTCCTTTTTCAACTTGAAGTTATTATAGGCTGCTACACCTGCAATGGCTGAATAAAATATTTACAATAATAATTAGCCATCGTTACGGAAACTGCTCATATTTCTAGATTCACATTTAATAAGATTCAGAGCTTCTATATATCCAATCCAAGCCTTGCAACTAATCTAATTTGTATATTGTACCATTTAACTTTTAATTTGATTACAGTATTTGTACTTCTCTGAGGAATATTTTCAAAAATCAATTTTAAAACCTACATTTAATCAGCTCCACAAACTTGTCTCCACACTCCAAACTAGTACATCAGTGAGTATAATAACCAGACAAAGTAATTTTTTTATGATTTGAGACTCGGCATCTATAAAACACTTCGGAACCCAACTAGTCTGGGTTGCGCTGGGTAACCCACTTAGGGATAAATCTCTCCCAGTGACTGTGCATATGTATAACATCCACAGCACTTAAATCCGACACATTACTTATAGGAAACCAAATTACTTACCATTACCACTTTGACCAATAAATGATGATAAACAAAATAGAATACGCCACATGCCCACACCACTCTCCGCTCAGTACCCACACCCTTATATAAAGGGACAAAAAGAGGAGAAACCTGACTCTTGTTTGATCTAAGATTTGCTTACAACAATGTCAGAAATGAAGGCATGTATTTGTTTGCTAGGTTTATATATGTTAACAAGCACACAGGCTTCCAGGGAACACCTAATACTGGACTACCCAACGTCCCTGGATTGTGGAATATCTATGAGTAAACTATAGCATCTGAGAGAAATGTTATGAAAAATCCTCAAGGGATTATCAAATGAGAAAGGAAAATGTAGAAGGTCAAAAATTATAAGATACTTACCAATTCCGTAGCCAAATAAATTGATGACTGTTAACTTTGTGTCAGCAAACAGAGCAGCAGACAGTAAGACAACCACCCAATCCTTAACAACTCCAGCAACACGAATGGTTAAAGCACTTGTGTGCGAAATCACAAGGAAAACTGATAAGTTTAGAGCAAAAGTGCAAAGGCAATTCAGGATAAGTATAACAGGTGGGAAGTTCCATGTTCCATGGTCCTCCATCTTTGATCTCTCTAGAAATATCCATGGAAGGAATAAACAAAGTGCACTGCAAAAATACTCAAAATTATTTTCATAGCCATCGATATACACACAAAGCATGTTAAACTTAAGCAACAATAAGTAAATTATTAAAAGAGCACTTGCCTGCAGGGACTAACATAATACATGACGGATATAGGATTCAACTTAAGACCCTTCCTCTTGACAAAAATTTCCATGAAGATAAGTCTTAGAGCTTCACCAACAACACCTCCCATTTGGTAAACTACTCCAATCCAGTTTATATTTATCTCACCATAAGAAGCTACTAGAACTCCAAAACTAATCAATGACATGATAAAAAGCATTTTGCAGCTCATCACCTCGAGTCCTGCAGCTACTCCAAGCACAAAAACAGCTACAGGCACTGCGATTTGCATTTAAAGAATGAGAGAGAATTTGCAATTAGTTGCAGTTTTGGAGGATAAGTATGGAATACAAATATACAATCATAAACTGTACAGTCAGGGCAAGTTGATAAACCAACAAATCCGATTCTTTTAAATGTCATACACATTTAGCCATTAAGTTTACCATTGGAAAATAACTAGAACTCATACATAAATGGCTAAAGATACCTAACTATTGTTGAAAATAACAGAATCACAAATCGCAATAACTTACTAATTGCCTTCAGCATTTGTGCAAATGCAACAGAAATATACAGGTAGGCAGTATTTCCAAGCCAAAGTGTCATTGCAAACATGGCTCCAATTGGCACTACTGAAGAAGCATATCTGCAATAAGTAAGATATAATTACAACTGGAACTTGGAGACATCACAGGTATTTAGTGAAATCAATTATTAAGGTACATGGCCTTGATGTTAATAAATGTAAGTTAACATCACAATGGGCGAAATATTTACACATAGACACTCGCACGGGGAATGTATGCACATATCCACGAGCATTTAACCAGCCCAACCCATATTCACAAAACTAAAGAAAGTAAAAGATAACAATAATATCAATAAAAAAAAAATCCAAATGGGCCTAATCAACAAAGATGCAGAAATTTATGGAGCCAGTCATTTTGCAACTTCATTAGTTTTCAAAACAAACTGTGGCAGCTGAACCTAAAAGATAGAAATTAATTTGTAGAGTAACTATGAAACAAATGGCTTGAATCTTGTCTGAAAATTGCCAACACAAATACTAAAGGTGTAGCTATACATTTTGAACTAGTTCACAGGAAATCAAACTCTCAAGCTAATATGTCATCCCTCGAAAAATATCTTGATGGTAATAAAAAATTAGCATCGTTATATCTCAAGTACCTTATAAGACATGTGTGACACCGGTGACATATTTTGGGATCAATGGGTCAAAGCTCAAGGTATACAGCCATACGGTAAAATTTACAGCTAATAGCTATTTGTTAATAACCTTTTTTAATCAATACGTGTATTGTCTCATGATCCGTCTTTTAACATTACAGTGACCAACAGCCAGAGAAAGTAAGGAAAAACCAAAAATACCCATACATGAAAACCTATAAATCAGCTATAATCTACAGAAATTATCTTTATTTACTCACATTTCAGGAGTCATTCCCTCCTCAACCTTCAAAACCTACAAGAAACATATAATTAATCAGCATTTCATAATAGTAGCTGATCCAATAACAGATTATACCAAACACTAAAATTTACCTTTAGAACTTTGGTCAATACAAAACATACAACAGATGAGAAGACCATGTGAAGTAGAGTCAATGCCAAAGGATATGGAAAGTTAATTTCCTTAGAGGACAACACCCACTGCAGACAACAAAATCGTACACAAAAACAAACATATCCATCAGATAGATACATAACAACACGTGAGCAACTGTGTACATTTTCACTTCACTCAATTATCAAATCAAGCATAATGCATAAATCTAATCTATAACCAAACAGGACATGATAATACTTCCAAGGATGGCTCAAAAGTCAAAACACAGCCAAACCATAAAGAAACTGCATTACATTTACATAACAACATAACTTCACATTGTCTCATTCATCCATCTCTCAACTCAAACATCCTTTTTGGTTTGCCTTATTTGAGCTTATCTACTGTCATAAGTTTTGTGAGACTGTCTGAAAGAACTTGTAAAAAAAAAGATCTTATAAAATTGTTCATAAGTTGGTTTCAGCTTATTTCTATAAGTTCTCCAAGATAGCTTATGAAAACAGCTTATAAATTATACCAAAACAATAACTTTATTTTCTCTTTTGTCACAGAAATAACGTATACATAAGCACGTCTCGTCACAAAACAAGACCATCATTTAAAAGCAAACCAGGATACATCAATACTTCCAAAGATCAATAAAAAGAAGCCTAACCATTAACAAACAAAATCAATAATCCAAATCCAAATCCAAACAACAGTCACTGACGTAAGGTACTCCATTATTCCCCACTAGCATTCCACCATCCATACACACAAACAAAAAATTGCTTAATCCCTTCAATTTTCTTACACTCAACCCTATCACAGAAAACATTTCCATTTCAATTAAACAAAAAAGCTCAATTACTACAAACAAACAAAAAAATTACAAATCCTTAATTAGTCAACTACTGCTAAAATATTACAAAATCCTTAATTTGTTTCATCAGCATATATCAGATTCCAATTCCAATTCCAATCAACAACACAAACCTCATAAAAATTCAACCTAACCTCAAAAAAAAAAAAAAGTATGAAAGGAAACTTTCTAGCATAGCAAAGCATGCAAAATGAAGAAGAATGAAAGGAAACCTTGTTGAAGAAGATTTGACCGCTGGAGAGAGCAATGTAGAGAAGAAGATAAGCGTAGGTGAGAAGACCTTCATTCTTCCGATCCGCCATTGTTGCAAACAAAACACAAAGAAATGAATCAACTAACTAATTTTTTAGTGTTTAATAAGTTTTTTTTTTTTGTGCTTTATTTCAATTTTCGATAAACAGAAAGAAGACGAAGAAGGAAGTAAAGTATTTACACTCAGATCCTTTTGAACGGAGGATTATACGTGTAGCTTTTGTTTCAATTAATTTCCTATTACATCATTTAATTTAAGTTAAGTTGAATGATTATCTTTTCTAAATTGATTTTTGTTTGATTTTTTTCTAATTTTGTGAATGTAATTAAATGTATTTGCTAAAGCTTTGTTCTATAAAGTTTCTATTTTTGATAAAAATAATTATTGTTATCTTGACCAAAAAATAAAAAATACTTATTGTTATTATTGGTATAAGCTTGCCTAAAATCATGAAGCCTACACTTTTTTCTTTTAAAATGATAAACACACAATTTTTAGATCTTAAGTTCATATTTCAAATAAAGATATTCAACTTAACAAATTTGATATTTTTTTAAAAACATCTCATAATCGTTTTCTTAATTTTCTGCGCATGATTTCTACACACTTTTTTTTTTACTCACTCACATTATTTCTAGGGAATTGAATCACCTCTTGCGTGGGGCATGAATCCAGCCGTGATTTTGTGAGTGTAAGGAGAGGAAAACCAAAAATTAAAAATGAAGAGGTGAAAATGAGAGAAAAGAAAAAAAATATTATTTGGTTTATTTTGAGCATCTATTAAGGAGTGTCATAGTCACCTTTATATTAAAAATAAATATAAGTTGCATAAGTATGATAAGACATTGTAAAACCACTTATTCGAAAAATAAGTTCTTTAAAATATAATTATTGGAGATGCTCTTAGAAGTTAAAGTTGAACATGTCTCGTAAAGGGAAATTGTTTCCATAAAACAAATACTAAGAATGATGAATAGTAGTGTTTTTTTTACAAGAAAATGATGTTATAGTTAAAATCTAAAATATTCAAATTTTAAAATTAATGACTTGTTTTTTGACCAAATTAATGACTTTTTTTTAGAAATTAGAATTAGAAATATAACACATTTCTTGGTTGTTTCACAGTTTGGGTTTAACAATTTTGATGCTGTTTTTTATTTGAGATTTTTGTTCACACCTTGATTTGATGACACTAGTGGTGTGGTGGTGCAAACTTGTGTCTAAATATTCGATTAGAGTATTGGGAAAATCCAACCCAATGTTTATAATGATTATTAAGTGGTAGAGTTACTCATAAACAAACATTTGTTGGAGAGGTTAACCATAAACTTGTATGAAAAAATATTTATTCAAAGATATCAACACTACCCTTAAAATTAATCGCTAATAGTGTTCAATAAGTAAAATTTTATTCACATTGCCTAAGTTAGGCATTATTGCCTACGTTAGGCAGCCTAACTACAGCATCATTGCATGCAAATTCTAAATTATTTAAGTTAATTTATGAGATTAGTCATTGCAATGCACAAAGTGGCAGACCTACGCACAAGGTTGTGTAGGCTCCTGCCTGCATAAATATATTTTAATATCCTCCATTATACATATTCACATTATGAATTGGAGCATAACTTGTATGGAATTTACACACAATTTATTTCACTTTAATTTGATTTCCCCCACTGCACAAACAAAACATATCTCTCTCTCATATATAATTTTTTTAATATTAAAATCAACAATTTTTATCGCACTTGGTCTCTTCATCTATTAAAAAGCTCCACATCAGTTGATAGATAACATAAATAAGTATTTATAAGTGGGGACAATATTCACGTGACATGCCGTTTTTGTGCATGAAGAACATAAATAGGTGATCATCTCTTTCTCAATGAGAAAGATGAAAACCCTTTCCATCTTGTTTCATGGAACCGAAAAATCAACCACACCAACTCTCCCTCCCAAAAAATTTCATTTTATGGTCTTAAAATTCATTTTAGTATAAAGATGTAGATAAACAATTCATTTTTTGAAAAAAATAATATCAGAAGTGTTTATGTACGTTAAATCTTTCCTGATCACTTGCACTCCCATATTCTGGGAGACCAATTTGGTTAAAGAATTACTACTTGCAACTCCCTTTATTCATATTCTTCATGCACATTTTTTGCCCGCTTTCCAAGACTGCGACACTTGATCCTTAATGATTCTCGATGGCATGGAGAAATTACAGAAGGAGAATGAGAAGAGAAACGAGAGGTGTTGAGAATCAATGGAATGATTGGCCTATCTATAGGCAATGATCCATGTGTTCATGTTGTAAATGAGACTAATCGTTTTGATACATTTTCGTGTTGCACAAGGCACTCTCCCTTTGCAAAGAGAGTTAAGTGAGTTTTGCTTCGCGAAAGTGAGGTCACACTGCTTGTAATGATCTTGTTCGCATCTTGAAAGTATAAAAACTAAGAATCTTAATTTATCAAACTTTTCATTAATAATCCATCTACACATCTGAATCTATTTCCTAGGCTAGGCTCTTTGGTAAACTAATAGTCATATTTGAAGTCTTCTTGCACCTGTTATGTCATCCATCCAGTGAAAACATTCTCATTATACCACTCACTAAGATTCTAACAAGTAACAACTATTCTCGTTTCTGTCTTCAGTTTGATTCTCACAATATATTTGCTCCATAGAGCTGTAGCCTGTAGGTGAGTAGGTCACTATAATGTTTACTAGAGCTTCAACCTTTGTGGAACTAAAATGGCATTCTTCGTTATGCAGCTTTCAGGTCCTCCCAAGGTCAGCCAAAGAGATTGGACTGGTAAATCTCAAGTTCTAAGAACATGCAATGACTTATATAACTTTGTTTTCTTCAATCTCGCATAAGTATAATTACCCTGAACGGCTCAACTGCAATGAGATAGAACTTAAGAACTCTTCAAAAATATGTTATCTTTTCCGACAGATTGTCATCCCATCTCCAATAGGCACCTAAGACACCAAAAGAGAAGATATATTATATATATAAACCAGAGAGAATCTCTCCGAAAGTGTATTGGAAGTGTATTAGTAATTAGAAAAAATGGTATAAACTTACCATACTGATGCTTACACGCTTATCTTCCATTAACCGTTGATTAAAATTTCTAATGCTGATAGTTTTAGAGTCACTTACCTGCACATGGTACATTAGAAGTCAAGGTCATTTAACCGGAAATAACGAAAAAATATGAAGCCATTTATTTACCAATGGATCAGCAACTTTTCCATGCCAAAGGACATTATCAATTACAATAAGACCTCCAATCCTCACCTGCAACGGCACTTCATTCAGTGAACTGGTATAACAACTTCTTGGAAGCAGAGTTAGAAGGTTTTAAGAAAAATATTACAGATTGAACAATGCTGGGTATTTTATAACGCTCTTACTAGCTGTAGTAGCATCTCAAAATATTTCTCAGTCATCCTTTTCTCAGCATCAATAAATGCAAAATCATAGCTGCATAAAAAGAAAATGTTTAAATTCTATTTTACTTGTTTTTTTCTAATTCACGTCATTTAGTCTGGATTCTTAGCAAACAATAACCCTAAAAAAGAGAACATATCAAATGTAGAAGACCTCCCAACCACTAGAGTCTAATGAGGAATACCAACGGCCTGTTTGGTAAACAACTTAATTAAGCGTTGTTTATAAGTTATTTCTATAATAAAAGATAGAATAAAGTCAAATTGTTTTCATATAAACTATAAGCTCTTTTCATAAGCTAAATAGCTTATCAAAATAAGCTGAAAACAGCTTATGGAGATTTCAGAAGTTATTCTAATATCTTGTTCAAGTAGCTAAGTTCAAATAAGCTGTTCAAACAGGCATAGAGTCATGATGTTTAGAATTGTACCTTCCAGCTTCACCATTCATAATTAGAAATTCTAGGGAATCTGCTGCAAGTCCAAGTTTTACGTCCACCTAGTGTCATTACATTAAAACTTCAGAGAATTCAGGCAATAAAAATCCAATATAAAAATTGTCTATATATTTCAAAGTGAAAGTGTGGAACTACAAATATTTGGCACCTTACGAGATTAACAGCATAAGTTTACCTTATGCGAAACGCCAGCAAGCTGATAATACTTCTTAGCAACATCAAGAGATCTGGCATCTCTTTCACAGGCAACTAAACGACCTGATTCTGGAAGGACCAATGCTATGGCTAGTGATGAGTAGCCCTAGTCAAATTAACAATATAATACCTCATCAATTAGTAAAGAAAGATGTCAAGTTTAAAAATCTTGGCATGACAATGGAAAGAAACCTATAATATGCACATCATTGTTCACAAAAATTAAATAGATCCGCTCAATTGATGTGATGCATTAGATTATTTAAATTTACATTCACCATAATCTGCAAAATATGTTTTTACACAATTTTTTACTTTAAAATCTTTCTATATTATCATAAGTGTTTACTCTTTAGATTCAAATGGTAATGCTATAACAAATGTAACTCCAAAGGGTATCACATGCATATTAAAATATTTGAGTTTAATCCAAAAATTAAGATTATAGAGACTCTGAAGAGTACACAAATGAAGGTTCATAATTATTCAATGCCGTGTGGGTTACATGAATGTCTAGATCAAAGCGAACTGTGTTTTTTGTTCCTATTAAGATTAAGACAATTTATATAACAAATGAAAGCCTCAATCAGCTGATACCTCAACCATGTGTAGAACAAAATCTAATTGGTAACATCTATATAACATGAAGAAGCTACGGCTATACTGTTAAAAATAAAGGACATACAGTATAAACGCCGACTTCAATACACCGTTCTGCTCCAAGAATCTGCACAAGCATTGCCAGTAGTTGTGCCTGATCAGGAGACACCTATTATAAAGACAATGTATCATCAGCATTTTACTTCATAGAAGGCAAGTGGGATTACAATGTGAAAGATGACAGACCAGATAGAGGGAAAATGAGACTGCGAGTCTTTTTTTTGTTTGACAGAAAAGACTGTGAGACTGATATGCATTATTTCCAGCACAATCATTTATTTCCTCCGCCAAATTTCACAATTTAAAACTTAACGTATACCAGTATACGCATAGCATGGACAAGATATTAAGACAGACACTAAAACTAATAAGGTAATTAGCAATCAAATACGCGGGTCAGTACTGCAAAAAATGTAAACAAGATATTAAGACAGACACGAAATCTGATTACATAGTTAGCAATCAAATACAAGTACCACCTGAAGCCCATTGTTCTTTAATTAAACTAACAAATGTAGGTTTGTTATAATGTTTATGGAGTTAAAAGATATGCAGATAAACTATGCATAGAAAATTTAACTCTTTGATTAGGCATCTAAAAATTCAAAATTCATATTAAAATTATTAAAACATAATTTTTTTTTAATAAAATACAAACATAATTTGTCATTTTACATCATATCAATATCATGCTATTATTTTATTCATCTCAAATATAAGATAGGATAAACGATTATCATGTCTATATTCTATCCTAATCTTATCCATTCATCCTTATCCAATCATGTCTACCAAACAGGGACTTTACGGGATTGAAGTTTTCACCTTTCAAGGGACATTTTCTGTATATTCATAGTGACAAGGACCAATATGTTCAAAACTACTAGTTTTTTGGTCAGTGTAGATTTCCACATCAACTACTTGGAAGAAATTATAAATCATGTATAGCATCATTAGAAACAAACAAATAATGAATTTAACGCATAATTATGCTTCTCTACCGACACAACCAAAATTCCAGTAGAAACCCCAACTTGCATAGTGAAGACATAATGTACAAGCAAAAAAATTTGGTTAGTAAGCTGTGCAAATAAATTTGCATAACAAAATGATACGATATACCTGCATCTGGCTTCCATGCATAGATGCAGTCTCCGCTCGCAACTGCCTTAAAATCTGAAATACAACCAATTGATATCACATACTTATGCTCAACAAACACAAGGGCAGTCATAAATTCAAGCCATGGAATCAGAATCTTGCAAATGCGATATAAGTTATAAGATTGTCTACAAATACAATAAATCAGTAATGGGTATCTTCGTCAATCCTCACCTCTGGTTCCCGTACGTTTTCAAGGACATAATCATACAATCGGGGTGTAAGACTAACAACCTGCTTATTGCCATACTTTTCATCACTAGCAATAACAATCTCACTACTGATGGAACTGTTTCTTACAAGCTGCTTATACACTTTCAATCTTTGAGCTTTACTAGTAACTTTAACACCCCAAATTGTTTCATAATTCAAATTAAAGCTTGCACAATGTCTCACAGGTCTCACTAGTGAAGTTACATGTTGATGAGGCAGTGTCGACTCATGATGAAACACCAAGTTAATGCTACTATTTGTCATTCCTATAATTACCATTATACAATACACCAACCTATCTTCCACAAAACTCTCTTATTTTCCTATTTCTCTACAAGGCAATTTCACAAACACTTGGTGGGCAATAGACTTGGACCAGCTGATATATTAAATACAAATACAACAAAAATAAAGATAAAAAAGGTATGTATAAATTATTCAAATTCTATGTATAAAGCTACAAAAGGGTAAGGCTTAAACTGAATCTTGGAGTGAGCTCAGCTCAATTTTAGAGTATTTTCATGGTGTTTATAAATCAATTTATTTGTAGTGATTGGCAATATATTATCTCTTTATTTCCCCGCTAACTTTATCTTTGATTTCCTCTAAAAATAATGTTTTTTTTATCCATTTGGTCCCTGCAAACACGACGAATTTGATATTTAGTCTTTGTATTTACTAATCTTTTTAAATTTGTCCTACAAGTATTAATCACTTAAGTTATAGTCTCTAAGCCTATCTAAATGTTGTCTCGTCACAAATTTGTTGAGGTGTCATAGTTCAATAGAAAAGATAGTTGTTGACTCACAAAAATAGAGGGTGGACCGACGAAAAATGCCCCGAGCGTTTCATGCAATAGCAAATTTACAAAAATACCCTTAAATTCATCTATCTCTTTCGTCGGTCTCCTTTGTAACTTTGTCTAAAAAATCGTGACTTCCTCTAGCTATAACTTTATCTCTTTCCTCTCTGTTCATATCTTCCTCTAGTCCTCTAACTCGATTTTGCCTCTCTTTTTTGCCTGTAACTCGATCTCTCTTCCTCTCTCTTCATATCTTCCTTCGGTCCTCTATTCCCCGCCTTTATTCTATTTGGTTCTCAAAATGTCAACTTAATTTTACTTAAAGTTTCTTCTTCAAACTCTTCAATTGACGAGTAGATAGCTTCTTCATTTACAAAGACATGATAAAGCATAAAGACGTTAAAAATCAGGATGTACCTTTTCGTTAGCATCTTTTTCGTAGTTAGTTGATACTTGAAAATGATATTTGTCAACTTTCATAGATAGTTTTGATTTGTCTTTGAAGACTACGTGTCCTTCGATTATTTTTTGTATTGTAGTTGTGAAACAAACACAAGAACAATGTGATGCGAAAAACTATTATGAACTTTACAATATTTTCTTCGTCAAATTTGTTTAGCAGGACGCATTTTATGGCCATAACTTAAAAATATTTGCTGACATTTTAAAATAATATAAAAAAATTGATCAACTTTGCTTATATCAAAAACATGTATTTTTCTAGTGGCATTCAAAAAAATCTCTCGACTTATGAGGTTTAAATTTGGGACAAATATAAGGTGGTCCAAGTTTTAACTCTAAGGTTTACACCTTTATAGCTTGTCTCATTCTATACATCCTCTAAAAATTCCAATTGGTCAAACATCGTTTTATGATGACATTCGTCTTTTCGAGGATGACACTCATGTTTTTAAACTTCTCTTTATCAAGATTCAGTTTTTCGATTTGCCTATAAGTTTCAGCTAACTGAAACATATCTCCAAGTAATTGGCTAGCCATTTTCTTTCTAACTGCATAATTAAGACATGCTACATCCATTTGAACTAATTAAAAGGATTCAGTATATAACCATCACAACTTGTTTCAATATGATCTATTCGAATTCTTGCATCACTATTTTGAAAGGATCTTTGTAGATTATGTCCCAATATGGTTGGAATGTATCCTGGTGGTAAATCCATATGGATTTAATGTAGCATTTACCCTTTAGGATGAAGGACTTGTCGTACGATCAATCTCAACTCGACTCATGATAAGATTTGAAGATAATTTCCATTGAGGAAATGGATCAACAATAGGAGGCAATCTTGACTCTTTTTCATCCTCATTCAAATTGTTATTGTCGTTAGCATTTCTTCTTCCGGAAGGAGCCATGCTGTACATTTTTGGCTACACGTTTCTGAAACTAAAAACTTTTTTTTTTGAAGAGGCTAAAAACTTGACACGACTATATATCTCAAACTAATTTTCCATTGAACTTGTCAATTTGTTAATTCAAAATAGTTTCTCCACAACAAATGAACTCCATGAGAAATCTAGGATACGAGTTAAATCCTGAAAATGGGGTTTTAGTTAACATATTTATGTGTAACAAGCTTTAAGTTGTCGAACGGAGGAACACGCAAAAAATTTAGTTATGTAAAAAAAAGAGAAGATACAATGCACAAGTGTGTGATATGGAAAAGGCATATTAATCTAGGGGTGATATTCATATATTGTTCTTTAAACATTTCCCGTTACTAGAGTATAATCCTTTGAGAATGACATATATGTTTTTAGTAGGCTTAGTTTTGTCGAACGAAAATGAACTAATTTGTATAGATTTCGAGATTGCATTATATATATAGTCAAGTGTCTTCTAACTTTCAAGAGAAACTACTTTAATAACTTCATTAACAACTTCTCTAATATAGCTTTTCTGGTGTAACATCTCTTTTGAATTTGAATTTTTAGCGCTTTCAGATGGATAAATATTGCTCTTTAAGATTCTTGAGCAATCTTTGAGTGACAATTTTTGGAGGTTACACATTTGAACCTTTCAAACGAGGATAGCAGTTATCTTCGACGGCTATGTAGCTTCTTTGATACAATTGATTTCAAACTTTTCCCACGCCGGATGTATGTTTAACTAGAAATCTTCTTTTACTCAAAAATAAGATTTAGATTTTGAGTATAACAACATGTGAACTTGAGAAGATCTTGGAGAGGAAAATGGTCGAGAGGTTGTATTGCTGCTACGAAGGTTCTTGTAACAGTAGAAGGATATATACTCCTCTAAATCATGCATCCTACATGAAAATTTTACTATTACTTAAAATGTTTCCTAACTTTCACCCTCTAGAGTAGGCGGAAACAAAACCTATGCTCATGGGAACCCGCCCAAACCAACCCCGATTTGACTGGGTTTGAGTTTTCCCCGATTTCATAATACGGGTATGAGACAGGTAACGGGGAGATATGTACTCACCCCGAACCCATACCCAAACCCTATCCGAATGTAGAAAAGTCATGTTTTTGTTTTTGTTGAGGGGGTTGATAATGATATGTCATGTTATTTGGTTTGATAACTATCATGATATAAGAACTTTCATTGATGGTTAAAGGAGCAACCAAATTTTTCCGTAAGGAAATGTTAAAATGAGCGCAAATTATTGGATAATGCATTACAATATTACTATTGAAGCTTAAAAAAAATCTTTTTTTAATAAGGAAAATTGATTCACTGCGGGACGGGGATGAGGCTGGAATACCCAAACCCATTGGGGACGGAGATGTGATTCAATTTCTCATCCCCGTTGGGTATGGGTAAGGTAGCGAGCAAGTATATGGAGTAGGGGATGATAATGGGGAAGGCAAAACTCGTCTCCAATCCACCCCATTGCCATGTCTACTCTAGAGGACAATGGTGCTCTTTATGGGACGGGTACGCGGCGGCGGTACTCACACTAGCTTGGTACTCTCGGTATCAATTTTTAATTTAAGCAATGTTTGTTTTTTAACAAATGGTCCTTTCTCTAAAAGGTTAGCTAGTATTAATTCTAGAAGAACAGTTGGCCCTAATTTTTGTAAACATTTCCCTTGTTAAAGCCTTGAGTGATAGATAAATGAATCGTACCGTCAATTTCATCATCAATTATATTCTCATGCAAATCCCTTTGTTCATTAATTCCCTTTGCTACGGTATAATGGAGTGCGAAAATACACGAAGGTTTTGTGAGGAATTATCATTCCATTTATACTCCCATATTTTCCGCCAAATGCTGACTTGACTGGACTAATTGACCAATGTCTAATACGTCAATTATTTGGGTTTGTCTAACATGTACAACATTGTACTTTTTAGTTTGTGGTGGCTAGGGTTTGAACCCCGGTTCATGCATATATTATGCATTGTCCATACCAACTGAGTTAAGTTTACGAGGACATGCAACATTGCACATGTTAAAACACCTAATAGTAGTAACTTTTTCTTGGAAAACAACGATGATTTATTCAAAAGTTGTATATTTAATATTAAATGTACAAGTTCCAATATAAAATTTCTATTTTAAACTTCTTAAGATGTGCAAATTTAAACATGATAGAAAAACTCTTCTATAAATAAAAAAAAACCAATTGTTTCCCATAAAGAAGATCAAAGAGAGTAGTTAGCAATAGCATCTCTCAATTATTTCAAGGGGCATCACTTTTTTGGGTCAAATAACCTAGTGGATTGGACTCATACATTTTAAATGTGGTAAAAATATGGAGTATGAAATTCAAACCCTGTTTCTTGCATAACATTTTTCCTACAACTACCAACTGAGTTGTGTGTTTTTTTTTGTTACAAGGCAAAAAAGAAAGAAAACAGAAACAAAAAGAAGAAGAAAAAACAGAAGGAACTACTCTCTAGAGTAGAAGGTTCCAACTGCGTCCATCCTAATAAGATGCAAGAGATCATCTGGAGGAGAGGCATGGTAGAGCAGCTCAATATCCGAATTAGCTCCAAGTTTAGCAAAGAAGTCTGCACAGTGATTTCCCTCTCTAAGAGTATGACAAACAATGACATTATTTTGTCCAATTAAATCCTTAACATCTTGAATCAAGACAACATAAACATGGTATCTCATTGATGGCCCCTTGAAGAGGTTGATACAATGCAAGGAGTCGGTATAACAACAAGCTCAAATATATTCAAACTGAGTTGTGTTTAAAGGCAAAGATATCATTATATTTATAAAGAATAACAAAAAATGGGAAATTAATATGTTTGCTAATTCACGTTTTCTATTTGAATTATATCGATTTCAATTTATTTATTTTAGTTTTATAATATCCATTCTAGTTTAGGAAAATTTGGTATAGGAGAAGAATGACTAAAATTTGTAGTTAGTGTTTTTAGATCATTAAATTATGATATAGATTTAAATTTGGAATATAATTGAATTGTTAAGGATATAAAAAACATGTTTATAGTAATCGAATCATAAATAATACATTTAAGGTTCAAATTGTTTGAGGGCAGTTTATGCACATTAAAAATAGGTTATACCAAGAAACTTATTTATTCTCTATTCTTTTTTGGTTAAATAGCTTAATGATTTTAAGGTGAATAAGTGAGGTTTCTAGGGTTTAAACCCGACCTCTGCATATATTATTTCCCTATCAACTAAGTTAATTTCACGGAAACAACTTATTTATTTTCTTTATTAGTAGTATAGATAAAAATGTGTTTAACCATTTCTTTTGTCACAAATTTTATCGATTAAGTTATATATAAAATGAAGTATGCTATTTATTTAGGTCAAAATACCACATACCAACCCCGTTGATTCATCATAAAAACATCTTTATGTTCACTTTCACTCATCGAAGAAGGTGGTTTTAGGTCATTTGTTTTATCTAGAATCACTCATTTGAATTTTTTCCCCATTTCTTTCAATCTAAATAAGTGGTTCCACATATATCAAGTTTTTTCTTGTTTTTTTTTTTTTTTTTTTTTTGTTTTTTTTTTTTTTTTTTTTGTTTTGTTTTTTTTTTTTTTTTTTTTTGTTTTTTTTTTTTTTGTTTTTTTTTTTTGT